>FWWL01000915.1_pt1 | contig 76326 bp, 65 predicted proteins | sample 2228331 | NCBI WGS metagenome assembly FWWL01 (sample SAMEA103939775, study PRJEB20133) | metagenome | reverse complement strand
CGCCCGCAGCGGCGGAGGGCGTTTCCGCCGCCGCTGCCATCGCTTCGGCGGGCGCCGGCGGGTTCGCCTCTTGATCCTGGGCCACCACTGGCGCGGCAGGCGCGGCCGGGGCGGCGGGCGCGGCGGACGCATCCTGTGACGGGGTGATGACAGGCACCTCGAATGCCGTGGTCTGCTGGATGCGCCATCCCAGGACGGCCGCCGCTCCGATCGCCACTGTGCCAGCAGCGATGGCGGCGATCGTCAAGGGCCGCATCCGGCGCCGCTCGGGTGGCGGAACGGGCTTGACCGATGAGGGAACCTCGGCGACCGGGTCGCCGCCACGGGCGTCCAGGTCCTGGAGCATCTGGTTGATCAGGCTCATCTGGCGAAAGCCCAGGCCAATCCGGCCGCGGTGCCGACCAGCACAGCGCCGCCTGCGGCCAGCAGCCAGCGGAAACGGCCCGGTTTCACGGGAACGGTGTCGCGTGCCGCAGTAGCGACATGCCCGCCATCCACCTGCTGCTTGCCCTGTCCGTAGCTGAGCATCATGGCCTTGTGACAGAGGATGTTGACCAGTCGCGGGATGCCGTTGCTGGCGATGTACAGGCGCGAGATAGCGCTCCGGGTGAACAGGCGGCCGCCGGTGAAACCGGCAACGCGCAGCCGGTGCGCGACGTAGTACTCCATGTCGTCCCGGCTGAGCGGGCCGAGGTGATAGTGGAAGGTGATGCGCTGGGCGAGCTGGCGAATCGAATCGAGTGCCAGTTTGTCGTTCAGCTCGGGCTGGCCGAACAGCACGATCTGGAGCAGCTTGCGCTTTTCCGTCTCAAGGTTGGTCAGGAGGCGCAGCGCCTCCATGCTCTCGACGGGCATGGCCTGCGCTTCATCGAGGCAAAGCAGCACCCGCTTCTTCTCGACTGCCAGGTCGAGCAAGCGCCTGGTGATTTCCTTGAGCAGGTGGTGCTGGTCCACATCCTTCTCGAGTTCGATCTCCAGCTCGTCGGCCAGGGCCAGCATCAGCGTGCGCGGTTCGAGGTAGGGGTTGGGGATGTAGGCGGTGACGAACTCGTCGTCCAGGCTGGACATGAACTTGCGGCACAGGAGCGTCTTGCCGGTGCCCACCTCGCCGGTGATCTTGATGAAGCCCTCGCCGCTGCGTGCGGCCACCAGCAGGGTGTTCAGGGCCTCCTGAGAACGCGGGCTATTGAAGAAATAGCTGGTGTCAGGCGTGATGCCGAAGGGCAGTTCGCGCAGTCCGAAGTGAGCGGCGTACATCAGCGGTTCTCCAGGGTGCGCGGGTCGAGCCGTTCGATCCGGTCGCCGGCGTCGAGCAGGTCGCGGCTCCAGTCGTTCGCGCCCTCCACGATGGTTGGTTTGATCAGGACGACGAGCTCGCGTTTCTGGCTGACCTTGGTCTTGTTCTGGAACAGCGCGCCGACCACCGGCACCTTGCCGGCGCCAGGCACCTGGTCCACGTCCCCGCCCGCCGCCTGGCGCATCAGGCCGCCGATCGCGACCACCCGGCCGTTCTGGCCGCGCACGATGCTGTCCAGCTCGGAGGTGGACGAGGCCGCCAGCGGCAGGGTCAGGTTGCCGGCCGTGCCCAGGCTCAGGTTCTTGTTGACCGTGGTGACCTGGCTCACCGACGGGTGAACGTGCAGCAGGATGTTGCCGTCATCGTCGATCTGTGGCGTGACATCCAGCACCACCCCCGAGAAGAACGGCTGCAGGGTCACGCTCGGGGTGACGGTCTCCCCTGCCGCGGTCGAGCTGGTGGTGGTGGTCACGCCGGTGACGAAGAACTCATCCGTGCCGATCTTGAGCACGGCCTTCTGGTTGTTCACCGCCGCCACGCGCGGGCTGGAGAGCACATGGACGCTGCCCTGCGACTCCAGGAAGCTGATCAACGCGGCAAAGTTGTTGGTCTGGAAGGCGATGCCGAACAGGGCGCCGGCGGCGCTGGCCGCGTTCGACAGGCTGAAGCCGGTGCTCGCGGACAGTCCGTCGCCGTTGCTGATCACGGGCGGCTGGCCGCCCGTGAACGGCAAGGGGGCCAGGCCGGCGCCGGGGGCGATCATGCCGGCGGATACCCGGTTGTCGTGCGGGCCGCGGAAGGAGGCGAAGGAGGCCCAGTTGATGCCGCTCTGGAAACGCTCGCTGAGCTCGACTTCGAGAATCTTCGCCTCCAGGATCACCTGGCGGTCCACCGCCAGCTGGGTCGCCTTCAGGTACATGTCCACGTTGCGCAACTCCTCCGGCATGGCGCGCACGAGGACCACGCCCGATTGCGGGCTGATCACCACATTGCGTCCCCCCTCCTTCGAGCCCACGATCGCTTCCAGCGCGTTGCGCAGTTCGCCCCAGAAATCGCTTTCGGAGATGGTATTCACGTCGGTGCTGTCCACCTGCGCGAACTGCGATCCGGCGAGGTTGCCGGTGTTGTTGAGGTTGTTCTGGTTCTGCGGCTGGTTGCCCTGGCCGTTGTTGTTGCCGTTGCGGGCGACGTCCGCGACCGAAGTCGAGTTCACGCGCAGGTTCGAGGTGCCGCGCCGCTTGGCCACCAGGTAGTTGACGCGGAACATGCGCGTCTGCATCGTCAGCGGGCGGATCGTGATCCGGGTGCCTTCGATCTTGTAGTCATAGCCGTACATCTCGCGCACCGCGTCCAGGGCTTCGGGCAGCGTGACGTCCTTCAGGTTGGCGCTGATCGTACCGCTCACGTCCGGATGCACCAGCATGTTGTAGCGCGTTCCCGTCACGATCGAACGGAAGAACTGCTGCGCCGGCACGTTGTTGAAGGAGACGTTGAAGCGTTCCTCGAGCGCGGGGCGCGCCTTGGGCAGGGCGCTGGCCAGCGCGGCCGCGGGCGGCAGCAGGGCGGCGGCAACGGCGGCGTTGTCGGCCGGGGCAACCGCGGCCGGAGCGGCGGCCTTGGCCATTTCACGCCCGATCGCCTCGTAGGTCTCGTGGCGCGGTGGGGCCTGGCAGCCGCTCAGGGCAAGGGCGAGCGCCAGGATGGACGGGATGATGGGACCTCGCATGCTCACCTCACAAGTCCTGTCACGACCGCGGCGGCGGCCGGCGTGGCGACAACGGCGTCGGGGACGGGATTCAGTTTCAGCACCTGGCGCTCGGCGCCACGTACCAGTTCCACCGCGCCGGGGATGATGCGGGCCACGCGCGCGTCACGGAAGCGGTCTCCCTGGCGCACCGTTTCGCCGTCGATCACCGCGACCCGCCGGTTCGGGCCGACCAGGACCGATTGCAGGACCGGCTCGGTCGACGCGACCTGCTGCCCTGCCGAACGGTCGAAGGCCGCGGGGGGACGCATCGGGTCGATCAGCCCCTGCGCCAGTGCCGGCGTTTCGGACAAGGCGAGCCAACCGGCCAGGCATAAGGTCTTTGCTCTAGTCACAACTTCATCCATTTCTTATCGAGGCTCAGGGTGTGGAGCGTCAGGCTCAGGCGGACCACCGGATATTCCTCTACCTGGAGCTCCGCCTTGCCCCAGAACAGCTGGGCGGGCATGGCCTCCAGCGACGTCATGTAATCGACCAGGTCGAGGTAGCTGCCGCGCAGGGTCAGTTCGACGCCATGCCGGTAAAGCAGATCGACCGGTTTTTCCGGCGCGGCGGGCGCGGCGCCGGACGCCGCGCCTGCCTGCGCATTCACAGCGCCGCCCACCGGCTGGACATCCAGCGTACGCATCGACACCACCCGCAGGCCGGGGTTGGCGCGCAGGAGGGCTTCGAGCAGCGGGACCATGCGCTCGGGAGCGACCAGGCCGTGCTGCATCGCCCGCAACTCCTCGTTCAGGCGCTCCGTCTCGGCCTTCACGGCTGCCAGGCGGGTGCGCGTGGCGGCGTCAGGGTCCACCTTGTAGGCCTCGACCTTGTCCACGATGACGGTGGCGATCCCGTTGGCCTGGTTCTCCTGCTCGGCAATGCGGTTGCGCAGGGACTTGTGTTCCCGGTTGATGGGATCGAGCACGAGCGCGTTCATCAGGAATACCAGCACGGCCACGGCCGCCGCGAACAGCAGCGCGCGTTCGCGCACCGCCATCGCGTCCACGCGGGCCGCCAGGGCAAGCAGGCGCGCCTTCATTGCTTCGGCTCCTCGGGCCTGCCGCGCAGGGAGAACTCGACAAATGGCGCAGCGGTCCCGTCACCCGTCCCCGCCGCCCCAGGGCTGGTCCCCGCCTCGATCCTCAGGCTGGAGAACGTCTTGCCCTGCATCAGCGGTTCCTGGGTCAGCTTGCCAAGGTAGCGCGGCACGGCCGCACCGTCGAGCGCCCGGCCCCGGATCGTGATATCGCGCCCGGCGTCGTCCACCTGCACCGCGGTCAGCCATACGCCGCCCACGTGCTGCCGCGCCAGGGCGCGGAAATAGGCGCCGTATCCCTGGGTGTCGCCCACTTCGCCGCGCGAGAGGATGCCCGAGACCTTGCGCAGCGCGTCCAGGTGGACCTGCGCCTCGGCCAGTTCCTCCTCGAGGGCGGGGTCCTTCTTGCGCGGGGCGAATTCAGCCTCGATGCCCTGTAACTGCGCCTGCTTTTGCGCCAGTCGCTCGGCGCCGGCGGCCGCCTCCGCGCGCAGGGCCGCCAGGCCCGAATGACTCCATGCGCCGAACCCGCCAAGGCCGACGAGCAGCACGAGCAGCGCCTGCCCCATCGCCACCGCGGAAAAATAGGTCTTCTTCGCCTCGAACAGCGGATTGAAGAGGTTGATCTGCTGGCTCACCGCGCCGCCTCCTCGTCGCGCAGGGCGGCGCCTACCTGGAGGAAGTATCGATGCTGCTGGGCCTTGTCGCCCATGTCGGGCACCGCGTCGAGATCGATCAGGCTGGCGAGGTCCAGCGTATCGACCGGCATGTAGAGGTTGCTGGACAGGTATTCTTCCAGCCCGATGACGGCCGACGGCGCGAGCACGAGCCGGGCCACGCTGATGAACGAGAACTGGCGCTCGAAATTGTCCAGCGAGCGCTGAAGCTCCAGCGTGATCCGGTCGAAGCTCTGGTGCTTGCGGTCGGGATCGGGCTCGAGCAGTTGCTCCATCGAGACATCCAGGTGGCGCGAGAGATAGAGTTCCCCCCGGTAGGACACCGTCAGCAGGCCGCCGTCGCGTCCGAACGAGAGCATCGCCACGCCCCGCCCTTCCGGCTCGAGCATGGCGGAGACGTTACGTTGGGCCATTTCGGGAATGTCGATCACCGACAGGCCAAGCTTGGCGTCGGCGAAAAGGTGCTGTCGTGTGCTAACAACAGAATTGCGTGCGGCGACGGCGAAAACGGAGCGTTGCGCACGCACCTGGGCGTTCTCGTCGACGGGAATCTCCAGGACGTCAATCGTTGCGTCGTCGACCGGGAAGTCGAGCATGTCCTTCAGTCGCCAGCGTACGGCGGTCTTCAGTTCGGCCGCTGGCACGTTGGGCGCCTCGACGTTGAGGAGCTGGTATTCGCGCCCGCCCAGCAGCGTGGTGCAGCGGAAGGCCGCGCCATTGAGCTCGCGTGCCACCTTCTCCAGCTGCTCGGGGCCGGGTTTGCCTGGAAAGAAACGAGCGAAGCGCAACACCGGCTTACCTTCTGGCAACCGCTTCACGCTCACGGCGGCGATACCGTCGTCATGCATCGCGACGGTCAGCCAACCCGATTTCTTTTTTGGCTTTCTGAAAAAACGCATGCGCTCGGAACCGTTTCAGCGAACTGGTGAACAAATCGTGCCAAAGGCTTGATTATATTCAAGTTCTAGCGCCTGCCGGAAAAATTTGATGGCGGCGGGCATGAAGCCGTCGCCGCAGGTCAAGTAAAGTTTCCCGAGTGAATTTTTCTCTCCCTGACAAGTGGAATCAACTCAGGCATCCGCGTGCATGGGCACGACTGGCCGGGTCGATTAATACACTTCCCGCATGTAGATCACCGGGCTGTTGTGCGAACCGAACACCACGCGCCCGAAGCCGCTTGGCAACCAGCCCGGACCGTTCTTCAACTGGATGAAGGCACTGCCGAACTTGCCCTGGCCAGGCGCGTCGAGCACGTACTTGGCCACGCCGTTGACGAAACCCGAGCCGATTGCCCCCGTGAGTGTCGGGTCGCAATTGTTCGGCTCGGGTGCCGTGGGCGACGAACGCAGGTGCTTGCGGCAACCGGTGAAGCTCGCGCTCGCCCCGGCGATGAGATCCTCATCGTTCAATCCGGTCGTCGTGAGCCAGGCACCACCGCTCCAGTACTGCGCCTCGATCGGCACCGGGGTCTTGAGCAGGGGCGAACCCGACACATTGCCCGGCATGAGGCGGCCCGCGACGATCATGACGCCGCCCTCCTCCGACTGTGCGGGATCGGCGCGCCGCGAACTGACCGTGACCGCGTTCGCACCGCCCGCCGCCAGGCGGTTCTCGGCTGCTTCCGCCCGTATGTAGACGGCGGTCGGCGCGCTCCAGTTGGTGGTGCGCTCCGCGGCCGGGTCGAAGACGACCGGCAGCAGGAAGGACGGTTCGCCCGAGGTCTGTGCGGCAGGCAAAGTCCCGTTCTGCAGACCTGTGCCGGCGCCGGACGTCAACACCTTGCCCGTACCGGGCGCGTCCAGGGCGAGCAACTGGGTGGCCGGGGCGAAGACACCCGCGTAGTTCTCAGTCTCGGTGCCGCCGGCGGCGAAGGCCTTGACCTTGACGCCAAAGCCCTGGCCCGAGAACGCGCCCCCCTGCACCTGCACCGGCCCCGCCGGGTCCGGACATTTCATCGCGTCCAGGCAGGGGAAGCTGCTACCGACATCGGTTGTGAAGTAGGCCGGATAGAAACGCCCGAGCACACGTTCGTTGCCAGTGACACCGCCCACGCCAAGGTACTGGTCGAGCCCGACGCCAAGCGCCAGTTCGCCGACCTCGCGCCAGCTGAATCCGTTCCCGCGCATCAGCCCGGCGGAGGTGGTGCCGGACTGCGGCTTGAGGAAGCTTCCTTCCAGCGGGGGCATGGACGGCATCTGTGCGGCGCCGTAGCCGGGCGCGCGCAAGGTGCGTAGCACCACCTGGGGCAGTTCATCCTCGTTGCCGAAGTTGGGCGCCCGGCTCTTGCCGTCGTCAAGGAATGCGCCCACCTCGATCGTGAAGGCTTCGCCCGCGAAGGCGAAGGCCGGCTGGCCAACGGCCGATGGCGCCTGAACGCCGTCCGCGCGGCGGATGCCGGCGAAATCGACAAGTCGCGGACGCACCACGAACTGCGCCGACTCGGTGACGCCCTGTTCATCGCGCAGGTGGAGGCCGACCCGGCCGACATCGTCGTAGCGGAACTTGTGCAGCGCCGAGGCGCCGGTGAAGTTGACCGTCACGGGTTCCGACCACCCGGAGGTCGATGGAATGGCACCGTTCGCCGCGCAGAGGGGCAGCTTGGTCCCGGCATAGCGCGCCGTGACACCGGCGTTTCGCGCGGGGTTGACGCACGAGAGGCCGAACTTGAGAACCGCCGAAGGGCTCGGTGGGACCACCGCCGCGCCTCCCGAGACAGCGGTCACGAAGACGGACGCCTCGGTGCCCCCCACGACGGGGCCGGTGAAGATCGGGCATGCGTCGGTCCCGACTTTCGCCCCCGCGGCGCAGGCGATCGCGGTGAACTCGTACGCGCCGGCGCTCGGCCGGGCGATCTCGAAGGTGTCGCTGGCGCTGTTGTTTCGCGGGTCCGGGTCATAGGTGCCCTCGACCGTGGCGGCGAAGGTGATCTTGCCGGCATCGTTGACGCTGACATTCACGGTCAGTTCCGGCAGCGATCCGTTGGCCGTTGGCCCGCCGTCTTGCGTGCACACCAGCTTGCCTGACGATGGCGAGCAACGCCACCCACTGCCGCTCGCCGAAACATAGCCCAGTTGCGAAGGCAGCGTGATCGAGACGGCCGTGGGGCCACTGTCGTCGCCCGGGCCCAGGTTGCTGACCTTGAGGGTGTAGCTCCCGGTGCGCCCGACCTCCAGCACACCGTTGCGCGTCAGGTCCAGCTTTAGGTCGGCCATCGGCGCGCTCGGTATCGCGAGTGCGGCGGCATTGAGCAGCACGATGTCCTCGCCCGTCGCCAACACCAGCGTCCCGCGGTCGTCGCCCGCCTTGAAAGCCGGCGGCTTGATCGGATACACGTCGAAATCGATGGCGAAGGAATGCTCGTCGCTGTTGATGCCGCTCTTGGAATTGAACTGGTTGCCGGGAACGCTGTGCGGCGGGGCGGTCAGTTCGACCCCGTTGAAGGCGACCGTTTCGCCACTATGCGACTGCGACACGTCGCCCTCCCACACCAGGTGCGCCAGCCGTCCGGTGGATGTGTCGCCCGCCCCGGACGGTACGCGGAAGTTACCCAGATCCACCTGCACCGAATTGTTCCGCAGCGCCTGGTAGCCTTCGTACAGGTTGACCGACCGGAACGGTTCGTTGAAGTGGGAATAGACGACGACCAGGGCGAAGCCGGCGAGCACATGCTTGTCATTGCCCTTGCCGCAGTAGGGTGTGCCGGTGGCGACGCTCAGGCCCGAGAAGCTGTAGCTCCCCGAACCCTTGGCCGCGACGACGCCGGTCACGTCCGCCGCGCCGCCGAAGTAGTTGAAGCCGCCCCCCAGGGTGTTCGAGTAGTAGCGCCGGTTGGCCGGGGCGCTGACATCCTTGCCCTCGAAGCGGACGGTGTAGTCCGGGCTGCTGCCCGAACCGGCCCAGTACAGATGCGCCGACACCACCTTGGAGAAGGCGGGCAGCGACAGGTCGGCGGTCCGGCTCGAACTCAGGTCGCACGCCTTGGCGCCATTCGCCTTGTTCAGCAGCGTGGCCTGCGTCCCGCCGATATTGATATTCCCGGCGAAGCTCTTGTGCAGCGCCAGCGGCGTGTCCGCGGCAGCGTTGCCGGCGGCGATGGACATCAGGGCCGACAGGGCGAGCAAGCGGGCACGACGGCCCAAGCAAACGGTTGGCTTCATATCTGTACCTCCAGCCTGCGCTGAACAAAAGTGGAATTCTTGTTGGCCGCTCCTGTGCACTCGGTGCCGGCGGGTTGGTTGCATGCGGTCGCGCTGATCTGCCAGCGAGACAGGATTTCCTCGTCACCGCTGGCGTCCTTCGGGCCCTTGATCTTCTCGCAGCGCACGGTGACGGTGAACCCGGCCAGCGTGCTGTCCGAGGGCAGCTGGAACGAGCTGCTGTTGACGCAACTGTTGTTGCGCAAGCGTTGGAACAGCCCCCACTCGATCCCGGCACGCGCCGCCTGGTAGGCGCGCGCGCCTTGTTCGTCGAGCGTGGAACTCGCCTGCTGTGAGGTGAACACCGAGACCAGGGCCACGCCGAGGCCGGCCAGCACCACGAGCAGGAAGATGGCGGTGACGAGGCCAGCGCCGCCGGCGCGGCGCTTGGGGACGATGAAGGATGCAGGATGCGTCATGGCGTATTGTCCACGTGGACCTGGTGGACGAGCCGGGCCACCTGGTCCGCGCTGTCGCGGGTGTTGAGGGCCAGGTTCAGGATCACCAGCGCGCTGCGCCGGGTCGGCTCGCTGCCATAGCGGAAAATGTTCAGGCAACTCGACACCCGCGTCGCGATGAGGGCGCTCTTGCCCGAGGTGGGCGGCACGACCTGGGTTTCGCTGATCGGATAGTCCCAGTAGCGGCGCAAGGCCAGGGAGCCGTCCGCTTCGCGCCCGCAGACATAGCTCACCGGGCTGGTCACCACCTGGAAGCGCTGGCTCGGCGACTTCATGGGTACAGCCTGTTTGGCCAGCGGGTTGTCTTCCAGTTCCAGTTCGGGATTGGTGGCACCGGCCGGGGCGCCGGCGCCCACCACCTTCGCGATGTTCATCTGTGAGCCGATCGCGTAGCGGTAGGCGTCGGACGGCGCCATCTCCTCGCCAAGGTTGTACACCACCACGTATTCGCCGGGCGCGATCGCCTGCGAGGTGCGCCCTACGAGGGTGAACCTGCGGTTGGCCTCATTGTCGAAATCAAGGTAGGGCAGCGCCGGGACATCGTCCTCGGCCGACAGGTAGCGGCCGCCGGTTTTCGTGGCGAGGAACTCGACCGCGCTGCCATTCCCGTTCACGCGCACGCTGTTGGGCAGGGCCAGGCGCAGGTCGCGCGCGATGCGGCGCAGCGCCAGGTCGGCGATGTCTGTCGCCTCGGCCCGCTCCACGCTGTCGGCGTAGGCCTGGATCGGCGCGCGGATGAACACGGCGACAATGGTGCCGATGACGCCGATGATCACGATCACGATGATCGCCTCGACCAGGGTGAAGCCGCGCTGGGGGCGGCGGAATCCGATGGCGCTCATTGGAAGGTCGGCGCGTAGCGCGTGCGGAAACCGTCGAGCACGACCTGCTCGCCGTCGTAATCGACGACGACGCGGATGCGCAGCACGTCGACGTCCGCGGAGTTGCCCGAGGCGGCGATGCCGCCGAGCGGCGCGGGCTGGATCGCCACGCTGGCGGTGTAGCCCTCGACGTTCATCCGTTCGCCGTTGGCGTCGGTGAGCGCACCGTCGACGTCGAAGGCGCGCGTGGCGACACCCGAGGCGGCCACGTAGTCGTTCACGTTGTCGAATGGGCGTCCGCCGGGGGCCCCCACCTCCTGGCCGAACACTTCCGGCAGGGTGCAGTCGGCGCTGCCCTTGGGCTCCTCGGTCGGGTCCGACAGGTCGCAATAGGTGAACTTGGCAAGCTGGACCTCTTCGAGCAGGCCTTCGGCGATCATCAGTGCCTGTTTGCGGCGCAGCGGGTCCGCGCTGCGCTCGGAGGTCGTGGAGATCAGGCCGACGATGGCGGCGAGCGCGATGCCGACGATGATCATGAACATGATCACTTCCATCAGCGTCAGGCCGGTCTGGCGACGCACAGGGCTGCCGATGCATGCGGGCCTATCAGTGTACATAGCCCGTCTCTTGCTCGATGGAGATAGCACGACTGCTGCCGTCGCCGGTGATGGTGAGCTTCAGCCCGGCGAAATTGCCGCTGGAGAGGCCGGGCCGCCCGAGGGCGTCGAAGTGGAAGAAGCCGACCGATGGCGAGGTGGTGTAGGCAAGGCCGTCCGGCCTGCCCTCGCAATACCAGGAGCCAGACTGGCAGTGCGTCGTCGTCGCGGCACTGCCGCTGTTGGAACCCGATGGCGCTTCGACCTGGTCGCCCGTACGGCAACCGGAACTGGGCTTGTCGTAGCACAGGGCCAGGCGGTTGCCCTCGATGAGGACGTACACCTCGCGGTTCTGGGCGACGGCCAGTTTTTGCGCGAAGCGCAACATGGTGCGGCTCTGCTCGGCGAAGGCGTCAGCGTCGAAGCCGCGCCGGTCGAAGAACCGCGCGGCCGCGAAGGCGCTGATGACGCCGACCAGGACGATCACGATGATCAGTTCGACCATCGTGAATCCACCCGGCCGGCGCTGTGTGTGGAAATGGCCTGCCATAACGTTCAGCTTAGGCATGGGCGGACCCGGCCATTACACGGTCCGGCAGCTTACTCGCAGTTTGCGAGGGTGGGCATGGCGCTGAACACGGGGGCGGTATTCGCCGCAGTCGGAAGCGTATAGGTGAATTTACAAGTAGACTGCGCATTCTTCGGCTGGATGGTCAAGACGGTGCCCGCGATAGTCGTGGTGTAATCGTCGGTACCGAGGCCGGCAGCTGCAACGAAATGTTCGTCAGGGGTGGGATAGCCCGACGTCGCGTTCATCGTCACGGTGGAACCTTCGACCGAAATCGTGGCCGGCCGGCTGATCAGCCATTTGCCGTGGGTCATTGCGGAAGTCGCGCTCAGCGCACCCTTTGCCGCCTGCAGACTTGCCAGACGGGCGTCAGCGCCCAAGCTGGCGAACTTCGGCAGCGCGGTGGCCGCCAGGATGCCGAGAATCACGATCACGACAATCAGTTCAATCAGGGTGAAACCGCCCTGGGCGCTCTTCATACTCTTGTTCATAGTTTCTCCGTGTGGTGGTGGCTGCGGATTAGGACCGCGTTGGCTTAGTTGTTGACGGCCGGCGGTACTGAAACTTGATCCAGCACCAGTCCTGGGGTGTCTTTGCTTTGTCCGTCCGCATGCTGCGGATCGGAGTTGCTCAATAATTTTACATTGAAGCGCAGCAATAATGATGTTTTCTTGGAAAAACTTTGATGTTTTGTGGGTAAAAAGACGAGGCTGTTGTCGGCGCGATCGAAGTACCAACTTCCCTGTGGGATCTTCGCAACATCCGGGTCACTGTATTCCCCTGCATAGTTGTCCGGCACCGAGGCGAGCAGGTCGATTGGATTGCGGCCTGCCAGTTCGCGCAAACCCTCCACTCCCCTCGCCGCATAGACATGGGCGCTGTGCGCCGCCAGCGCGGTGCGCATGTTCGCCACCAGTTGCCGGACCGCGACCCGCTCCGCCTGCTCCTGGTAATGTGCCAGTCGGGACAGCAGCAGCGCGGCCAGCAGGCCGATCAGCGAGGTGGCGACGGCCAGTTCGAACAGCGTGAACCCCCGGTGCCGCCGCTCTCCGTCCATCATTTATTGCCGCGCATGGCGGTCTGGCCCAGGTCCCAGATCGGCAGGAAGATGCCCAGCGCCAGCACCAGCACCATCGCCCCGAGGAAGGTGATCAGGATCGGCTCGATCTGGCTCGACAGGGTCTTGAGCTCGTAGTCCACCTCGCGCTCGTACATCAGGGCGATCTCGTCCATCAGGTCGTCCAGCGAACCCGATTCCTCGCCCACCGCGATCATCTGCAGGACGATCGGGGTGAACACGCCGGCCGCGGTCGAGGTGCGCAGGATGCTCTCGCCGCGCTCGACGCCGGCGCGCATCTGCTCCATGCGCGAACTGAGGTAGGCGTTGTCGGCGGTCTGCGACACCACGGCCAGCGCCTGCACGATCGGCACGCCACTGCGCGTGGACAGGGCGAAGCTGCGCGCGAAACGCGCCATCGTCGCCTTGTGGATGATCTTGCCCGCGATCGGGATCTGCAGCTTGCGCCGGTCCCAGGTCAGGCGTCCGGCCGGTGTCTTCACCCAGGACTTGAAGCCGACGACCGCGGCGACCGCCAGCCCCAGCATCGCGGGCCAGTAGGTGGTGGTGAAGTTGGAGGTCTCCAGCAGTATCCGCGTCATCAGGGGCAGTTCGGCGTTGAAGCTCGCGAACACCTTGGAGAACTGCGGGATCACGAACACGTTCACGATCACCATCGCCGCGATCATCGCGATGATCACGAAACTCGGGTAGCGCAGCGCGGTCTTGACCCGCTCGCGCATGTCGCGGTCGAACTCCAGGTGGTCGAACAATCGCAGGAAGACCTCCTCCAGCCGGCCCGTCATCTCGCCCACCTTCACCATCGACAGATAGAAAGGGGTGAAGCACTGCGGGTGCCGCATCATCGACGCCGACAGTTCGCGGCCCGAGTCGAGCGACTCGCGCAAGTCCTTGATGACGCGCCCGAACGCCGGGTTGATCGCCGACTCCTGCAGCCCCGCCAGGCCGCGCATGATCGGCACGCCCGACTTGAGCAGGGTGTGCACCTGGCGGCTGAACAGCTGCACGTCCATCGAGGTGACCTTCTTCTCGGTGAGCCTGGCCCACCATTCCGGCGAGGCGCCGGCGCCGGACGCCTTCTTGCGCGTTGGCGTGATCTCGATCGGGGTCACGCCAGTGCCGAACAGCTGGTCGGCCACCGCGCCGCTGTCGGCGCCTTCCAGCACGCCCTGCATCAGCTCGCCGCGCGCGTTGCGCCCCTTGTAGGCGAAGTACGGCATCAGTCGTCGAGCTGGTTACTGATGCGCATGGCTTCGCCGATGGTCGTGCGGCCCTGCACCGCCAACCGCACGCCGTGCCTGCGCAAGGTCTCGCCCTCCATCTCCGCATGCGCAACCTTCAGGAAGTGCGAAGGATCGGGGTGGCTGGCAGCCTCGGTGACGGCGCGCGTCATCTCCAGCAACTCGTACACGCCGGTACGGCCGCGGTAGCCGGTGCCATTGCAGTGCGAGCAACCTTTACCGTGGAAGAACTGGTTCCTCTCCACCAGCTCGCCCAGCTCCGAGCGCAGCCAGTTCACCTCGGCCGGGGTCGGCTGGTAGGGCGTGGTGCAGCTCTCGCAGATCACGCGCACCAGGCGCTGGGCCAGCACGGCCTGGAGCGAGCCGCCCACCATATAGCGCGGCACGCCCATGTCCATCAGGCGCAGCGGCGTGCTGGCCGCGTCGTTGGTGTGCAGGGTCGAGAGCACGAGGTGACCGGTCATCGCCGCGCGCAGGCCGATCTGGGCGGTTTCCTGGTCGCGCATCTCACCCACCAGTACGATGTCCGGGTCTTGGCGCAGGGCCGAACGCAACACGCGCGCGAATGTCAGCTCGATCTTGTCGTTCACCTGCACCTGGTTGATCCCCTGCAGGCGGTATTCGACCGGGTCCTCGACCGTGATCAGCTTCTTCTCGACCGAGTTCAGTTCAGCCAGGGCACTGTAGAGCGTGGTGGTCTTGCCGCTACCGGTCGGGCCGGTGACCAGCACCAGGCCGTTCGGACGCTGGACGATGGCGCGGAAGCGCTCCACGATGCGCGGCGGCATCCCGATCGCGTCCAGGCGCAGCGTCGTGCCGTTCTGGTTCAGCAGACGCATGACGACCGACTCGCCGTACTGCGTGGGCATGGTGGAGATACGCACGTCGATCCGCTGGTTGCGCACCTTGACGGCGAAGCGGCCGTCCTGCGGCAGGCGCTTTTCCGAGATGTCCAGGTCGGCCATGAGTTTCAGGCGCAGCGCCAGCGGCGTGGCGACCTTGATGTCGGCCTCGGTCTGCAGGTGCAGCACGCCGTCGATGCGGAACCGGATCTGCAGGCGCCCGTCCTGAGGTTCGATGTGGATGTCCGAGGCGCGCACCTGGGCCGCGTCGTCGAAGACCGACTGCAGAAGCTTGACGATCGGCGCTTCTTCCAGCCCAGGATTGGCCGCCAGGGCGCCGAAGTCGATGCCGGCGTCGCCGATATCCTGTTCGACCTCGCGCGCGAAGTCGGTGATCTCCCCCGTGCGGCGGTAGATCCGGTCGATCGCCGCCAGCACCTCGGTCTCGTTGACCACGGCCAGCTCGACGTTCTTCTTGAGCAGGCGCGCCATCTCGTCGTAGGCGAACAGGTCGGTCGGATCGGACACGCCGACCAGCACCCCCTCGCGGCGGTCTTCCAGCACCAGCGCGCGGAAACGGCGCGCGGCCGTCTCGGGCAGCAGGCGCACCACCTCGGCGTTGATGTTGTAGAACTTGAGGTTGATGTAGGGGATGTTCAGCTGGCGCGCGAGCGCCCCCGAGATCTGCTCCTCTGTCACGAAACCGTTCTCGACGAACACCCGCCCAAGCTTGCGCCCGGTGCGCTTCTGGTCCGCCAGCGCCTGGTTTAGTTGCTCTTCGGAAAGCAGTTTCTGCTGGACGAGAATCTCGCCCAGGCGGACTTTTTCTGGCCGTGCCATGACACCCCTGTGTTGTTATATGTTGCGCCGGTCATTTTATGCCAGAACCCCAAGAAATTGACCCCTAGAATTGTTTTCTGTCGCCAATTGACCGCGTCGCATTTGGGGCGCGGTGTAAGATGGGCAAGGATGTAGGGCGAACCCATCGACCATGGAAGCAGACATGCAAGACCGCGACAAACCGGCGCAACGCCGCCGCATATTCCTGATGCGCCACGGCAGCGTCACTTACTTCGACGCCGCCGGCAAGCCCTTCCTGCCCGAGGCGGTCGCGCTGAACGAGGACGGCCGGGCCCAGGCCGATGCCGCCGGCGACGCCTTCGCCAAGGCCGGCGTGCGCTTCGACCGGGTGATCGTCTCCGGCCTGCCACGCACCGTCGAGACCGCGACGCGCGTGCTGGCGCGCTCGGGCCAGGACATCGCCCTGGACACCTGGCCCGACCTGCACGAGATCCGCGGCGGCCGCCTGTCGAGCATTCCCGCCGGCGAACTGCGACGCGCCTTCACCGGCGCCTTCGAGGGCATGGTCGCCGAGGACCAGCGCTTCCTGGGCGGCGAGACCATCGGCTCGCTGCTCGACCGCGTCCATCCCGCCATCGCCCGCCTGCGCGCCGACCCGGCCTGGGACACGGCCTTGCTGGTCCTGCATGGCGGCGTGAACTGCGCCATCCTGTCCCTCGCCCTGACCGGCAGGCGCAGTTTCCTCGGCGGCCTGGCGCAGTCGGCCGGGTGCATCAACGCGCTGGACGTCGGGAGCGTGGCGGCCGACTGGGTGGTGCGCTTCGTCAACTACGTGCCCCCTGCTCCGCTCCAACCGGATGCGCGCCGCACCACGATGGAACTGCTGTTCGACCAGTACCGCCGCGCGCTTTGACAGCGCGACGGCATTCAATCACAAAGAATAGTACGAGCGTACTATTCATGGGCTAGAATGGAAGACACGACCAAAGGGAGACGCGATGTACGAGGAAATGATGGGGACCAAGCCGGTGTCCGAGCGCCAGAAGTTCGACGTCGACGCACTCGATGCCTGGATGGCCGCGCACGTGGAGGGCTACGCCGGCGGCCCGCTCGCGGTCGAGCAGTTCAAGGGCGGGCAGTCGAATCCGACGTTCCGGTTGCAGGCGAACGGGCGGCGCTATGTGCTGCGCACCAAGCCCGGCCCGGCCGCCAAGCTCCTGCCTTCGGCCCACGCGATCGACCGGGAGTTCCGGGTGATGCAGGCCCTGCACGGCGCCGGCTTCCCGGTGCCGCGCCAATACGCGCTGTGCACCGACGAGTCGGTGATCGGCCGCGCTTTCTTCGTGATGGAGTGCGTCGAGGGCCGGGTATTGTGGGACCAGTCCCTGCCGGGAATGACGCCGGCCGAGCGCGGCGCCATCTACGACGAGCAGAACCGCGTCATCGCCCTGCTCCACAGCACCGACTACCAGGCCATCGGCCTTTCCGATTACGGCAAGCCGGGCAACTATTTCGCCCGCCAGATCGAGCGCTGGACGAAACAGTACCTGGCCTCGATGACCGAGCCGATCCCGGAGATGGACCGCCTGATCGAATGGCTGCCCGCGCACATCCCGCCCGGCGACGACACCGCCATCGTCCACGGCGACTATCGCCTCGACAACATGATCTTCCACCCCACGGAACCGCGCATCCTTGCCGTGCTTGACTGGGAACTGTCCACCCTCGGCCACCCGGCCGCCGACTTCTCCTACCATTGCATGAGCTGGTACATCCCGCCAGGGCGCTTCCGCGGCATCGCCGGCCTGGACCTGGCGGCGCTGGGCATCCCGACGATCGAGCAATACGTGGCGCGCTATGGCGAACGAACGGGCAAGACCATCCGTGTCGAGGATTTCAATTTCTACCTTGCCTATAACATGTTCCGCCTGGCGGGCATCATGCAAGGCATCATGAAGCGCTACGTGGACGGCACCGCCTCGAGCGCGCAGGCACTGGAGAACGGCAAGGCGGCGCGGCCGATGGCCGAACTGGCGTGGCGCTTCGCCCAAGGCGGCGCAGCCTGAGGCATTGACAGGAGATCGAGATGGATTTTGCGTATTCCGACCGTTGCAGGGAACTGCAGCAGCGTCTGCTTGCCTTCATGGACGAGCACATCTACCCAAGGGAACGGGCCTTCCAGGAAGAGATCGACCGCAACGGACGCGAGCGCGGCAACCGCTGGCTGCCGGTGTCGCTGATCGAGGATCTCAAGCCCATCGCCCGCCAGCAGGGCCTGTGGAATTTGTTCCTGCCGCGCTCGCCGCGCGCGCCTGAAGGACTGTCCAACCTCGACTACGCGCCCCTGTGCGAGATCATGGGACGGGTGGGCTGGGCCCCGGAGGTGTTCAACTGTTCCGCGCCCGACACCGGCAACATGGAGACCATCGAGCGCTACGGCAGCGAGGAGCACAAGCGCCTCTGGCTCGAACCGCTGCTGCGCGGCGAGATCCGCTCGGCCTTCGCGATGACCGAACCCGAGGTCGCGTCGAGCGACGCGACCAACATCGCCACCCGCATCGAGCGCGACGGGGACGACTACGTGATCAACGGGCACAAGTGGTGGATCTCCGGCGCGGGCGACCCGCGCTGCAAGGTCTTCATCGTCATGGGCAAGACCGATCCGTCGGCCGAGCGGCACCGCCAGCAGTCGATGATCCTGGTTCCGGTCGATACACCCGGGATCACCATCGTGCGCCCGCTGCCCGTGTTCGGCTACGACGACGCGCCGCACGGGCACTGCGAGATCCTGTTCGAGAACGTGCGCGTGCCAGCCAGCAACATGTTGCTGGGCGAAGGCCGCGGCTTCGAGATCGCGCAGGGCCGCCTGGGGCCTGGCCGCATCCACCATTGCATGCGCGCCATCGGCGTTGCCGAGCGCGCGCTGGAACTGATGTGCCGAAGGCTTGGCAGCCGCGTCGCGTTCGGGCGCAAGCTGTCGGAACAAGGGGTCTGGCGCGAGCGCATCGCCGAGGCGCGCATCCGCATCGACACCGCGCGCCTGCTCACCCTCAAGGCCGCCCACATGATGGACACGGTCGGGAACAAGCACGCGCAGGCGGAAATCGCGATGATCAAGGTGCTGGCGCCGAACGTGGCCCAGGAAGTGCTGGACTGGGCGATCCAGGCGCACGGAGCGGCCGGCGTCTCCGACGAATTCCCGCTCGCCGCGCAATGGGCCGGGAACCGGGCGCTGCGCCTTGCCGACGGGCCGGACGAAGTGCACCGCAACGCCATCGCCAAGCTCGAACTGGCGAAGTACGCCTAGGAAAGCCAAGACCGCCGCCTTGAATAGATCAGTGCTTCCCTAAAATTGTTGCAGGGTACCGACGTCCGCGCCCCTGGCGCGCGACGCCGCTACCCTCCTCGCATCCGCTCGGCTAACATGGGTGCACAGCGGCAATCTTGCCGCACGCCGAACGGGTCCCTCTCTTGTTACGTTTCCAATCCCATTCCCTGCCTTCGATCCGCTCGAAGCTTTACGCGCTCGTCCTGGCTTGCGCCCTGCCGATCCTGATCGGCTACATCGCCTTCGCGCGTGACGCCGCGCGCCGCGAGCAGGCCCATGTGGCCGAGGACGCGCAGACCATCGCCGAGGTGATGGCGTCCGCCGTCGACCGGGACCTCGGGAACGGGGAGACGGCCGCCCGCGTGATGGCGCATTCCGAACTGCTGGCACGCGGCGAGTTGGAACGCTTCCACGGGCTGGCGAGGCGACTGCTCAGACCTGAGTTCCCGGCCCATGCGTTCGCGCTGTATGGCCCGGACGGCACCGCCTTGCTGCACAGCGACCATGCCTTCGGCACCGCGCCGCCGGCGGCACCTGACCCTGCGGCGATCGCGCGTGTCGTCGCCACCGGCGAGGCCGTGACTTCCGGCCTGCGGCGGGCCAGCCCGGCCCATGCCCCCACGATCTCGATCGCGGTACCTGTCTGGCACGAGGGCAGCGTTCGTTACGTGCTGTCGGTGCAACTGCACCCGAGGCGGGTGGCCGACCTGTTCCGTGGCCAGCACCTGCCGGCCGGCTGGGTCGCGGCGGTGTTCGACAACCAGCGACTGCTGGTGGCGCGCAGCGTCGACCTGACGCGCCAGGTCGGCCAGCCGATGCCGCGGACGGTCGCCGCCGCCCTGCGCGAGAGCGGCACGGGCATCGTCGAGCGCTCCCGCGCCGGATACACCGCCTACGCCCATTCCCCCCGCCACGGCTGGACCGTCACGGTGACGTTCCCGCGCGACGCGGCGCGCACCCTGTTCGGCTACGCGCCCGGGACCACGGCCGCGGGCATCATCCTGCTCCTTGCCATCACGCTCGGCTTCGCGCGCTGGCTGGGCGGCGGCATCGCGCGCTCGGTGCGCGAACTGGCCCGCCCAGCCGAAGCGCTGGGACGCGGTGAACCGCTGGTATTCCCGCCGGCCAGCATCCGCGAGTCGGCAACGGTGGCCGACGCCCTGCGCAAGGTGGAAGGCGAGTTGCTGCGCTACCGCTCGTCGCTGGAGAACCTGGTGGCCGAGCGCACGGCGGAACTGGAACGCTCCAACGCCCAGCTCGAAGTGGTGTACGCCACCGCCCCGGTGGGCCTGTGCTTCATGGACAGCGACTTGCGGATCGTCACCATCAACGATTACCTGGCCGCGCTCAACGGCATCCCCGCGCGCCGGCACGTCGGACGCAGCCTGCCCGAACTGCTCGGCGAGACGGGCCGCCTGTTCGAGCGCGCCTACCGCCGCGTGCTGGAAACAGGCCGCCCGGTCATTGACCTGGAGGAAACCGGCGAGACGCCGGACCGCCCTGGCGAGACGCGGCACTGGATGTCCAGCTACTATCCGGTGCGCGGGACCGACCGCAGCGTGGTGGGCATCAATGCGGTCGTGCTCGACATCACGGAGCGCAAGCTGCAGGAACAGCGCAACCGCGACAACGAGGAGATGTTCCGGGCCCTGTTCGAAAGCTCGGGGGACGCCCACTTCCTGCTCGCCTACGGCGCCGGCTATGTCAGCGTCAACCAGGCGATGGCCCGCCTGTTCGGGTTCGATCACATCGACGAGATGCTGATGGCCTCCCCCGCCAGCACCTCGCCGCAATACCAGGCCGACGGCCGCCGCTCCGACGAGGCCTCGCTGGACTACATGCGCCGCGCGCTGGACGAAGGCGGGGTGCAGTTCGAGTGGCTGCACCTGCGCACGGACGGCTCCGTGTTCCATGCCGACGTGCTCCTCACGAGCATCGACATCGGCGGAAAGGGCATGATGCAGGGGACCATCCGCGACATCAGCGACCGCGTCGCCGCCGAAGCCGCCCTGCGCGCGACCGGCGAACGGCTTGCCGAGCGCGAGCGCTTCCTGCGTACCGTCACCGACAACCTGCCAGCCCTGGTCGGCTACTGGGACGCGGGCTATCGTTGCCAGTTCGCAAATCGTCCCTACCTGGAATGGCTGGGACGGACCGAGGAAGAAGTGATCGGGCGCCACGCCACCGAACTGCTGGAACCGGACCAGGCCGCCACCGTCGACCAGTACGTTCGGGGTGTGTTGGCGGGCAAGGTCCAGAGTTTCGAGCGCGAACTGCGCAAGTCGACCGGCGAGGTCATGCATGCATGGGCCAACCTGATCCCCGACCTTGACGGGTACGGCGGGGTGCGCGGCTTCTACATGCTGCACGCGGACGTGACCGACCTCAAGCAAACACAGGACCAGCTGGTGCAGGCGCTGCGCGAAGCCGAACAGGCCAGCCGTGCCAAGGGCGAGTTCCTGGCGAACATGAGCCATGAGGTCCGCACGCCGATGAACGCCATCATGGGCCTGGCCCGCCTGCTGGAGGAGGGGCCGCTGGACCGGCGCGAGCGCGCCTACGTGCAGCGGATGAAGGTGGCCTCGCGCTCCCTGCTCAACATCCTGAACGACCTGCTGGACGTGGCCCGGATCGAGGCCGGACGGCTCACGCTCGAACACACGGCGTTCCAGCTGGACGACGTCCTGCAGAACATCGCCGTCCTGACCGCCGCCAACGCCTGGAGCAAGGGCGTCGAACCGGTGTTCGCGATCGCCCCGGAAGTGCCGGCCGCGCTGGTCGGGGACCCGGTGCGACTCGAGCAGGTGCTTCTCAACCTGATCGGCAACGCGGTGAAGTTCACCGAAAGTGGCGAAGTGGTGCTGGCGGTGACGGCGGCGCGGCGCACGCCGGACCACGCCGTGCTGGCCTTCCATGTGCGCGACACCGGCATCGGCATCGCTCCCGACCAGCAGTTGCGGATGTTCGAACCCTTCTCCCAGGGCGACAGTTCGACCAGCCGCAAGTACGGCGGGGCCGGACTCGGGCTGGCCATCGCGCGCCGCCTGGTCGAGCTCATGGGTGGCACCCTGGTGGTCGAGAGCGCGCTGGGCGAAGGGGCCGACTTCAGCTTCGAGGCGGCGTTCGCGGTGTCGGCCGAGGCCGAGGGCAGGCCAGCCGGGAACGAGGCGCTGGCTGTCCTGGTCGCGGACGACAACGACAGCGCGGGGGGCGCCGTCGCCGCCGCCTGCGCCGGCTTCGGCTGGCAGGTCGTGCGCGCCCGCAGCGGAGCGCAGGCGCTCGAACTGCTCGCCGCGGACCGGCACTTCGACCTGGTGTTCGTCGACAGCGAACTGGGCGACATGGACGGCGCCGCGATGCTGGCGCGCGCCCTTGCGGCGCGGGCGGGCAAACTGCCCGCCTGCTGCCTGCTGGTGCCCGACCCCGACAGCGAGCGCCTCGCCGCCCTGGCCGACGAACTCGGCATCGGCGCCATCCTGTCCAAGCCGGTGAGGCCGGCGGCGCTGCGCGCCGCCATCGGCAGGATGCGCGGCGCCGCCGGCGGTACGCCGGAACCCGCTCCGGCGACGCCGCTCGCGGCGCGCCTGCATGGCATGCGCGTGCTGCTGGCCGAGGACAACCTGCTGAACCAGGAAGTGGCGAGCTACATCCTGGTGCACGCCGGCGCCTCGCTCGAGATCGCGGCGAACGGCCGCATCGCCGTGGACATGCTGCTCGCCCGGCCGGACGCCTACGATGTGGTGCTGATGGACCTGCAAATGCCGGTCATGGATGGCTGCGCGGCCGCCGAAGCCATCCGGCAGGCCGGACTCGCCTTGCCGATCGTGGCGATGACCGCGAACGCCATGGAGGAAGACCGGCGCCGGGCAGTGTCCGCGGGCATGCAGGCCCACCTGGCCAAGCCCATCGATGTGGACGAACTGATTTCCACCCTGGAGCGGGTCGCCGGCCGCCCTCCCATCCTACCCCAGTCGTCCGCCCCGGCCGTGTCGCCAGGCGCCGCCGCTCCGGCCGGCATCGACCTGGCCGACGCCCTCCCCCGCTTCGGCGGCAGCCTCGAGCGGTATGGCGCCGTGCTTTCCCGCTTCGAGGGCAGCCAGGGCGACACGGTGGAACAGGTCCGGGACTGCCTGCGGGATGCGGACCGCGCCGGCGCGCAGCAACTGGTGCACCGCCTGCGTGGCGTGGCTGCCAACCTCGGTGCCACCGAAGCGGCCGGCCGCGCGCTCGCGCTGGAACAGGCACTGGATGCGGCGGCGGATATCGATGGAGATGAGATCGAGAGCCGGCTGGGCGCACTCGACGACGCGCTCAAGCTCGTGTTCCAGGGCGCGCGCCGCTTCGCATGCCCCCTTGCCTGCGGCGCGCCGCCCGCACCCGCACAGGCTTACGATTTACTGGCGCGCCTGCTTGACTTACTCCAGAATAACAATATGAAAGCGCTGGCGCAGTTCGAGGAGGTGGGAGCGGCCCTACCGGCCCTGGCCGGCGAGGAAGTGGCAGGGGAACTCGCGGAAGCCGTCGCCACGCTGAGGTTCGATGCGGCGGCGGCGCTGGTGCGCGGGATATTGATGGGGAGGGAGAAGGCATGAGCTGGAGCGACCTGGCCCTGAACGGACGCATCCTGGTCGTCGACGATGCGATGGAAAACATCCAGATCCTGCACGCCGCCCTGCAGGCCGAGCAGGAAGTGCTGTTCGCCATGGACGGCGCGCGTGCGCTGTCCATGGCACGCGACCTGCGTCCGGACCTGATCCTGCTCGACGCGATGATGCCAGGGATGGACGGCTACGCGGTCTGCCAGGCGCTGCGCGCGGCCGAGGAAACGCGCGACATCCCGGTCATCTTCGTCACCGCCCTCACGACGCCGGAGGACGAGACCCGCGCGCTGGATGCCGGCGCGGCGGACTTCATCAGCAAACCGGTGAACGCCGCCGTGGTGCGCGCGCGCGTCCGAACCCATCTGACCGTCAAGCGCCAGGCCGACGCCCTGCGCGCCCTGACCCTGACCGATCCGCTCACCGGGGTGGCGAACCGGCGCGCCTTCGACGAGCGGCTGGAATCGGAATGGCGCCGCTGCGCGCGCGCCGCGCTGCCGATGGCGCTGATCCTGGTCGATGTCGACCACTTCAAACTGTACAACGACCACTACGGACACCTTGCCGGCGACGCCTCGCTGGTGCAGGTGGGGGCCGCGCTGCGCCGCGCGGCGGGACGCCCTCAGGACCTGGTCGCCCGCTACGGCGGCGAGGAGTTCGCGGTATTGCTGCCACAGCTTGACGCCGCGGGTGCGGAAGGCGTGGCCAGGCGGCTCCTGGCCGAACTGGCCCAACTGGGACTTGCGCACGAGGCCTCCCCCACCTCCCGCCAGCTCACCGTCAGCATGGGCATCGCCGCCCTGGTCCCGGTCGAATCACGGGAATCGAGCACCCTGGTACGCGCCGCCGACGCCCAGCTCTACCTGGCCAAATCCGGCGGTCGCAACCAGTACCGCGTGAATCCCGACGCGGGCTGACCACTGTTCAGACGTAGCGCCGCACCAGGAAGCGTGCGACGCACACCGGCCGATCGCCGCCCTCGCGCTCGACGGTCACATCCCACGCCAGCTGTGCCCCGCCTTCGATCTCCTCGATCCCGGCCAGGACGATGCGGGCACGCACCCGGCTACCCACCGGCACCGGCGCCGGAAAGCGCACCTTGTCCAGACCGTAGTTCAGCAGCATCCGCACCCCGGTCATCCTGATTGCGCTCTCGAACATCGCCGGCAGCAGCGACAGGGTCAGGAAGCCATGCGCGACGGTCGCACCGAACGGGGACTCGTCGCGGCAACGCACCGGGTCGGTATGGATCCACTGGTGGTCGTCGGTCGCGTCGGCGAAGGTATCGATGCGTTCCTGCCCGACCTGGAACCAGGGCGAACATACCGGTTCCGCGCCGACCAGCGCCCTCAGTTGCTCCAGCGTGGAGAACTCACGCATCGCCGGCTCCCGCCGGGCGGCGCCCGAACATGCCCATGCCCTCGACGGTGCAGACCTCCTCGCCGCGCTGGTTGGTCGCCACCCACTTCGACCAGACCACGCCGCGGTCCGGCCGGGACGCGGAAGCCTTGACCGCCGTGGTCAGGTAGCGCACCCGCAGCGTGTCGCCGGCGCGAACCGGCTGCATCCAGCGGACGCCCTCCAGGCCGGGGGAACCCATGCTGGAGGCGCGCGCCATCATCCCGTCCACCACCATGCGCATCATCATGCTGCAGGTGTGCCAGCCGCTGGCGATCACGCCGCCGTAGATGGAGCGCGCGGCCGCCTCGCGGTCGACGTGGAAGGCTTGCGGATCGAACTGGCGCGCGAAGGCGACGATCTCCTCCTCGCTCACGCTGCGCTCGCCCAGGTCGATCTCCTGGCCGGGATGGAAATCCTCGAAATACCATTCGTACTTCATGCCGCCACCTCGCCGGCGAAGCCCGGCTGCGCGATGAAACGTGCGAGGTGATGGTCGGCGTCACCGAGCGTCAGGCCGATGGTGGTGAGACGCTTGAAGTAGTGCGCCGCCGGCAGTTCGTCGGTCACGCCCATCCCGCCATGTAGTTGCACCGCCTGCTGGCCAACGAAGGCCGCCGCCTTGCCGATCCGGTATTTGGCCGCCGACACCACCTTGCGGCGCAGCGCGGCGTCGCCGCCGTCCAGTTGCACCGCCGCCAGCAGTGCCATCGAGCGCGCCTGTTCGAGATGGATGGCCATGTCGGCCATGCGGTGCTGCAGGGCCTGGAATTTGCCGATCGGCACGCCGAACTGCTGGCGGGTCTTCAGGTAGTCGAGGGTGGCCTCGAATACCGCCTCCATCGCGCCCAGCGCTTCCGCACACAGCAGCCCGGCCCCGTAGTCCAGGCCGGCCTCCAGCAGTTCCCATGCCGCGCCCGGCTCCCCGATGGCGGCGCCGGCCGGGAGCCTGACCTGGTCGAAGCGGATGTCGGCCGCGCGCATGCCGTCGAGGGTGCGGTATTCGGTGACGGTGACCCCGGGCGCGTCGGCCGGCACGGCGAACAGGGCGATGCCGTCCGTGTCGCGCTGCCCGCCCGCCGTGCGCGCCGACAGCACCAGGACGCCGGCCTGCGCGCCGTGCAGCACGGCGGTCTTGGCGCCGTCGATCACGTAGCCGCCTTCGGCGGCCGTGGCGGTGGTGGCGATGTCTCGCATGTCATGGCGCGCCTGGCGCTCGCCCAGCGCGCAGGCCAGCTTGAGCGCCCCGCCCGCCACCTGTTCCAGCAGGTCGCCGTGGACGCCGCCCAGGCGCAGGAAATGCGCGCCGAGCACGGTGGCGAAGTAAGGCTCGACCACCAGACCGCGCCCAAGCTCGCGCATGACCACGTACAGGTCGACCGCGCCGCCGCCGAAGCCGCCATGCTCCTCCGGCACCGGCAGCGCCGTCATCCCCAACTCGACCAGCGTGTCCCATGCCTGGCCCGAGGTGCCCGCGTCGGAGCCGACGATGGCGCGGCGCGACTCGAAACCGTAGTCGCGCCCGATCCAGCGCCGCAGCGCATCCGCGAACTGGAGCTGCTCTTCCTTGAAGTTGAAGTCCATATGTCCCCCTTACAGCCCCAGGATCATCTGGGCGATGATATTGCGCTGGATCTCGTTCGACCCGCCATAGATGGAGGTCTTGCGGTAGTTGAAGTAGTACGGCAGCAAGGGCGCGGCTTCGTCGTCGCCTGCCAGGCTGTGCTCGCGCTCACCCTCGAGATAGGCGGGATCGAAAGCCAGCGCCGCAGGCCCGGCAGCCTCGACCATGAGTTCGGTCAGCGCCTGCTGGATGTCGGTCCCGCGCACCTTGAGCACCGATGCCTCGGGGCCGGGCCTGTGATCGGGGCGGGCCAGCACCCGCAGCACCGTCATCTCCAGCGCCATCAGTTCAATTTCCAGGTCGGCCACCCGGGCCGCGAACAGCGGGTCCTCGATCAGCGGCCTGCCGTTCTTCTGCTCGCGGGCCGCCAGGCGCTTGACGAAGGCCAGTTCGCGCTTGGAGCGGCCAACGGCGGCGATGCCGGTGCGCTCGTGCCCCAACAGGAATTTGGCGTAGGTCCAGCCGCGGTTCTCCTCGCCCACCAGGTTCTCCACCGGGACGCGCACGTTGTCGAAGAAGACCTCGTTCACCTCGTGGTCTTCGTCGAGCATGATGATGGGCCGCACCGTGACGCCCGGCGCATGCATGTCGATCAGGAGAAAGGAGATCCCTTCCTGCTTGCGCACACCGGTGTCGGTGCGCACCAGGCAGAAGATCATGTCGGCGTGCTGGGCGAGCGTGGTCCAGGTCTTCTGGCCGTTGACGATGTAGTGGTCGCCCTCGCGCACGGCCGTGGTCTTGAGCGAAGCGAGGTCGGAACCCGCGCCCGGCTCCGAATAGCCCTGGCACCACCAGTCCGCGCACGACAGGATGCGCGGCAGGAAGTAGTCCTTCTGCCGCTGGCTGCCGAAGGCCATGATGACGGGAGCGACCATGTTGACACCGAAGGGCATGACGGGAGGGGTGCCGGCGCGCGCGCACTCCTCCTCGAAGATGTGGCGCTGCACGGCGCTCCAGCCGGGGCCGCCGAACTCGGCCGGCCAGCCGGGCGCGACCCAGCCCTGCCTGGCCAGGATGCGGTGCCAGCGCACGTAATCGTCCTTGGACAGCCGGAGGTGGCCACGTACCTTGTGCTGCAGGTCGGGCGGGAGGTTCTCGTCGAGGAAGACGCGGACCCGGTCGCGGAAAGCGAGGTCCTCGTCGGTGTAGTTCAGGTCCATACTGTCTCCTTGTTATCGTGTACGAGGCGTCATGGCGCCAGAAAAGCACGACCGTTCACAAGGAATTGTACCTGAAAGGCGTGGGACGTTTACAACAATTCGGACAAAACGGGCCGCGTCTTGCGGCCCGTTTCCTTGATGCTGCCTTCGCTGGGTGGCGGGTTTGTCCCACCACCACGGACGGCTCGTCTTCCGGCGTGAAGCGGTGGGCACCGGTGCCCACCCCACGAGTGTTGCTCGACGTGCCGGTAGGGTGGGCACTCGTGCCCACCACCACGAACTCAAGCTGCGCGGCGACGCCTGAACGCACCGGCCCCCAGCACACCGGCCAACAACAGTGCCAGCGAACCCGGCTCCGGCAGCTCGCTCACCGGTTCCTCCAGGTCCGGCAGGCCCGGTATCTGGGTGACCGGGTCCTGCACGACCACGTCGCCCGGGATACCGCTGCCCGGCGAGACGATATCCGGCAGCGTCGAGCCGCCCGGCAGCAGGATCGCGCCGGTGGCCGGCGGGTCGATGATCGGATCGGACGGCGCTCCCGGCTGGGACAGCACCGGACCCGGCGCGGTCACGACCAGCGGATCGCCGCCCCCCCCAACGACCGGGGCCGGCGAGGCAACCGGTGCCGGGGAGAGAACCGGTGCGGAACCGACCGGCATCGGGACGCTGCTCCCGCCACCGGTGTTGCCACCGACCGAGGTGCCCGGCCTGACGACGACACCATCGCTCGACCCGATGACGGACACGCCGTTGCCCAGCATGGCTGCCAGGAGGCCGTGGCCCGAACCGAGCAGGTAGGTGCCTTCGATGCCGCGGGTAAAGAACAGCGTGGTCTGGCCGTCGGCTCCTGGCGCTACCGTAGCGCTGGTCTTGCCGTAAAGAACGTCGGTCAGGCTGGTCTGTTCCCCACCCGTTCCCGAGTAAGAGATACCGCCGATGAGATTCAGGTTGCCAGCCAGGACGCCCGAACCGAGGATGTCCGTCCCATTGCCCGTGGTCCAGCCGGACAGGAAGCCCGGTTGGGACGAGGCTGCGGACGGAATCACATCGGCTTTGGCAGCGCCCGCGCCGACCAGCAGCGCAGCGACGACAAGGTGACGAAGTGTCATAATTTGACTCCCATGAGTTCACATACTTAAACTTTTTATATTGCAGAGCCATGCTAGCACAGATAAAAAAATGATAAGTTTCTATTGGAACGAGCTGTTCCATTGCTCCGTTTCATCGAGGCACCGGGCTGCGGTGCACCCCGGATCGGTGCGCTGCGCTATGATCGTCCGGTGCCGTGGGCTCCCCGATTCGCGGCAGCGATTCGCGGGCAAGCCCGGAACCAGGAGGATGTGTTGAAACTCTCCCCCTCGCCTCTCGCGGCGTTCACGGTGGACGCCGACGGCGCGGTCCTCAGTTGGAGCCGCGCCTGCGAGCAGCTGTGCAAATACGATGCGGGCGACTTGCGCTCCCGTCACCTGGACCAGTTGATCCAATTCGACGCCGGCCCTGCGCCCGACGGCCCCCTTGCGGCCCGGGCCGAGACCACGTCGGCGGCACGGCTGCGCTGCGCGGACGGGCGCGAGATTCCGGTACTGGTCACGGTCTCGCGGCAGACGAGCGCCTCGGCCGACGCCACGGCCTTCGTCGTCGCCGTCAAGCCGCTGGAGATGGCGCCGGAGCGCTACAAGCTGATCCGCGACCTGCCGGTGGCCGACGTGCTCGAAGACCTGCCCTGCGTGTTCTACCTGATCGACCGCAAGCACCACCTGCGCCTGTGGAACCACCAGCTCGAACAGGCGCTCGAACGCACGAGCGAAGAACTGCCCGCCTGCGACGTGCTGAGCTTCTTCGACGACAAGGAAAGGCCGGCGATCGCGCACAAGATCGACGAAGCCTTCGAGGAGGGCGAGTCATCGATCGAGGCCGAACTCCTGGGCAAGCACGGCAAGCGAACCACCTTCCTGTTCCACTGCGCGCGCACCGCGATCGGCGGCGAGCCGTGCATTTTCGGCACCGGGCTGGACATCTCCGCGCGCAAGCAGACCGAGCACGGCATGCGTGTGCGCGAGCGGGCCATCTACTCGAGCATCAACGCCATCGTCATCACCTGCTGCGAAGGGCGGGACAATGTGATCGAATACGTCAATCCCGCCTTCGAGCAACTGACGGGCTATCCGCTGGCCGAGATCAAGGGGCGCGATCCGCGTTTCATGCGCATCGAGGGCGTGGACGTGGCCGAGCAGCGGCGCATCCACGAGGCGCTGGCGCGGCGCCAGAGCGTGCAGGCGACCCTGCGCAACACGCGCAAGAACGGCGAGGTATTCTGGAACGAACTGCGCATCGACCCGGTGAGCAATGTCGACGGCGAGGTCACCCACTTCGTCGCCGTCATCAACGACGTGACCGAGGCCAGGCACTACGAGCGGCGCCTGCACCACCTGGCCCACCACGACGCGCTGACCGGCCTGGCCAACCGCATCCTGCTGCAGGAGAGGCTCAGGTTCGCGATCGACTTCGCCGTCCAGAACGGCGTGCTGGGCGCGCTCGCTTTTCTCGACCTGGACAACTTCAAGCACATCAACGACAGCTTCGGCCACGACGCCGGCGACGCCGTGCTGCGCGAAGTCGCCCAGCGCCTGCGCGCCAACATGCGCGACGAGGACACGGTGGCGCGCATTGGCGGCGACGAGTTCGTGCTGCTGTTCCACGACCAGCCAAGCCGCGAACACGTGGCCGAATTGCTCGAACGCATACGGCGCAGCGTCGCCGCGCCGGTGGTCGTGGCCGGGCAGGAGGTCGTGCCGGGCACCAGCATCGGCGCGGCGCTGTTTCCGCAGGACGGCGACAGTGCCGACCGGATCATGCGCGCTGCCGATGCCGCCATGTACCACGCCAAGACCCTGGGCAAGAACAATTTCCAGTTCTACTCGGCCGAGCTGCGCGAGGCGGTGCACCAGCACCTGCTGCTGCAGGCCAGCCTGAACCGGGCGATCCTCGGCAACGAAATGGTGCTGGACTACCAGCCGAAGGTGGACCTGCGGACCGGCGCGGTGGTCGGCGCCGAGGGGCTGGTGCGCTGGCACCATCCGGAACACGGACTGATCTCCCCGGACAGCTTCATCCCCATGGCCGAGGAAACCGGCCTGATCGTGCCGCTCGGCGAGTGGGTGATCGGCCAGGCCTGCGCGGCGCTCGAGGCCTTGCGCGAACAGGGGATCGAGGATTTCGTGATATCGGTGAACCTGTCACCGCGGCAATTGCGCCAGCGGCGCTTCCCGGAGCGCCTCGCGACCCTGCTCGCGCGACACCACATCGCCCCATCCTGCCTGGAACTGGAGGTGACGGAAAGCCAGCTCATGGACCGCCCCGCCGAGGCGCTGGACGCGCTGTTCAAGCTGAAGGAACTGGGGGTGCGGCTCTCGATCGATGACTTCGGCACCGGGTACTCCAGCCTGAGCCACCTGCAGAAGTTCCCGGTCGACTACATCAAGATCGACCGCTCCTTCCTCGGCGACATCGCCAACAACGGCCATACCGTCATCACCGGCGCCATCATCGCGCTCGGGCACAGCCTGAAACTGCAGGTGATCGCCGAAGGGGTGGAGACACGCGAGCAGATCGACTTCCTGCGCGACCACGACTGCGACCAGATGCAGGGGTATTACTTCAGCCCGGCGCTCCCGCGCGAACGCCTGCAGGACATGCTGCAGCGGGGCACCCGCATGCACGACTAGCGCAACCAAAAAAACGGGGCCCGAAGGCCCCGTCGAATACTTCACTGGTCAAGCGGCGCTTTAGTCGCCCGCCCCGGTCATCGGCATGTAGGGCATGGTGCGCGTCGCCATCCGGGTGTCGGTCCTGAGCATGCCAACCTCGTCGGCCAGGATGTTGGCCGCCTCGATCAGCATCACGTCCTTGGCGTCCTTGGCCGCCTTCTCGGCCGCCAGTTCCGCCTGCAGGTTGCGCTCGTCGGCCTGCAGACCGTCATCCTGGCGGGCGCCGCGCAGCGCGATGGCCGTCTTGGACTCACGGGTCGGCTCGGGCGCCTTGCTGCGCGCCTCCTTGGCACCCGGCCCCGGAGCCGGCTCCTCCTTGCTCGCCAGGCGCGCCTCGCGCAGCTTCGCGCGTGCATCCTGGGCGGCGCGTTCCTTGCGGCGCACCTCTTCGTTCAGGGAGATGGCATTCTCCTTGCGCAGCTTGAGGATCTCGGCGATGTCCTCCTGCAGGTACTGGAAGTCGCGGTCCTTGGCGATGCGGGCCTCGTGGCGCTTTTGCAGCGGTTCCACCAGTTCCCTGACATTGCCCAGCGGCGCGTAGATGGCCGGCTTGATGCTCACCCACGGCAGCGCGTTGTCGAAGGCCGACTCGCCGAAGTTCTCGAGGTCGGTGGTCACCGGCAACTTGATGTCGGGGACGACGCCGCGCAACTGCGTGGTGCCGCCATTGATGCGGAAGAACTGGGCGATGGTCATCTTCAGTTCGCCGTAGCGCTCCTTTTCGCTCTGCGAGAAGCGGTCGAGGTCGATCAGGGTCTGCACCGTGCCCTTGCCGAAGCTCGGCTCGCCGATGACCAGGCCGCGGCCATAGTCCTGGATCGCGGCGGCGAAGATCTCGGAAGCCGAGGCCGAACCGCGGTTGATCAGCACGCCCATCGGACCGTCCCAGGCCAGGCCGGCCTTGTTGTCGCTCTCGACCTCGACGCGTCCCTCGGCCGTGCGCTGCTGCACCACCGGCCCTTTGTCGATGAACAGGCCGGTCAGCTCGACCGCTTCGGTCAGCGAACCGCCGCCGTTGTTGCGCAGGTCGATCAGGACGTTGTCCACCTTCTCTTTCTTGAGCTCGCCCAGGATGCGGGCCACGTCGCGCGTGGCGCTCTTGAATTCCTTGTCGCCGCGGCGGCGCGCCTCGAAGTCCTGGTAGAAGGTCGGCAGCGAGATCACGCCGATGCGGCGCTTCACGCCCCCGTCCTTGACCTCGATGACGGTCTTCTTGGCGGCCTGTTCCTCCATGCTGATCTTCTTGCGCACCATGGAGACGGTGATGTTCTTGCCGTCCAGGCCGGCGTCGGCCGGCAGCACGGACAGGCGCACGGTCGAGCCCTTCTCGCCACGCACCAGCGAGACGACATCGTCGATACGCCAACCCAGCACGTCGGTGAACGGGCCATTGCCCTGGGCGACGGCGGTGATGCGGTCGCCCACTTTCAGCTTGCCCGACTGCGCGGCCGGGCTGCCCGGGACGATCTCGCGGATGATCGTGTACTCGTCGCGCGACTGCAGCACGGCGCCGATGCCTTCCAGCGACAGGCGCATCGCGATATCGAAGTTGTCGGCCGAACGCGGGCCCAGGTAGTTGGTGTGCGGCTCGATCGCGGTCGCATACGCGTTCATGAAGGTCTGGAACACGTCTTCATTGTTGAGCTTCCTGATCCGGCTCAGGTAGTTCTCGTAGCGCTTGTCGAGTGTCTCGCGAATGGCTTTTTCGTCCTTGCCGGCGAGCTTCAGGCGCAGCCAGTCGTTCTTGACGCGCTTGCGCCACAGGTCGCGGATCTCGTCCTCGGTCTTGGCCCAGGGCGCCTCCTCCCGGTCCAGCTGCAAGGTCTCGTCGACGGTGAAGTCGAACTTGGTGTCGAGCAGCGAGCGCGCGTACTTCATGCGCTCCGCGAAACGCTGCTGGTACAGGTTGTAGATCGAGAACGGCAGGGTCAGGTTCTCGTTGTGGATGGCGTCATCCAGCTTGGTGCGCATCGGCGCGAACTGGTCGATGTCAGCCTGGACGAAGTACAGCTTCTCGCTGTCGAGCGCCTCGAAATAGTTGTCGAAGATCTTGGCCGACATCGCGTCGTCGAGCGGCACCGCCTTGTAGTGGTAGCGTGCCAGGACGCGCGAAGCCCACACCGCAGCCTGGGTCTGCGCGGCGATGGGCTTCATTTGCGTGGCCGGGGCGGACTGCTTTTCGGGCTGGGCGGTCACCACGTGGGCCGACATGGCGAAGGCCAGGGCGGCGATGAACATCTGCTTCTTCATTCTTCGTGTCTCCGAACGGAATTCTGGTGCCTTGAAGGACGGGCGGCGCCACACGCCGTTGCCGTGCCGGTTATCCGGCGCTCACGACCAATTCTACAGGATAGCGCAGCCATGCAGAGCCGGACTGTGCGTTTATTCGACCCCAGCTTAAGCCCCGTGTAAGTCAACCGCCCGGGCTGTTACAAGTTGAAACAATGCGGGTTGCCACCATAGCAGCGCGGTACCGGCCGCAAGCAGGGGCAGCCAGGGCCAGGAGCGTGCCGCCAGGCGCCAGTCGACCGGGCTGGGCCAGAACGAGAGGAACTGCGGGGCCAGCACGAGCGTCAGCGCCAGGTCGAGCGGGCCGAACCGCCATTCGCCCCGGGTGCGCCACCACGCGACCGCCAGGGGCAAGGCCAGCACCAGCAGCGGCGCCAGCGCGGCGGGCGCGGCGTTGTACCAGCGCAGGTTGGCGAACGTGACGGAACCGAGCTCCCACAGGCGGCCGCGGCGGCGCGGCAGGACCGACAGCCCGACCGGCTCGGCATTGGTCAGCAGGCCGACGGAGAAGTGCGCCAGTTCGTGGCACAGTGTGCCGGCCGCGGTGAAGACGAAAAATGCCGGGTGGGCGCTGGAAGCGATCCACAGCAGCAGCGCCAGGGCCAGCGAGGGGGCCAGGTAAAGCAGCAGGTCGGCCTGGGCGCACAGTCCGACAGGCAGGAACAGGCTGCATGCCGCGAGCGGCGCCATGGCGCGGGCTCAGCCGGTGTAGAAGCAGCGGCCGCAGGCCTGGCGGTAGCGGTCGTTGCCGCCGATGCTGACCTGCTCGCCTTCGCGGATGCGCGCGCCCTGCTCGTCGACGCGGATGTTCATGGTCGCCTTTTTCCCGCAACCGCAGATGTTCTTGATTTCCTCGATGTCGTCGGCCAGCCCGAGCAGGTAGGCCGAACCGGGAAACGGGTCGCCGCGGAAGTCGGTGCGCAGGCCGTAGCAGATCACGGGCACGCCGCGCACCTGTGCCACCTGGTGCAACTGCTGGACCTGCGCCGTGCTCAGGAACTGGGCCTCGTCCACCAGCACGCAGGCCACGCGCGGCGTACTGGCGAGGAAGTCGGTGTCGGCGTCGAACACGTCCACCGCCCGGTTCGGGCCCAGGCGCGAAGTGATGAGGCCGACGCCGTAGCGGTCGTCGATCGCCGCCGTGTAGAGCTTGACCTGCTGGCCCTGCTCCTCGTAGTTGTGCGCGACCTGCAGCAGCGCGGTCGATTTGCCGGCGTTCATCGCCGAATATCTGAAATAGAGTTTGGCCACTGCCCTGCCCGCACCGCTGAATGGAAACGCCGGATTATATCAAGCGGGAAACGTGGAAAGCCAGCGGTCGGGGCATGGCGTTCCGTCAGTCAGAAGATGCAGCCATGTCATAGGTAGAACCAGTCGTTCCCGCGAAGGCCTAGGCGGCCCCGCGGGAACCCATACTGAGGCTTCGAAGCCCGTCCCCATGCACCCCCGAGCGGAATGGGCCGGATCTAGCGATCTCAGCATGGATTCCCGCTTTCGCGGGAACGACGTTTCAGCGCTACCGGAGGAATAACTTTGGCTTGAACGATCGGCATCGAGCGGCCGGGGGCGCCATCGGGAGCCCGGACCGGGAACCACCTCAGTTGCCCGGATGGTACTTGCGCTCCAGGTTCTTCTCGATGTCCTCCTTGTAGAACAGCACATCCTTGAACTCGCCGCGACTGTACATCTCGGCCTGGTCGGCGAAGTGCGGGGATTTCGGATCGCCGCTCTGGCCGCCCGCCAGGATGCTCTTGGCGCGCACGCGCGGGCCGAACTCGACCGCGGCCACGAAGCTGTTGCCCCGGTCGCCGTAGATGCGCTTGGTCTTCTGCTTGGCCACCATGCCGAACGAGGCGAGCGAGCCCCAGTGCGCCGACGGGAACGCGACCGGGTAGCTGGGCTTGCTGTCATCGTACTGCTGGTCGATGTCGCCGCTGATGCGCTGGAAGCGGTTGATCTCGCCCCAGGGGGTTTGCCAGGTGCCGAAATCCTGTTCCAGCTTGGCCGAGGCGCGCTCCAGCGAGGCCAGGCGTTCCTCCGGGGTCAGGCGGGTCTGGATGAAGTCGACCACTGGAATCCCCTCGGCGCGGGCGCGCTTGGAGGCATTCGCCACCATGTCCTGGCCCCAGTAGATCGCCAGCGAGGTCGGCACGGACGACACCGCGAAGCGCAGGTCCCAGCCGCGCAGCGCGGCGACCTGCCCGGCCAGCGCGGCCTTGCGCGGGTCGTTCGCCGCCAGCGCCTCGTGGTCCTTGAGGAGGGCCGGCACCAGCGGCTCGAAGGCGGTGAGCTGGCTGTCGTAGGACGCCGCGATCAGGCTGTCGATGGTGAAGCCGCGGCCATCCTTGAGCACGCGTTCGGCGTGGACGCCGCGCGCGTTCTCCGGCAGCGACCACATGTAGGCCGGGTAGGCGTCGCGTTTCGGGCTGCTCGCGCCCGATGAGCTGAACGGCCAGTTGTTGGTGTTGGAGATATATCCGCTGGCCGGATTGAACAGGGTGATGGTCTCCTTGATCTCGTGCAGGCCCTGCCACTCGGTGGCCGGGTTGCTGCCATCGACAGGCTTGCTCCAGTCGAAGCGCGGGTCGCGGCGCGGGATGAAGTTGCCGTGGAAGTAGGCGATATTCCCCTGGGCGTCCGCGTACACCGTGTTGTTGGACGAGTTGGTACGCAGCTGCATGACCTTGTAGAAGCTGTCGTAGTCGCGCGCCTTGGTGCGGCCGTAGGACTGCATCAGCGCCTTCATCGGCTCGTCCATCATCTTCACCGAGACCCACTTGCCATCGAGCTCGCGCACCACGGGACCGTGATGGGTGAAGTAAGCGGTGACGGTCTTGCTGGCCATGCCGCCGGACGGGGTCTTGTAGGGCAGCGTGATCGGGACGGCGCGCACCGGGCGCTCCCCGTCGCCGTACTTGTAGAACAGCTTGCCGTCCCGCTCGACCACCGTTTCGAGGTATTCGTCGATCACGTCCCCACCGCCGGAGGTGTGCATCCAGCCCGCCTTGTCGTTGAAGCCCTGGTAGATGAAGAACTGGCCCCAGGTGACCGCGCCGTAGGCGTTCAGGCCTTCCTCGCTGACCATGTGGATCTCGGGACGGAAGTAGAACGAGGTGTGCGGGTTGATCATCAGCAGCGCGTTGCCCGACGCCGACAGCCTGGGGGCGATGGCAAAGCCGTTCGAGCCGCGCGGCTCCTCGTCGAAGCCGCGGCCGGTGTCCAGCGCGGCCAGTTCGGTTCGCTTGCCGTACAGGCGTTCCAGTTCCTTCAGGTCGATCGACTCGATGTCCCCGCCGATGCTGCCCTCGCTGAACGCCAGCGCCATCCACGGTTCGAAGTGCGTGATCAGCTTCGGCTTGACCTCGGGATGGGTGTACAGGTAGAAGTTCAGCCCGTCGGCGAAACCGTTCATCAGCTTCTTCAGCCACTCGGGGCTGGCCGCGTACTTGGCCTTCATGTCGGCCGGGTCGATGTACAGCTTCATGCGCAGGTCGCGCCAGATCTGCTTTTCACCCTCGACCTCGGCCAGGCGCCCCATCGCGTTGATGTAGTTGAGCTCGACCCGGTTGAAGTCATCCTCCGCCTGCGCGTACAGCATCCCGAACACCGCATCCGCGTCCGACTTGCCGAACACGTGGGGGATGCCCCACTTGTCGCGCATGATGGTCACGCGCTGGGCGGTCGCCTTCCAGCGCGCCACGTCGGCGGCGGAGTAAGGCTTGTGCGCCACGGCGGCCGCCGTGGGCGCTGCCAGCAGCGGCGCGGCGGCGCCGAGCGTGGCGCAGCCGAGGATGGTCGAGGCAATGAGGCGGGATGCAAGCATCGGTGGTCTCCTGTGTCGGGCTTGTTGTTATGCGACGTCGGCGCCGGTGGCGGCGAGGCGCTGTTTCAGTACTTCGTTTTCGGTAAGGAGCGTGGCCAGACGGTCCTTGAGTTCGGCGACCTCGATGCGCAGCGCGCCCAGTTCGTCGGCCGGTTCCTTGCGCGGACGCAGCGCGGCCTTCTGTTCGCGCACCTGGCGCGCGGCCTGCTGCAACTCCTTGCGCCCGCCGGCCACCGCCGCGACCTGAGCTTCCTGCGGCAGTTGCGCCACGTTGGCGGCGGCGTTGATCGAGATGGTCCCGCTGCGCACCGCTTCACGCAGTTGGGGCGTGGCGGTGCGCTCGATCTTTTCGATCTGGGTGATCAGGTTGCTGGAGACGCGCGCGGCGCGGGCCAGGTCCTCCTTGGTGTCCCAGGGCGGCGAGGTGTCCTCCTCGTCCTGGTCCGCCTCGCCCTGCGCCTGGGCCAGTTCGGCGGCGCGCTGGGCCTTGCGTGCGGCGACGATCTCCTTCTTGCGCAGGGCCAGCACGCCGCGCTGGTAGTCCGACACGCTGCGCCGCGCCAGGTGGTTGTCGATCATCCACAGCATGACCTCTTCGAGCGAGGCGAAGCTGTTGTTCTGCACGGTGCGGAACTCGATGCCATGCTTCCTGCAGATCTCGTAGCGGTTGTGACCGTCGATCAGCACCTCGCCCCACAGCACCAGCGCATCGCGGCAGCCTTCGGCCTGAAGGCTGCGCTCTAGCGCGGCGTATTCGATCTCGGTGAGCGGATCGACGAAGGACCGCAGTTCCTGGTTAATCGTGATGTTCAATTCTTGTCCTTGCTATGCCAGTCGCGCCCGCCTGGGGGCGCGCCGTCCCGCATGCTACACCAACTGAGCGGCCCGGCCAACGCGGCGCATTGACGATCCGGCCATTCCGGCCTACGCTCGCGGCTTTTGTCGAAACCAACACTCCATGCATACCTCCCGGCCGGCCGTCACGGCGCCCCCCTCCCCACTGCGGCTCGCAGTCGTCTTCCTGATCCTGTTCGCCGCCTACCAGGCGCCGGAAGGGATAGGCATGCGCCTGCTCGGAAGCATGCCGGTGCTGGCGGCATTGATGCTGGCCTTCCTGCCCATCGCCTGGGCCTGCGGGCGAGTGCTCGGGTTTCGTGGCCTCGACGCCTGGTTCATGGGCTTTTCGCGTGGTTGGTTCGGGCTGCTGGCGGCGACCTTCGTCCTGGCGGTGGCGGTCAAGGCCATCGCGCTGATGCTGGGTTCGCAGGCGGGGGTGTACGCGGTGTCGGCGCTGGAAGGGCTGTCGGCCAGCGCCGTGCTGCTGGCCGCCCTGGCCATGCTGCCCTACACTTTCTTCCCGTCGGTGGCGGAAGACATCCTCACGCGCGGCTTCCTGATGCGCGCCTTCCCGCGCCTGTCGCAGCAATGGCTGTTCGTCGTGTTCTCGGCGGGGCTGTACGTCCTCAATCACATCTACCGCCTGGGCAACGGGGCGATGGAGTGGATCATGCTGTTCTGCTTCGGCCTTGCCTACGGCGCGGCCCTGTACTACAGCCGTTCGTTGTGGGCCGCCATCGGACTGCACTGGGGCTGGAACTTCACCGGCCAGTTTGCCGACCGGGTGGTGGCGGTGGAGACGGTCGCGCCCGGCGCGGGCCCGGTCGTATCGAGCCTCGCGCACGTTTTCATGCTGGTCGTGGTGGTAGTGGCGGCACGCAGGTTCGCCGCCGAACCCGACGGCATGCCCGGTCGCGCCTAGCCAGGGCGAGGGCCGCGGTAAGCGGTCCCTGCCAGGGAGTGATCGTGGTGCGGGCAGCCGGAATCGAACCGGCAAGACTTGCGTCGGCAGATTTTAAGTCTGCTGCGGCTACCAATTTCGCCATGCCCGCGCCGGCGGGGATTGTACTACGTGCGGCAGGCACAGTGTTAGTGCTTGAGCATGATTCGGACCAGCGAATGTCCGCCTGTCGTCCCCTCGAACGAGGGGACCCATGCTGCGGCTGGGGTAGCGGGCAGATTTCCGTGATCATGCAATCGCGGCATCGAGAAAAGCGATTTAGGCAAATATGGCATGGGTTCCCGCGGTGCCGCCGAGGCCTTCGCGGGAACGACTGGATTCACCGGTGACGCTGCCCGCCGACGCCATCCGGGCGCTTGGATTACCATAGCCAGACGTGCAACACGCCAAGCGTCGCCGCGCGGACGACGCCCGAACACTGCAAGGAGAACCGAATGGCCGACCACGCCACCTACACCCCACCCAAGGTCTGGACCCCGCCCGCCTCGTCAGGCGGCACCTTCGCCAACATCAACCGGCCGGTCGCCGGCGCCACCCACGACAAGCCGCTCCCGGTGGGCAGGCACCCGCTGCAGCTGTATTCGCTGGGCACGCCCAACGGCGTGAAGGTCACGATCATGCTCGAGGAACTGCTGGCGCTTGGTCACGCCGGCGCCGAATACGACGCATGGCTGGTCAAGATCAACGAGGGCGAGCAATTCTCCAGCGGCTTCGTGGAGGCCAATCCCAACTCCAAGATCCCGGTCCTGGTCGACCACGGCGGCGACTCGCCGCTGCGCGTCTTCGAATCCGGGTCCATCCTGGTGTACCTGGCCGAGAAGTTCGGCGCCTTCCTGCCCACCGAGACGCGGCGGCGTGCCGAGACCCTGAACTGGCTGTTCTGGCAGATGGGATCGGCGCCCTTCCTCGGCGGCGGCTTCGGTCACTTCTACGCCTACGCGCCCGAGAAGTACGAGTACGCGATCAACCGCTACGCGATGGAGACCAAGCGCCAGCTCGACGTGCTGGACCGCCAGCTGGCCGGGAACAGATACATCGCCGGAGACGAATACACCATCGCGGACATGGCGATCTGGCCGTGGTATGGCGGCATGGTGCGCGGCGAGCTCTACGACGCGGCCGAGTTCCTGTCGGTGCACGAGTACAAGAACGTGCGGCGCTGGGCAGAGGAGATCGCGGCACGCCCGGCCGTCATCCGCGGCCGCAAGGTCAACCGGGTGCGCGGCAACCCGGATGAACAGGTTCCCGAGCGCCACGACGCCGCCGATCTCGACTAGGAGCGCGCGCCGCCCCTTACATTATATTGCGCGATATTTTGTACTAAGATAGAATGTAGCCATTCCCGGGAGCCTGGAGCGCCCGGCGGTTTCACTAGCGGAGGTACAGATGAGCATCGACTGGATCCACTTCACCCCGTGGACATCGCTCGCCGGCGGCCTGATGATCGGGCTGTCGGTCGCACTGTTCGTGCTGCTGAACGGCAGGATCGCCGGCATCAGCGGCATCCTCGGGGGCCTGCTGCGCCCGACGGGCGGCGATGTCGCGTGGCGCGTCGCCTTTCTCGCGGGCCTGCTTGGCGCCCCGCTCGTCTACAGCCTGTTCGCCACGCTGCCCGAGGTGAGCATCGAGGCGGACACGGCCACCCTGGTCGTGGCCGGCCTGCTGGTCGGCGTCGGCACCCGCTACGGCAGCGGCTGCACCAGCGGCCACGGAGTGTGCGGTCTGTCGCGACTGTCGCCGCGCTCGCTGGCGGCGACCGCGGCCTTCATGCTGGCCGGCTTCGTCACGGTCTTCGTCGTTCGACACCTGTTCGCTTGAGGAGCACAGCCATGCAAGCTTTCGTCGCACTCCTGGTCGGCCTGCTGTTCGGGACCGGCCTGATCGTCTCCGGCATGACCGATCCATCCAAGGTGATCGGCTTCCTCGACCTGGCCGGGCAATGGGACCCTTCGCTGGCCTTCGTCATGGGCGGCGCGGTACTGGTCGGCCTGGTCGCCTTCCGCCTGGCCGGACGGCGCGAGCGCTCGCTGCTGGGCGAGGCCATGCGCCTGCCCGCGACGACCCGGATCGACCGCCGCCTGGTCCTCGGCGGCCTGACCTTCGGCGTGGGCTGGGGACTGGCCGGCTACTGCCCCGGCCCGGCGCTGGCGTCGGTCGCCACCGGCCTGGCCGCGCCGCTGACCTTCACGCTGGCGATGCTGGCCGGGATGGGCATCTTCGAACTCCTCGAGCGCGCCTCGGCCCACCGCCGCCAGCGCGGCGGCGCTACCGGTTGATCGACAGCGACAGCGTCTCCTTCAGTTCCTCCATCACCACATAGCTCTTCGACTGTCCCGCGTCCGCCACGTGCAGGATCTCCCCCAGCAGGCGGCGGTACTCGGACATCTCGGGGATGCGCGCCTTGATCAGGTAGTCGAAGTCGCCCGAGACCAGATGGCACTCCATCACCTCGGGGATGCTGAACATCGCGCGCCGGAAGCGGTCGAAGGCCTTCTCCGACTTCTGGTGTAGCGTAATTTCCACGAATACCAGGATCTGCAGCCCCAGCGCCTGCGGATTGACCCGCGCGTGGTAACCCGAGATCACGCCGTCGCGCTCCATCCGCTTGACCCGTTCGATGCACGGCGTCAGCGACAAACCCACCTGTTCGGCCAGGTCCTTCATGGCGATGCGCCCATCCTCCTGCAGCACGGACAGGATGTGCAAATCGATCCTGTCAAGGACCCGGTCGGACTTTTTCTGGACGCGCATGAATAATCACCAAAAAGCTGTGCAATAACAGAAACCATTATCGCAACACCTCGACTACGATGGCAATCTTTTCTAATTCTCTTTGCGTATTCAAGGAAGCTATGCGAGTCATCGTGCTGGGCAGCGGCGTGGTTGGTGTGACCACTGCGTATTATCTTGCGAAGGCAGGCCACGAGGTCACGGTCATCGACCGTGAGTCCGGTCCCGCTCTCGACACCAGTTTTGCCAACGCGGGCCAGATCTCGCCGGGCTACGCCTCGCCCTGGGCGGCCCCCGGCATCCCGCTCAAGGCCTTCAAGTGGCTGTTCCAGCGCCATGCGCCGCTCGCCATCCGTCCGGACGGCAGCCTGTTCCAGCTCGAATGGATGTGGCAGATGTACCGCAACTGCCCGGCCGAGCGCTACGCCGTCAACAAGGAGCGCATGGTGCGCCTGGCCGAGTACAGCCGCGATTGCATCCGCGAACTGCGCAAGGAGACCGGCATCGAATACGAGGGCCGCCAGCAAGGAACGCTGCAGTTGTTCCGCACGCGCCAGCAGTTCGATAGCGCCGCCAAGGACATCGAGGTGCTCAAGCAGGCCGGCGTGCAGTACGAACTGCTCGCCAGCGGCCAACTGGACCAGGCCGAACCGGCGCTGCGCCACGTGCGCGACAAGCTGGTGGGTGGCCTGCGCCTGCCGAATGACGAGACGGGCGACTGCCAGCTGTTCACCACGCGCCTGGCGGCGATGGCGCAGGAACTGGGCGTGCGCTTCGAGTACGACACGGCGATTCGCAGCCTGTCGTCGGCCAACGGCCAGATCACCGCCGTCCAGACCGACAAGGGCGAGTTCCGCGCCGACCGCTACGTGCTCGCGCTGGGCAGCTACTCGCGCCTGCTGCTGCAGAAGTTCTTCGCGCTGCCGGTGTATCCGCTCAAGGGCTACTCGATCACGGTGCCGATCACCGACGCCAGCCGTGCGCCGGTCTCGACCATCCTCGACGAGACCTACAAGATCGCCGTGACCCGCTTCGACGACCGCATCCGCGTCGGCGGCATGGCGGAAATCGCCGGCTACAGCAAGACGCTCAACCCGCGCCGCCGCGAGACGCTGGAACTGGTGGTCAACGACCTGTTCCCGGGTGGCGGCGACACCAGCCGCGCCAGCTTCTGGACCGGCCTGCGCCCGATGACGCCGGACAGCACCCCGATCGTCGGCGCCACCCCGCTGCGCAACCTGTTCGTCAACACCGGACACGGCACCCTGGGCTGGACCATGGCCTGCGGCTCGGCCAGCGTGATCGCCGACCTGGTGGGCGGCAAGTCGCCCGCCATCCACGCCGACGACCTGTCGATCTTCCGCTACGCCGGCACGCCAGCCGCACAGGCCGACGCGGGCCTGGCCACCGCGTGAGCGCCGGCATGCAGAACAGTGTGCCCGCCGCGCGCGCCGGCGCCGTGCTGACGGTCGACCTGGACGCGGTACGCGCCAACTATCGCCTCCTGCGCGCGCAATCGGCGACGGCCGCGTGCGCCGCGGTGATGAAGGCGGACGCCTATGGCCTGGGCATGGCCCAGGTCGCGCCCGCCCTGGCGGCCGAGGGCTGCCAGGTGTTCTTCACGGCGCACCTGGAGGAAGGCATCCGGCTGCGCCAGATGCTGCCCGATGACCGCACCATCTATGTGCTGCACGGTCCACCGCCAGGCACCGCGCACGACTTCTTCCTGTACGACCTGATCCCGGTGCTGAACGATCCGGGCCAGATCGCCGAATGGCGCGACGCGGCGGCCAGGCTCGGCCGTGAACTGCCGGCCGCGCTCCAGTTCGACACGGGGATGTCGCGCATGGGACTGTCGATGGCCGACGTCGCGGCGCTGTCGGCCAAGCCCGGTTGGCTTGCGGGCATCCGGCCGGTGCTCGTGATGAGCCACCTGGCATGCGCCGACGAACCGGAGCATCCACTCAACGCGCTGCAGCGCCAGCGCTTCGAGCAGTTGCGCGAGGCGTTCCCGGGCGTGCCGGCCAGCCTGGCCAACTCCTCGGGTATCTTCCTGGGCCAGTCCTACCACTACGACCTGATGCGTCCGGGTGCGGCGCTGTACGGGATCAACCCGCAGCCCGGCTCGCCCAATCCGCTGCGCCAACCGGTGTCGCTGAGCGCGCGCATCATCCAGGTGCGGACGATCCGCGACGGCGACGTGGTGGGCTACGGCGCGCGCCACATCGCGGCCGGCGAGCGCCGCATCGCCACCATCGCGCTCGGCTATGCCGACGGCTGGCAGCGCGCGCTGTCCGGACGCGGCCAGGCTTTCATCGACGGCGTCGCCGTGCCCTTCGCCGGAACGGTGTCGATGGACAGCATCACGCTCGACGTGTCCGCCATCGCGCCGGAACGGGTGGTCCCCGGCGCGCTGGTGGACCTGCTGTGCGCGCGGCAGACGCTGGACGACGTGGCGGCACAGGCGGGCACCATCGGCTACGAATTCCTGACGCGACTGGGCGGGCGCTTCCATCGGGCGTTCCTGGGTACCTAGGGGGCGGGAACGCATGCAGCGGTGGGCACAGGTGCCCACCCTACCGTTCCCGGCTTTTACCGATCTCGGCAGCAGCGGTGGGCACAAGTGCCCACCCTACCGTTCCCGGCTTTTACCGATCTCGGCAGCTGCGGTGGGCACAAGTGCCCACCCTACCGTTCCCGGCAGTAGGGTGGGCTCTCGAGCCCACGATGGAACGGCGGCAGTTCCCGGCAGTAGGGTGGCTCTCGAGCCTTTCGCGGCCCGGACCACGATGGAACCGCGGCAGTTGTCTAATCCCCACAGGCAACGAAAATCCCTTCCTGGTGATCAAGCAAGGATTACAATGCGCGCACCGGTGCGCATGGGCGCCACCGGTTCACCTACAGGACCGACATGAAACACCTCCCCGCTTTTCTCTGCGCCGCCCTGGCCGTCGCCAGCCTGCCGGCCGGCGCCGCCGATTTCGACCGGTTGCGCGCGCTGTCCCAGGCCGAGTTCGCCAATCTGGCGAAGGACTTCACCGCTGTCGCCAGCTACAGGAGCACAGCTCCCGCCGAACCGCTGGGCATCGTCGGCTTCGACGTCGGCGCGACGCTGGCCAGCACGCGCCTGGAGAACGCCGGTACCTGGGAAAAGGCGGGATTCGACCGTTCCTCGGTCTACATGCCGAGCCTGCGGGTACAAAAGGGCCTGCCTTTCGACATCGATGTCGGCGCCAGTCTCACCGCCGTCCCGGGTTCGGACATCAAGCTGATGGGTGCCGAGATCAAGTACGCGGTCCTGCCGGGCGGGGTCGCGATGCCGGCCCTGGCCATTCGTGCCGCTGCGACCCGTCTGTCGGGCGTGGACCAACTCGACCTGGACACCCGTAGCGTGGAGATGACCGTTTCGAAAGGTTTCCTGATGCTGACCCCGTATGCGGGCATCGGCAAGGTGTGGGGTTCGATGACGCCGAACGTTGCCGGCCTGCGCCGCGAGAAGCCGGAAGCGAACAAGGTGTTCCTGGGCCTGAATTTCAACCTGGGCCTGATGAACGTGGCGGCCGAGGTGGACCGCACCGGCGACAACCAGAGCGCCAGCGTCAAGCTGGGCTTGCGCCTGTAAGCGGCCCTGCGCCCGGCCGCGCGGACTCCTGGGCTGCCGGCGCCGGATCACCGTCGACCACCACGCGGTCGCGTCCACCACGCTTGGCCGCGTACAGGGCCTTGTCCGCCGCTTCGATCAGGGCGGCCCCCTCGTGCAGCCGCTCCCTGTCGAAGCTGGCCACCCCGATACTCATGGTCACATGCGGCCGGGTTGCCGCCGGTGCGTGCGGCAGGCCGAGCGAAGCGACATGCTCGCGGATGGCGTTCGCCAGCACGCGCGCCTGCGTCGCCGAGGTGTCGGGAAGGATGGCGGCGAACTCCTCGCCACCGTAGCGCGCGGCCACGTCGGCCGGCCGCTTGAGCTGGGCGGCGAGCGCCTGGGCCACGGTGGACAGGCAGGCATCGCCCTGCTGGTGCCCGAAGTGGTCGTTGTAGGCCTTGAACGAATCGATGTCGAGCAACAACAACGACAGCTCGCCACCCATGCGCTGGGCGCGGCGCAGTTCGCGCTCGAGCGCCACGTCGAAATAGCGGCGGTTGGCAATCCCGGTCAGACCGTCTACATACGAGCGCGCGCGCAATGTCTCTGCATGGTCGAGCAGCCGGCGCTCGCGATCAACGCTGCCGCTCACGTCCCGGATCTCGATCAGGCAGAAGCGCTCCTTGCCCTCGGTGAACGGCGTGACCGTGATGGACTGGTCGATGAACGGCCCGTCGAAGCTACCCGCCTCGCGCAGCGGAAACGGCGCCCTGCCCTGCGCCTGGGGCACGTGCGTCGTCAGTCCTTCGCCGATGGCGGCAAGGATGGCTCCCTCCACGCGCGAGCCGCGCAGCTCAGGGAACACCGCAAAGACGGACTGCCCGTGCACCCGCGCCGCCGACCGGGCCGCGCGCGGGACCAGCCAGCTGTTCCACAGGACGATCTGGTGGTCGGCGTCGACAGCGATCAGGCCGCAGTTGAGCAGATTGAGCGCACGCGCGGCGAACTCCGGGGCAGGTTCAGGTTTGTTGCTGATCACGAAATAGTTGCCAATACACAAGTAAGTCCGGATCATACCCGAAAACCCGCCCTTCGACGCACCGGCCGATGCGAGGGAATATTCCTCGTCAACGACAGCCAGGCGGGCCCGAAGGCGAGAGGATCAGCGTGCGGCCTGCCGCAAGCCGCGTCGGCGCCGTGCGAGCGCGGCGGCGGCCAGGCCGACGCCAAAGACGGCGCCCGATGCCGGTTCCGGCACTTCGGTGGCGACATCGGCCCTGATGAAGCCCTGGGCGCCCTCGCACTCCGGATACTCGAAGCCGCAGCCATCGGGCTCGTCGCTGTTGGCGGTGATCACGTGGAACCGTCTGCCGTCGCTGCCCATCTCGAAATCGGAATTGCCGTCGTTGACCTTCATCCAGCCGCTGAGAAAACCACCGGGCATGAAGTCGACCTTCATCTCCATCATCATGTGGAAATACGAAGGGGGCTCCCCTGCCACGTACTCGATCCGGTTCACCCCATGCACACCGCGGTCGAACCAGTAGCGCAGCGACAAAAGCTCTGTCTGGGACGAGATCAGGCAATCGTCCGGAGCGAAGCAAAGGTCCATGAAGTCCAGGTTCACCGATCCGGCGGCCACCGCCGCTTCCGAGAATTCGAGTTCAAGCCGCAAGCCGGGAGGCATCGAGGCGGATGGCTTGGTCTCGTGCCAAGTGTACATAACGCCGGCGTGGGCGGCCTGTGCCGCGCACAGCAGGGTCAACGAGCAGAGCAGCTTGCGGAGCATTGTTTATCCTCGGAGAATTTGCAAGATTGCGATCCGCACTATCTTGCAATTTCCATACCGGGAACGCAAGACCTCGCTAACATATTGAATAAATGCAGCTTTTCCCTTGGCGAAGCCCGGCTCTGGTGTGTCCGATGTAAAGTTTTGCGACAGCGTCCCGCTTACAACCCCTGGTACAGGACCAGCGCGCTGGCGACGGCGACCACCACGCAGAAGCCGTACAAGGCATAGCGCATCGCGGTGGCGAGGGAACCCACGGCCTTGTTCGCTTCCTTGTCGAGCTTGTCACGCGAACGCAGCGAACCGAGGACCATCGAGACGAAGATGAACAGCGTGACAGCGATCAGTAGAAATTTCATCGCGCCACTTTCTTATGCCGGGGTCAGGACGATTGCGACCGCCGCGACCGCGAGGACGGCGGCGCCACCGGCCAGGATGCCGAGCCACATCATCCGGGAGCGCATCGCATCGAGCCGCGCGATCAACTGGCCATTCTGGTCTGCAAGGCTCGCGATGATCTCGGAGGCGGTCAGCATCTGGCCATGCAGGTCGACCAGTTGCGCCTCGCTTTTGTCCAGCCTGTGCATCACGGCCCCCAGTTCGCCCGGCTGCTCTTGTGGCTCGACATAAGCGGCCTCGGCCTTGGGACTGCCCGGCGCCTTGCGCGCCACGGCATCCCACAGCTTGCGCGCGCCTCCGGCCACCTGCGGCGCGGCGCTGATCACGTCGCTCCAGGGGACGGCCTTCAATACGGTGAACCAGCCTGCTGCCATGTCGTTTCCTCCTGCTTCTATCGGTAGCCGTCAGGATACCACCTGGGACCCTGCGCCGCGTGCTTGCCGGCACAGGCGTCGCCTCGCCCGCCGCCGCTTGCGGTACCATGTCGCCATGTGTGGACGATTTGACCAAAGCCAGACGGCGCGCTACTACGCCAGCGTGTTCGGGTGGGCCGACGCGCTCTATGACAGCTCGGCGGCGCCCGCCTATAACGCCGCGCCGGGCACCTACCGCCCAGTGCTTCACATCCAGGATGGCGAGCGCCGTGTCGATGACGTGTTCTGGAGCTATCGCGCCAGATGGGCGGAAGGCAAGGTGCCGATCTGCATCAATGCGCGTCTGGAGAAGCTCGCCAACCGCTACTGGCGCGGCCTGCTCAAGTCCGGCCGCGCCGTCGTTCCCGCCGAGGGCTGGTACGAGTGGACCGGCGAAAAGGGCAAGAAGCAGCCCTGGCACATCCACCGCAAGGATGGCAAGCCGGTCTTCATGCTCGCCCTGGCCAACTTCGGTGGCTTCCAGGAGAACCGTGCCGAGGCCGGCTTCGTGCTCGTGACGGACGACGCCGACCAGGGGATGCTCGACATCCACGACCGCAGGCCCGTCGTGCTCGAGGCGCAGGATGCCGCGCTGTGGCTCGATCCGTCCATATCGCCCGAACAGGCGCTCGAACTGGCCCGGCGCAGCGCGCTGCCCAGCGACGCATTCGCCTGGCACAAGGTGACGACCGCTCTCAACCGCGCGGGTAACGACGGCCCGCAGATCGCGCTACCGCTCCCGGACTAGTCCGGCCGGCGTGGGCCAGGCTGGCGTCGGAACTTCGGTTGGCGGGTTGACGTGGCGCCGCATGGGTCCCCTCCTTCGAGGGGACGACGGGCAAACGCGAACACCCCGCAGACCGTTGCGGCGTGCGAGGTGCCGGTACTGCTGGCCGGGCGAACCCGGCCTCAGGTGGCTTAGCGCTGGTAGGCGCCCAGGTCGAAGCCGGTCGCGGTGCTGCGCGGCTTGCCGTCGAAGTCGTCGAGCGGCGCGTAGGTCGCGATGCCGCGGCCAATCGCCGGCGAACTGCTGCTCAGCTTGTAGTTGGGCAGCGCGGCGGTGCGCGAATAGCTGACGAACAGCGGATTCGAGCTGATCGTGTTGTAGTGCTGCAGGCCATTACGCAGCGAGAGGTTGTAGGTCTTGTTCTGGAACACCAGATTGTTGCGATAGGTGTTGTTCGTGCCCGTCTTGCCCTGCTCGGAAATGCCGTACTGGTTGTCGAACACGATGTTGTTGTGCACGTGGACGTTGGTCGCGCCCGCGCTCGTGTTGTAGAAGTCGCCGCCGCCGACGATGATGCCGAACACCGAGGATGTCACCGTGTTGTTGATGATCTTCACGTCGTTCGCATCGTGCCAGAGGTGGATCGCCGCCTGGCCGATCCGGTACACGACGTTGTTCTTCACCGTGCCCGAGGTGCTGATGTAGATGCCCTGCACGTAGCGGCAGCCCGCCGGGCCGATGTCGTGCACCAGGTTGCCGATCACATCGCCCTTCACGCCCTTGTAGTAGCTATCCACGCCGATGGCCGACCCGCCGGCGCTGGTACAGGTGACGTTGGTCGCCAGGTGGTGGATGCGGTTGCCCTGGATGATGTTGTACGAGCCGCCGGTATAGATGCCGTGCGTCCACTTCTTGCCCGAACCCGACTTGCTACCGTCGATCTCGAAGCCGATGATGCTGACGTAGTTGCCGCGCGCGTCGAATGCGGTGTCGTTCAGCGAGTTTGCCGGCGGCACGATCTTCGCGCCCCACTTGGTGGTCGAGACCCAGTAGATGCGCCCGCTCGCGGTGCCGCTGGCCGTGGTCTTGACGCCGCCGGCATAGGTACCCGGGGCGACCCACACGGTAGTGCTCGCGCGCGTCGCGGCCTTGACCGCGCGCGCCAGTGTCTTGAACGGCGCGGCCTTGGTGCCGGCGGCGCTGTCCGAACCGGTCGGGGAAACGTAGTAGTTGTAGGTCGTCTTGGGGATCGCGGTGGTGCTGGTGCCGCCAGTGCCGGCGCTCTGGCGCTCCTTGTATTCCGCGCTTGCCTTGAAGTAGCCCTCGATGGTGGACAGGCTCATGCCCGCAGCGAGGACCTGGGACCAGTAGGCCAGGCCGGCGGCGTCCGGCTCGCGGCCCAGGAGGTCGCGGTATAACTGGGTGATCTGCTGCTCCGGGGTGGCGTTGGCTGCCACCGCGGTGGTCGCGGACAGCAGGCGGGTCGGCGTGGCCGCGCCTGCCTGTTCGGCTGGGTCCTGGGCTTCCAGTTCGTCGCCATAGCCCCGCAGCTCGAAGCCGCCCGGGTGGGCGGATGGGGACTCGTCAATCACGGCGGGCGTGGTGGAGGCGTCGGCATCCCCCACGGCCGCGGCGACAGTTGCACCGGATTCCTCGACCGCGCCAGAAGTGACGGTGGCGGCGGTCGTCGCGTGCATCGCGACACCGCTGTCGGTCGCGCCACCGCAAGCGGTCAGCAAAATGGCTACGCTGCTGCACAGCATGGCGTTGACGGGGAAGTCCGATACAAAAGTGCGAAGTTTCTTCATCTAAGCGTTCCTTAGCTCAACAGTGAATGAGTAAGCTTTGAGCTGTGGAAATTGAGTGAGTTCAACTTTTTCCCCAATAAATTTTTCTGGAGTAATGAACACGCAAAGGGTGTTTCTCGTTCGCATTCGTGGCGGCCGATCGCATCGCGGGGAAACAAGGCGCCGTCACCGTGACAGCGCCAAAAAAAAGCCCGCACGCCTGGATGGGCGTACGGGCCGGTGCAGGCCCCCGCTGGCGCGGGCGCGGCCGTGACGGGCTGTTTAGAACTCGTAAGCGCCGACATCGACGCCGGTGCTCACGTTGCGCGCCTTGCCCGTGAAGTCGGTTGCGGGGGCATAGGTGGCCAGGCCGCGGCCGATCGCCGGCGAACTGCTGGTCAGCTTGAAGTTGGGCAGTGCCGCGGTGCGCGAGTAGCCGACGAACAGCGGGTTCGAGCTGATGGTGCCGTAATGCTTCAGGCCGTTGCGCAAGGATATGTTATAGGTCTTGTTCTGGAACACGAGGTTGCTGCGATAGGTGTTGCTCGTCCCGGTCTTGCCCTGCTCCGAGATGCCGTACTGGTTGTCGTACACGATGTTGTTGTGCACGTGAACATAGTTGGCGCCACCGGTCGTGTGGTAGAAGTCACCGCCGCCGACGATGATGCCGAACACCGACGAGCTGACCGTGTTGTTGATGATCTTCACGTCGCGCGCGTCATGCCACAGGTGGATCGCCGCCTGTCCGACGCGGTACACCACGTTGTTCTTCACCGTGCCCGAGGTGCTGATGTAGATGCCCTGGACGTAGCGGCAGCCGACCGGACCGATGTCGTGCACCAGGTTGCCGATGACATCGCTCTTGACGCCCTTGTAGTAGCTGTCCACGCCGATCGCCGAACCACCGGCGCTGGTGCAACTGACGTTCCTGGCCAGGTGGTGGACGCGGTTGCCTTCGATGACGTTGTACGAACCGCCCGTGTAAATGCCGTGGGTCCATTTCTTACCGGTGCCCGACTTGCTGCCGTCAATGTCGAATCCGATGATGCTCACGTAGTTGCCGCGCGCGTCGAAGGCCGTGTCGTTCAGCGAATTCGCGGGCGGCACGATCTTGGCACCCCACTTGGTCGTCGAACGCCAGTAGATGCGCGCGCTCGCGGTGCCGCTGGCGGTGGTCTTGATGCCGCCCGCGTAGGTACCCGGCGCAACCCAGACGGTCGTGCCGGGACGGGTCGCCGCACGGGTCGCGCGCGCCAGGGTCTTGAAGGGCGCGGCCTTGGTGCCGGCGGCCGTGTCGGAACCGGTCGGGGACACGTAGTAGTTGTAGGGGGGTGGTGGGAACGGCCGCGCTGGCGGCGGCGGAAGCGAGGACGAGCGTGGTGAAAGCGAGGGTTTGTTTCATGAGAAAAATCCTACGTACAAGAAGTGAATACGTAGGCTTTGAGGGTCGGAAACTTCCCAAGTTCAACGTTTGCCGCAAAAAATTTTCTTGGAGTATTGAACACGCAAGCGCGTGCAGTTTCCCGCCGCGTATGGATCCGGAACAAATTCTTTTCTGCGCATGATCACATCGGTTCGGCAACCAAGCGCCGCGCGCCCTGGTCAAAGGGGGGCCACCACTAGCTTACGAGGAACGAATGGGCGAATACGTGCAAGTGAAGACGATGCTGCGGGAGGGAGAGGCCTATGCGGGCTTGATCCTCGGCAAGGGCGAAGAACCCGACTACCACCTGGTGTTGCTACCGGAAGAAGCGGCCGAGGTCAGCTGGCCCGCGGCGCGCGCTTGGGCGGCGGCGCGTGGCGCGCAGCTGCCGACCCGGCGCGAACTGTCGCTGCTGTTCGCCAACCTGCGCGAGCACTTCGAGCGGGCCTGGTACTGGTCCGACGAAACCCACGAGACGCGCTCCCAGCTGGTCTGGGGCCAGAACTTCTCCAGCGGCATCCAGACCGTCTATGGACGTCCGTACCGCGGGCGGGCGCGCGCGGTACGGCGGATACCGATCGGCTGACCGGCACCCCGGGCCCCCGCTTACCTGGCCGGGACCTTCGCGCGGCCGATCGGCTGCTCCATGTTGGCCAGGAACCAGGTGGTGGCAGCCATCACCGCCACGTGCCGGCGCAGGTTGTCCGGATCGACCTTGTCGAGGGTGTCGGCCGGGGTGTGATGGTAGTGGAAGTAGCTCGACGTATCGAGCACCGGGGCGAAGCTTGGCACGCCCGCGCGTTCCAGGCCGGACAGGTCACCCGTCGACAGCGCGTCCTGGCGCTGGAACACGCCGGCGCCGATCGGACGCAGCGCGGCCTGCAGTGGCGCGAACAGCGGCACGGATTCCGGCGGGACACTCGAACGGATGCCGAACGGGCGGCCGGCGCCATTGTCGCTTTCGATCGCACCGAAGTGCTTTTCCGTCCTGGCCTGGTTCTCCGTCAGGTAGGTGCGCGCGCCGCGCATACCGTTCTCCTCATTCATCCAGGCGATCATGCGAATGGTGCGGCGCGGCCGGTAGTCCAGCTTCTTGAGCGTGTCGAGCACGGCCATCGCACTGGTCACGCCGACGGCGTCGTCATGCGCGCCGGTCCCCAGGTCCCACGAGTCCAGGTGACCCGAGACGATCACGACCTCGTCGGCCTTGTCCGTACCGGGCAGGTCGGCGATGACGTTGTAGCTGTCCGCGTCCGGCAGATTGCGCGGCGTCAGCACCAGCTTCATCGTGACCGGTCCGCGCTTGGACAGGCGGTCCATCAACAGGGCATCCTCGACCGTCACGGCGGCGGCGGGAATGCGCTTCCCTTCCACCAGCCCGGACGAGCCGGTGTGCGGCAGGCGGTAGTCGGCGCCGCCCACCGAGCGCACCAGCGCCGCGGCGGCACCCATCTCGGCGGCGAGGCGCGGCCCTTCGCGCCGGTACAGCGAGCCCTGGCCATAGGCAGGCCCGGCCAGGCCGCGGTCCGCCATGTGCTGGTCGAACGGTACATTGAAGAGCACGATCTTGCCCTTCACCTCGCCGGCCCGCGCCTTCAGTTCATCCATGTCGTTCACCACGATGACCGGCGCGGTCAGGCCGGTTTCCGGCGTGGCGCCAGAACCGCCCAGGGCGGTCAGCACGACGCGCTGGGTGACGCCGGCGGGGCGTCCGGCATAGTCCACCAGTTCGGCGGATTCCAAGCCGCGCACGAAGTGCGGCACCTTCACCGGCTGCAGCGTGACCCGCGCGCCCAGCTTGCGCATGGCTTCCGCCACCTGTTCGACCGCGGCGGCCGCGCCTGGCGAGCCGGACAGGCGCGGGCCGATCAGGTCGGTCATGTCGGCCGTGCGTTCCCATGCGTAGTCGCTCTGCATGGCGGTGTCGCGGATCTTGGCCAGGGCGGCCGGGTCATTGCCGGGACTCGCGGCAAGGGCGCCGGCGGAAAACAGCGAGGCGGAAAGAATGGTCAATACAGGCAGGCTGATGCGGCGGTTCATGCGATGAATCCTTTGCTTGTGTCGAAGAATCCAAAACAATATCGCATCCAGCCATTTTTTGCTGTAAAGAATGATGCTGCACCGCGGGCGGGGCGGGCGCTCTTGTCACGACCTGGAGCGCCTCAAGCGGCCGGGATCAGGCCGCCACGAGGCGCACCAGGGTGATCTCGGACGGCGCCCCGAAGCGCTTCGGCGGCCCCCAGTAACCCGTTCCCCGGCTGGTGTACACCCAGAGGTCGCGCACCCGGTTCAGGCCGGCGACGAAAGGTTGCTGCAGCGGCACGAACAGGTTCCACGGGAAGAACTGTCCACCGTGGGTGTGGCCGGACAGTTGCAAATGGAAACCCGCCTCGGCCGCCGCGGGGGCGCTGCGCGGCTGGTGCGCCAGCAGGATGCGCACCGTCACGTCCTGCGGGGCGCCGGCCGCCGCGGCGTGCGGATCGCTGCGGTGCGCGGGATGGAAATGGTGGGCCATGAAGTCCGTGACGCCGGCGATCATCAAGCGCGCGCCGTCGCGTTCGCGCACCACGTGCTGGTTCAGCAGGACGGTCAGTCCCAGGCGGCGCAGTTCCACGATCCACTCTTCCGCCCCCGAGTAGTACTCGTGGTTTCCCGTCACGAAGAAGGCGCCGTCGCGTGCGGCAAGGCGCCGTAGCGGCTCCGTGTGCAGCGCCAGGCGCTGCACGCTGCCGTCCACCAGGTCGCCGGTGACGGCGATGGCGTCGGCCCGCAGGCCGTTGACCCGGTTGACGATCGCGTTCAGGTAACCGCGCTTGATGGTGGGGCCGACGTGCACATCCGAGATCTGCGCGATCGAATAGCCGTGCAGTTGCCGCGGCAGGTTGGGGATCGGCACCTCCACCTTCCTGACCCGCGCCACGCGGCGCGCATTGACGAAACCGATGAAGGTCACCAGCACGGCCAGGACGGGCACGGCGGCCGCGCTGTAGAAAGAAACGACCGGCCCGGCGTGCCCCGCCAGCCACAGTGGCAGCAGCACCAGGTCGCGCAGGAGGGTCAACACCAGCAGCGAGGAGAAAAAGCCCATCGACAGCAGGCCCACCCACGACAGTTGCTCCGACCAGCGGCGCCGGCGCAGGGCCGCCGACATCAAGCCTACCGGAACCAGGGCGACCGACAGCCCGAGCAGCAGCACGCCGCCGACGAGGCCGGCCAGGCCGGGCTCCAGGTCGGGCAGCAGACGCATGCCGATATAGACATGCAGGAGGACCAAGAGGGAAAGTACAACCAGGAAAGAACGACGAGCTTGCATGCGGACAGGGGCCTGGATGGGAAGGAGACGCCGACTACATGGGGCGGCTTTCCACGTCGCACAAGCCCCTCCCTGGAATTTGTTACTGCCCCATGCCTACTTGTAAAAATCTGTATTAGGAGGATGCTTGCCGGCAGCGCCGGAATATAGTTGAAGCATGCCTGGCGTTGCAGCGATCAATCCGATCCTCGCCGGGGCTGAAGGAATAGCCATGTTGAAGAAGAAATTTGTCGGTGCGGCGCTCCTGGCCGCGGCCACCGTGTCCGGTACGGCGATGGCGAGCGATCGGGGCGTGAGCACGGCGGTCGGCGCGGTGCTGGGCGCGGCCATCGGCTCCCAGGTCGGCGGATCCGAAGGCGCCATCGTCGGCGGTGTACTCGGCGCCGCTGTCGGCAACGCCGCGGCGCGGAGCGAACGCCACCATGGATACCAGGGTCACTACGGTTACCAGAACCACCACGGCTACCCGGGCCACCATGGTTACCAGGGACGGGGCTACGTGTCGGGCGGCTACTACCAGCCTGCCCCGGTCTACGTCCAGCCACGCCGCGTGTACGTCCAGCCCCAACCGGTGTACGTGGAGCGCCACTACCGCCATGCACCGCGCGTCGTGTACGTGCAGCCGCATCCTGGTTCTCGCCACGGGTGGGACCGGCATCACCGCGACCGCTACCGCCATGACCGGGACTGGGATCGCGGGTATTACGAGCGCGGTCGCTACGGCGACCGCTACTACCACGGCCGCTGACCCCGCGGCGGCGGCACGGCCCGCGCGGGCGGGACAGGCATCCCGCAGCCCGGGCCGTGTTCAATGCATGGCCTGTCGATCCAGCCCGGCGAGCGCACTGGTCTCGAGCCTCGTCAGCACGTCCAGCATGTCCAGTGAAATCACGCGGATTTCATCGACCAGCGGGGCGATGTCGCCCAGCCGGGCACCGGCGCGGATGTTCTCGACCAGTGTCTGGCTGACGCGAGCCATGTCGTCCAGGGCCTCGCCGATCGCACCGAAACCGGCGAGTGGCTCGAACACCCGGCCATCTCCGTAGTACCAGCGCACCAGCAGACAGTTGTGCCCGGCCATGCAGAACGGTAGCTGCGACTGGCGCTCGGGCGCGTCCGCAGCCAGCTTGCTCATCTCGATCGCGTACTGCACCAGCTGCTTGCGCCACTGGACGTGGTCGACGATGGCCATGTGGATCGTACCCACCGGCAAGATCCTGCACTGTTGGCCCAGCGCCTCCAGCCCCGCGATGTCGGCCAGCGGGACCGGCTTCGAGATGAGATAGCCCTGCACCTTGCCGCAGCCGGCCTCGAGCAGCATGCGCAGCTGCGCATCGGTTTCCACCCCTTCGGCCACGGTTTCGATGCCCAGTTCGTGGGCCATTCGTATCGCCGAACGGACGATGCCCGCCGACTTGTCCGATACCAGCATGCGCCCCACCAGGCCCTGATCGATCTTGATCGTCGAGAACGGCCACTTGCTCAGCGTGTCCACGGACGAATAGCCGATGCCGTAGTCGTCCATCGCCAGGCCGATCCCGCCGTCGCGCAGCCGCTGCACGTTCGCGAGCACGGTGTCGCTGCAGCCGAGCGCGTCATCCTCCGTCAACTCGACCTCCAGCTGGCCCGGCGCCACGTCCTGCCGCGCCAGGACGTCTAGCAGACGCGCCGTCAGGGCGCCGTCCTCGAGGTCGGCCGCGGTCAGGTTGAAGGAGACCGGCGCAAGACCGGCAGGCACCAGCAGGGCCAGGTCGGCCAGTAGCGCCTCGATGATATAGGCGCTGATATCGCGCATCAGCCCACTGCGCGCAGCCAATGGGAGGAACTCGCCGGGTTGGCGCAACGTTCCATCCGGTTGCCGCCAGCGGATCAGCGCTTCGCTCCCCTCGATTCGGTTGGCGCCGAGGGAATACTTGGGCTGGTAGTACAGGCAAAACTGGCGCTGCGCCAACCCTTTTTCAACGTCCTCTCGAGTGATCATGACCGCTCCCCGCAAGGGTATTGCCGGTTTCACTGTAGACCCTGGCATCGGAAGATGCAGTAGCAAAGTCATCGATACCACAAGTACATACCACGGACCCCGCCCGGCAAGGCGCCGGTCTTTCGCCCTCCCCCCGCTAGCCCCCCTTGACGGGATATCGAACGCGACAGGGAGCAGGCATGTACGAGGCAGGCGGCATCATCACTCTCAGCACCGGGCAGTACCGCTTGCGCGAGCCGATCGCGCAGTCGTCCTACGGGGTCGTGTGGCGCGCGGAGGGACAAGGCGGCGAGGTCGCCCTCAAGCTCGTTAACCGGTTGGCGATGGAGCGCGCCGCGCCCGGCGAGCGCGCGCGCTGGAGCGCGAGTGCCGCGAACGAGCTAGGCTTCCTGCGCGCCCTGTCGCCTTGGGACAGCCGCCACATCGTGCGCCTGCTCGACAGCGGGGAGCACGAAGGCCTACCGGCAATGGCCCTGGAACTGCTCGACGGCGATCTGGCGCGCCACATCGCCGCCAGCGGCGCCGTCGGCCATGGCGTCGGACTGGGCCGGGCGCTGGACTGGACCGGCCAGGTCAACCAGGCGCTGGCCAAGGTCCACCAGTATGGCTGGCGCTATCTCGACCTGAAGCCGGCCAACCTGCTGCTCGACGCACGCCGCGGCACGCTCAAACTGGCCGATTTCGGCACCAACCGTCGCCTCGCGGAATTGCATCCACACTCCTATGCCGGCACGGCCGCCTGGCAGGCGCCGGAGCAGTTCTTCCCCGACCGCGGCGAGCGCTACCAGACCGACGCGCGCAGCGACTATTTTGCGCTGGGCGCGCTGCTGTTCTTCCTGGTCAGCGGCGAACCGCTGCGCTACCTGCGCGAATGCGGCCGTGCGTACGGCGAGCACGGCCGTGCCGGGGCCGCCTGGATCCGCGCCCGGTATGATGGCGCCCTGCCCGCGATCCTCGATGCGGACGATGTGGACCGCTTCCGGCGCGCCGCCCTCGAGACCTCGAACGGGCAGGTACCGCCGGAGGCGCCGCATGCGGCCGCGGACGCCGCCCTGCGTCTGCTGCGTGCACTCCTCGCGCCACGGCGCGAGGACAGGCCGCGCCACGCCCTTGAAATCAGCCGGATGATCTCCGCCGCGCGGGCGGTCCTGCCCTGGCACCCACTGGCGAGCGCGGCATGAGCGGGCGCGCGTTCGCTCCCCGCATCGCCACCGCTTGCGCCCTGCTGGCCCTGCTGGCGCTCGCGCTGGCGGCGGTCCTGCGTGCGCCTCCGGCCCACCTACCGGCGCGCATCGGCGTGGCACTGCCTCCCGGCGCATCCATCGTCCTTGGGCGTGCCGAGCTGGCGTCCCCGCAGGCCGCGGCGGCGCAGCTGGCCGTCCGGCGCGACGCGAGCGGTCGCTGGTTGCTCGGCAGTGCCGGCCAGGGAGCGCTGTCGCTCGGACGTGGGGGCGAGGACAGCCCCAGCGCAAGCACGCCGCTCGCGCCCGGAGATCGCTTCCAGCTCGGCGCGACCTCGTTCAAGGTCGAGGCGTCGGACGAGTCCGGCCTGCGCTTCGCCGACGGCAGGTCCACCTGGCACTTCGACGGCCGCCTGTTACGGCGCGACGGCTCCGCCCTGCCCCCCTGCCCACAGCCGGGCCTGGCCGCACGCCTGGCCGCCGGCTGGAACCGCGTCGCGCCCCGGCTGCTTTCGGGCGCCTCGCCGGTACAACTGGGTGGCAATCTGCGCTGCGGCAACCGCCTGGGCATCCCGGGCGTGCCGGCCGGCGCCGCGAGCCTGCTGACAGACGCGCAAGGAAGGCCCTCGCTAGCGCTCACCGCGGGCGCTGGCGGGGCGCCGGTCCTGGTTTTTGCTTCCACCGGCGTGATTGAGCTTGCCCGCCGCGAGCATGACGCGCAAGACCTGGACAGCATCCTGCTCGGACGCACCCGCCTGCATGTGGAAGTCGCGGGCGAGCGCCTGCTGCTGCGCCCTGCCGGGCGTGTGGCGCTGTTTTCCGAACCGCGCGCCGAACTGCCGCCGGCGGTGCAGTGGGAATGGCGCCAGCGCCAAAGCTGGCACGCGCCGCCACCCTTGCTATGGTCACTGGGCCTGGGGCTTGCAGGGCTGTGCCTGGCAGCGGTTTATGGACACGCGAGCAGGCGGCCCGGTGCGCCGGCGCACCTGGTGCGCATCGGCGCCTGCCTGCTCCTTGCCCTGCTGGGCCTGGTCGCCATGGTCCTGCAGCGCACCGGCACGCCACCCGGCGTCGGCGTCTCGCTCCTGCTCGTCGCGGCGGCACTGGGCTTGAGCCTGCTGTTTGCCCGCGGCGGCCCCGCGCTCGCCGGCGTTCTCCTGCTGGGAAGCGGCGCGCTGGTACAACTCGAACTGGGGCTGGGCGCGCCCGACACCTCCTGGCTGCGCCACTTCCAGAAGACGGCAGCCCTGATGGCGCTTGGCCTGGGCGCCTGGCCCCTCCTGCTCGACTTCCTGCGCCGCCCCCTGCCACCGCTGCAATCCCGGGTGGAAGGCTGGATGTTGCTCCTGGCCGGGGCGGCGCTGGCGGCGCTGCTGCTCCAGGTCGCGTTCGGCGACGAAACCGGGGTTTTTGACATGCAACCCGTCGAATTCGCCAAGCTGGCGCTGGCGGTGCTCACCGCGCACTGCCTCGCACTCGGACTCGGCGCCAGCGGCGAGCGGGGCGGCGTGCTGCGCCACGCGCTGCGCGTGCTGGCGCCGGTCCTGCTCTTCATCCTGCTGCTGGGAGTCGCGCTGGTTCAGGTGGACGACTACTCCCCCCTGATCCTGCTGTTCGTCTGGGCATCGGGCATGGCGCTGGCCTGGTCGCTCGCCACCCGGCGCCTGCTCCCGGCCGCCGCGCTGGCACTGTGCGCCTGTATCGCCGTCGCCGGCATCGGGGCGCTGCGCGGTGGCGCCGGCCCGGAGTCGGGGCAATGGGATTTCTACGGCGAGCGCTTCGCCGTCTGGCTCGACCCCGCCGCGCACCCGCACACCGGCCAGCAGTTGCTGCTCGCGGGACGTGCCATCGCCGCCGGCGGCTGGCTGGGCGTCGACGGCCTGCTTGGCCTTGCCTCGCTGGGCGACGCGGCCGGCGCCGCCCTCAGGGTTCCCGCAGTGCAGGACGACTTCGCTCCCGCCTTCCTGCTGAACCGGCACGGCCTGGCCGCTGGGCTGCTGTTATGGCTGCTCCAGGCAGCCTTCATCGCCACGCTGCTCGTGGCCGCGGCGCGCGACTGCGGGGCGGCGAACGCCGCGCGCGACTTCCGCCAGGCCTGGCTGTGCCGCTTCCGCTGCTTCCTGCTGTGCGGCGGCGCCGCCTTCGTGTGCGGCCACCTGCTGCTCTCGTGGGGCACCAACCTGGCGCTGTTTCCGGTGATGGGGCAACCGATGAGCTTCCTGTCCGCAGGCGGTTCCCACCTGCTGTTTTTCATCTGCCCCCTGCTAGCAGCAGGCAGCGCGAGTGCGCAAACTTGAGAGGAGATATCAGCATGCCCGTCTACGTCCAACATGAATCCCTGGGAAAGGTCGGCGACGTGTTCGACGCCGACGCGATCTGGCACGCAGGTGGCCTGTCACTGTTCTCGCGACGCCCGCTACTGCGCGACCTGCTCGAGCGCTCCCCGCGCGAGCACCGCGGCCGCGCCGCCACCCGCTGCTTCTCCCATGTCACGCTGATGCTGCCGCAGGACGACGTCGACGACGACCGCCACCTGACGCGCGGCGCCCGCGTACGCGACCTGGCCGACACGCTCGCCTCGCTGCACCAGAAGGACTTCGGCGACCTGCTCGGCGGCGACGAGGTTCGCTACCGCATCGTCGGCACCGAAGCGCTGGAACCGGGCCAGGTGCAGGTCAAGTTCGGGCACGCGGTCTACCTCCCGGCGCCAGGCGAGCAGGTGCTCTACACGGTGAGCGCCTCGACCGACAGCGCCATCTGGCATCCGGTGTGCGCCGTGTATCCCAACCAGCGCCTCACCGTGCTGGGACAGGACGCCCACGAAGCGACATGCGCCGTGCCAAACTGGCCGTTCGAGACGCAGTGCACCATCCTGGTGATCAACGACGGTCCGGACGCCCTGCCGGAAGTGCAGGTCCGGCCGAAGGACGCTTTCGAGTGCCGCTTCGACGCCGCCTCCGGCTACCACACGATCAGGCCGCGCGCCTCGGGCGAGCGGGCGCCGCAGGTGCGGCTGCTGCTCAAGCTCGCACGCCAGATCCACGTGACGCCCCCGTCCGCGCAAGCGGCGCCGCAGCGCGCGCCGGCCGTGTGGAAGTCGCGCAGCACGGCCCCGGAGGCGGCTGCGGCCCCGGTTGCGCCCGAAGCCGACCTGACGGCGGTGCCCGTGAACCAGTCGGCGGCGCCGGAGGCCGACCTGACCTACGCCCCGGTGGCGCGCCAGCGGGTGAGCCTGGCGGCGATCGCCCTGCCGCGCCTGAGCCGCTATCGGGAAACCGGCGCGCTGGGGCTGGAGCTTGGCCTGTCCCGCTCGCTGGCGCCCGGCGTCCACGGCAAGGACAGCGTGCTCAGCTTCGCCGTGGACGGTGCCGACACGGTACACGCGGTGACGGCGGCGGGACGCCAGCGCATCGAACTGCCGGCCAGCTTCAGCCCGCTGGAAGGAAGCGCGGTGCGCGTGCTGCCCGCCGAGGACGGACTGGCGGAGCGCTACTGCGCCCTCGTCTGCGCGGCGTCGGGTCCGGCGCTGCCGGTGCCGACCGGCGTCCGCTTCGTATTCGGGCGTGGCGCGCCGATGCTGGCGGGACTGCGCGTGCTCGACGCGCCCGGGGCCTTGCGCCTCGCCGGCGGCTCCCAGGCGGCCAGCGCCGACCGCCTCGGCCTGTCGCGCAAGGCCTTCGGTTACGAGGCGGTCGCGGACGGCGTACGGATCGAGCGCCTGTCGCCGACGCAGGCCCTGTACCACCTGGACGGGGATCTGCGCTTCGTCGCCGCCATCGAAGAGGCGTCGCAGGAGCGCCCCTACCTCGTCCCGCACGGGCATCACCTGGTCGCCGGCCACTATGTGCTGCGCTTCGATGCCTGAGATGGCGACCGTCCTTGCCTACCTGGCCGGGCTGGTGCTCACCCTCGCCCTGGCCGCGCGGTTCACACCCGGCCACTGGTGGCGCAGGGCCAATGCGCGCGCGCTCGCGGTGCTTGCCGGGGGCGGCTTCGTGATCGGCAGCGCGTTGGCGGGCCTGTTGCCGGACCCGCCAGCCAAGGTACCTCCCCTTGCGGAAAGCGGGCGGCGGGAGCCTGTCGCCCCCATGCCGGGCAGGCGCTACCGGGTCTTCGATGACCTGAACCTGCGCGTGGCGCCGGGGGTGCACGCGCGCCGGCTCCTGCTGGTACCTGCCGGAACGCCGGTCACGACCAGCGGCAGGCACGAAGGGGACTGGTGGGAAATCCGCGCCATGCTGGACGGGCGCGCGGTGACCGGCTGGAGCAGCAGCCTCTGGCTGCGCCGCGCCGACGAAGGCGCCCCCCCCGCTCAGCTTCCCTGACCCGCGTGGCGCATCGGGTTGTAGTACAGGCCCTTGGTGAACTGCCTCGGTGCCGTCCGTACGAAGCCGAGCGACTCGTACACCGGCACCGCATGGTTCGACGAGTTGACGGTGAACTCGCCGCTGCCGCCGGACTCGATGGCGGCAGCGCGCGCCACTTCCCACAGCCGCCGCGCCAGGCCGCGGCCCTGCCACTGCTTGCCGACGAACATGTGGAACAGGTGGCTGCGGTCGCGCACGGCGACGAAGCCGGCAAGCAGGCCGTCGTCCTCAGCGACATGGTAGACAAATCCCCGCGCCACGTATTCGCGGATGCCGGCCTCGTCATTCTCTCGCAGGAAGGTGGACGCCCCCTCCGGTGGCGATTCGTGAACGATGAATTCGCGCGCCAGGTCACGCAGCAGGCAGGCCATGGCGGGGATGTCGGAACTGTTTGCAGGTCGTATCAACATAAGTGGCATTCCAATCGTAGGGACGAGCGGTCCTGGATACGACGCTAGCACGTCTAGTTTCAATTTGGCAATAGCCGTATCGGCCAGAAACCTGCGCCTGCTCGACCGATGGCCCTCCCGCGTCCAGGATTACAGTAGGAGGATCGCTCCCATTCCAGGGAATAGTTCCGAGGGGAAAATAATGTTCCAGATCAAAGAATTCCGCGCGCCACCGGCGAGGGAAAACGCGTAAGCTTGCAAGATCGGCCATCCCATCGCCTGTCCATGAACCGTTGCCGCAATCCCGACCATCCGCACTGCACCGTCTGGGTCACGCCCGGAGACGCGGTATGCGCGCACGGACACGCGCAGCCGCCAGGCGTGGCGCCCGGACCAGCCTTGCCTTCCAGCTTCGAGATGCTTGGCAGGCTGCGCGGCGAACAGGCGGGACCGGTGCAGGGTCAAGCCTGTCCGGAGCGGGGCCGGCCCAAGACCGGCCCGACGCCAGCCGTGCCGATGGGCGCGGTGGCGACGGCCGCGGTGCGGACCGCCGCGGTGCCGACCGCCGCGGTAGCGACCGCCGCCGTAGCGACGGCCGCGGTGCCGACCGCCGCCCCCTCCAACTCCATCGGGGTGGCCGGCATCGCCGGGCCGATTGTCCGGCCCCACCTGCACGTCAGCGGCTTCGATCCGCGCGCGGCCGGTGGCCGCCAGGCGATCCGGCTCGACCTGCGCGGCATGCCGATGGATTGCGCGCCACAGGTCGGCATGGTGGCGCGCTCCGCACTGCTGGCTCCCGGCGGTGTCCACAGCAGCTTCACGCGCACCCGTGGCGGCGAGTGGCGCCCGCTGTTCCTCGAGTTTTCCTCACGCGGGCTGGAACACGGCCAATACCGGATCGACGTCGAGCTGCACAGCCGGCGCGAGGGCGCGGCGACGGCCGGCCGCGGCTGGGCCTGCACGCTGCTGATCCTGGTGCCGCGCGCCGATGCCAGCCTGTCCGAGATCCACGCCACCTTCCTCGCCACGCACAAGAACGTGCGGATCAACGCCGATGACGCGGCCATCGCAAGGGTGAACGGCGCCAGCGGCGGTGGCAGCATGGATATCGATGTCATGGCGCGCAACGCCTCGATCGCACACCTCAACCTGGACGGGCAGGCCGGCCGGATCGACCTGGCGCTGCCCACCATCGCCTGGGACGAGGACCTGATCGAGATCGACCTTCCACAACAGGCCGAAGCCCACCCCTGCCCCACCGACAGCGCCTGCCTGGTCCACCTGGCGGGCGCCCCACGCCATCTGCGCCTGCTTGCCCTGGAAGAGTGCGTACTGGGCCGTTCCGAGCCAGCCGGCGCCGACGCGCAAGTCCAACTGATGCACTTCGGCGTCGATGGCGCGCAGCCGGATGGCCTTACCCGGCGCCTGTCGGCGCGGCACGCCATCATCCGGCGCGGACGCGATGGTTTCGAGATCGAGGACGTGTCGCGCTACGGCGTGCTGCTCGACGGCGTCTGGCCGGGCAAGCACCAACCCGTCCCGCTGCGCCTTGGCATGCGCATCGAACTGACGGCCAGCATCAAGGGTATCGTCGTGCTCGAAGTCAGCGCGCTGCTGGCGCACGGCGTCATCCTGCGCCGGATCGACCAGGGAGCGCGCCAGGAGTGTTTCATGCTGCTCGAACCGGAGTGCCGGCCCCCGTGGCCGCTGCCGGCCGCACAGGCGGCGCAGGCGCCCGAACTACCGCTCGTCTTCCATGAGGCAGGAGGATTCTGGCACCTGGACAGAACCAGCGGGCAGGCGAACCCGCTCACGCCGACGGGCGCGACAGGCAGGCTGGCACAGATGGATGGCGCGCGCTTTGCCGCCGGCGCGTATCCGGAACGGTGGACAGGACGTGGCGCGGGGGGCGACCGCCGCCGCGCGCACGCCGAGCGTGCAGACGCTTAGATACCCGACGGCAGCAGGACCAGGAAGATCAAGCTGCAGCCTGCCAGCAGCACGGCTTGCAGGCCGAATACAACGACGGGGATTCTCAGGTGCTCTGGGATTTTCATGGCGCATCCTTTCGTCGCGTGACATAAAACTCCGGTTGCTCGAAAGTCCAGCATACTCCAATCCGCGCCATGCGTGCGCGCCCCAGGCGAACGCGCCAGCGTCTCCCCGGCGCTCCGGCTAGCCGCCGCCGTCGCGCCTGGGCCAGCTTGCCGGCCAGGAAGGCAAGGGAATTCGTTCGTTGTCGCCCGGCACGTGCGTGAAGCGCTGCTCCTCCCAGTCGCGGGCGGCCTGCTCGATCCGTTCGCGGCTGCTGGAGACGAAATTCCAGAAGATGAAACGCTTGCCGTCCAGGGGAGCGCCGCCGATCACGACCACTCGCGCACCGCCCTCGGAACTCAGCCGCACCTGCAGGCCCGGCTCGACCAGGGCCATCGTCTTGTCGGCCAGCGTCTCGCCGTCGATGGCCACCTGCCCCATCGGCGCGTACACGGCGGTTTCCTCAGGCAAGTCCTCGAGCAGCAGGGAAGCGCCCGGCTCCAGCCTCACGTCCAGGTACAGCGTCTGGCCGAAAGTGGGTACCGGGGAGCTACGGCCAAAGGCGGTGCCGATCAGCACCCTCACCTCGCCGCCCTCGATGGGGAACGAGGGAATCGCATCGGCCGGGGTATGGGTGAACCCGGGCGCGGTCTCCTCGTGCTCGCGCGGCAGCGCGGCCCACAGTTGCAGTCCGTGCGTGCGACGCACCCGGTCCGCCAGGTCGTCGGGCGTACGTTCGGAATGGACGATACCCTTGCCGGCCGTCATCCAGTTGATGGCCCCCGGTTCGATGCGCTGCTCGGTGCCCAGGCTGTCGCGGTGCATGATCGCCCCCTCGAACAGGTAGGTCACCGTGGCCAGGCCGATATGGGGATGGGGGCGGACGTCGTGCCGCTCGCCGGGCTGGCCCTGGACCGGTCCCATGTGATCGAAGAACAGGAAAGGGCCGACCGACTGCCGCGCCGCGGCGGGCAGTATCCGGCGCACGGTGAAGCCGCCGCCCAGGTCCTTGTCGTGGGGTTTGAACAACTGCGCGATGGGCATGGCATCCTCTCGTGTTGGGAACGATACAACTCTACACCAACTGTTCTCCCCGGCGCCGACGGTGCGCAAGCGTAGGGTCACTGCGAGCCGCTCTCGGTGGGCACTTGTGCCCAGCCTACCCGAGTTCGCGCACGACCCGGAAACCGACGATGTCGTTGGAAAGCACCGCGGAGAAGCCGTTGCGCAGGGCCGAACGCAGGTAGCGCGGGTTGTACAGCCAGGAACCTCCGCGCAGCACGCGCCGCGCCTGGTCGCCCCCGGTTTCCCAGGCGCTGCCGTCGAGCGGCGCCCCCTCGTAGTTGTCATGCACCACGTCCTGCACCCACTCCCACACATTGCCGTGCATGTCGTACAGGCCCCAGGGGTTCGGGGGGAAACTGCCAACCGGCGTCGTGCCGCGGCGGTACTCTCCGCGCGCGCCGCCGTTGTAGGTGAAGTTGCCGTCGTAGTTCGCCTGGTCCGTGCCTATCGTGTCGCCGAAGCTGAAGGCGGTGCGGGTACCCGCGCGGCATGCGTATTCCCACTCCGCCTCGCTGGGCAGCCGGTAGCGCTTGCCGGTGGCAACCGACAGCCAGCGCAGGTAGCGCTGCGCGTCCAGCCAGCTGACACCGACCACCGGGTGGCTGTCATCCTGCGCGAAGCCCGGCGCTTTCCAGTCCACCTCCCCGGACGGCTCCCAGCCGGTCGCCTCCGCGAAGCGCCGCCATTCGCCGACGGTCACCGGATAGCGTCCCATGGCGACCGGCCGCTCGATCCCGACCCAGTGCTGGGGCGTCTCGCGCGCCAGCCAGGTCTTCTGGGCGCCGGCGGCCATCGCGATCGCGCGCTCGTGCTCCGGCGAACCCATCTGGAAGCGCCCGGCGCGGATCGGCACCAGTTCGGGGCCGGTCCCGCTGCCATCGCTGAACGGGTCGCGCAGCAGAGCGGACATCTCCGGCGCAAGGCCATCCCTGCCCGGGGTGACGAATGGAACACCCTCCCCGGCCGGTTCCGGCGCCTGCGCTTGCTCCTGCGCTTGCTCTTGCCGCTGTTCCTTCTGCTGCGCCAGATAGGCCGCCACGGCTTTCGCCTGCAAGGCCTTGCGCCGCGCCTCCTCCTGCGCCCGGCGCGTCTTTTCCACCTCTTCCGCGCGGCGCGCCATCAATTGCTGGCGCAACACTTCCTTGCGCTGGCGCCTGGCCTCCTCGGCCGCCGCACGCTCGCGCTTTTGCTGCTCGCGCCGTTGCTGCGCCAGCGCCGCCTCCGCGGCCGCCCGCGCCTGCTGCTCCGCCAATGCCTGCGCGGCGGCCTTGCGCGCGGCAATCTCGCGCGCCCGGCGCAGCTTCTCCGCCCGGGCCGCCTCCTGTTCGGCAAGTTCGGCCTCGCCAGGCCCGGCCGCGGCTTGCAGGGCCTGGAGCAGCGCCCGCACACTGTCCGGCCGCGCCGACGGATCGTCCGCCAGGGCCGCGCCCAGCACCTCCCACCGGCGCGTGGTGATGTCCTCGGGCCGTGTCCGCTCATATCCCTCGGCCCGCGGCTGCGCGCCGGTCAGCAACTGGTGGATCATCGCCGCCAGCGCGAACACATCCAGCGTCCGCGCGGGCGCCAGGTGGGGGCTGCCCGCCTCGGGCGCGCGGTAGCCCGCCGTGCCGGAGACGGACGGCGCCTCCAGCGCCGCGTCCGGGGCCATGCCACGGGCGCGGGCCGCGATACCGAAGTCGAGCAGCTTGACCTCGCCGCTGTCGGTCACGAACACATTGGCGGGCTTGATGTCGCGGTGCACCAGGCCATGCCGCTCCCAGGCGTAGTCCAGAGCGTCGGCGACCGGCGCGAGCAGCGCGAGCACGCGCTCCAGCGGCAGCGGCCCTTCCCGCGCCAGCAGCGCGTCCAGGTCCTCGCCATCCAGGCATTCCATGATGATGAAGTAGCTGGCCGTGGCCGGGTCCTGTGCCCATTCGTAGACGCGCACGATGTGCTCGTGCGCCAGGCGCCGGGCGCGGGTGGCTTCCTCGACCAGCAGGCGGGCATGGCTTGCCGTCCGGGTGAGCTGGGGCGGCAGGATCTTGAGCGCCACCTGGGCGCTGTGGCCGAGTTCGGCCTCGGTGGCAAGGTCGGTGGCCTGCCACACCTGCCCCATCCCGCCGTAGGCGATCAGGCGGTCGAGCCGGTAGCGGCGGTCGCGCGGGCCGACCTCCTGCCCGGCCATCAGGCCGATTTCCGTGCCCTGGCTTGCCACGCGGGCCTCGCCCCCGGCCGCCGGCGCAGATCCTGCCGGCGCGTACAGCGCGTCGAGCAGCGCGTTCTTGCGCAGGTCGAACTCGTGGCGGCTCAGGATGCCGTCATCGTGCAGTGCCCGCAGTTCGCGGATCTTGTCGATGGCCGTTTGCATCGGAAATCAGCCGTCCAGGGCTTTGCCACAGGTGCCGCAGAACCTGTCGCCAGGCTGCGCCGCGTGGCCGTGCGCGCAAGCGCCCCCCGGGGGGGACAGGGCGGCGCCGAGCCGGGCCTGTGCCGCGAGCGCCGCCTTGTTGACGTCGTTCTGCAAGCCGAGCAGGTCGAGCTGGTGGCGCCGGTCCTTGTCCACCTCGGCCTCGCGCCGGGCCTGCTCGCGCGCCACCAATTCCTGCCCCATGCGAGCCGCCTCGAGCGGTGCGATGCCGTTCGCGGCCGCGACCACGCCCGCCAGCGCCGACAGCTGGTCAGCCCCCATCGTCGCGTGCACCCGGGTCTTCATGAAATCGGCCAGCGCCGAGGCGTTCGGCGCGGCCGCCAGTGCGAGCTTGGCGGTATCGTCGAGGCCCCCCAGCGCCTGCGCGCGCGCGATCTCGATGCGTGCAAGCCCGGCCGTGTGCTCCCATTCGGCCGCGCGTGCGGCGCGCTCGTGCTCCATGCGCGCCAGTTCGCGCTGCCATTGCGCCTCCTGGGTTTCGAGTTCGCCCTGCCTGAGCGTGCGCTGGTGCAGCGCGTCGGCCTCGATCGTGCGCAGCAGCTTCTCGTGCTGGGCCAGCGAATCCGCCTGGTTGCCCGAGCGGCGCAGCGCCTCGACCTGCTGGCGCGCGTGCTCGTCCTCCCACTCCCGCACGCGCTCGGCCTCGCGCCGGCGGGCGGCGTTGGCCAGCGCCAGTGACTGGCGGCGCGCCTCGTGCTCCTCGTCCTCGATCTCGCGCGCGCGCTGCGCGGCCATGCGTTCGCTCTCGGCCAGCCTTGCCAGTTCGGCGCGCTGGCGCGAGGCGTCCTCGATCAGGCGCGCCTGATCGATCTTGTTGCGGATCTGCTGAAGCAGCAGCTGCTGCGAAAAGCGCTGCTGCGCCACCTGGCGCGACTGCGCCCCCTCCTGGCGCGCGACCTCCAGCTCGGTGCGCATGCGGATCTGCGCCAGCTCGCGCAGGTGCTGCCACTGCGCCGCCTCGTCCGTACGCCGGGCACCCTTCTTCGCCAGCTCGTGCTCCAGCTCGGCCAGCGCGTCACCCGCGCCGCGGTCGATCGCCTCGCGCCGCGAGCGCGACTCGGCGATGCGCGCATACAGCTCGGTCTGGCGCTCGCGCAGTGCCTGGGCGCGCACCGCGTTGGCCAGCGACAGTTCACCGCGCCCGATCGCCTCGTCCTGGCGCAGCTCGGCGCGCCGGTGGCGCAGCCGCGCCTCCTGCTCCTCGCGCCGGATCCGCTGCCATTCTTCCTCCGAGTACAGTTCGTCGAGGTGGCGCGCGTGCTCGATTTGCACGTGGCGCTCGTCGGCCGCCAGCCACAGGCTGCCGACGCGGGCGCGGTTCGCGTCGTACTTGTCGTGGCGCAGGCTCAGGGTGTCCACCTGCACCGCGGCCAGGCCGAATTGCGCGAGCAGCAGGCCCAGGGCGCCCTGCAGGCGCTCGTCGAGCTCGGGCCGCAGCGCGCCATTGCGCGCCATCTCGCGGATCGACCGCGCGCCGACGAATTCCGCGGCCAGCTGGCGCACCGCCGGGGCCAGCAACTCGCGCAGTTGCGCCGCGCCGACCGTGCCGGGCATGGTCATGAAATGGCGCGCGAAGGCGGGGACGTTCTCGACGCGCAGGCTGACCGTGAACCGCGCCGCCACGCGCAGGTGCTCGCAGGTTTCCAGGTCGTCGAACGAGAACTCGACCGGCAACGCGGCCGTGCGGGTGACGAGGATCTCGGCGTGCTGGTCGCGCAGCAGGTGGTTCAGGCGGGTGAAGAAGCCCTCGATCTCGTACTCGCCCTGTGGCACCTCGGTGGCCTTCCCGCCCTGCAGGATGTAGGCGCGCGCCGTGGCGGGCACGCGCAGGGTCTTGACGAAGACGCCGGAGAGTTCGCGCACGCCGAAGAACACCGCCAGTTCGTCGGGGCCGGCGATCCAGCGGTTCTCGCGCAGCACCGGCGCGTTGCGCGGGGCCCCTAGCGTCAGCCCGCAATGGGCGCAGTATCCGCCTGCGGCGGCATTCTTGTGCTCGCAGCGCGGGCACTTCTCGCCGCCAAATCCGAACATCTGGAACATATCCGACTCCGTTTCCCTCAACCGCTTTGGGCTCCTGCCGATTCTAGCAGGGGCCGGTCAGGCGCGACGGCACGCATGAAGCGTGCGCGAGCGCGCTCAAATGATTCCGATTCTTTCCACGCAAGCCAGGCTGGCGCCGCTCGCCCGCAACGCCGGCGCGAAGTCCGGCGGCAGGCTCGCCTCCCATGCGCCCGGCAACAACACACGGTCGCCGGCGCCGGCCTCGCGCGCGAGCAGCGCGCACTTCGCCTCCATGCCTTCCACCGTCTCGACGCGCCCGGCATGCCAGGCGCCCGAACGCCCGCTGGCGATGATGCGCCCGCGCGCGGCAAACTCGCGACCGCGCGCGAGCCGGTCGGCCATGACCAGTGCCAGTTCGTACGAGTCCCCCTGGAAGCGCTCCTGCCCGAAGCGCACCACGGTGCGCCACCTGCCGGAACGGCAGGCATCGAAATGCCGGGCGCCGGCCAGCACTTCGCGCACCGCGCACTGGCGCGCCGCGTCCAGGCCCGCCACCGCGATCGGGTTCGCATCGTCCCCGCCTTCGTCCTCCCCCCGCGCCATCGGGTACACGCTCACCTCGACCCAGCACAGGCTGTCGTGCAGGCCGCCGCTGAGCAGGGGAAACCAGGCACGGGCACTCGAGACGGCGGCGGACGGATCGGACCGCCCTGACAGCAAGCCCAGGTGCGGCAGGCCCGCGCCGCCACCGACCAGCACCCCGGCGGGAACCGTGCGCAGGGAGTGGCCCTGGACGCGGCCAAGCTGCCAGGCGTCCGACCAGCCGTTGGCCACCACCGGTCCCCTGGGCCGGTACAGGCCCCGTACCATCCGGTCGGCCAGCACCGCGGCCAGCTCCCAGTCGCGCTCGCAGGGCGCCGGGGCGCGGTCGAGGCTGAGCACGACCTGGTCCCGGCTGTCGTAGCATGCCTCGGTATGGCGCGCCAGGCGCACCACCTGCTGCATGCGCTCGGCGAGGGCCGGCGCGCCCGGGACCTGGCACTTCACGTCGGCACGGCCAGCGCGTGCGCGCCGCGTGGCGGTCACCGTCACCATCGAACCGTCGGCCAGGATGCTGCCGCACTTCGCTTCCCCGCACCTCGTTTCCGCCATCGGATTCATGACTCCTCCATGCACAGCGCGCGGCGCATCGCCAGCGCCTGTTCGAGATTGGCCACGATGCGCTCGGCCTCGTCCAGAAGCCCGGCGTGGCGCGCCTCGTCGCTGTCTTCCAACCGGGCCAGCAGGGCCCAGGCCTCGTCCAGTGCCGTCGCCGCGAGCCTGCTTTGACTTGCGCGGCGGGCCTGGGCGGCGCGAGCCAGGACCTGGCCGGGTGCCGCCAGGTCCAGGGCCGGCATCGTGAGTACCGAAAGGCTGGCCAGGTCGAGGCGGTTGAGTAGCGCCTGGTGCTGGCGGAACAGTCCGGAGCCGCAAGGCAGCACCGATGCGCGCAGCGCGCACATCACGGCGGGCAGTTCGAGGAACAGGCGGCGCATGGCCGCGGCGTCGTCCGCCGCATCGTCGTGCGCGCCAGCCGGAGCCGCAGCGCCGGGGCCGGGCAAGGACTCGACGCCAACGGGCTCCGCTTCGGTCTCGGGCAGATCGCCGGCCTGTGCCATCGTCCGGGCCAGGACCGCGGCGAAGCCGAGGCCGGACTGCGCCGCCCGTTCGGCCAGGATGGCGGCGAAATCGCGCTTGTCCGCCAGGTCCACCGGCACGCAGTCGTCCACGGTGAGGCCGAAACGGGTGTACAGGAGCCGGTTGAAACCGGCGCGAAAGGCGTTCCATTCGTCGAGCGTGGTGCATGGCGGCAGCTCGAGCTTGCCCTGGGCCAGTTCGCGCTGCAGCGCATCCTGGAGCGGGGCGGCGAACGCGTCCAGCGCCACCTCGCCGCAGGCTTCGCTCGCCAGGAACAGGTCGAAGCGCTGCTGGGCGGCGCGCGGGTCGGGCGCGTCGATCGCGAAGCCGACCCGCAGGCCGATCTCGGGAGCGGCTGCGAACGGCACCAGGTCCAGGCTGTACGGCCCGGGGTGGAAGCACCAGGCGCGCTCGCCTTCGCGCAGGACGATGCGCGCGCCTTCGCTCAGGCGGCGCGTGCGGTCGCCCCGGTCCACGATCACGGCCGTGCACAGCGCCGGCACCCGGCAGCCGGGCGGAACCGGCTGCGCCAGCAGCCGCGTTCCCAGCGCCGAGGTGTCCACCTCCGTGCCCCCGCTTCGTTTGAACAGTCCGAGCATGACCTAGCCTTCACCCCCCGGTTCGACAGCGAAGCGCGCGCCGCGACGCTGGAAGTGCGCGGCCGGGTCATCGGCGCATGGCCATGCCGCTTCGCATTCGCCATCGGCATCGAGGTGGCCCGCCAGCAGCACGGTCCCCGTCCCGTCGACCACCCGCAGCGCCGCCCGTGCTTCGATCAGGGCGCCGGCGAACGGCGCCTCCGGCACCAGTTGCACGATGATGCGCCATGCGCCCGCCGCCTGGACGAAGTGCAGCCGCCACCAGCCGTCGTCGGTACCCAGGCCGGCGAGCGTTCCGCTGTCGGCGGCGCGCAGCAGGCCCTCGCTGCCACGCCAGGCCCCGCTGGCCTCGGCCGCGCGCCGTTCCAGCGCGAGCTGGCGCAGGCGCCGCGTGGTGAGCGGGGACGCCTGCAGCGCCGCGCGTTCGCCGGCCGTCAGCGGCCGGGTGCCGTCGAGCGCCGCGCGCAGCACCTCGTCCGACAGCGTCAGCCGGTCGCCCTCCACCCGGCGCTCCAGCAGCAGCCGCTCCTGCAGCCTGCGGTCGATGCCAGTCGTCTTCATGTCCTCTCCTTCATCGTCGCCGCCTCGCCCAGGCGGACGATGGCGGCATCGCGCCGCTTGCGCAGGGTCGGCAGCGATACGCCTTCCAGCCCCGCGAGCTGGACCATCGTCGGCAGTTCGCCGCTGGCCGGATCGCGCCAGGCATCGGGGTAGCAATCGTCGGACGGGCCGAGCAGCTTCAGGTACACCGCAAGGCGCACCGGCAGCGATACGCCGGCCATCGTCCGCGCCGCCCAGCTCCCCGTATCCTGGGCGGCGCGTGCCGCCTGTATATAGTCGGGGGGCAGGGAAACCGCCTCGGCCAAGGGCGCCGCCCGGCTCAGCTCCGCCTCATCGCGCGCCTCGTCGCCGGCATCATCCTCCGTCTCGCCCGCCATCGCCGGCTCGCGCGCCAGTTCGTCCTCGCGCGCCTCCAGGATCTGGTCCGGCCCCGGCGTCGCCGCCTCGGCCGATTCGCCCAGCACGCGCCAGTAGTCGTCCAGCCAGGCGCCGGCCTCGCTGGCGTCGTGCAGCCAGTCCTGGTCGCGGTTGGCGGACAGCAGTTCGTACTCGCCGATCTCGCGCAGCATGGCCGCGACCGCCTCTGGCCTGTCCCTCAGGCTGGCGAAGCGCTTGGATCGGGTGTGCAGCGGTCCGGCCTTGCCGCTGAAACGCTCCAGCGTCTCGCTCCAGCGCATGATCCACTCGGCCCGGCAATCGGCAATGGAGCGCAACTGGCGCGACTCGATCGGCATGGCGTGCACCGGCCGGCCGAGGATGGCCCCCACCTGTCCGGCGTGCTCGCGCCAGTCGCGAAACAGGCGCGCGATCTCGCCATAGGCGGTGTCGAGCATGCGGTAGCAGTACATGCGGTTGGGGCTGCACGGCTGGCCGCAGGCGGCCTGGTAGTTGTCGGCATCGACCTTGTCACGCAGCAACGCATACATGTCGTTGACCTTCTTGCGCAACAGCGCCTCGCCGCCCGCCAGGCGCCAGAAAGCGCCCGACTGCCCGTGCGCGCCGGCCAGCGCCGCGCAGAACGCGTCCCAGTCGGCGGGCCGCGCCTGCAACTCGTAGAGCAGGCTCAGGGACAATTCCAGGACCGTGTCGCCATAGCTGTTGCCGGCCGCCGCGGCGCGACCGCGGCGGCCGAGCGCGTGCAGGCGGGCCGCGACCAGGTCCACGTACTCCGCCAGCGTCCCCTCCCCCTCGCCGGGCGCAAGCAGGCGGCCGGGATCGAGCGTCTCGAAGGCGGCGAGCGAGCACTGCCCGAGCAGTTTGCGCACCTGCTCCCATCCGTGTTCCTGATACCGGGTTCCCGGCAAACGCATGGCGTCCTCTCGTTCGATGGCCCCTGCCCGCTGGCAGCTTCGACAAAATGATGCCATACAAACACATTTCGGAGGCGCGCTGGAGACGGCTAATTCCCCTTCTGTTCATCGTTCCGGGCGGCGAGCGCCCGCAGGAGCGCCGCGGCCACCGGTGCCGCGTGGCCCCCGCCTGTGCTGTCCGAATGGCTGACGAATACCGCGAATGCCAGGCGGCGCCGCTCGCCCGGCACGGTGTCCGGCTCCAGCCATCCGGTGAACCACACCGTGGACAGCTCCCCCTTCCCGCTCGGTGCCGTGCCGGTCTTGCCGTGCAGGCCGTGGCGGATGCGGTCGAAGGCGGGGCCACTGAAGGCGCCCGCGGCCGTCCCGTGATCCACCACGCCCTTCATCCCCGCGCGGACGCGGTCCAGCCGCACGCCGAGCGGCCGGCCCGCATCCTCGCGCGCGGCCTTGCCGTCCAGTTCGAGCAGCAGGCGCGGCGCCACCGTGCGGCCCTCGCCGATGGCGGCCGACACCAGCGCCATCTGCAGCGGCGTGGCCTGCATGCGCAGGCCGATCGCCATCTGGCGCAGTTCGTGACGCGACGCGATCGGATCGATACGGGAGGCGCTGGCCTGCAAGGCGTCCCAGTCGGACCAGCCGAAGTCCTGCGGCAGCAGGCCGCCATCGAGCCGCATGGCCTGGCCGAAGCCCAGCCTGCGCGCCATGCCCGCCACCGGCCGCACGTGGTTGAGCGCGCCGGGTTCGAGCTCGCGCAGGCTGGGCAATCCACCATCCGGACGCCGGAACAGGCTGCCGTCGCCCATCTCGCCCAGCCATGCGAACCATGTGTTCAGGCTGTGCGCCAGCGCCTGGTCCAGCCCCAGGCGCCCGTCGCGCGCGCGCCGGTCCAGGTGCTGCTCCCGGTAATTGGTGATATGGGCCAGGCGCGTGGAAACCGGGTAGGTGGACGCATCCGTGCGGAACGCGTAGCGGCGCGTCCGCGCCAGCCCGTTGATGGCGTCCAGCGGCATCCCCGCCAGCAGGGATTCCATCTCGCCGTCGTGGCGGGCCACCCGCTCCAGGCCGAGCGCGGTCACCAGCTTGAACGTGGAGCCGGGTGCGCGGTGCACGCCGCCGTCGTGCTGCAAGGCCGGAAGGCGCAAGGGGCTGCGGGCCGGGTCCACACGGTCGAAGTCCCGCACCTCGTCCCAGTTGGCCTCGGTCACCTCGCCATTGCCCACCCCGGCCGCGGCCAGGATGTCGCCGCTGGCCGTGTCCAGCAGCACCAGGCCCGCCTCGCGGCCGGCCGGGACCGCCGCACCGCCCGTGCAGCGGGCGCCATCCCATGTGCCGCGACGCAGGCCGATGCAGGCCAGCGCGTCCTGGGCCGCGGCCTGCAGGCCGAGGTCGATACTCAGGCGGGCCGTGTGGGCGCCGCCGGGCACGCGCGCCAGCATGCCGC
>FWWL01000912.1_pt1 | contig 76563 bp, 80 predicted proteins | sample 2228331 | NCBI WGS metagenome assembly FWWL01 (sample SAMEA103939775, study PRJEB20133) | metagenome | reverse complement strand
AGATCAGATCACTCATGGTAGCGCCTCCTCGCGCCACCATTGAATCAACCGATCCGTCTCTCCGCAAGCAATTTAATGGGTCCTGAGCCTAACTGAGAATATCGGGCTGGGAGTCGCCAGAAAGGCCGCTCAGGCCGTTGGCGGGGTTGTGGCCACCCCAAGGCCGGAAACGTGCTCAGCGGACTCCAGCGCCGATTTTGCGGACATTCCGCGCGGCGATGTTGCCGGACGCATCGAAGCTGCGCGGCTGGGGGAGTGACAATGGCAGCAACCGAACCCCAGCCGATGGACTATGCCGCAATCCATCCGGACGTCGCAGCGGCGCGCATCAATGGCCATTCCGCCTTGCGCGCCACGCCTTACCGCTGGCCCGATCCCGCTTCGCTGCCACGGCGGCAATGGCTCATGGGCCATTGGCTGCTGCGCGGGGAAGTGACCGCGATCATTGCGCCGGGCGGCACCGGCAAGAGCACGATCGGCAACACGATTGCGCTTTGTCTCGCCAGCGGACAGCCGCTCTTGGGCAAGCCCCTGCATCGCGGGCCGAAAGCGGTGTGGATCTTCAACCTTGAGGACGGGACCGACGAACTGGAGCGGCAATTGTCCGCTGCCTGTGCCTTTCATGGCATCGGCCCCGACGATTGCGGGGACCGGCTGCACCTCGATAGCGGGCTTGTCCAGCCGCTCTGCACGGCAAGCGAGGACCGGGACGGCTTCACATTGGCAGAGGACGTGTTTGCCCAGCTCGCCGCGACAATCAGCGAACGGCGCATCGCAACTGTGATCGTCGATCCTTTCGTTTCGAGCCATGCCGTGCGCGAAAGCTCGAACGAGGCAATCGACGCCATCGCCAAGCGGTGGAAGCGGCTGGCCCAGGAAACCGGCTGCGCGGTCGTGCTGGTGCACCATACCCGCAAGCTGGGCGGGCGCGAGGTGACGGCAGAGGACGGGCGCGGTGCGGTGGCCTTGCGCGATGCTTCCCGCGTCGTGCTCCCGCTCAATCCGATGGGCGATAAGGAAGCCGAAGAACTGGGGATTGCGGACCCGGCATTGCGCCGCTCGCTGGTGCGTATCGACATCGGCAAGGCCAATCGCGCGCCTCCCGATGCCGCCACATGGATCAAGCTGGAAAGCCAGAGCCTCGACAACGGCGACGGGCTGGAGCCTTCCGATTTTGTCGGTGTGGCCACGCTCTGGGAAAAGCCGGACGTGTTCCACGGGCTGAGCACGTGGCACCTCTACACCGTCCAGCAACGGCTTGCGGCTGGTGACTGGCGGGAGAGCGTGCAGGCCAAGGATTGGGTTGGCCACCTTGTGGCCAATGTAGCGGGCCTGTCCGCCGAAACAGACAAGGGGCGCATCAAGGCAATCATTCGGACGTGGAAGCGGAACGGTGCGCTGGCTGTGGAGCATCACGCGATCAATGGCCGGGAAGTGCCTTTCGTGATCGTCGGCAAGCCGGTGGACGCCAGCGAAATAGGCTCCCGTCCGCACTTTGCAACGTGTGGTGCGGAAAGTGCGGAAGGTGCGGGCGCGGACCCGTGACGAACGTGCCCACACCACCACCCCCTTTATAGGGGGTGAGGTGGTGGTGTGGTGCGGGTGAATGCTGGCGAGGATCAATTTTGAAGGTGCGGGAATTATGACTGAAACGAACAAGGCGAAGCGCAAACAACCGGCGCGCAAGGGCAAGGCTGGTGCTCAGCCGCAAGAGCGGACTGTCACGATCCCGTTTCCCGATACGGACAGCGAGGACGAAGCCACCCGCATTCTGGCGCGGGACGTTCCCGGCTGGGAAAAGCTCGACAAGGACGAGCGGGCCGAACTGCTGCGGCTGATCCGTGATCATCGCAAGCGCGGCGCACCGGCCAAGGTCAAGATGACCCGCAAGGCCGATGGCGGCTGGAGTATCGAACCGACCGGCAAGAGCGAAATGCTGGCGCTGCTCAAGCTGCACGAAACCTTCTCGGCCAATTCGATTGATCCGGTGAATGCGCGGGCAAACGAACTGCTCAAATATCTCGGTTCAGTCGGGGCGGACAATGAAGCGCGCTACAATGCCGCGCTGTCATTCATCGAAAGCATGAAGCCCCAGGATCAGGCCGAGGCGCTGTTGCTGGTGCAGATGTATTGCACCCATGACGCGGCAATCCGGGCGCTGAGCCAGCTTGGATCGGCGGAATGGATACCGACCGCACAGACGTTCGGAAACCTCGCCGCGAAACTGCTGCGCACCTCTCAGGGGCAAATGGAAACGCTGTCCCGGATGCGCCGGGGCGGGGAACAGGTCGTGAAGCATATCCACGTCGATAACCGGGGCGGGCAGGCCGTAATTGCCGAGAACGTCAATCAGGGGGGCGGAACAGCGAAAAATGAGGATCAATCCCACGGAGCCGGAAGTTCTGGCATCGGCCCCGCGCTGCTTGGCCATGACGCGCAGGGGCACGGCGTGCCAATCCCCAGCCGTGAAAGGGCGGAAGCGGTGCCGTATGCACGGCGGGACGAATCCCGGCGCGCCTAGGGGCAATCAGAATGCCCGCAAGCATGGCGGCTATTCCGCCAAGACGCTGGAGGCTGTGCGGTATGTGAAGGCGATGGCGCGGCTGGTGCGGGAAACGCCATAGCTTGCGCCTTTGCGGTATGCCTGAAATGGTCGAAGCCCCAGAATTGGGAAAAGGGGCAGGGCAATGGCAATTGATCGTGAAGCGCGCTTGCGAGAAGTTCTGGCGGAAGTGAATATGCTGGACCTGTGGGCCGCTACCAAAGCGATCTTTACCCAATGGGGATGCTTGGCCATCTTTTTCATTGTGGCAGCCATTATGGGACAAATCCCCGCATTCTTGACCGGCACGAGCGATGGTTTCGGAATACCTGATTGGCTGATTTGGCTCTTTGTGATTTGGGCTTTTGTCGGCGGCTACACTGCCGATCAGAGCTACCATGAGCACCGCTTTGCCTGGTATTTCCCGAAGGCTGGTTTTCTGTGGTCGATCCCGCTGGCGTGCTATTTCATGGTTGGCATTCAAATATTTCGGGGCATCGGTCCCGACGCGGACGCATGGGAGCGGATGGGCCGATTTGTGTTGGCGGCGGCATGGTGGTTTCCTTTCTTCCTCGCAGTCTCATTGCTCGAAATTGGGCACAATCGCTTGATGGAGAAGCGGGCGGAGCGCCAGCCGACCGGCAAGCTGTGACCCGAACGTGACTTGCTGCAAGCCCGCAGAAAACGGCGCTTTCGGTCGAATCCAAGTCGCAAGTCATTTTTGATTGAGAAGCTGCCACCTGCCGAAACCCGCTCAATTCCGCCCTTTCCAGCCGCGATTTGTCGCGTTCGGTGTGTAGGGGTTTCCAGCTTCCACGGCTGGCACCGGTTTGCATCCCCGAATTGGAATGCAGCCCATTGGCAAGCTGGTCCGGCTGGATGCGACGAAGCGCAACAGCCGGTTATTGATTTGTTGGGAATCGGTGGATATATCCACCTCAACAAAGCCCGCCACGCCTCTCAACGATGCGCACCATGGCGGGCTACTTTGTTTTTGGCCTTGGCTCGCGCATAAACCGACGATGCGCCATTTCAACAAGCCCCCCAAATCAATTCCCGATCAAATTGCGTTGCTCCGAGAGCGCGGGATGGTGATCGACAATGTCCAGCAAGCGACATGGGCACTCAGCCATATCAGCTACTATCGGCTACGGGCCTATTGGCTCTATTACGAAGCCGATCCCGAATCCGGCAATCATGTATTCAAGGATGGGACGACGCTGGAAGCGGTGCTCGCCCTCTATGAGTTTGATCGCCATCTCCGGCTACTGCTCATGGATGCTTTGGAGCGGATAGAGGTAGCGGCGCGCGGTGCGTGGGCGCACCAAATGGCAATGGTCTATGGGCCGCATGGCTACCTTAATGCGGCGCTGTATCCGCGCACGGACCGCTTTCAAGCCAACCTGGCCCAGCTACAATCCGAATATGATCGCTCGCATGACGTGTTCGTCGATCACTACAAGCGCACCTATAACAACCCGCCATTGCCGCCTGTCTGGATGGCTGCGGAGTTCATCTCCTTTGGCCTGCTTTCCAAGTTCTTCTCTGCTTTGGGGGGACGCGCAGACCGTAAGGCCATTGCTCGCAGGATTGGCTTTGATGACCGGGTGTTTCAGGGCCTGATGCATCACCTTGCGACGGTGCGAAATATTTGCGCGCACCATAGCCGCCTTTGGAATCGGCGCTTCACCGTAACCTTTCCAATCGCGCAGAATCCCGCCATCCTTGCAGATACGATAGCCCCCGAAGCTGATCGCAAGCTCTACAACACACTCTCGATGCTCTTGCACTCAATGGGGACCGTGGCCCCAGAATCGGACTGGCCAAGCCGCCTGACGTGTTTGATCGCGGAAAATCCCACGGGCGATTTTGCTGCCATGGGCTTCCCGGACGATTGGCGGGAGCGTCCGCTATGGGCGCATCTCTGCTTCGATTAGCCCGCTGGCGTTCGCCTCAAGCGCCGGGCCTATCGGGGAGCGGTTATGGGAACCGGCGCACGATCTTGAAAAAATATCAATAAAATCAAGGCAGATTGGCGGAGCGGGAGGGATTCGAACCCTCGATACGCTTTTGACGTATACTCACTTTCCAGGCGAGCGCCTTCGACCACTCGGCCACCGCTCCGCATTGCTCTGGAAGGCAGGCCCCTAGCGGTACATGCGCGCTTTCGCAAGGCATCGGTTTTTGCAATGGTGCGGAAATGTCATTGCTCACCCTGTTGGCCGCCCTTGCCGCTTCATCCTCGGCTGTTTCCGTCGATCCTGCACGATCGCCCGGCCCTGCAGAGGTCGTGGCAGCGGCTCAGGCAGATGACTGGCAGCCTATCGCACCTGCAGACCTGCTGGTGATGGATCTGGCCCCCGACGCTGCAGCGCGGCCACGCCGGGTGGTGATCCAGTTGCTGCCTGCACCGTTTTCGCAAGGATGGATTGGCAATATCCGCACGCTGGCAGCAGCGCACTGGTGGGACGGCACCTCTATCAACCGTGCGCAGGATAACTATGTCGTGCAGTGGGGCGACCCTGAAGGGGAAAACCCTGGCTTGGCCAAGCCGCTTCCGCCGGGACTGCAGGCAGTCCCGCAAAGCGCCTATGGTGTGCGCGCAGGCAGCGGCGATCGCACCGTCTCCCCCGAAGAACTTGATGTGTGGCTGGCGACGATCGAAGCGACCCACGCCACGTGGCACGCGCTGAGCCGGAAGACAGACGCCAGCAAGGACGCCGATCCTTATGCCGATGACACCTTCTTCTTTCGGGGCTGGCCGATTGCCGCCTCGCGCAAGGGACCAAGCGCATGGCCGGTGCATTGCTACGGCAGCGTTGGCGTAGGGCGCGACTATCCGCCGGACACAGGTTCGGGCGCCGAACTGTATGCCGTGATCGGCCACGCCCCGCGCCAGCTTGACCGCAACATCGCAGTTGTCGGCCGGGTCATCGAAGGAATCGCGCACTTGTCCACTTTGCCGCGCGGCACAGCAGACCTTGGGTTCTACGCGACGCCTGGAGAGCGTGTGCCGATCCTTTCCATCCGCATGGGCGACGACGTACCGGGCCTGCCAGCATATCAGTATCTTTCAACCGAAAGCACAACCTTTCACCGCTATGCCGATGCTGTGGCCAACCGGCGCGACCGGTTTTTCATCCAGCCCGCCGGGGGCGCAGACATCTGCAACGTAAAAGTGCCCGTGCGACGGGTACCGTGAACCGCGGCTCGCAGGCAATGCGTGCCATGCTCTGGCGGTGGACCGGCAATACCAGCGGCGGAGACTGGTTCTTTGTGACGGTAGACGAAGCGACCGCCGAGGCGCTGACGGCAACAGCCCTGCTGCATCGGCTTGAAACGGGCCGTCGCGCGGGGTGGGGTTCGGTGAAGGTCGCTGCGCAGATTGGGGCAACGCGGTGGGCCACTTCAGCCTTTCCTTCAAAGGATCGGGGTTGGATTGTTCCAGTGAAAGCCGCTGTACGCAAAGCCGAAGGGCTGGTTGAGGGCGAGCCGTTCACGCTCACGCTGGCGTTCTGAAAATCAGCCGCCGCGCAGCACCTTTTCCACTGCCTGCGCAATCTGCTGGACTGAAAACGGCTTGGCGAGGAAGTGCATGTTGGGAATGTCAATTTCCCGGCGCAACTGCTCTTCGGCATAGCCTGACATGAACAGGAACGGCAGATCGGGGTGCAGCGCGCGGATTTCGCGCGCCATCGCCGGACCATCGAGAGTGGGCATGACCACATCGGAGACGACCAGATCGAACCCGGCGCCTGCGGCAATCTTCTCAAGCCCCTCTTCCCCGTCGGCCGCCGTTGTCACTTCGTAGCCCTGACGGACCAGCGCCCGTTCGGCCACGGCGCGCACGGTGTCCTCGTCCTCGACCAGCAGGATGCGCCCTCCGCCCGCCCATTCGCGCGGGGCCTCGATCCGTGGGCGCGCGGCTTCGGCCGTTTCGGCTTCGTCGGGCACATGGACTGGCAGATAGATGCTGAAACGCGTGAACCGGCCCACTTCGCTTTCCGCAAAGATGAAACCGCCCGATTGCTTGACGATCCCGTATACGGTCGACAGCCCAAGCCCCGTGCCCTTGCCCTTTTCCTTCGTGGTGAAGAAGGGTTCGAATATCTTGCCGAGCAGGTTGGGGCGGATGCCCTGCCCGTTATCCTCCACCACCAGCGCGGTGTAATCGCCGATCGGCAGGATCTCGCTCTTCATGGCCCGCACGTCGGCGGCCGTAACCCGGCGGGTCATCAGTTTGAGCATGCCGCCGCCCTTCGCCGGGGTTGCAGCAATGCCAGCCACGGGACGATCCGTGCCGAGCCGTTCGTTATCCAGCCGTTCGTTGATGGCATCGCGTGCATTGACGGCAAGGTTGAGCAGCACCTGTTCAAGCTGGACCGGATCGGCGCGGACAAACCCCAGATCGCGGTCGTGGCTGACCGACAGGGTGATCTTTTCGCCCAGCAGGCGTTTGAGCAGGGCGGAAACCTCGGCCACGACATCGGGCAGTTGCAGCACTTGCGGGCGCAGCGTCTGCTGGCGCGAGAAGGCGAGAAGCTGGCGGGTCAGCGATGCCGCGCGATTGGAATTGGCCTTGATCTGCTGAATATCGTCATAATCGCTGTCACCGGGCGTGTGCCGCATCAGGATCAGGTCGCAGTAGCCGATGATCGCGGTAAGCACGTTGTTGAAATCGTGGGCAACGCCACCGGCAAGCTGCCCCACGGCCTGCATCTTGGTTGCCTGCGCAATCTCGCGTTTCAGGCGGGTTTCCTCGGACGAATCCTTAAGGCTCAGCAGGACAGCGCCTTCGCCCAGCCCGCGAACACCGGCGAGGCTGAGTGAAACCGGTTCATCCGGCGCGGCGCGCAGGCGCACGGCAACGTCACCCGCCATAGGCTGGCCCTGTCCGTAGCGGCGAACCGCATCGACCAGTGCCCCCTTGTCTTCCTTGATGACAAGATCCGAAGGGTAAGGCGGCGGGATCGTATCGTCATGCCCGGCCGCGCGCAGAAACGCCGCGTTGGCGAAGAGGAACCGTCCGTCGCGGTCAGTCATGGCCAGCCCAAGCGGGAGGCGGGCCAGCAGCGCCTCGATCTGGGGCAGCCCGGCGCGCACATCCCCGAACCCGCCCCCGGCAAGGCCACCGTTGTCAAGCAGCAGAAACAGCGAAGCGGTCCGCGCCGGATCGGTGTTGGCCACGCTGTCAGGGTCCGCGATCGGCAGGTGCACCATTCTTACCGGCGCACCCTTGCGCCCTTCGCGGCTGTAGAAGATCCGCTCGGCTTCGTCGCTGGCCAGAAACGATACGAAATCGGCGCCGGCAAGATCGGTTGACGCGTCGCCGGTCGCGCGCTGGGCGAAAGCGCCATTGGCGGCCACGATGGCACCATCCGGTTGCACGACCGCAGCCTGCACGCCTTCGCGCGCCAAGGAACGGCCGACCTTCCCGGCAACATGCGTCGCCATTTCCGCCACAAGGTCGTGGCTGACAACCGCGGTGAAGCGCCAGACCAGATAATCATCGCCCCGCCCTGCGCGAGTCAGGTCGGCAACCCACACCCGGCCTGCGGCCTCCAGCCCTTCCGCCCGCGCTGCACCATCGCGCCACGCGGCGCGCATCGCGTTTCGGCCGATCTCGGCCGATCCGCGTTCCAGCGGCAGACGCGGCGGAGCTGCGGACACGCCGAACCATTCCCCCATCAACGCGTTGGAACACACCAGCCGCCCCGCCCTGTCGGTAATTGCGATGCCGCAATCGGTCCGCTCGATCGCTGCATTGGTCACGGACCAGTCCGGTGCGGCAAAGTCTGGCGCGGCCTCAGCCTGCGCCGGGCGCACCACCAGCCGCAGGATCGCCCCGATCGTGCCGATGCCGCCGATGAATCCCGCCGCGATCAGCGGCTGGCCGGAAATGCCCCACAAAAGTCCGGCGCTGGCCAAGGCGGTGGTCCCCAGCAACAACCAGTCGCGCAAAGGCACGCGGTCCGCACCATCGTGCGGTTGGCCGGCTGCGCGGCTGGCGGCAGGATCGACCATCAGTCGGGAAAGTCCCGCGCAGCGGATCGCAAGCGGCGCATCTTGCGCTTGTGCGCCGTCCACCAGCGCCAGCCGATGGCCGATACGACGTAGCCCAGCACGGCGGCGACGAGGGAGATCAGGAACAGGCCGATGATCAGCGAGGGCGCAGCATCGGTGCCAAGCCAGGCAAGCCAGTCTGCAACGCTTGCGCCACGCGTGACCAACTGGCTGACCGTCGAAAAATCCGCGTGATAGCCGAACTGGTTGCCGACCCAGATCGCACCGGGCAGGAAGACGAACAGGGTCGTCGGCGGGATCGAGACGAAGGTCATCAGCACGGCGAGCGGGATGTTGCCGCGAAACGGCACGCACATCAACGCCGCACCCACGATCTGGACACCGGGGATCAGCGCAAAAATGCCGATGAACAATCCTGCAGCGACACCGCGCGGCACTGATCGCCGGGTGAAGCGCCACAATTCATGCCGCGCCGCCAGCGGACGGGCGAAGCGGTTTCGCTCCATCTGCTCCCGCGTCGGCATGTTGGCCCGCGCCCATTTGACGATGCTGTTGAACATTGCGCTTTTCGTTTTATCCGGTTTTGGCCCGCTCTGCGACGGAACCATGGCCACGCATTAATGCAGTCTGGCTTTCCAAGGGGTGAAGCGCATCACCCGTGATCTTTCATTATTCTCGCCTTTTCGCGCTTCCAGTCGCGCTCTTTCATCGTCGTCCGCTTGTCGGCAGCGTTCTTGCCCTTGGCCAGCGCAAGTTCCACCTTGGCACGGCCGCGGCTGTTGAAATAGACCGACAGCGGCACAAGGGTCATCCCCTTGCGTTCCACCGCACCGTGGAACTTGGCGATTTCGCGTTCGTGGAGCAGCAGCTTGCGCGGGCGCTTGGGTTCATGGTTGTGCCGGTTGCCATGGCTGAACTCCGGCACGTTGGAGTTGACCAGCCAGACTTCGCCGTTCTTCACTTCGGCATAGCTTTCCGCGATCGACCCTTCCCCGAAACGCAGGGATTTCACCTCGGTCCCGGTCAGGCAGATTCCGGCCTCGTACTTGTCTTCGATAAAATAATCGAAACGCGCACGGCGGTTTTCGGCAACGACTTTTTTCTTGTCGAACGTAGCGGGAGTCGGACGGGCCATGATACAGTCCATGTAGGCACGGACCCGGCAAAGCGAAAGTGGGGCTTCGCACTTTGCCGGGCATCGCAAAGACTATGCCGCGTCGAGCAGCCCCGCATGGACAAGCGCGGCGTCCACCGCCTGGCGCGCGGCTTCGTTGCAAGGCACCATCGGCAGCCGCAGTTCATCGCTGATACCGGGGAACACGCGGCTGAGCGCATACTTTACCGGGCCGGGCGATGCGTCTTCGAACATCGCGTAATGCAACGGATAAAGCTTGTCGTTCAGCTCCCGCGCCAGTTCGAAATCATTCGCAGCGCACGCCGCCTGAAAATCCGCACAAAGCCGCGGCGCGACATTGGCGGTCACCGAGATGCAGCCCACAGCGCCCGCGGCGTTGGCAGGCAAGGCCAGTTCATCGTCGCCGGAAAGCTGGCAGAAATGCTTGCCGATCCCCATGCGATGGTCGGTCACCCGCGAAAGATCGCCGCTGGCATCCTTGATGCCGACGAACTTGCCGGGATAACGCCGCGCCAGTTCGCACACCGTTTCGGGCAGGATGTCGGTAACGGTGCGGCCCGGCACGTTGTACAGGATGATCGGCAGATCGTTGTGTTCGGCCAAGTAGCTGAAATGCGCGATGATCCCGGCCTGGCTCGGCCGGTTGTAATATGGCGCCACGCACAGCGCAGCCTGCGCCCCGCACTTTGCGGAAAAGTTCATGTGCAGCAGCGCATTCATTGTGTCGTTGCTGCCGCACCCGGCGATGACCGGCACACGCCCTGCGGCCTGTTCCATGCACACTTCGATCACGCGATGGTGTTCGGCGTTGGACAGCGTCGATGCCTCGCCGGTGGTGCCGCACGGGACCAGCGCAGAGGAACCGTTTTCGATCTGCCAGTCGACCAGCCGCCGAAATGCCTTCTCATCGAAGGCGCCATCACGAAAAGGGGTGACAAGAGCCGGAATCGAGCCGGAAAACATGGACAATATCCCTCAACTTGCCGCATGAGGAACCCGTACACCACGAATACCCCAAGGGCCGAATGCGCCGACCGTGCAACATGCATCGGTTCGTTCAGCGCCTGATAAGGAGCAGAGCCATAGAATGTCCAGCATGGACGTGAAAGCCTTGATCTTGCGGTCGAGCGTTGTCGGGCTGCTGATCCCGATGCTCGGCGCCTCTACCGTGGTGCATGCCAGCGGCACAGCCGGCGCGGACGCCGCCGACTGGGACCGTGCGCGCGCCAACCTTGCCGCCAGCCCGGCCGGGCCGATGCTGGACGCGGTGGAACGGTGGAAACTGCTGAGCAGTTCGAACCGCTTCGGCTTTTCCGATTACGCCAATTTCGTCCTGACCTATCCCGGCTTCCCGGAAGAGGAAAAGCTGCGGCGCTATGCCGAACATGCGCTGGAACGCGAACCGGCCGACGCCGCGCGCCTTGTTTCCTACTTCGAACGTCAACCACCGCTGACCAATGTCGGCCGGGCACAATATGCCCTGGCGCTGATGACGCTTGGCCGCCCCGAAGCGCGCGAAGCGGCACGGCAGGCGTGGCGCGGCGGGGCCATGCCAGACGCTGCGGAAGGCGCGCTCCTGTCTGCCTGGGGCAGCAGCTTTACCGTGGACGATCACGACGCCCGGATGGACGCGCTGCTCTGGTCCGGCGCTACCGAACAGGCGGCCCGCCAGCTTGGCTGGGTCAGCGCAGAACGGCGGGCGATTGATGGCGCGCGTCTTGCGGCGATGCAGGGGGGCGATCCTTACGCCAGCGTATCGGGCGTATCGACACAACTGCTCAACAGCGACCCCGGCTTCGTATTTCAGCGCGTGCGCCAGTTGCGCAAGAGCGGAAACGGCGCGGGCGCACGCAGCCTGCTGGCCAACCGTCCCTTGCTGGCGCGCTTGCCGCTGGATCGGGAAAAGTGGGTCGAGGAACTGCTTATAAACGCCCGCGCTGCCGCAACCGCCGGCGATGCGCGCGGGGCTTACCGGATTGCGGCGGGGATCGACGATGCCTTTGCCCCTGGCGAAGACATCAGCCAGTCCGCCTATGGCCTGCGCGACGATTACACATCGCTGATGTGGCTGGGCGGAACCCAAGCCTGGTTCAATCTGGGCGACGGCGCCAGTGCGGCACCGCTGTTCTGGCGCTATGGCGCGGCGGCGCGCACGCCGGGTACGCGCTCCAAGGGGTTCTACTGGGCAGGTAAGGCCGCAGCCCGCGCCGGGCAACAGGGCGAAGCGCGCCGCTACTTTGAAATGGCAGCGCAATATGCCGATCAGTTCTATGGTCTTCTCGCGCTCGAACGGCTGGGCCGTCCGGTGCCGCAATTTGCCGCGGATTCGACCGTGGAAGTCTCACCTGACGCGCGCAGCCGCTTCTATGCGCAACCGCTGACCCTGGCCGTGCGCGAACTTGCCCGCAATGGCGACTGGCGCACGACGATCCGCTTTTTCAAGGAAATCGCCGAACAGCAGCAGAGCGAGGCCGATCACCTGATGGTGGCGCAACTGGCGCGCGATCTGGGGCGACGCGACCTTGGTGTGATCGTCGGACAGGCAGCGGCGGCGCGCGGTTTTCTGGATTTCCAGCATATCGCCTTCCCGCTCATCCCGGTCCCACCGGGTTATGAAAGCAAGTGGACCGGCATCCACGCCATCACCCGGCAGGAAAGCCAGTTCGCGCAGAATGCCGTCAGCCACGCGGGCGCACGCGGGTTGATGCAGCTCATGCCCGGCACCGCCAACGAACAGGCGGGCAAGCTGGGCCTGTCGTACAATGCATCGGCCCTTACCGCCGATGCCGGATACAACATCCGGCTCGGCTCCGGGTACTTTGAACGGATGCTCGACTATTACGGACGGTCATGGCCGCTGGCAGTCGCAGCCTATAACGCCGGCCCCGGCAACGTGAACAAATGGCTGCGCGCCAACGGCGATCCGCGCCAGGGGGACATCGACTGGATCGAATGGATCGAACGCATCCCGATTTCGGAAACCCGCAACTATGTGCAGCGCGTGCTTGAAAACGCGGTCGTCTACGAAGCGATGAACCCGCAAAACGCCAGCTACCGCGGCCCCAACCCGATGAGCCGGTTCCTCGGCAAGCGCGAGCCAGGCTGATACCGGCATGACCCGGCCCGATGGTCACCCGATTACCCCGGCAGGGCTGGCCGCCTTGCGCGCGCGTTATGATCACCTGCTGGGCACGGAACGCCCGGCGATTGTAGAGATCGTAAGCTGGGCTGCGGGCAACGGCGATCGCTCCGAAAACGGCGATTATCTTTATGGTCGCAAGCGGATGCGGGAAATCGACCGGGAACTGGCTTTCATCGCCCGGCGCATGAAGGCGGCGCGCATCGTCGATCCGGCGCAGCAACAGGATCGCAGCCGTGTGCTGTTCGGGGCCACGGTCGAGATCGCGGACGAAGATGACAACCGGCGCCTGCTCACGCTGGTCGGCGATGACGAACAGGATGCCACCAACAACCGGATCGGCTGGAGCGCACCCATTGCCAAGGCGTTGCGCGGCGCACGGGTAGGCGATCTGCGCGTGGTGCGGCTTCCTTCGGGCGAGAAAGAGTGGGAGATCGTCTCGGTTTCCTATCCCGACGCTGAACGCTAGGACGGCCAGCATGAACCCGCACATCAGAAAAGGCCGCTTCTACATCATGCGCCATGGCGAGACGGTGTTCAACGCGACACGCCGTCTTCAATCGAACAGCATGCACACCCCGCTGACCGTCCAGGGCTTCGCGCAGGCGCAGGCGATGGCGCAGGCATTGCAGCCGGAACTGCATGGCAAGCCCGCGCCGACGCTGCATGTGTCCGACACCGGGCGCACGCTGCAAACCGCTGCTGTTCTTGCCGAAACGCTGGGGCTGGACTGGTTTTCCGCGCGCCGCACGCCGGACTTGCGCGAAATCGACATGGGGTCGTGGTGCGGCCGGTCATACAGCGATGTCGAGGATGAGGCCGGACCGATCGTGATCGAGGATCACTTGCTGCGCCCCGCCCCTGACGGTGAAGATTATCCGATGATTGCAACGCGTCTGCGCCGCTGGATTGCCGGACTGGACGATTGCGGGGGCGATCATATCGTGGTCATGCACGGCATTTCCAGCCGCGTGCTGCGCGGAATCATGGCGAACTATCCGGTGCATCCGCTGCACGGCGCGCCGATCGCGCCTTCGCTGCGGCAAGGGTCCATCGCACTGGTACGCGACGGCGCCGAACGCGTCCTGTTCGGCGCGCAGCGCGGGGTTGAGCACGCATGACAGGCGTCGTTGTCAATCTTCGCCAGGCCCGCAAGGCCAGGCTCCGGGTCGAAAAGGAAACTATCGCGCAAGCCAATCGCGCGAAGTTTGGCCGCACCAAGGGCGAAAAGGCGCGCGACAAAGCGGAAGCCGAGCGTGCCGCCCGCACGGTTGACGGTGCACGGCGGGAAGAACCGTGAAACGACGCATGTGTATCGCGGCCATTGTTGCCGTGTGCCTCGCAAAGCCCGCTGCGGCGCGCGACAGCCTTGGCGTTTTCGGCAACTGGGGCGCGTTCCGCGATCCGGCCGTGCCGCGGTGCTATGCCATTGCACGTCCTGCCAGGATCAAGGGGCGCACGCAGGAGTTCCAACCCTACTTCACCGTCGGCTTCTGGCCCGAACGGGGCATTCGCGCAGCAGTGCATGTGCGGCTGGCGCGCAGACTTGCACCGGGATCGAAAGTCACCGTGTCGTTTCCCGAAGCCAACTTCACGCTGCAGACCGGGCAGGCCGACGCCTGGCCTACCGACCAGACCGGCAATGCCGGAATTATCGCCCAGTTACGCAGCGCATCACGGATGATCGTGATCGCCCGCGCTGCAGACGGGCGCGCTTTCCGCGAAAGTTACAGCCTTGATGGCGCTGCGTCCGCAATGGATGCGGCGGCACTCGGGTGTGCTGCGGCACGAAAAAAGGGCGAGCCGTGATGGCCCGCCCTCTTTCATTCCTGCGGTTCTAACGATTAGAAGCGCACGCCGACCCCGGCCATCACCTGATGACGGTCAGTGTCGATGTCGAAGCGGCTGCTGTCAGGCGTGCCGCCGTTGAAATCAAACTCACCACGGTTGTAGTTGGAATAACGGTATTCCAGCTTCACGAAGCTGTTCTTGCCCAGCTTTTGTTCAACGCCTGCACCGACGCGATAGCCATCGGTGTCAAGCCGCTGGCGCAGGCTGGTGGTGCCATCGGTACCCTGCAGATTGTAGCGGGCATTGCTGTAGCCGCCCTTGGCATAAACCAGCGTGCTCGGCGAAACGGCATAACCGATCCGGCCGCCAAGGAAGTAGGAACGCCCGGCATCGACGCGGCCCAGGTTGAAGACGTTGGGCTTGCTGTTGTTGTTGTCCCAGCCCGCGCTGCTATCGGTAATTTCGGCTTCGGCACCAATCGTCATGCGGCTGCCAACAGCAACGTCATAGCCGATCGCACCGCCATAGCTCACACCGTCGATCGACTGCTTGAGATCGCGGGTGGTGTCGACATCTTCGCTGCTGCCCGAACGGTGGTGGTCATAACCGACCAACGCTTCGGCACGAAAGCCATCAAAGGCTTCTGCCGGGGTTGCGTCCTGCGCGAAGGCAGGGGCTGCGGTCAGAGCTGTACCAGCAGCGAGAATTGCGCAGATCTTCTTCATTTCAATAACTCCATTCAAACCAGTCCTGCCGCTTGATTGTCTTGTCAGCGACCCGGCAGTCCCCCTTGAATGCGCGGCATGCGATCGGGTTTCATGAACCTGAGACAACAAGAAACCGTTGTAAATTAGTCACATACAGTGCGGCGAGGCGATCATGCAGCGCGGCGACCGGTGGGAACCAATATGGCGAGCGAAGGTTAGCGCGCGCGTGTTTGCGCTGGCCCCGGACTGGCCCTATATGCGCGCCATGCAGATCCCGCCCGAACACACGCCTTCCCCGGCCAGCTACATGCCGATTCCGGGCCATATCGATCCGGTTCCCGTCCCGCGCCCGATCACGCCGCGCGAAGATGGCCGGGTCGACCTGATCGGCCTGCCCCGGCAGGAAATCGCCACGATCTTCGCGCAAGCCGGGCTTGACGCGAAAGCCGCCAAGCTGCGCGCCAAGCAGGTATTCCACTGGCTCTATCATCGCGGCGTGACCGATTTCGACGCGATGACCGACATTGCCAAAACCATGCGACCGTGGCTGGCCGAACGGTTCGTGATCGGGCGGCCCGAAATCGTCGAAGCACAGGTATCGACCGATGGGACGCGCAAGTGGCTGCTGCGCACGGCGGACAACCACGATTTCGAAATGGTGTTCATTCCCGATGCGGATCGTGGAACGCTGTGCGTATCCAGCCAGGTCGGCTGCACGCTCAATTGCCGGTTCTGCCACACCGGCACGATGCGGCTGGTGCGCAACCTGACGCCGGGCGAAATTGTCGGTCAGGTCATGCTGGCACGTGATGCGCTGGGCGAATGGCCCAAGGCTGGCGGCACCATGGCCGGGCTTGATTTCGACGACGATGACGAGGAGCAGGCGGCAGCGTATACACCTGACGGGCGCCTGCTGACCAACATCGTGATGATGGGCATGGGCGAACCGCTCTACAATTTCGACAACGTCCGCGATGCGCTCAAGCTGGTGATGGACGGTGACGGGCTGGCATTGTCAAAGCGCCGCATCACGCTTTCCACCAGCGGTGTTGTGCCGATGATGGCCCGCTGCGGTGCCGAAATCGGTGTCAACCTTGCAGTGTCACTGCATGCGGTGACGAAGGACGTGCGCGATGAGATCGTGCCCATCAACCGCAAGTTCGGCCTTGAGGAGCTGCTGCAGGCGTGCGCCGACTACCCAGGCGCATCCAACGCCCGGCGCATCACTTTCGAATATGTGATGCTGCGCGACAAGAACGACAGCGACGATGACGCGCGTGAACTGGTGCGGCTCATCAAGCACTATCGCCTGCCCGCGAAGGTCAACCTTATCCCCTTCAACCCGTGGCCGGGCGCGCCTTATGAGTGCTCCACGCCTGAGCGCATCCGCCGCTTTGCCGAAATCGTGTTCGACGCCGGCATCAGCGCGCCGGTACGAACGCCGCGCGGGCGCGATATCGACGCGGCTTGTGGCCAGCTCAAGACCGCAGCGGAGCGCAAGAGCCGCGCCGAACTTGACCGTCTGGCCGAGGAAAAGCAGGCGGCGCTGGGCTGACGGCGCGCGCGGCGCTGGCGGACGTCAACCAATCTTGCGCTGAAGGACCGTTTCCTGGTCCTGCGCGGCAGGCGGCGTGGGCGGACGGACGACGATGTTTCCATCCTGCAAATGCAGCGGTGTTGAAAACTCGACACCCATGCGGTCCTCGCTCGACCAGCGGCAGGTTACGGTCACGACAAGGTTTTGCCCCAGATTGACCCGGAAGATCGTGCCCGGCGGGACATTCCACAACCCTTCGATCAGCGCGCCTGTCTGGCTGATGTTGCGGATCATGGCGTTATAGCTGTGCCCGCCATGGTCGAGCACGACCTTGCGCAGCATGGACTGGCGGGCAGCACGCGCCGCGCGCGGCCCCTTGGCAATTGCAACAAGGCCGGTAGACAGACGCAGCGCCGCGTTGTCGGACGACAACGGCCGTTCATAGATGTAGCCCTGAACGTGGCTGCACCCCAACATGCGAACCAGATCGAGTTCGTCCAGCGTTTCGACGCCCTCGGCAGTCGTTTCCATTCCCAGGGCTTCGGCCAGGCTGACGATCGAGGCGATAATGGCGCCGTTGCGGCTGCCAGGCTGGGTCGCGCCGCGCACAAAGGACTGGTCGATCTTGATCTTGTCGAACGGTGCCGAGCGCAGATAGCCGAGTGAGGAATAGCCGGTACCGAAATCGTCGAGCGCGAGCCGGACGCCAATCGCCTTGAGCGACTTGAACATCTGGTCCGTACCGGCATCGTCGTTGAGAAACACGCTTTCGGTTATCTCAAGCTCCAGCCGGTCCGGAGCGATCTGCGAACTGGCCAGGGCATTGGTGACGATCAGTGGCAAGGATGGGTTGGCAAACTGCAACGGCGATACGTTGACGGCCACGCGCACCTCTTCGGGCCAGGACGCAAGATCCTGGCACGCCTTGCGCAAGGCCCATTCACCGATCGGCGCGATAAGGCCGGTATCCTCGGCAATCGGGATGAAGCGCGCCGGGCTGATCCAACCCTGTTCCGGGTGGTTCCAGCGCAAAAGCGCCTCGAAACCGGTAATCTTCTCGGTCGCCGTTTGCACGACCGGCTGATAATACAGTTCCAACCCGCCGGTCGTGACCGCATCGCGCAGATCTTCTTCAAGCTGACGGCGTTCTTCGGCATCACTGTGCAGGTCCGGCGCATAGAAATGAAAGCGCCCCCGCCCACCGTCCTTGGCAGCATAGAGCGCGAGGTCAGCATTGCGGATCAAGGCTTCGCTGGTCACGCCATCGTCCGGCGCCAGGGCTATGCCCACCGAAGCACCGATCATCACCCTGCTGCCTTCGATCGAATAAGGCTGTGATGCGTTTTCAATGATCTGTTCGGCAAGGTGCCCCAACTGGTCGCGTTCGATCTTGCCCGGCAGGATAACCTGAAACTCGTCCCCGCCAAGGCGCCCGACGCGCCCCATCTTGCCGACCACCCGTTCCAGCCGCTGCGCCACCTGTTTTAGCAGTGCGTCGCCTGCGGGATGGCCAAGAGTATCGTTGACCTGCTTGAAGCGATCGAGGTCAAGCAGGAACACCGAACAGGCACGGTGCTGGGCTTGCGGCGCAAGCAGGATTTTTTCCAGCGTCTGCGACATGCGGAAACGGTTTGAAAGCCCGGTCAGCGAATCGAAATGCGCCAGACGCGAAGCATGCTCCTGTGACCGGCGCTTTTCGGTAAGATCCGTCCCCGACCCACGAAAGCCGGTGAAATTATTGAAGGTATCGTAAGTGGGACGCCCGCTGATCGACCACCAGCGTTCCTCCTCGCTGGTTGCCGCGCGCACCGCAAGTTCGCTGAAGCTGGAGCGCGCTGACAGGTGGAACGCCAAGGTTCGCTCCCCCTCGCCCGATTGTTCCTTGAGGTTGAACAGTTCGGAAAAGGGCCGCCCGACCAGCTCGTCCGCCTTGCGGCCAAGGCTTTCCGCCACAGGGCTGGAAATGTAGGTGATAAGCCCGCGCCGGTCAGTCTCCCAGAACCACCCCTGCCCGGTCTCCTCGTAATCCGACAGAATCTCTTGCGCACGTGTCTGGATGCGTTGGGCGTCCTCCGCCTTCTCTCTTGCTTCAAAATCAATCCGGCGCTGCCGGTGATAGGCCGCGCCTGCGATGCCCAGCCCAAGAAGCAGTGTAAGGTAACCGCCGATCTCGCTGGTCACGCACGTCACCCCCGACCACAGCGAAACCTGCGCGGCAAGCATGGCCAGAAGCCGGCCGGACTGCAGAACTGTCGCCAGGAGCGTAATCAGGGCAAGGATGGCAAAGCAGTAAAACCAGCCGATCTGCCCCGCTTCGCCCCAAAATCCGATGGCAGAGCCGAACAGGAACATCGGCAGCCCCACCGACACGCCAAGCAGCAGCATGCGCTGGCCGGTTTCCAGCCCGCCACGCTCTTCAAGCCGCACGGCATGTTTGGAGAAATAGGCGATCACAGCGGCGGCAAGCGCCAGAATTGTCGGCAGCACTGCCGGTACTGTCAGCGTAATACCCAACGGAACGAGCGGCAGGACAACGACCGCAACGGCAATGCCCGGCCATTCCGCAGGGATCAACCGGTTGGAAGGGTCGTTTCCGAACAGAAAGCTTGCTCCGACTTCACGCACTGCAACAGCGACAGGGCGTTCGCGCCGACGGGTGCGGGCAAAATCGCGGCTGGCGCTGACTGGCGTTGACATTTCGGGCTGCGATTCTGCGAACATGGCAGGGGAATGCATCACTTTGCTTTGAGAAAGCGTTAAACAACGATGCATTCAGGAGTGTTGCTGCAATTGCGAAGGTGCTAGAGCAACTTTTCCCGGCTGACCGGAATACGAAAAGGATCTCGGCCTGATTGGCCAGACGAACGACGATGACACGAAAAACAGCGGATATTTCCACAATAGGGGCCGGCACCCGAAGGCTCCGTGTGGCGCGCTGGCACGCCGGCAAGACCGGGCGGCTTCCGCTGCTGATGCTCAATGGCATCGGCATGAATCTGGAATTGCTGGGCCCGATCGCCCATGCCCTGCCAGAGCGCGAGGTCATCTGTTTCGATATGCCGGGCATTGGCGGATCGCCCGATCCGGTCCTTCCCTACACGCTGCCGTGCATGGCTCTGACAACGGCAGCCCTGCTCGATCGCCTTGGTATCGCCAAGGCCGATGTGCTCGGCATAAGCTGGGGTGGCGCGCTGGCCCAGCAGTTCGCCTTTCAGCACCGCGCGCACACCGGCCGCCTGGTACTGGCCGCGACGACAGCGGGCGCGACGATGGTCCCCGGCAATCCGGCAACGCTTTCGCACATGGCCGACCCGCGCGAGTACACGGTTGAGCGAACGCTCCAGCGCAACCTTGCCTCGATATACAATGGCGGCGGCATGGGTCGCGTCTCGCTCAACGCAGCCAAGGCGCCGTCGGTCATCGGCTTCACCTACCAGCTTGCCGCCTTCACGACTTGGTCCAGCCTTCCGTTTCTGCCCCTGCTGTCGATGCCGGTCATGGTCATGGCCGATGAGGAAGACCAGCTTGTACCGCCGTCGAACGCCCATTTCCTGCACAACGCCATTCCGCAAAGCCAGATCGAAATGTTTCGCGGCGGCGGGCACTTGTTCATGCTGTCCCAGCGTGACCGCTTTATCGAAAAGCTGCGCCAGTTCCTCGATGCGGACGATCACGGAGCCTGACGGCAAGCCGCTGACCACAGAAGATTGACGATTGGTGGCTTGCGCCACTTCCCTTTTCCCCGCGAATCCATAGCATCCCTGGCTATAGCCAGAACATGCAAGAGGATTCCCATGCGACACATCGCCATCGTCGGTTCAGGGCCTGCCGGTTATTACACTGCAGAAGCGGCGCAGAAGCAGTGGGGCGATGATGTTCGGGTCGACATTTTCGACCGTTTGCCCGTACCTTACGGCCTGATCCGGACTGGCGTCGCGCCCGACCACCAGTCGATCAAGGGCGTGTACCGGCGGTTTGAAGCCACTGCGCTTTCCGCCAACGTCCGGTTCATCGGCAATGTCACGATCGGCAAGGACGTGTCCGTGGCCGAGCTCCAGGAACTTTACGATGCCGTCGTGCTTGCCACCGGCGCACCCCGCGACCGTGAACTTGGCATCCCCGGCGATCAACTGGGCAACGTTTTCGGTAGCGCAGGGTTTGTCGGCTGGTACAACGGCCACCCCGAATTCGCCGCACTGGACCCCGATCTTTCCGGCCACACCGCCGTCGTCATCGGCATGGGCAATGTCGCGCTCGACGTGGCGCGCATCCTTGCAAAATCGCGCGAGGAGTTCGCGGGAAGCGATATTGTCGACCACGCGCTCGAACGGCTCATGGGTTCGCGGATCAAGCGCATCGTCATCGTCGGGCGGCGCGGGCCGCACCAGATCATGATGACCCCCAAGGAATTGGGGGAACTGGGCCATCTCAGCCGCGTGGCACCTTTCGTTGACCCCCGCGACCTGCCAGAACCGGGCGAAGATGCCGTGCTGGAACCCGGCATCCGCAAGTCGGTCGCGCAGTTGCGCTCGTTTGCGGCCATTCCCGAAAGCCATCGCGCCGACTTGCCGCTGGAACTGGATTTCGTCTTTCATGCCGCGCCCCGCGCCCTGTTGGGGGATGGCATGGTCGAAGCCGTCCAACTGGAAAAGACGAAGGTCGAAGCGGGGCGCGCCGTGGGTACGGGGGAGTTCTTCACCATTCCGGCGAACATGGTCGTCGCCTGCATCGGCTACCAGACATCCCCGATTCCCGGCGTTCCGTTCGACGAACGCGCCGGGCGCTTCGCCAACGACGGTGGCCGCATTTTGCCGGGCCTGTACTGCGTCGGCTGGGCACGCAGAGGGCCGTCCGGCACCATCGGCACCAACCGGCCTGACGGCTTTGCCGTGATCGACATGATTGCGGCCGATCTGGGCGACGCCAGCAACCGCAAGGGTGCTGCCGGGTTCGATGCGCTGTCCGCCGCGCGTGGTCTGGACGTCGTGACTTTTGCCGACTGGCAAAAAATCGACAAGGCCGAAGCCGAACGCGCCCGCGACGATGCCCCGCGCGAAAAGTTTGTCGACGTGGCGGAAATGATCCGCGCGCGCGACTGATGCTGCCTCAGGCGGCCCGGCGTATGGCGGTGTAACCTGCCTCGCCGCCTTGCGATTCAAGGCGGAACTGGCCGACCTGCCCGGACAACCGCGCAGCCTCGCTCGCCAGGCTTCGGGCAGCGGCTGTCGCCTGCTCGACCATCGCGGCGTTCTGCTGTGTCATCGTGTCCATTTCGCGCACGGTCTCGCGCACTTGTCCGATGTTTGTGGCCTGTTCGGAAGCCATGCTGGCAATGCTGCTGGCCAGCGATGCCACATGGCCAACCTGTTCAACAATCAGCGCGAACGTGCCCCCAGTCTGGCCAACCAGCGCGACGCCACGTTCGACCTGCGCCGAACTCTGGCTGATAAGGCTCTTGATGTCGCTAGCCGCATCGGCCGTGCGCTGGGCCAGTGCACGCACTTCGGTGGCGACGACTGTGAACCCGCGCCCGGCTTCGCCAGCGCGCGCCGCTTCGACCCCGGCGTTGAGCGCAAGGAGGTTGGTCTGGAAGGCAATCGCGTCGATCACCGAAATGATCTTGCCGATTTCCTGCGCCGAACCGTGAATGTCGTTCATCGCGCCAACCGCTTCGCCCACCACGGCGCCGCCCTTCATCGCCTCTCCGTGCGCTTGCTGGACGGAATCATGCAGGTGTTCGGCATCGTCGGCCGTTGTCTGGACCGTGCTCGCCAGCGTGGTGATGGCAGCCGCCGCTTCCTTAAGGCTTGCCGCCTGCTGTTCGGTGCGGCGCGCAAGGTCATCGGACGCCTGCCGGATCTCGCGCGAGCCGGCACCAACCGTTTCCGCCGAGCCGGCCACATCACCCAACACCCCCGAAACCTGCTGGCGCATGCCATCAAGGTGGCGTTGCAATTCGGCAAAGGCGGGCGGCAGGTCCGGCAGTGGCGTGGCAAAATCGCCTTCGGCCATACGGCGCAACGCCGCGCTCAAGTCATTTATAACAGCACTGCGCTGGGCTTCTTCCGCCTTGAAATAGGCCGATACGGCAATCTCCATGTCAAGCAGCGCCATCTTGACCAGCGACCCGACAGAACGCGCGACCTTGCGCGCACCTAACAGGCCACGAAAGCCACCGAACATTGCGTTGACGACGCGTTCGAGCACCAGAGCATAGGCACCGATGTACCAACCCGGCGCAAGGCCGATGCGCGCATGCACATCCCCGATCGCTTCTGCGCTTTTGCGATAGGGCGCATCCGCTTTGCCGGAAAACATCCGCGTCCAGTGCTCCACCTGCTTGTCGCGCGCATGGCGCATGTGATCGCGCGAGCGAAAGAACGTGGCGGTTTCCGGTGTCGCCGCGATGCCATCGTAGAGTTTGTCGAGCGCGGCGGGCGCGTGCTGCTCCAGCGCCCTCAGAATGGCGGGAAACCGTTCGAAGTCCTGCGCACCGATGTTGAAGAACTTCAACTTCGCCGCAAAGGCATTTTCGACACTGGCATCTTGCATCAACCGCACTCCCTTACAGGAGACGGCATAGGCAAGCACCGTTCAACACCGAATAATGTGCGCTACCGTAAGTCTACTATGGCCCAGCAAGCCTTGCCCCGCCCCGGCGTCAGACGCGCATCGGCATGAGGACATAGAGCGCAGCCGACTTGTCATCCTTGCGGATCAACGTGGGTGCGCCTGCATCGGCAAGGTGCAGCTCAACGGTATCGCCATCGATCTGGCTGAGAATGTCCTTGAGGTAGTTGGCGTTGAAGCCAATCTCGAACCCGGCGGACGAATATTCGGCCGAAACCTCTTCCGCCGCCGTGCCGTTGTCCGGGCTGGTCACCGACAGCGTGACACGGTCCGGCTCCAGCGCCATCTTGACGGCGCGGGTCTTTTCCGTGGCAATCGTCGCCACGCGGTCCACGCCTTCAAAGAAGGCACGCGGATCGACACGCAGCAGCTTGTCGTTCCCGGTCGGGATAACGCGGCTGTAGTCGGGGAACGTGCCGTCGATCAGCTTGCTGGTCAGAACAACGCCGTTTTCGCCGCCAAGGGTAAAGCGCACCTTGCTGGCCGAAAGGTCGATCAGGACCGAGGAGTCCAGGACTTCTTCCAGCAGCTTGCGCAGTTCGGCAACGCATTTGCGCGGCACGATAACGTCCGGCATGCCTTCGGCCCCATCCGGGCGCGCAATGGTGAAGCGCGCAAGGCGGTGGCCATCCGTCGCCGCCGCCTTGAGCAGCGGCTGCGCTTCATCCGAAACGTGCAGGAAGATACCGTTGAGGTAATAGCGCGTTTCTTCGGTCGAAATGGCAAAGCGCGTCCGGTCGATCAGTTCGGCCAGCGTGCGGGCCGGCACTTCGAAGCTGGTCGGCAGATCGCCTTCGACGATAACCGGAAAATCATCGCGCGGCAGCGTCGGCAACTGGAAGCGGCTGCGCCCGGCCTTGACGATCATGCGGTTTTCGGACGTTTCAAGGCTGACCTGCGACCCGTCCGGCAACTTGCGCGCGATGTCGAACAGCAAGTGGGCCGACACGGTGATGGAACCCGCCGCTTCCACCGAAACCGCCGCCATCTTTTCAATGATCTGGAGGTCAAGGTCAGTCGCCATCAGGCGCACGGTCCGGTCTGCCGCTGCTTCGATAAGCACGTTCGACAGGATCGGAATCGTGTTGCGGCGTTCGACTACCGACTGGACGTGGGACAGGCAGCGCAGCAAGGTCGCGCGTTCGATCGTCGCCTTCATTCTCGTCTCGATCCCCCCGGAGGTCCGGCAGATGCCATGGCCCCGTGCATGAAGTTGTCCGGGGAATCGCATCCCCGGCGCGTGGTTCGGACCATCTGTCTTAACGCGAGGGGCAAGCGCGGCAAGCGCCAGCCCTGCCGCCTCGCCCTAAGCTGGGGATAAAACCGCCCGAAATCGGGATTCCGGGCGGGATTTCCCGGTTCAGGACAGCATCGCCATGCCACCGTTGACGTGCAGTGTCTGCCCGGTGACGTAGCCTGCCTCTTTCGAGGCGAGATAGGCCACCGCCGCGCCGATATCGCTGCCTTCCCCCATACGGCCCATCGGGATGCGCGCGTTGAGCAAATCCTTCTGCCCGTCGGGCAGAACATCGGTCATCGCCGTACGGATGAACCCCGGCGCAACGCAGTTCACGGTCACGTTGCGGCTGGCCAGTTCCTGACCCAACGACTTCGACATGCCGACCAGCCCGGCCTTGGCCGCGGCATAGTTGACCTGGCCGGGGTTGCCGGTGGCCCCCACCACGCTGGTTACCGAAACGATCCGGCCGAAGCGCGCCTTCATCATGGGTTTGGTTGCCGCACGCATCAGGCGGAACGCGGCTTCAAGGTTGACGCGGATTACCGCATCCCATTCCTCGTCCTTCATGCGCATGGCCAGATTGTCGCGCGTGATCCCGGCGTTGTTGACCAGAATATCGAGCCTGCCCAGCGTATCGAGCGCGGCGGGCACCAGATGTTCCACCTGTTCGGTGTTCGAAAGATCGCAGGTTATCTCCACATGGTCGTGGCCATAGGTATCGTTCAGCTCTTCACGGAACGACCGCAGCTTGCCGGGGTTCGTGCCCGAAAGCGCCAGCCGCGCGCCCTGCCGGGCCAGCGCATGGCAGATCGCAGAACCGATGCCACCGGCGGCGCCGGTAACCAGCGCGGTCATCCCGGTCAGGTCGAAAAGACGGTTTTCCATGGCTTTCACAGCTCCTTGAGGAAGGCTTCGATGTCGGCCATGCCGATTACGCTGGTGATCGAGACATCCGCGACCGACCGGCTGATCATCGGGCCAAGCACCTTGCCGCCCAGTTCGACGAATTGTTCGACGCCGGCATCCTTCATCGCAATCGCGCTTTCGCGCCAGCGCACGCGGCCCGTAACCTGCTCCACCAGCAGGCGGCGCACATCCGCCGGGTCAGTCACCACCGCGGCGGTAACATTGGCAAACAGTGCCACGCGCAGCGGCCCCGGCGGGGTCTTTTCAAACGCTTCGGCCATGGCATCGGCGGCGGGCTGCATCAGCGGGCAGTGGAACGGGGCGGACACCGGCAGCAGGACGCCGCGCTTGATGCCGTGGTCCTTGACCATCGCCACGGCACGTTCAATCGCGCCCTTGTGGCCGGAAAGCACGACCTGCGTCGGGTCGTTGTCGTTGGCAACGGTGCACACCTCGCCCTCGGCTGCGGCCTGTGCCAGCGCGGTGGCCTTTTCGATGTCTGCGCCCAGCAATGCGCACATCGCCCCCTGCCCGACCGGGACAGCCGCCTGCATCGACTGGCCACGCAGCTTTAGCAAACGCGCCGTATCGGCAAGGCTGAAGGCCCCGGCAGCGCACAACGCGGTATATTCACCCAGACTGTGGCCTGCGACGAAATCGGCTTTGTCGGCAAGGGTGATGCCGCCTTCGCGTTCCAGCACGCGCAACACGGCAATGGCGTTGGCCATGATCGCGGGCTGTGCATTTTCGGTCAGCGTCAGCGCGTCTTCCGGGCCTTCCTGCATGATCTGGAACAGCTTCTGCCCCAGCGCATCATCGACTTCCTCGAAAACTTCGCGCGCGGTGGCGCTGGCTTGCGCCAGTTCCTGTCCCATGCCGATCTTCTGGCTGCCCTGTCCCGGAAAAACGAATGCTCGCATCAGACCCTCTTGTTTCCGTCCCCGCCCGTCATGGGCATATCATGGCGCCGCGCCCTATGCCGGGCCTTGCTGTCAGGCAAGCCCGAACGGCACGATCCTGTTGTCAACGTCATGCCCGATATCGGCTGTGCCAAGCAAGGCTATGCCGGTGCGCGCGCACCAGTGGCGCGCCATCGCCGCCACATCGCAGCCGAACGGGCGGTCGTTTTCCGGCACGTCACTGACCCGGCCAAGCCGCAACCCGGCGATGCCCGCCCCGGCAAGATTGGCGGTAACGTGGAACAGCAGGCGATCCACGGCATAGTGGTATTCGGCCACTTCCTCGACCATGACCACGTGGCCGGAAAGGTCGGGCATCAGCGGCGTGCCGCACAGCATCGCCAGCGTCATCAGGTTGAAGGCGACAGCAGGCGTTTGCGGATCAAGCGAGGGTTCAAGACCGTCCGCCTGCCCCGCAAGCCAGCCAAGCGTGCGCCGTACTGCCCGTTCGCCGCCATCACGGCGGATGTCGGTGGGCATAGGGGCATGCGCCTGTCTGCCTGTTCCGGCGCGATAGAGGGCGCCGAGCAGCGTGCCTGCATCGGAATACCCCAGGTACGTCTTGGTGCGCGCGGCCGGCCCCAACTGTGCCACCGCATCCCCCGCCACGCGGTTGGCGCCATACCCGCCGCGCACGAACCACACCGCATCGAACCCAGGGTCGTTGGCGCATTCCAGAAAAGCCGCAAGCCGCACCGCATCCGGCCCGGCAAAGTGCCCTTCGCTGGCGAAGCACTGATCGTGGAAAACCAGATCGAGCGCAGGAAACTCTGCCGTGGCAAGCGCGCTTACCCGCGCAGCGTCTTCGCGCGTGAACGGGGTGGAAGGGGCGCAAATGGCAATGCGGCGGGTCACCGTGCCACCCTAGCGCGGAACGGCCATGCGGTGAAAGCGGCAATCGGGTGGTTGTCACCGGGCGCGTGGGCGAATACCGAACGCGCATGAGCCGCTCCCCTGCACTGCCGCCCGCCGAACTGACATCTGCCGCCGCGCCGGTGGTGACCCCCGCCGCGCTTGCGGAAAAGGAATGGTTCTTTTGCGGCATCGGCGGTTCGGGCATGTTGCCGCTGGCGCTGATCCTGCGCGGGATCGGCGCGCGCGTGGCCGGATCGGACCGCAGCCGCGATCAGGGCCGCACCCCGGAAAAGTTCGCGTGGCTCGAAAGCCTGGGCTTCACCCTGTTCGCGCAGGACGGTTCGGGGATAACCGCCCCGCAACAGGTTCTGGTCGCTTCGGCCGCGGTGGAAGATACGGTGCCGGAAATGGTCCGCGCACGTGAACTCGGCTGCGCCCGGATGAGCCGCGCCGAACTCCTGTCGTCGCTGTTCAACGCCGCACCAACCGGCATCGCCGTGGGCGGGACCAGCGGCAAATCGACAGTCACCGGGATGATCGGATGGATTCTCACTGCCGCAGGGCGCGATCCCACGATCATGAACGGGGCGGTGATGAAAAACTTCGTCGCGCCCGATGCGCCTTTTGCTTCGGCGCGCGTCGGCGCGGGCGGTGCGTTTGTATCGGAAGTGGACGAAAGCGATGGCTCGATCGCGCTCTACACGCCGACCGTGGCCGTGCTCAACAATGTCAGCCTCGATCACAAGAGCCTTGAGGAATTGCGCGAACTGTTTGGCGATTTCCTGGCGCGCGCGCACATCGCCGTCATCAACGCCGACGACGCGGAAAGCATCGCGCTGGCCGGACGGGCCACGCACGGCATAACCTTTGGCATCACCGCACGCGATGCCGCGATTGGCGTTGCCGAAGGCTCCATCGTCGAACAGCCGACCGGCATTGCCGCTTCGGTCTCCGATCGCCGCGATGGTTCGGTCCACCCGCTGCGGCTGCGGCTGCCCGGTCGCCACAATCTGGCCAACGCGCTGGCCGCCATCGCCGCGGCCAGCGCCGTTGGCGTGCCGGTGGCCGATGCCGTGGCGCATCTGGCGACCTTTGCCGGGCTGGCCCGCCGGTTCGATATTGTCGGCACGACCGCTTCGGGCATTACCGTGATCGACGATTTCGGCCACAACCCGGAAAAGGTCGCCGCCACGCTGGGAACGCTCAAGGCGCATGCCGGACGGGTCATCGCCTTTTTCCAGCCACACGGGTACGGCCCGCTGCGCCAGATGGGCCATGAACTGGCGCAAGTGCTGGCCACACACCTTGCCCCCGGCGATATCACCATTCTGTGCGATCCGGTCTATTTCGGTGGCAGCGTTGACCGGTCGGCAGGATCGGAACGGATTGTCGGCCTCATCCGGGAGCATGGGGGGACTGCAGAACACATCCCCGCCCGCGCCGATTGCGCCACGCGAATCGCAGACATCGCGCAGCCCGGCGACCGGGTGGTGGTGATGGGCGCGCGCGACGATACGCTTTCTGTCTTTGCGCGCGACCTGCTGGAAAGGCTGGAAAACCGCTGACCGCCCGATTTCAGCCCGCCGCCTGAAAAACCACCGCCGCCGGCCGTCCTCAACGGATGTAGTTAACGGCAGTGGAGCAGATGCGATGTGGATCAATCACGAAGATGATGCCTATCGGGGCCTTCGCCGCGCCGAACGCGTCGGAATCGAACTTCCGGTACGGTGCAAGCACGGCACGGTAAGGTCAACGGTCATCCTCAAGGATCTTAACCCCTACGGGGCGCGGATCGAAGGGCTGGACACCTTGCGCATAGACGATGCGGTGCATCTGATGCTGCCCGACCTGCAACCCAAACTGGCCTTCGTGGTGTGGTCGCGCGACCGGGTCAGCGGGCTTGAGTTCGAACACCGCCTGCATGACGATGTGTTTCACGCCCTCGTCAGCGATTTCGCCATCCGCCACTACCGCGACGGGCACATGCCGAAACCGCCGACAATACGCCACGCGGCTTGATCGGGCGGGGCGTGGATCAAGCGGTTCAGCGGGGGGGGCGCAGCTTGCCCGCGATGTGGATCGCCCCAGCCACAATCACCCCAAGGACAAGCCCGAACAGGGCCGAAAGCACGGCATACGTCAGCCAGCCCAGCACTCCGCCCAGCGCCCCCATGGCCTGTTCGACGCCGTGCTGGGCACCATGGGCAAGATGCGCAGGAGCCCCCAAGCCCAGCACTTCAAGTCCGTGCAGGATGATGCCACCGCCGACCCACAGCATGGCTGCGGTGCCGACCGTGGCCAGCAAGGTCAGCAGCACCGGCATTGCCCGCAGCAGCCCATGCCCGATGGCACGGGCGAGCACCGAACCCTTTGCCGACAGGTGCAGGCCGATATCGTCCATCTTCACGATCAGCCCGACCGTGCCGTAGACCGCCACCGTTATCACGATACCAACCACGGCCAGGATCAGCGCCTGCTGCCCGATGCCCTGCCCGGCAACTTCGGCCAGCGCGATTGCCATGATCTCCGCCGACAGGATCAGGTCGGTGCGGATTGCGCCCGAAACGCGCTGCTCTTCAAAGCTTGCCACATCGGTCGGCTGATCCTCCAGCGTTTGTCCGTGCTTTTCGCCGCTCACCTTCTCCACCAGCTTTTCCGCGCCTTCGAAGCACAGGAACAGGCCCCCGGCCATGAGCAGCGGGGTGATGGCCGAAGGCAGAAAGGCGCTCAGCAGCAGGGCGATCGGCAGCAGGATAACGAGCTTGTTGAACGCGCTCCCCCTGGCGATGCGCCAGATCACCGGCAATTCCCGGTCGGGGGTGAAATCGGTGACATAGGACGGCGTGACCGCCGCATCGTCGATCACCACGCCTGCCGCTTTCGATCCGGCCTTGGCCGCTGCCGCACTCACGTCGTCCAGCGACGATGCGGCTGCGCGGGCGATTACCGAAATGTCGTCAAGCAGGGCGACAAGGCCAGTTGGCATAAGCGGACAGCGTCCTTCTGAAGCAAGTTGGAGCGGGTGAAAACCCGTGCCGGATGTGCGGCAAGCAATCCGCCAGCGCAAGCATGGTTCCATGGCCTGCCCGTGAATATTCAGGAACTTCTCGCATCCCTGGCCGGAACTCGCTAGGGGCCGTGGCATGTCGCCGCCTCCCGGACGCCTGCATCACCTTGACGCTGCCCGTGCGGCGCTGCTGCTGCTCGGCCTGCCCTTTCACGTGGCGACCAAGGCGTTTTTCGAAAGCGAACCGGCGGCAATCGCCTTTCAGACATCGCCGGTGATCGCGGGATGGGTCAGCGTCACGCACGTGTTCCGCATGTTCGCGTTCTTCATGCTGGCGGGCTATTTTGCGGCCATGATGCGCGAACGCAAGGGCGCGCGTGCCTGGCTGGCGGAGCGGGTCCGCAGGCTGGGCCTTCCTCTTCTGGCAAGCCTTGCCACGCTGGGGGTGGTGCAGTTCCGCTTGCAGACCCTGCTGCTGCATAAGCCCGCGATGGACTTTTTCGGGCTTCCGGTTGCGCTCGATCACTTGTGGTTCCTGATCGTGCTGCTGGCCTATTGCGCGATCTATGCCGCCATTCCGGTTGCACGGATCACCCCGCCAGAGGGCATGCGCCGGGCGATGACGCTGTCCGGGCCGGGCGCGCTGGCCTTGCTGCTGGCGCTGTCTACGTGGGGCCTGCTGCGCCACTGCCTGGAACTGCTGCCGCAACTGCCCGATACGCTGGTCGAAACATCGCTGTGGCACCAGTTCGTGTTTCACGCCGCCGGATTCACCCTTGGCCTGCTCGCCTGGCACGGGCGGATGGGAGACACGATCTTCCGCCTGCGCAACCGCGCCATCCTGTTTGCGATTCCCGTGCTGCTGGCGGTCTACCTTCAGCTTGATCCGCTGATGCGGCCCGCGCTGGGCAAGGACATCTACCCCAGCCTTGCCGGGGCGCTGACCCTGCGGGCAATCGAACTGCCGCTGGCCTACATGATGGCGCTGGCACTGTTCCGCGCGCTGGCGCGGCTGGTGCGCAAGCCCAGCCGGACGATCAGCTTTTTCGTGGACGGCGCGCTGGCGATCTACCTGTTCCATCTGGTCTGGGTCATGGTGCTGCTGCCCGTCGTGCGCAGTCTGCCGGTCCCGGCGGAAGTGCAGTGGCTGCTGGCATCGGCGGGTGTCCTGGTACTGTCCGTCGCCAGCTATCTGGCGCTGCGCACCAACAGCCTGACAGCGGCGCTGTTCTGCGGTTCGGTCATCCGGCCGGAACGCGAAGTGGCGCTGCACAGCGCACCGCACGGGCGGCCCTGACCCCGAAAAGCGCCACATCGCGCTTGCAATCAGCCGCAGAACCGCTATGGGCCGCAGCTTCCCGGCTGGTCCGGGGAACGAAGAAAGCCGGAGGGGCCCCGCAATCCCGCGGATCAGCCAGCGATCGGTTGATAGAGATAAGGACGCAAAAGCATGCCGCTTTACGAGCATGTGTTTCTGGCGCGCCAGGATCTGAGCCAGGCTCAGGTCGATGCGCTCGCCGCCGCCGCCACCGAAATCGTCGAGACCAATAACGGCAAGGTCACCAAGACCGAAACCTGGGGTCTTCGTTCGCTGGCCTACAAGATCCAGAAGAACCGCAAGGCGCACTTCGTGCTGCTGAACATCGAAGCTCCGGGCGATACCATCGCCGAGCTGGAACGGCAGACCTCGATCAACGAAGACGTGATCCGCTTCATGACCGTCCGTGTTGACGAACATGAAGGTGGCCCTTCGGTGATGATGCGCAAGAACGACCGCGAGCGCACCCGCCGCCGCGAACGCGAAGGGGAATAAGACATGGCTCGTCCGTTTTTCCGTCGTCGCAAGAGCTGCCCGTTTTCGGGCAAGAACGCGCCCAAGATCGACTACAAGGATGTGCGCCTGCTGCAGGGCTTCATGTCCGAACGTGGCAAGATCGTCCCCAGCCGCATCACTGCGGTTTCGGCCAAGAAGCAGCGCGAACTGAGCCAGGCGATCAAGCGCGCCCGGCACATCGGCCTGCTGCCGTACATCGTCAAGTAAAGGAGCGCGACCCATGCAGATCATCCTGCTCGAGCGCATCGAGAAGCTGGGCGCCATCGGCGACGAAGTGACCGTCAAGGACGGTTATGCCCGCAACTTCCTGCTGCCCAACAAGAAGGCGCTGCGCGCCAACGAAGCCAACCGCAAGCTGTTCGAAGTGAACCGCGCCCGGATCGAAGCGGAAAACGCGGCTCGCCGCGATGAAGCCAAGACCGAGTCCGGCAACGTCGAAGGCAAGGAAGTCGTGCTTATCCGCGCTTCGTCCAACGCCGGCCAGCTCTATGGTTCGGTTTCGGTGCGCGATATCGCCGATGCCCTGATCGAACAGGGTGCCAAGGTAACCAAGGCCATGATCGTGCTGGAACGCCCGATCAAGACCATCGGCGTCTACGACGTCAAGGTTGCGCTGCACCCCGAAGTGTCGGTCACCGTCAAGGTCAACGTCGCGCGCTCGCCCGATGAAGCCGAACTGCAGTCGAAGGGCGTCAACGTCATCGACGCGATGTTCGACACCGAAACCGGTGGCTTCACCGAAGAGTACGATCCGAATGCCGAGCCGGGCGAAATCCCGACCGACCTTCTGGACGGCGAAGAAGATGCAGAGGCCGAAGCCTGAGTCCTTCGGGACCGGCTCTGCCGAACGATCAAGGGGTGCCCCACCGGGCGCCCCTTTTTCTTTGCGAGGCCGCATTTTCACTGCAACAGCGCGGCACTATATCCGTTCGCATGCAGTCAACCGAAACGATCGTCCGGCGCCTTCACGAACTCTACGAGGCGGCGGTCGCGCGGCTGCGCGCCGATATTGCCGCCTATGCCAACGATGGCACGCTGCCGCCTCCCGATCGTCGCAGCGATGGCAGCTATTGCTACCCCGAACTGCGCATCCGTTTTGCCGGGGATGCGCCGCGCGCGGCAACCGGGCGCGCGTTCGGGCGGCTTGAACACCGCGGCGATTATGTCTGCACGATCACCCGGCCCGCGCTTTTTGCCGATTACCTGACGCAGCAGATCGACCTGATCCGCGAAGGCTATGACGTGGAGATCGCGGTCGCGCGCTCGGCACAGGAAATGCCGTTTCCCTATGTGCTCGATGGCGCATACGGGGCGCAGATCGGCAAGGTCAGCCCGCAGGAACTGGCCCAGCACTTCCCGACGACAGAACTGGCCCATATCGGCGACGAGATCGCGGACGGCGAATACCACATCGGCGGTGGCCCTTTCCCGCTGTCGCTGTTCGATGGCTTGCGCACCGACTTCAGCCTTGCCCGGCTGGCGCACTACACCGGCACGCGCACGGAAGATTTCCAGCGTTACATCCTGTTCACCAACTACCACCGCTATGTCGATGAGTTCGTCGACTGGGCGGCGCAACAGATCGACGGGTCGGCCTATGTCGCGCTGACCGGCGCCGGTGGCCTCGCGCTCGATTCACGCACAGCCAACGCGCGTGCGCGCCTGTCCGACACCGCATGGCGGCGGCACCAGATGCCTGCCTATCACCTCGTGGCGCCCGACCGGTCGGGCATCACGCTGGTCAACATTGGCGTCGGTCCGTCCAACGCCAAGACCATCTGCGATCACCTTGCTGTCCTGCGCCCGGAGGCCTGGCTGATGATCGGCCACTGCGGTGGCCTGCGCCCGACCCAGAAGATCGGTGACTATGTGCTGGCCCACGCCTACCTGCGCGACGATCATGTGCTGGACCCGGTGCTGCCGCCGGAAATCCCGATCCCGGCCATTGCCGAAGTGCAGGTTGCGTTGCAAACCGCCGCCGAACTGGTCAACGGCGAAGGCGGGGCGGATCTCAAGCGCCGGATGCGCACCGGCACTGTGGTGACGACCGACGATCGTAACTGGGAGCTGCGCTACACCCATTCGGCCCGGCGGCTTTCGCTCAGCCGTGCGGTGGGTATCGACATGGAAAGCGCCACGATCGCCGCGCAAGGCTATCGCTTCCGCGTGCCCTACGGCACGCTGCTGTGCGTATCGGACAAGCCGCTGCATGGCGAAATCAAGCTGCCGGGCCAGGCCAACCGCTTCTACGAAGAAGCGATCGCCGCGCACCTCGCCATCGGCACGACCGCCTGCGAACTGCTGCGCAAGGAAGGCCCACGGCTGCACAGCCGCAAGCTGCGCGCATTCAACGAACCTCCGTTCCGCTAACCCGGCAGAACCGTAAACAACCCGGAAGCGGCTAGCCCCGCGTCCGGGTTGTATCGCCGCCGCAGCACGCCATCATCACGAACGACAATGGCGGTGCGTTGCGGCAACGCAGGGATTACTTGAACACCTGCGCGCCCAGCGTGTCCATCGCGCTGCGGAACATGTCTACCGCGTTGGAAAAAACCTCGAAGTCGATGCCTTTCCCGGTCACCACGTCCCAGGTCATCGTCACCGAGGAGTCGCTGGCGAGCGATATCGAGGCAAACCGGGTGTTGCGCATGAAGCTGACCGCATCATCGGCCGTGAACTTCTTTTCCGGGGTGAAATTGGCAACGAACTGCAACGACTGGCAGCCTTCGTGCGTCTTTTCGTCGCATTCGTAGAACAGCAGCGCCGCCTGCCAGCCGCCAATCTCCGCGTTGATCTGCGGATCGCCGTTGGCATCCTTCGCCAGTTCGGCAGTATAGCCAAGGTTGGTCAGTGCCTGAGCCACGCCTTCAGGCTTCACCGCGGAAACCACGTGCGCGCCGGTAGCGGTCGCATCGGCCTGTACGGGACTGGCTGCAAGAATGCCTGCCGCGCATGCGGCCAGCAGCCTGTAGAAAATCATCACACCCTCTATCCGGAACGGCTCTTGGCGGCCGGTTCGTTGGCGAAGAAAGCTGGCACGATGCCGTTCGGCCTGCAAGTATCAATTGCAGCCGGTGCGCGCCCTTTACCCGTCTGCGCGCAGGAACGCGGCAATCTCCTGCCCCATTTCCGGCATCGTCACGCAACTCATGTGCGTGCCCGGAATGATCGCAAGGCGCCCGTCGGGTAGCGCCTCGACCAGATCGGAGGCAGAGCCGTTGTCATCGTCCTTCTCGCCGCACAGGACCAGCGTTGGCATGGTCACTGCGGAAAGGGCAGCCGCATCGGTATCCGCCATCGTTTGCAGCAGGAGACGGGCCGCCACACGGTCCACCTGCATCGTCTTGAGAAACTGCTGGGCGTTGTATGCCGCATCGCCGGGCCGGATCGTCCCGAAACGGTCGATCACGTCGATGAAGAAATCCTGCCGGCGCTCCCAGCCTGCAAGCCCTTGCAGACCCATCCCGCCGAGAACCAGCCGCCTGGGCCGCATTCCGGCAAGGACCGCCCGCGCTGCGGTGCGCGAGCCAAGCGAAAAGCCGACCAGATCGAAATCGGCCAGTCTCAGATGCGCGACCAGACATTCCGCATCGCGCACCAGCACATCCGCCGGATAGTCCGCCGGATCATGCGGCGCGGCGCTCTGCCCATGCACGCGCAAGTCCGGCATCAGGCATTCGAAGCCTGCCGCCGCGATCTTCGCCGCCGTTCCGAACTTGATCCAGTTGACCTGCGCCGAGGAAAACAGGCCATGCAGCAGCACCACCGGCCTTCCCTGTCCCAAGCGGTGCAACGCAAGCTGCGTGCCGCCATGGCCGGGAAAGAACGCGGTGGATGCTTCTGCCATGCCGGGGTCAGCCCTTCTTCAGGTGGCGGCGGCCCAGCAGTTCGGCAATCTGCACGGCGTTGAGCGCGGCGCCCTTGCGCAGGTTGTCCGAAACGCACCACAGCGAAAGGCCGCTGTCCACGGTCGGGTCTTCACGCACGCGCGAAACGAAGGTGGCGTAATCGCCCACGCATTCGACCGGGGTCACGTATCCGCCGTTCTCGCGCTTGTCGACCAGCATGACGCCGGGCGCCTCGCGCAGGATGTTCTGGGCCTCTTCGGCGCTGATCTCGTTTTCGAACTCGATGTTCAGCGCCTCGGAATGGCCGACAAAGACCGGCACGCGCACGCAGGTTGCCGTGACCTTGATCTTCGGATCGAGGATCTTCTTGGTTTCGGCCACCATCTTCCATTCTTCCTTGGTCGAACCATCGTCAAGGAACACGTCGATGTGCGGAATCACGTTGAAGGCGATCTGCTTGGTGAACTTCTTCGGTTCCACCTGATCGCCAACGAAGATCGCGCGGCTCTGTTCGAACAGCTCGTCCATGCCATCCTTGCCCGCGCCCGAAACCGACTGGTACGTGGCGACGACAACGCGCTTGATCTTTGCGGCATCGTGCAGCGGCTTGAGCGCCACGACCATCTGCGCGGTAGAGCAGTTGGGGTTGGCGATGATGTTCTTCTTCGTATAGCCGTCGATCGCTTCCGGGTTCACTTCGGGCACGATCAGCGGCACGTCCGGGTCCATGCGGTAGAGCGAAGAATTGTCGATCACCACGCACCCGGCGGCGGCGGCCTTCGGCGCATAGATCTGGGTCGGGCCGGACCCGGCGGCAAACAGCGCCATGTCCCAGCCGGCAAAGTCGAAGTTCTCGATATTGCGAACCTTGAGCTTGCGGCCGGTTTCACCGAACTCGATCTCGGTCCCTTGCGAGCGCGGCGATGCAACCGCCGCGATCTCGTCACACGGAAACTCGCGCTCTGCGAGGATGTTGAGCATTTCGCGGCCCACGTTCCCCGTCGCGCCGACAACTACAACCCGGTAACCCATCGTACTTCCCTTCCTGCGGCCCGTCCGCTCACGGGCAGGCCGTCCTTAGCGGCTGGTTCCGACCAGCCAAGCGATTTGGGCTTCGTGCCCCCCAAAAGCGGCTATTGCCCGCTTCCCGCGCCGTTGCGGTCGAGAAAGCGGAAAATCGTTTCGTACAAGTGCCGGCTGACCTTCGGGCCGCTGATGCGGTGGGTATAGCCGGGGTAGAGCATCATCTCGAACGGCACCGCCTCACCCTGCATCCGGGCGATGATGGTCGATGCGTTCTCGAACACCACGTTGTCATCGGCCATGCCGTGGATAATCAGCAAGGGATCGCTGATCTTGCCGACATCGGCCAGCGCATTGGCGTTTTCATAGACCTGTGGCAGCGCGCCAGGATCGCCAAGATACCGCTCCGTGTACATCGTATCGTAAAGCTGCCAGCGCGTGACCGGCGCCACGGCAATGCTGGCCGCATAAGCGCCGGGATTGGCCTGCACCATCTTGATCGACATGTAGCCGCCATAGGACCAGCCGAAAGTGCTGATCTTTCCGGCATCGACGAAGGGCTGCTGCTTGAGCCAGTTGGCCCCGGCAAGCTGATCCTCGACCTCCACCGAACCCATCGCGTGATAAAGCGTCGAAGCGAAGCGCACGCCCCGGTTCTCCGACCCGCGGTTGTCTATGGCGAAGTAGATGTACCCCTTGTCGACAATTGCCTGGACCAGCGCGCCCTGAAAGCCCTTGGTCACCACCTGCGCGGTCGGCCCGCCATAGTGGTAGGTAAACACCGGATACTTGCGGCCCGGCTCCAGCGGCGGGGTGACCATCATGTAATGCAGCGGCGTGCCATCGGCGGCCGGGATCGTCCCGAACTGCGCCGGGCGGTGGCTGGGCAGATAGGGCGCGTACGGGTGGCCCGCGTCCAGGCGGTTTTCCTCGATCCACGCCAGCCGCTTGCCGGTCGTATCGGCAATGTAGGACTGCGCGGGCTGGGCATCGGCGGAGCGCGATATCATCAGCGTCTGCCCCGCCTTGTCCATCGACGCGGCGTTGTACCAGCCAGGCTCGGTCAGCCGCGCCAGCTTGCCCGGCGCCTTGAGATCGAGGGCATAGACCTGCGGCGCGAGCACATCGTCCTTTGTGCCGGTGAAATAGACCTTGCCGCCCTTCTCGTCGACACCAACCAGCCCGGTGACGACCCATGCGCCACGGGTCAGTTGCTGCCACTTGCCCGCGTTGAAGCGGTACAGGTGCCCGAACCCGTCGCGTTGCGACCACCAGATCAGGCTGCCGTCCGAAAGGAAACGGTAGCTGTCGGACAGGTCGATCCAGTGCCGGGCCGCCGCTTTTTCGCTGAACAGCACGCTGGAGCGCCCGGTCGCCGGATCGACCTTGAGCATGTCCAGCACGCTCTGTTCACGGTTCAGCCGCTGGACGTAGAGAGTCTTGCCGCCTGGCGCCCAATCGACACGCGCCAGATAGATGTCCTTGTCCGGCCCCAGATCCACCTCGACACGGCCCGATCCGTCCGGGGCCATGACGTGCAGCGACACTTCGGCATTGGCCGAACCGGCCACGGGATAGCGTTGGTCATACGTGCGCGTACCATCGGCGCCGATCGCGGCGCGGGTGACCATCCCGACCTTGCTTTCATCGAAGCGTTCCACCGCGATGCGGGTTTCGTCGGGCGACCACCAGTACCCCTCGCTGCGGTTCATTTCCTCCTGGGCGATGAACTCCGCTTCGCCCCAGTGCACGTCGGCACTCGATTCCTCCGGGGTGATCGCCACGCCAGCGCCACCGGCAACGGGGACAACCCACAACCGCCGGTCGCGCACGAAGGCGATGGAGGTGCCCTTCGGCCCCAGCCGCGGATTCAGTTCACCACCGACCGTGCCCTCGATCCGGCGCACCGAACCATCCAGCCCGGCCAGAAACAGCTCGCCATCGACCGGAGCAAGCACGACCTTGCCATCGGCGGACCATTCGTAGGACACGATGCCCTTGAGATCGCCGATCCGCTGGCGTTCGCGCTGCATCTTTTCGGCTTCGCTCAGCGTGCGTCCGGACGACAGCTTGAGCGAATCGACCAGCATCTTCCACGTGCCGCTCGCCCGTTCAAACCCCCACAGGTCATAGCGTTCGCGGTCGTCAGGCCGGTTGCGCAGCAGCGTCAGGTAGCGACCATCGGGCGACAGGCGCACCGCGCGCGGCGCCGGACCGTTGAGGCCGGGGCTGGCAAAGACGCGCTCGAACGTCAGCGCCGGGGCGCTGGCGGGGATCGGCTTGTCGGACGCCGGATTGGCTGGCGCGGCGGATGCGGTCATCGGTTGGCCCTGTTGAGCATGAGCGAAGGGCGCATTGGCAAAGGATGCCAGCGCGCAGGCAGCAAGCAGGCGGAAATGGCGCATGGGGATTCCCGTTGTCCTTGTGGCCCGCAAAGGATGCGGACGCAGGGTTGCAATGCGTCCGTGGTGGCCCGGTTTGGTTGCGTTTGAAAGCGCAAAAAGCGCCCTGGCCGGTGAGCCAGGACGCCTTTTGAACACGTTACCGGTGTTGCGGCGTTGGGCCTCAGCCCGCCCTGCTCACTCCGCGCTGGCCTTGGTGACCTTGCGCTCGGCAATACGCGCCGATTTGCCGGTGCGGCCGCGAAGATAGTAGAGCTTCGCACGGCGCACGACACCACGGCGCACGACGGTAATCGAATCGATGTTGGGCGAATAGAGCGGGAACACACGCTCCACGCCTTCGCCAAACGACATCTTGCGCACGGTGAAGTTCGACCCCAGGCCGCGGTTCGAACGCGCGATGCACACGCCTTCGTAGGCCTGGACACGGGTGCGTTCGCCTTCAACGACGCGCACGCCGACGCGCACGGTATCGCCCGCACGGAACGACGGAATATCCTTTTTCGCCTTGAACTCGGCGATGGCTTCAGCTTCAAGCTGCTGAATCAGGTTCATTTTGTCTGTCCTGCACTTCACGCTGCGCGCCAGAGGCAGACTGGGCCCGAACGCCGATATGGCGCTCCCAAAGGTCCGGCCTGCGTAACCGTGTATCGTCTTGCGAGCGGCGTTGCCGCCACTGCGCAATCTTCGCATGATCCCCCGATCGCAGCACTTCAGGGATCGTGCGCCCTTCCCACTCAGCAGGTCGGGTATAATGAGGGTATTCAAGGAGGCCGTTTTCGAACGACTCCTCGTGCCCGCTCAAGGCCGCGCCCATTACGCCGGGAAGCAGCCGAATGCAAGCGTCGAGCAGCATCAGCGCCGCACATTCACCGCCCGAAAGCACGATGTCGCCAACCGAGACTTCCTCGACGTCCCGCCCCTCGAAAATCCGCTCGTCAAAACCCTCGAACCGGCCGCACAGCAGGATCACGCCGGGGCCAGCCGCCAGCGCCCGCACCCGCTCCTGCGTCAGCGGCGTGCCGCGCGGGGTCATCGCAATGACCGGGCAACCGGGATGGGCCGCACGCGCATGGTCGATGGCCTTCGCCAGCACGTCCACGCGCAACACCATCCCGGCTCCGCCGCCCGCAGGGGTATCGTCGACGGTCTTGTGCCTGTCGATGGCAAAATCGCGGATCTGCATCGCATCCATCGCCCACGTCCCCTCCGCCAACGCGCGCCCGGCAAGGCTTACACCCAAAGGACCGGGGAACATCTCCGGGTAGAGTGTGAGAACGGTGGCGGCGAAGGTCATGGATCGACCCAGCCATCGGCAATCACAATGCGTGCCTGATCCCATTCCGGCACGGCCTGGGCCTTCATCGGCACCATGAACTTCTTGCCGTCTGGCTTGCGCACTTCGAGCACGTCGCCAGCGCCGAAATTATCCACCGCGATGCATTCGCCCAGCGGTTCCCCGTCAGTCGAAACCGCAGGCAAGCCGATCAGGTCGGCGTGGTAGTATTCGCCATCGGCCAGCGGTGGCAGGGTGGATCGCGGCACTGTCAACGCCGTACCGCGCAGCTTTTCCGCCGCCGTGCGGTCGGTGACTTCGGCAAAGCGGGCGATGGCGCCGCCCTTCCCGTCATCGCGCAGCTTCTGCACAGTGAGGCTGGAATCGTTGAAGGCGCGGTACCGCCGGAGCGATTCCACGCCTTCACCAAACAGCTTGAGACGGACGTCGCCCGCCACCCCATGCGCGCCGATGATGGCGGCGAGCGTGACGGGCCTGTCCGCCAAGATCAGGCTTCCGTCTGCTCTTCAGCAGCAGCTTCTTCAGCGGCCGGAGCTTCTTCAACCGGTGCAGCAGCCGCAGCGGCGGCCGCTTCGGCGGCTTCACGGGCCTTTTCAGCCCTTTCCTCGGCGCGTTCCTTGGCCTTCTTGCCCGGTTCAGCCTTGTTCGGGTTGTTCGTGGCAGCGCGTTCGCGGATGCCGGCCTTGTCGAGCATGCGGGCGACGCGGTCGGTCGGCTGCGCGCCGACACCCAGCCAGTAGCGCACACGATCTTCTACCAGACGGACGCGGTTTTCATCGTCCTTGGCCAGCAGCGGGTTGTAGGTGCCGACCTGTTCCAGGTACTTGCCATCGCGCGGGGCGCGGCTGTTGGAGACGACAACCTTGTAGTACGGGCGCTTCTTCGAGCCGCCACGCGAAAGACGAAGAGAAACAGACATTTGAACTACCTTTCAGACAAATCTTGAAAACACGAAAAAACACGAAAATCATTTCTTCCTGAGCAAATCGCCAAGGTTCGACGGCAGGCCGCCCGATCCCAGCCCCGGCAGGCCGCCGCCGCCCATACCGCCGCCAAGACCGCCAAGGCCGCCAGGCCCCATCTGCTGTTCCAGCCCCGGCATGGCAGCGCCAAGGCCACCCTTGCCGAACAGCGCGCCCAGCCCTTTCAGGCCGCCCATCTTCCTGATCTGCTTCATGGCCTTGGCCATTTCCTGATGCATCTTCAGAAGCTTGTTGACGTCCTGCACTTGCGTCCCGGACCCCTTGGCGACACGGATCTTGCGCTTGGCGTTCAGCAGTTCGGGCTTTTCACGCTCTTTCACGGTCATCGAACCGATGATCGCGTCCATGCGCAACAGCACGCGGTCATCCATGCCGGATTGCGCCATGGCCGCCTTGGCCTTCTTCATGCCGGGCATCATGCCGGCCAGCGCGCCCAGCCCGCCCATGTTCTGCATCTGGCGCAACTGGGTGCGCAGGTCGTTCATGTCGAACTGGCCCTTGGCCATGCGCTGGGCAAGCTTTTCGGCATCGTCGGCCTGGATCGTCGCCGCCGCCTTCTCGACGATGGAGACGATATCGCCCATGCCGAGAATACGCCCGGCAACCCGTTCCGGGTGGAACGGTTCGATCGCATCGAGCTTTTCGCCGGTGCCCGCAAACTTGATCGGCTTGCCGGTGACCGCACGCATCGAAAGCGCCGCACCACCGCGCGCATCGCCGTCCATGCGGGTCAGCACGACGCCGGTAAGATCGACCTCTCCGGCAAACGACTGCGCAACGTTGACCGCATCCTGGCCGGTCAGCGAGTCGACAACCAGCAGCGTTTCCTTCGGGACGGAAACGGCGGCAACCGCCTTCATTTCGTCCATCAGCGACTGGTCAACGTGGAGCCGGCCCGCCGTATCGAGCATCAGCACGTCGACCGCCTGCAGCTTTGCCGCGTTCACCGCACGGGTGGCGATATCGACAGGCATCTGTCCGGCGATGATCGGCAGCGTGGCGACGCCCGCCTGCTCACCCAGCACGCGCAACTGCTCCTGCGCCGCAGGACGGTTGACGTCGAGCGAGGCCATCAGGACTTTCTTGCCCTGCTTTTCCTTCAGCAGCCGCGCGATCTTGGCGGTGCTGGTGGTCTTGCCCGACCCTTGCAGGCCGACCATCATGATAACCACCGGTGGCGCGGCGTTCAGGTCCAGCTCGGCCGTGCCGCCGCCGAGCATCTCGACCAGCGCATCGTTGACGATCTTGACGACCTGCTGGCCGGGCGTGACCGATTTCAGAACCGATTGACCGACAGCCTGCTCCGAAACGGAGTCAATAAACCGGCGAACGACGGGAAGTGCGACATCGGCTTCGAGCAGGGCGATCCGCACTTCGCGCATTGCCGCCAGAACATCTTCTTCACGCAGCGCGCCGCGGCCGCGCAGGCGATCAAAAACGCCTCCTAGCCGGTCTGAAAGACTATCGAACACGCCCAATTCCCATCAGCATGCCCTTGTAAAAGTGCCATTTTCGCGTAACGCGAAAAACGCCGGTGGGCGAAACCTCGCCGACCAGCGTGTGGCATCCTGAACAGGGGCCGTTGTCGAATCCGCAAGACGGAATGCCGCTTGCAGGGCGGCGCATAGCCGCAAACGCCCGTGCGGGCAAGCCGCTTCCCGATTCTGCCGTGACACCGGAATATCGGGCGGATGGCCGCACAATGGCCATCGCCGCGCCCATCCGCACAATCCCGTGCCGGACGGCAAGCGCCTTTTAACCAAAACTTTAACTGAGCGGTTTAGACCATCTCCCATTGGCGCTCCGTGCTGTGTTCGCCACGAAACGACAAGAAGGCGCATGTATGGCAACCTTGCCAGCAGTCAGGGAAATCACCAGCGAAACGAAGGCTGGCCGGGACATTATCGGCCTTGGCATCGTTGTCGCATCGATCCTGTTGTTCGTCGCCAACGGCTCGACGGTCCTGAGCGACTTCATCCGTTCTGTTCTTATGGGCAGCCGTCCGGCCGACCCGATGCTGGGAACGGCGCTCCTGCTTAACATCGCGCTGCTGCTGTTTGGCTGGCGGCGCTATTCCGACCTGACGCGCGAAGTGCGCCAGCGCCGCGTTGCCGAGGAAACCGCGCGCAAGCTGGCCCAGACCGATCCGCTGACCGGCTGCCTCAACCGCCGCAGCATCGGTCCTGCGCTCGACAAGCTGCTGGAATCGGCGGCAACGACCGGCCACGAAGTGGTGGTGATGATGCTCGACCTCGATCATTTCAAACGGTCGAACGACGTTCATGGCCATCAGGCTGGCGATGCCGTGCTGATCCAGACCGCGCAGCGCATCCGCAGCCTCCTGCCGGAACGCTCGGTCATGGCGCGCCTTGGCGGCGACGAGTTCGCCTGTGCCGCGATCTACGACCCCGATCACGCGGATTCGATCGACCGTCTGGTGCTGCGCATCAACGAAGGCGTGGCCCGGCCGATCGCGTTTGACGGGCTGTCGCTGGAAGTTACCGCCTCGATCGGCCTGGCCACGTCGCTGGATGCCGGCGGCGCCAGCACCCAAGAAGCAAGCGCACCGGTAAACGCCGCCAAGTTGCTGCACCGCGCGGATCTGGCCATGTATCAGGCCAAGAAGACCGGGCGCAACGGCTACAACTGGTTCGAAAGCAACATGGAAAGCGAACTGCGCTTTCGCAGCGAGCTTGAGCGCGGCATCCGCGAAGGCATTCCGAAGGGCGAGTTCGTCCCTTTCTATGAAAAGCAGATCGACCTCGACACAGGTGAACTGACCGGCTTTGAAATGCTGGCGCGCTGGCGCAGTCCGCGCCACGGGCTGCTCTCGCCGGAAATCTTCATCCCGATTGCCGAGGAAATCGGCCTTATTTCCGACCTTTCCGAAAGCCTTGTCCGGCAGGCGCTGAAAGATGCACGCGACTGGGATCCACGGCTTACCTTGTCGATCAACATCTCGCCGCTGCAACTGCGCGATCCGTGGTTTGCACAAAAGCTGCTGAAGCTGCTGGTGGAGGCCAACTTCCCTCCGCACCGGCTGGACATCGAAATCACCGAAACCTGCCTGCACGAAAACATCGGGCTGGTCCGCACGCTCATCACCAGCCTGAAGAATCAGGGCATCCGCATCAGCCTCGACGATTTCGGCACCGGCTATTCCAGTCTGGCCCAGTTGCGGACGCTGCCCTTCGACCACATAAAGATCGACCGCTTCTTTGTTTCCCACCTTGGCAAGAGCAAGGACAGCGCCACGATCATCGAAGCGATTTCGTCGCTGGGCCGGGGCATGGATCTGCCGATCACCGCCGAGGGCATCGAATCCGACGAAGTGCTGACAGAACTGCGCAAGTTCGGATCGTTCCGCGGCCAGGGCTTTCTCTACGGCCAGCCCGGCGATGCCGCCAGCGTGCGCGAAGTGCTGGCAGGCTGCAACATGCTGTTGCCCGAACCGCGCGTGGCGGAACAATCCGTACCCGCCCGGACGCCGAAACCGCGCCGCAAGGCTGCGGGCTGAGGTTTGCCTCCGGGGGTGGGGCGCATCCTGCGCATCCATCGCCAATATTCGCCATGTCGCGGCAGTGCCGATATCCGCCTTGTCGCGGCAGTGCCAATATCCGCCGTGTCGCGGCAGTGATTGCCACACGGCGCGCAAATCCCTAAGTCGCGCGCCATGCGCATTCCGTTTTGCAAGATGCATGGGCTTGGCAACGATTTCGTGGTGATCGACTGCCGCGAGACGCCGCTGGCCATGACCGCGCAGCGCGCCGCCGCGCTGGCCGACCGGCGTATCGGCATCGGCTGCGATCAGCTCATCCTGATCGAACCGTCGTCGACCGCCGATGTCAGGATGCGCATTTTCAACAGCGATGGCGGCGAAGTCGAAGCCTGCGGCAATGCCAGCCGGGCGGTCGGCCTGTTGCTGGGCGGGACCACGGTGATCGAAACGCTGGGCGGCATGATCCGCGCCGAAGCAGCGCCCGGCGGAGTCAGCGTGGACATGGGCGCGCCGCGCCTTGGCTGGGACGCCATTCCACTCGCCTATGCCATGGATACGCTGGCGATGCCGGTCGGCTGGGAGGATCTGGAAAGCCCGGTCGCGGTGAATGTCGGCAACCCGCACGTGATCTTCTTCGTGCCGGATTGCGATGCCGTCGATCTCGCGCGGCTTGGGCCGGTGATCGAGAATGATCCGCTGTTTCCCGACCGGATCAATGTCAACGTCGCCAGCATCGCCGGGCCGGACCACATCCGCCTGCGGGTGTGGGAGCGCGGGGTCGGGCTGACCCGCGCCTGCGGCACCGGCGCCTGCGCGACGGCTGTCGCGGCGATCCGGCGCAAGCTCACCGGGCGCACGGTGCGGGTGGATCTGCCCGGCGGGCCGCTTACCATCGAATGGCCCGAAGGCGGCAATATCGTGATGACCGGGCCTGCAGTGCAAAGCTTTTCGGGCTGGTTCGAGGACACCGATTTCCCGGCATGAGCGGTGAAGTCGTCTCGCTGGGGTGCCGCCTCAACATCGCGGAAAGCGAAGCGATCCGGGGGATGATCGCGGATGGGCCGCCTACGGTCGTGGTCAATTCCTGCGCGGTCACCGCCGAAGCGGTACGCCAGTCGCGCCGCGCGGTGCGCCGCCTGCGCCGCGATCATCCGGGCGCACGGCTGGTGGTGACCGGCTGCGCCGCGACCATCGAGGCCGATGCCTTTGCCGCGATGCCCGAAGTGGACGCGGTGGTTGTCAATCCGGCCAAGCTGGACCCGCAAAGCTGGGGTGGAAAGGCCCTGAAAGCGCCCTTGCCGTCCGCCAGCCATACACGCGCGTTCATCCCCGTGCAGAACGGCTGCGACCATGCCTGCACCTTCTGCGTGATCCCGCAGGGGCGCGGAAACAGCGTGTCCATACCGATTCCGGCGGTGCTCAGGGCAGTTGAAAAGGCCGTGTACCTGAACGACCCCGAAACACACCTGAACGTCCGCGAGGTTGTGCTGACCGGCGTTGACGTGACCTCATGGGGGGCCGAACGGCCGGGCGGACAGGCGCTGGGCGATCTGGTGCTGGCGATCCTTGAAGCGTTTCCCGCCCTGCCCCGAATCCGGCTCTCCTCGCTTGACGGGGTGGAAATCGACCCGCTGCTGTTCGAGCTGCTCACCCAGGAGCCGCGCGTGATGCCGCATGTCCATCTTTCGCTGCAATCGGGCGATGACATGGTGCTCAAGCGGATGAAGCGGCGCCATTCGCGCGGCGATGCGATTGCGCTGGTCGAGCGGCTCCGGGCGCGGCGGCCGGAGATCGCCATTGGCGCCGATCTGATCGCCGGCTTTCCAACCGAAACCGCCGCGATGCACGCGGCCAACCTTGCCATCGTGCGCGAATGCCACGTGGTGCATGGGCATGTCTTTCCCTACTCCCCCCGCCCCGGCACCCCGGCGGCGCGGATGCCGCAGGTGCCACCGCCGCTGGTCCGCGAACGCGCGGCCGAACTGCGCGCACAGGTTGCGCAAGTGCGCGCGCCGTGGCTTGCCAGTCTGGTCGGAAAACCGGCGCAAGTGCTTGCCGAGCGGGACGGAACCGGCCATGCGGGCAACTTCGCGGCATACCGGGTGCCGCCGGGAACCAAACCGGGCAACATCGTGTCCTGCACCCCGCGCAGGATCATCGAAGGAATACTGGAATGAGCGCAGAGCCGGAAACGGCAAGCTGGTCCGACCGTCTGCTTGGCGGGTTTCGCAAGACATCGGAACGGCTGGCGGAAAACCTTGGCGGCATCGTCGGCACGACGCGGCTGACCGACGCGCAGCTTGACGATATCGAAGATGCGCTGATCCTGTCCGACCTTGGCCCGCGCGCCGCATCGCGTATCCGCGCCCGGCTGCAGGATGCCCGCTTCGACAAGGGCGTGGACGAACGCAGCCTCAAGGAAGCCGTGGCCGCCGAAATCGCCGCGATCCTGCGCCCCGTGGCCAAGCCGCTGGAAATCACCGCCTTTCCCCGACCGCAGGTGATCCTGGTGATCGGCGTGAACGGTTCGGGCAAGACCACCACGATCGCCAAGCTGGCGCACCTGTTCCAGGAACAGGACTATGGCGTGATGCTGGCCGCTGGCGACACCTTCCGCGCCGCCGCGATCGGCCAGCTCAAGGTCTGGGCAGACCGGCTGGGCGTGCCTATCGTGACCGGACCGGAAGGCGGCGATCCGGCATCGGTGGTGTTCGATGCGGTCAAGGCCGCGACCGACACCGGGATCGACACGCTGATCGTCGACACCGCCGGGCGGCTGCAGAACAAGCGCGAACTTATGGACGAACTGGCCAAGATCCGCCGGGTGCTGGGCCGGATCAACCCGGCAGCACCGCATGACGTCGTGCTGGTGCTCGATGCCACCAACGGGCAGAACGCGCTCCAGCAGATCGAAACCTTCAGCCAGGTCGCGGGCGTGACCGGCCTTATCATGACCAAGCTGGACGGTACCGCGCGCGGCGGCGTACTGGTCGCCGCTGCCGAACAGTACGGCCTGCCGATCCACGCCATCGGCGTTGGCGAAAAGATCGACGACCTGCGCCCGTTCGATCCCGACCTTGTCGCCAAAGTCATTGCCGGAGTGTTCCAGTGACCGACGCACCGCAAAAACCCAAATCGTCGTGGCTCAATCTGGCGATCGACTTCGGCCCGCTGCTGGTCTTCTTCCTGGTCTATCGCCACTACAGCCCCGCCAATGACGCCAGCGGACTGGGTTCCGTCGTCGCGGTAACGCGCGGCACGATGGCCTTCATGGTCGCCACGGTGATTGCGCTGGCGGTGTCGAAATGGCGGCTGGGCAAGGTTTCGCCCATGCTGTGGCTGTCCACCGTGCTGATCATCGGGTTCGGCACGTTGACCGTGCTGCTCGGCGATCCCTTCTGGATTCAGGTAAAGCCGACGGCGATCTACCTGCTGTTTGCCGGGGTGTTGTTTGCCGGGCTGGCGCGCGGCAAGCCGATGCTGCGCTACCTGCTGGAATCGGCATTCGAAGGGTTGAGCGATGAAGGCTGGATCCGCCTTTCGCGCAACTGGGCGTTCTTCTTCCTCGCGCTTGCCGCGCTCAACGAAGTGCTGCGCCACGTCCTGAGCTTCGACGGCTGGCTCCAGGCCAAGCTGTGGGGCTTCACCACCCTTTCGTTCCTGTTCACCTTCACCCAGATTCCGATGCTGCTGCGCCATGGCCTTGCCGTGGAAGCGGAAAAGGAAGTGGAGCAGAATCCGCCGCACGATTGACCCTCCGGCATTTGACCGGCGTTGCAATATTGGCGGGCGCCGCTTGCGCGTTTTCGTGTGACTTTTGCACCACACAGTTTAATATGCGGGGCGGACCGGGGGCATGGTCGCGCTCCCGCAGAAATGACAGTTAAACATTAGGGGGAAAAGCGATGGCCAAGTTTTTTGGCAATCTTCATCTAGTACTGGTAGTCGGGCTGGTCGCAGCGATTGCGCTCATGTTTGCCTATGGTGAATCCGTGCCGGTCAACGCCAACGCCGTGCTGCGCTGGCTGCACATCTTCTTCGGCATCGTGTGGATCGGTCTGCTCTATTACCTGAACTTCGTGCAGGTGCCCACGATGCCCGCCATCCCCGCCGAACAGAAGGGCGCCATCACCGGGCATATCGCCCCCAAGGTTCTGTTCTTCTTCCGCTGGGGCGCCCTGCTGACCGTGGTCACCGGCCTCGCCATCTCGATCGTGTCGGGCTATGGCCACGCCGCGCTGACCTTCTCCGGTGAAGGCGCCGTCAACCTGATCGGCGTCGGCATGTGGCTCGCGCTGATAATGGCCTTCAACGTGTGGTTCATCATCTGGCCCGCGCAGAAGAAGATCCTTGGCATCGTTGAAGCAACGGCGGAAGAAAAGGCGGCTGCCGGGCCGCGCGCCCTGATCGCCAGCCGTACCAACACGCTGCTGTCGATCCCGATGCTCTATGCGATGGTCAGCGCCAACCTGGGCTGATCGTTCGCGCTGCGCGGCCACTGGCCGCAGAAAAAAGGGGGCGGTGCCACAGCGGCGCTGCCCCTTTTTTTCATGCCCTGTGGCATGGCCGGGATGGTGGCAGACAAACCGAAGCGCATCTGCGCGGGATAAATATCGCGCGTGCGGCGTTGTCCCTTCAATCAGCGCCGCTTCGCCTGGGCATGGTCCGGGCTGCGGATGACGCTGACCAACAATGAAGGGGAGTCTTCCACACATGCGCACGTTCACACTTCTGGCTGCAGCCGCAGCCACCGCCCTGACGCTTTCGGCCTGTTCGGAAAAGACGCAGGATGCCGCAGGCACCACCGCGGAATCGGCTGGCAACGACATTGCCAATGCCGCGGACGAAGCAGCAGCCGCAACCGATGAACTGGGCGACAAGGCCGCCAAGGCCGTCGATGAAGCCGCCGCCAAGACCGATCAGATGGCCGACAAGGCCGCAGCATCGGCCAAGAACGCTGCCGCCGACGTGAAGCAGAGCGCCGCCGAAGCCGAGGCCAGCCTGCACAATGAATCCGTGGCGGAAGCAAAGCACGACTGACCGCCAAAACCGGAACGGCCCGGATCGGCCCCGACAACCGGGGCTGGTCCGGGCCGTGGTGCGCTGTAAACCGGTCAGCCGGGAAGGATCGCCGCCAGCCGCTCAAGCAGGACGTGGTGAACGTAGGGCTTTCCCAGGATCGGCCGGTCGGCAAAAGGCGGTTCCACCGTTCCATAACCGGTAGCGATCACGAAGGGCACGCCACGCGCGCTCAACGCCTCGGCCAGCGGAACGCCGGGGTCGCCATGGAGGTTCCAGTCCAGCACAGCCGCGTCAAAGCTTTCACTTTCAATGACAGCGAGAGCCTCATCAACGCGCCCGACCGGCCCCAGCGGGATGGCACCGGCATCTTCCAAAACGTCGCACAGCATCGCCGCGACGATAAACTCATCTTCCACTACCAGGATGCGCCTGCCCGCTACCATCAATCAACGCCCTTCAACGGGATGGATATGCGACACCGCAATCCAGCCTCTGCAAAATCCATTTCTACCGTCCCGCTCAACTGACGCGGCACGGACTCGTGCACCAGCCGCGACCCGAACCCGGTGCGGGCCGGCGGCGTCACCCGCGGGCCGCCGCTTTCGACCCAGTCGATCACCACGCGGTCACCGGTTTCGTTCAGCGCCCAGCCAACTGTCACCTGCCCGTCTTCGTGGGCCAGCGCGCCATATTTCATGGCGTTGGTTGCCAGTTCATGCAGCACCATCACCAGCGATACGGTTGCGTTGGCGGGAAAGTGCACCTCCGGGCCGCTGGCCGTGACGCGGCCATCGGCACCACCGCAAATGAGCAGCCCCTGCGCAACGATTTGCGCGAAAGTTGCGCCGCTCCAGTTCGCGCGGCTGAGCGTATCGTGCGCGCCCGCGATGGCGCCGAGCCGCTCATTGAAGGCACTGACCGCAGCGGGTGGCAAGCCCGCCGTCCGGAACGTCTGGAAGGCAACCGCCTGCACCACCATCAGCGTGTTCTTTACCCGGTGGTTGAGTTCATCCATCATCAGCCCAAGCTGATCTTCGAGCAGGCGCCGTTCGGTAATGTCGATCCCGGTCGATTGCGCGACCAGCCACTGCCCTTCGGCATCGAACTGCAACGCATGATTGCGCCACAGCACCCAGCGCGGACCATCGGCTGTTTCAAAACGGTTTTCGATGGTCAGTTCGGGCTGGTTCGGTGAAAGCTGCCCGACCATGCGGCGGACATGCGCCTCATCCTCGCCCGATACGTAAGCCCACAGGTTCCTGCCGGTCAGATCGCCTGGTGCGAGGCCCAGCGAACGGGCATAGGCCCGATTGGCATAAAGGATCGTCCCGTCCGCCCGGAAGCGGCAGACCATTTCAAGCTGGGCATCAAGGATTTCGCGCAGCAGCGCCTCATCGGACATTCAAGCGGCACCTCGGCAGATGCCGCGACGCTAACGCATCTTGCGCATAAGCCAAGCGCCTTGAAGCAAAAACACGCCGGGGCGCGGATCAGATCTTGAGCTGGCTGCCCAGTTCCACCACGCGGTTGGTCGGCAGGCGGAAGAACTCCATGGCGCTGGCCGCATTGCGCAGCATCCAGGCAAACAGCTTTTCACGCCACAGCGCCATGCCCGGCTTTTCCGATGGCAGCAGTGTCTGGCGCGAAAGGAAGAAGCTGGTCTTCATCATGTTGAACGGTTCACCGCACATATCGACCTTGCCCAACGCGGCGGGCACATCGGTTTCCTCAAGAAAGCCGAAACGCAGCGTGAGCCGGTAGAAGCCGTTGCCGAAATCCTTGACCGAATACCGTTCACCGGCATCGACGAAGGGCACATCCTCGATCGACACGGTCAGGATCACCACGCGTTCGTGCAGTACCTTGTTGTGCTTGATGTTGTGCAGCAGAGCCGAGGGCACACCGGCGGCAGTCGAGGCCATGAAGATCGCGGTGCCCGAAACGCGCGCGGCGCTGGAATGGGCAGACTTGGTGAACACGTCGAGCGGGATCGTGCCTTCGGCCATGTTGGCACGCATCAGCGCCCGCCCGCGCGACCATGTAGTCAGCAAGGTGAAGATCGCCACGCCCATTACCAGCGGCACCCAGCCGCCATCGGGGATCTTGGTCATGTTCGCGCCAAGATAGGCGGCGTCGATGGTGAAAAACACCGCCAGCATGGCGATCGCCGCCGGGGCCTTCCACTGCCACAGCTTGAACAGCACGACCGCGAGCAGGAAGTTGTCGATCAGCATCGCGCCGGTCACCGCGATGCCATAGGCGGCGGTCAGGTTCGACGACCGCTGGAATACCAGCACCAGCAGGATGACCGCGATCATCAGCGCCCAGTTGATCACCGGGATGTAGATCTGGCCCGCCGCCGTGGACGTGTGCTTGATCGTCATGCGCGGGATGAAGCCAAGCTGGATCGCCTGCTGCGTGACCGAAAACGCCCCGGAAATCACCGCTTGCGAGGCGATCACCGCGGCAAGGCTGGCGATCAGCAGCAGCGGCCACTGGAACCATTCCGGCGCAAGGAAATAGAACGGGCTTTCCAGCGCCGCCGGGTTGCGGATCAGCAGCGATGCCTGCCCCAGGTAATTGAGCACCAGCGAAGGCAGCACGAAGACCAGCCACGACACCCGGATCGGGCTGCGGCCGAAATGGCCCATGTCGGCATAGAGCGCCTCGGCCCCGGTCACCGCCAGCACGGCTGCGCCCATGGCCAGGAAGCCGCGAAACGGATCGGCGATGAACATCGTCACCGCGTAATGCGGGCTGAGCGCGACCATCACGCCGGGATACTGGGCGATGCTGATGACGCCGAGGACCGAGATCGTGGCGAAATAGACCAGCATGATCGGCCCGAAGAACGTGGCCACCCGCGCGGTGCCGCGGCTCTGGATGAAGAACAGGCCGATCAGGATGGCCACGACCAGCGGCACGATCAGCCGGTGCATGTTCGGCTGGTAGACCGCAACGCCTTCGATCGCGCCCATGACCGAAACCGCCGGGGTGATCATCGAATCGCCATAGAACAGCGCGGTGGCGAAGACGCCCAGCAGGATGATGCCCCGGCCCCAGCGTTTGCCGTCGGTGTGCTGGTTGATCAGCGCCAGCAGCGCAAGGCTGCCCCCCTCGCCCTTGTTGTCGGCCCGCATGATCACCGTCACGTACTTGAACGTCACGATGATCATCATCGACCAGAACATCAGGCTGATGATGCCGAAAACATGCAGCAGGTCGAGCGGGAGCGGGTGATGCCCGGCAAAGGTATCGCGCAGCGCGTACAGCGGGCTTGTGCCGATATCGCCAAAGACGACGCCGATCGCGCCCACGGCCAGCTTGGCCAGCGACCCCTGGCCATGGCCATGATGCCCGGCACCGCCAGACGCATGGCCATCGTGGCCCGCAGCCTTCGCAACGGCTTGCGCATCCGTTCCAGCGGCATCGTTAACAGCATCATTCATGGCAAAAGTGCCCCCGGCATCGCGCCTTGCATGCTTCTTCCGAAACGGCGGCTGCGCGGCGGCGCTGTAGCACCGGCCCTTTGCCCCCGCAATGGCCCGAACCGCCCGGCAACGCCTGCCATGAAGCCTGCTATCGCGCGCCGTCCTGCGCTGGCGCAGGCCCGGCGTCCGAATCGCCCGACGGGACCGGAACCGGCCCGCCTGCGGTGGTCTGGCCCGGCGTGGCGCCAGTCATCGCCAGCATCGCGTCGATCCGGCCTATCCGCTCGGAAAGGTCGGCGCGGTAGGGCGCATCTTCGGGCGAGCGGCGCAAGAGTTCGGCCCAGATCGCACGCGCCTGATCGAGCTTGCCCGATTGCGCCAGCGCCAGCCCCATGAAAAACGGCGGGCCGGGATGATCGGGCGCGATCGAGGCCGCCTTCTGGAACGCGAACTGCGCCGCAGGGGTAATCAGCCCATCGCTGTGCCCGACCAGCGCATTGCCCAGCGACACCCAGATATCGGCGTCCTGCGGGAACTGTTCGGCCCCCTTGCGCAGCACATCGGCAGCGGCGCCGTATTGTCCCTGCCGGGCCAGCCCATCGGCCAGGATCAGCCAGCTCTGGCCCTTGGCGAAGGATTCGCCCATCTGCTGGCGCTGCTTGATCAACGCCTCGTCCGCAGCCTTGCGGTTTTCGACCGGGGCCTTGGGCGCGCCGGGGTAGCCGGGCCTGCCCTGCAAGGCATAGCCCGCGATCCCGACCAGCAGCGCCGCACCCGCCAGTTCCCAGCCGTTGCGCGGCAGCTTGAACACGAATGCCATCAGCGCGAAGGCAGCGGCGGCCACCAGCAGGATCACGATCCACGTCATGGCCGGTCTTCCTCCGCGCTGGGCGTGCTGGCCGGACCCGGCCGCCGGAACCGCCCGCGCAGCAGCACCGCAGCCAGCAGCAGGATGACCAGCGGCGCGGCGAACAGCGGCCACATCAGCGGCTTGTTCTGCGGCGCATAGCTGACGTAATCGCCATAGCGTTCGATCAGCCACGCGCGGATTGCCTCAGGGTCTTCCCCGGCGGCAATGCGCGTGCGCACCTGATGGCGCATATCGCCCGCCATCGGCGCATCGGAATCCGAAATCGCCTGGCTCTGGCACTTCAGGCAGCGCAACGTCTCCATCAGCCGCTGCGCCTTGGCTTCAAGCGTGGGATCATCGAGCTGGCGATAGGCATAGGGCGCAGGCGGCAGCGAATCCTGCGCCGCCACCGGCGCGGCAAGCACCAGCGCCAGAACCATGAGCACGAAACGGATCACGATTGCGCCTCGGCCAGTTTGGCAAGGATCAGCGGCACGTCCTCGGCCCGGATTTCGCCCAGATGCTGATACCGGATCATGCCCTTGCCATCGATCACGAAGGTTTCCGGCACCCCGGACGAACCGATTCCCAATTGCACTTCGGAAAGGTCATCCTTGCCGATACGGGTAAAGGGGTTGCCGTTGCGGGCAAGGAATCCGGCCAGATCCTGCTCCCGGTCGCGGATGGCGACCCCGTTGATTTCCACGCCCTGCCGGGCCAGCGCCTCAAGCTGCGGGGCTTCGATCGCGCAGGGCACGCACCAGCTTGCAAAGACATTGAGCAGCTTGGGCTTGCCGGTACGGAAATCGGCGGTGGCAAGGCCCGGCCGGTCTGGCGAGGCCGCCGCCAGCGTGAACTGCGGCAAGGGCTTGTCGATAAAGGCGCTGACCACTTCACGGTCTGCCGGGCGCGCAAGGCCCCAGATCACCAGCGCGAAAAACGCGCCGAACAGCGCCAGCGGCAGCCAGATCGCCAGCGAGGACCGCTTCTGCTCCGCCTTGCCCGATGCCGTATCGTTCATCGCACCTGCTCCATGCGCGCCTTGCGGAAGGCAATCTTGCCTTCGGCCCGCAGACGCTTCACGTCATGCGCCACGCGGCCGAGCAGCGCGAGCAGCCCGCCGAAGGCCACCAGCAGACCGCCCAGCCACAGCAGTGGCACGAACGGCTTCCACCAGAAACGCATCTGCCAGCGCCCGTCCTCACCCTCGTTGCCCAGCACGGCATAGAGCTGCCCGTTCCAGCGGGTGTGGAGCGCGGATTCAGTGCGTTCACCCGGCGGCGAGGAGAATGTCCGCGCCTGCGGGTGCAGGGTTACCGGCGCCCCGCCCTTGTACGACGCCGAAACCGTCGCCTCCAGCGCGGTCCAGTTCGGCCCGGCAACCGGTTCGATCTTTTCCAGCCGCACGGTTATCGGCCCTACCTGCTGGCTATCACCCGCGTTCATCGCGGCCAGACGTTCGGTGGAAAATGCACTCTCGCTGGCAGCGCCCAGCAAAGCCACCGCGATACCGAAATGCGCGACGACCATCCCCCACACCGGCAGCGGCGTGCGCCGCAGGTTGCGCCCACGCAGAGGCAGCCAGCTTGCCATCGCCAGCCCGGCCCCGACGGCAATGCCCAGCATCGGCAGCACCCGGATACCCGGCGCCAGAACGACCACGGCGAGCAGACCCAGCGCAGCGACAAGCGCCGGGATTGCCGCCATCGCAGTGATCCGTGCCGGATTGTCCTTGCGCCAGCGCAGCAGAGGGCCGACCGCCATGACCAGCATCATCGGGATCACGAAGATGGCCGAAACCGGGTTGAAATAGGGTGGCCCGACCGAAACCTTGGCGTCGAACGCCTCGGTCAGCAGGGGATAGAGCGTGCCCAGCAGGACAATCCCCAGCGTGCCGCACAGCATCACGTTATTGAACACCAGGCTGGCTTCGCGGCTGAACGGGCTGAACCGTTCGCCTTCGGTCACCGTTGACGCGCGCAGGCCGAACAGCGCGAGCGCGCCGCCGATGTAGATCGCCAGCAGCGCCAGAATGAACGATCCGCGTTCGGGATCGACGGCAAAGGCGTGAACCGAGGTAAGGATGCCCGACCGCACCAGGAACGTGCCGACCATCGACATCGAAAAGGCGATAACGCCGAGCATGACCGTCCATGCGCGCAAGGCGTTGCGGCTGGCCAGCACCGATGCCGAATGGAGCAGCGCAGTGGCCGCCAGCCATGGCATGAGCGAGGCGTTTTCCACCGGATCCCAGAACCACCAGCCGCCCCAGCCCAGCGTATAATAGGCCCAGTACGACCCGGCGGTGATGCCGATGGTCAGGAATATCCACGCGCCCAAGACCCATGGCCGCATCGCGCGGGCAAAGGCCGGGCCGACATCGCGGGTAACCAGCGCGCCAATGGCAAAGCTGAACGCCACCGAAAGCCCGACATAGCCAATGTACAGCGTGGGCGGGTGGAACGCGAGGCCGATGTCCTGCAACAGCGGGTTCAGCCCCGCCCCTTCGGGTGCCGGTTCGGGCAGACGCTCGAACGGATTGGAGGACAGCAGCAGGAACGCATAGAACCCAAGGCTGACAAACGCCTGCCCGGCAAGCGTGGCGATCAGCGTGTCTTCGCGCAGGCGCTTTTCCACCAGCGCGACCACCCCGCCCGATACCGCCATGATCGTGATCCACAGCAGCATCGACCCTTCATGGTTGCCCCATGTTCCGGCCAGCTTGAAGATCCACGGCTTCATCGAATGGCTGTTTTCGGCCACCAGCTTGACCGAAAGATCGGTCTGCAGGAACAGCGTTATCAGCGCGGCAAACGCCAGCGCGACGAACACGCCCTGCATCACCGCCAGCGGGCGGACCATCGCGCCCAGCGCAGCCCCGCCGGGGCGCAGCGTGACGACCGCAGCAAAGAGTTGCAGGATCGCCAGCGCAGCGGCCATCCACAAGACGGCAAGGCCCAGTTCCGCGATCATCGGGTTTCCGCCACCACGGCCTTGGCCTGTGCTTCGGTCATGTCGCCCATCTGGCGCGGAACATAGTTTTCATCGTGCTTGGCCAGCAGGTTGTCGGCGACGAACGTAGCGCCTTCCATGCGGCCTTCGGCCACGACGCCCGATCCTTCCACGAACAGGTCCGGGGTTATGCCGGTATAGCGCACCGGCACGCGCGCTTTCCCGTCTCCGACGATGAAATCGATCGTCACCCCATCGGCGCGGGTCTTGAGCGACCCCTTTTCGACCATCCCGCCCAGGCGGATCGCGCGGCCCTGTTCCGGCGGGTCTTTCATCAGATCGGCCGGGACATAGAAATAGCTGGCCTGGCTCGACAGGGCATAGGCCGCCAGCAGTCCGGCGCCGATCAGCGCGGCAAGGGCAATGACCAGAAGCACCAGCCGCTGGTGCTTGGGCTTGATCCCGCCGCCGGTTGTCGATGCGTTCACTTGCCTCTCACCCACGGCCTCTGACCTTGTCCCGGCGGCGTTCGGCGCGGATCATCGCCACCAGCGTCCAGCCGACCAGCAGCAGCGTGCCGATGACGCTGATCGCCAGTGCCGCTGCCACGTAATCCCATTGTTGCAATGCTTCGCGCATGGTGTCCCTTGATCGGCCGTTCAGGCCATGGCCTTGCGGCGCAGGCGCGCTTCGGTCTGGATTTCGGCCAGCAGCGTGCGCATCCGCGCCAGCACGACCCCGCCGAAAATCAGGCTGAAGCCCAGCGCCGCGATCAGCAGCGGCCACAGGAATGTCCCGTCGATCGCGGATTTGCCCATGGTGATCGATGCCGGCTGGTGCAGGCTGTTCCACCACACCACAGACCGGTTGATGATCGGAATGTTGACCGCACCGACCAGCCCGAAGATCGCGGTAATGCGGTTTCCGGCATTGCCCGATGCCATGTCGCGCTGCGCCGCGCCGGACAGGGCGATGTACCCGAAATACAGGAACAGCAGCACCAGAAAGCTGGTCAGCCGGCCGTCCCACACCCACCAGGTGCCCCAGGTGGGCCGTGCCCAGATCGACCCCGTAGCCAGGCAGATGGCGGTAAAGGCCGCACCGGGGACGGCGGCGGCGCGCCCGGCGATCGACGCCAGCGGATGGCGCCAGACCAGTTCGACAAGGCTGGACACCGCAATCGTCGTCCACCCGGCCATGCCAAGCCACGCGGCGGGAACGTGGACGAACAGGATACGCACCGTATCGCCCATCAGCCGGTCCGGCGGGACCACGATGACTCCATAGAGCACCGCACCCAGCGCCAGCAGCAGGCCCGAAACGAGCAGCAACGGCATGAGCCAACGCGCAAGGCGCAGGAAACGTGCGGGATTGGCGAAACCGTGCATGGGTAAAACGCTATCGAATCCTTGCCGCCAAGGCCACTGCCCTAGGCCGAGTGCGGTCTGCCACTTGCTGCATTGCGGGGCAAGGGCCATGCGCCCTACCCGGCCCAAAAGGAACGCGGAACGGCAACAAATGCGGTGGGCAACACCAACGGCTAAGGACTCACGCCGTTTTCCCGCAATCTGCGCGCCATAGCGATGTATCGGGGGAAGAAATGGGGCGACCGAGGGGGTTCGAACCCCCGACCTCCGGTACCACAAACCGGCGCTCTAACCAGCTGAGCTACGGTCGCCACATTGTCTGCGCGCCTGTGCGGCGTGCGGGCTGGCCCATTTGCAGAAAGGCGCGCGAAAGGGAAGCAAAATCTTGCACGCCACCCCGCACAGACCGAAAAACCCCGGTCTCACCGGCTGAACCTGTCGCCCCACATACGGAACGCCACGCGCGGCGGATTGACGCCGACATCAATCAGCGCCTGCTCTTCCACCGTGATCGAATCGATGGTGACCGACTGGGTAAGCGCGAACCAGCGGCTGCGCACCTGCAACTGCCCGGCGGGAAAGCCTCCGCCCTCCCCGCCGATGCCGCGCAGGGCATCTTCCGGCCGCGCCCAGCCGGTCGCCGGCCGCCCCGCCAGCAAGGCCCGCGCGCGCGCCACCGGCAGCGCCTGTGGCGCAAGCATCGCCAGCAAGGGAGCCTGATCTGGGCGCAAGGTATTGATATTGATGGGGGAAAGCTGCGCCGCGGGCAAGGCGCAAAGCCACGGGCGCAGCCGCTCGTAGAATTGCGGCGTCATCCCCCGCACTGCGCGGATTTCGCTGACATCGCCGATCAGACGCCCGGCAGTGCGATAGGGCACCGTCATGCCCTGATAGGTTTCATCCTCGGCCCCGTTGGGCGCAGGCCTTACGTCGCTGTCGATCCAGTCGGCAATCGAATCGCTGATGACCGCCGCTTCGGCTTCGGGAATCGCCAGCCCGGCCATCAGCGCGCGCATCTGCTCCAGCCCGGCCACGCGCAGCGTCAGCACGCCTTGCGGATCGGCCTCGACCAGCGAATTGAGGTTAAAGCAATTGCCGCCATCGTCGACCCGCGCGATGATCGTGCTGCGCCCCAGTGGCAGCGGCACATCGCGCCCCAGCAGCCCGTTGCGATCCACCGTGCGCTCGCTCGACTGGTCGACCAGCGCCTTGATCCGCGCCATGGCCAGCGTTTCGGCACTGATCGCGTGGAAGCGGGCCTGAGTCATCGCCTGCCCGTTCCCGGCCAGCCGTGTCGCCAGGTTCAGCCGTTCCAGCATGACCGCCGCGATCACTGCCATCACCGCCACCAGCAGCAGCACCGACAGCAGCGCCGCGCCGCGTTCGCGCGGGTTGGCCGGGCCGGGAGCGGTCACTGGTAATTCATCCCGACCAGCGACACGATGCGCAGCGGCGGGCGGCCGCGCTGGGGCAGCAGCAGTTCAACCGCGACCGGCATTTCCGCACTGCGCTGCGGCTCCCACGCGCTGCGCCAGTTGCCGTCGGCCGAACGGAAGCGAACCGACGGTGCGCCGGAAAGCGGCAACATCTCCGCCGCCGGATCGGGCGCAGCGCCATCGGGAAACGGGTATCCGGCGCGGACCAGCGCGGTGGGGGTGATGCGGTATTCCACTTTCTGCAGGCCGGGGCGCGGCGCACCGTCGACATTGTCCCAGCCGCTGCGCGTCAGGCGGATCAGCACGCCTTCGCGCCCGGCCTCGAACGCAGCGCGCGGCGCACCGGCCTGATCGCGCGAGGGGCGCGGCACGGCTTGCGCCAGATCGGCAATCCACACCGACAGGAAGCGGCGCTGCGCGGCGATTTCATCGGTCTTGCGGCGGCTGGCCAGTTCGGCATCGACGGAAAAGCGCAGCAGGCCCATCGCCCCGACCGCGATCACGGCGAAAAGCGAGAGCGCAATCAGCATCTCGACCAGCGTGAAGCCATTGCGTTCCGGCGCGGGAGCGGGTGCGGTCATGTGCCCGGCAACCGCGTGAAATCAAGCGTGAACGCCTGACTGCCCGCACCGGGCGTTGTTTCGGCTACCGACAGCGTGATGCCCAGCACCCCATAGTCCGGGCGCAGCGCCACGGTGCGCGTCCAGCGGAAACTGCGCCCCGCATTTTCGATGGTGCCGCTGGCCGATCCGACCGGCGGCGGGGCCGGATCGGTGAGGATTTCGGCGGCCATGTTCTGCGCCACGATTTCGCGCAGCAGGCGCTGATCGAGATCGGCAGTGCGTCCGATGCTGGCCCCTTCCATCCGCAACAGCGTGAGCGCGGCAATGGCAAAGACCGCCAGCGCCACCAGCAGTTCAAGCAGCGAAAACCCGTTGGCCCGCGCCGCGCGGCGTTCATCCGCCATCGAGCGTCACCTTGCCATCGCGGTGGATGCGTACCACCAGCGTCCGGTCCGCACGGTCGAAGCGCACGGCGGCGTCACTGCTGGCCAGGCCCAGCGAATCGAACACCACGCGCTGCCGCCCGGTGCTGGCCTGCGTACCTTCGTTCCATCCGGTCAGGTCGAACCCGCGCCCCGGCAGCGGTTGCCACTGCCCATCATTCCGGCGTTCGAAGTAATAGCCGCTGCCACTGACCACCAGCGATATGGGCCGCGCGCCGGTTATCGCTTCATCGCGGGCAGCGAGCGTCCGCGCGGCAAACCGTTCCGCCTCGCGGCGCAACTTGGCCTCATCGCCCGGCATGGTGAGGACCGCCGCCGTCGCCAGCAGCCCCATGATCGCCAGCACGACCATCATTTCGACCAGCGAAAAGCCATTGCACCGCACAGAACGCGGCGGCACGGCAGCAGGGGCGGCGGCAAAGGACACGCTTTCTCGCATGAGGCAGGAACGTGACCGTTTTACGACCAAATGCAATGCGCGTTCAAGTTGCCGCCGGGGCTTGTGCCGCGATAGGGTCGGCCAATGCCGTCTCCTCCTGCCGAATCCTGCGCCGCCCGCCTGCTTGCCATGCCCGGCATGATGAAAGTGCCAACGCCGCGCGTCGACCTTTTCATCCTGCGCGATTTCCTCGATCCGGCCCAATGCGCCAGCCTGATCGGGCGGATTGAACGCGAACGGCGTCCATCGACGATCGCCGACGCGAATGGCGACTATGCCTTCCGCACCAGCGAAACCTGCGACCTGCCAATGGGCGAGGCCGACATCGCCGCGCTGGATGCAAGGCTTGCCGCGCTGTCGGGCCTCGACCCGCGGCATGGCGAACCCATTCAGGGCCAGCGGTACGCCGCCGGGCAGGAGTTCAAGGCGCATACCGACTATTTCGACCCCGTCGGCGCAGATTACGCGCGCTATTGCGCGGTTTCAGGACAGCGGACGTGGACCTTCATGGTCTATCTCAACGCCGTGGAAGCAGGGGGAGCAACGCGGTTCAAGGTAATCGACAAGACGATTCAGCCCGAACCGGGCAAACTGGTGTGCTGGAACAACCGCCGCGCCGATGGCAGCGTCAACCCGGCCACGCTTCACCACGCGATGAAGGTCCGCAAGGGCCTGAAATACGTGATAACCAAATGGTACCGCGAACGCCCATGGGGGTGACCCGCATGCGGCAGCGGCGAGGCGGACGCCGCAATCCCACGAAAAAGGGCGACCGAAGCCGCCCTTTCCCGTTTCATCTGCCGATGACCGCGCTCAACGCTTGAGCGACAGGCCGCCGAAACGCTTGTTGAACTGGGCAACGCGGCCGCCCTGATCGAGCTGGCGCGTACCGCCGGTCCATGCCGGGTGCGAAGTCGGGTCGATTTCGAGAGCGAGCGTATCGCCTTCCTTGCCCCAGGTGGAGCGGGTTTCGAAAACGGTGCCGTCGGTCATCTGCACCTTGATCATGTGGTAGTCGGGGTGAATGCCAGTCTTCATCAGTCTAACTCCGGTACGCAGCCGGTTCCGACCGGCCACAAGAATCTGTGAACGCGCGCCATTAGCGGCATTTGCAGGCCAGTGCAACAACGCCCCGCGCCAACGGCTTCCCACGGCGCGAGACGCTGCCCGTTCCCTTCAGCTATCGGCGATCATCGCGGTAAAGCTGACCTCGCAGGTCACCTTGTCACCGATCATTGCCTTGCCCGCAAACTTGCACACGCGCGAACGCTTCTGCGTGAACTCCACGTACAGGTCGAGCAGGACGCCCGGTTCCACCGGATTGCGGAACTTCGCTTCTTCGATGGCCATGAAATAGACCAACTTGCCCGATCCGGCTAGGCCCAGCGATTCCACCGCAAGCACGCCTGCCGCCTGGGCCAGCGCCTCGATCTGGAGGACGCCCGGCATGATCGGGCGACCGGGGAAATGGCCCTGAAAGAACTGCTCGTTCATCGACACCGCCTTCACGGCGTGAATACGCTCGTTCAGGGTGATCGACGCCACGCGATCGACCAGCAGCAAGGGATAGCGATGCGGCAGCGCCGCCATCACCTTGCGCACATCGTAGTCGGTGATCACGGCCTGTGCCGTTTCTTCGGTCATTTCCCCTGCCCCGATCTGCTGTCCTTCAGGCCTTAGCGGCCTTCGGGAGCCTTGGTGCCAGCGGCAGGGGCGGCCTGCGCCTGTGCAGCCTGCTGCGCTTCACGCTGGGCGCGCGGCATCCAGCCGGCGGGCGGCACAAGCTGGGCCGAAGGGATCAGCTTGTTCAGTTCCGCCAGAATGTCCTGGTTGAGGTTGTAGGCTTGGCCAGCCTTGATGACAGACTGCGAATCGAGCACCAGCGTGACCTTCTTCTTGTCCATCGCGGCCTGCGTGGCAGCGTCGAGCTTGTCGCCGATCTGTTCCAGCACGTACTGCTGCGAAAGCTGCAGCGGTTCGAGGATCTTCTGGATTTCGGCCTCACCGGCCTGCTGGATCCCCTGGATCTGTTCGTACTGCTGCTGCAGCGCGGCGCGGTTCGGGTTGGCCGCCTTCGAATCGGCTTCAAGCTTGGTGATCAGCGGCTTGAGCTGGGCTTCGATCTGGTTCTTGCGCGTGTTGGCCTGGTCGATCTGCGGCTTGTAGGTGACCGGGCGCTGCTGCTGCGCGGTCTGGTAGGCCGACGAAGCGGCCACCACGGCCGAAGGGTTGGCGACAGCAAGGCCGGAAACCGCCTGCGCCGACGCGATGGACGGCGAAACGGCGGCGATGGCGATGCTCGCAAGGAGCGCGGAAGAGAAACGGGTGGTCATCAGAACTGGGTTCCCACGTTGAAGGTAAAGGTCTTGGGGTCATCGCCATTGGCCTTCTTGAGGACTTTGGCAAAATCGAGACGGAAGGGGCCGAACGGCGAGTTCCAGTTGACGCCGATGCCGACCGAGATGCGCGGCGAGATGGTATCGCCCACGAACACTTCGTTGAAAACCTGTGAAAGCTGGTTCGCGGTCCCATTGGATGCCGTGGCCTGATCGGTGATCCGCCCGGTGACAGCATCGACATAGAGACGTGTCGGGTTGACCTGGTTGGCAGGCAGCGGGTTGGCGATGCCGAACACGGCACCGGCATCGACATAGATCGACGGGCGCAGGCCCAGTTCGCGCGCGCCCGATCCCAGCGGAATCTCAAGCTCGGCGCGGGTCAGGTAATAGTACTTGCCGCCCAGCGCATCGTCACCGAACTGGTTGCGATCGGTGGATTCGGTATCGGGAATACCGTCGCCATCGGTGTCGAGCAGGAACTTGCGCAGCACGCGCGGGCCGACGCCACGAATGTCGAAACCACGAATCTGCGGTTCGCCCAGGAAAAAGCGGTCGGTCAGGCGCACATCGTCGATGGTGGGGTCGTTGGAACGGTTCGACAGCGCCTTGATCGCGCCGCCTTCGCCACGGACCGAGAAGATGAACCCGCCACCAACCGGCCAGAACTTCGATGCGTTCGCGGTGATGCGGGCATAGCGGACCGAACCGCCCAGCCCGGCAAAGTCCGCACCGACAACGATCTGCGTGCCGCGGGTCGGGCGCAGGCGGTTGTCGAGCGTGTCGTAAACCAGCGATGCGCCAAGGATCGAGCTGGTGCGCTTGCCGATGGCATCGCACAGATAGCGTCCGGCGAGCAGGAAGCTGCACTGGCCGTTGAGGAAGTAGGTGTTCCGGTCCAGGGTCACGTCGTCGATATTGAAGGTGTAGCGGCCGATCAGCGACATGTATTCGGTCAGCGGCACGCCCGCGCGAATCTGGAAGCCCGTGGTCGCCTGCTGATAGGTCGTGTTGCGGTTCGAATTGAGGAAGTTGAAGCTGTTGAAATCGCGGCGATAGACATCGACGCCCAGCGACACGTTCTTGTCGAACACATACGGCTCGGTGAAGCTGACCTGCACCGCCCGCGAATAACGCGAATAGTCGACCGAAAGGCCCACCGTCTGCCCGCGCCCGCGGAAGTTGTTCTGGCGGATCGACCCCTGGAAGATGAAGCTTTCAAGGCTCGAAAAGCCTGCCGAAAGCTGGAGTTCGCCGGTCGGGCGTTCTTCCACGTTGGCTTCAAGCACGATGCGGTCAGGCGCGGAGCCGGGCTTTTGCTCGACCTCGAACTTTTCCTGGAAATACCCCAGCGACTTGATGCGGTTGGTCGAACGCTTGACCTGGAAGGTATTGAAAGCATCGCCTTCGGCCAGACGGAACTCGCGGCGCACCACCTTGTCCTGCGTCAGCGTGTTGCCGTTCACGTCGATACGTTCAACGTAGACGCGCGGCGCTTCGGCAATGCGGAAGGTGACCGACATCGTCAGGTCATCCTTGTTGCGCGCGAAATCGGGCCGCACATCGGCAAAGGCATAGCCGAACGCCCCTGCTGTCTCGGTCAGGGCGTCAACCTGATCCTCGACCATCTTGGCGTTGTACCAGTCGCCCGCCTTGATCGGCAGACGCTCCGCCAGCGCATCGCTGTCAAAGTCGCGCAACTGGCTGTCGACCTTCACATCGCCGAACTTGTAGCGATCGCCTTCCTCGACGACGTAGGTGATGATGAAATCGCGCTTGTCGGGGGTCAGTTCCGCAACGGCGGACACCACGCGGAAATCGGCGTAGCCTTCGGTGAGGTAGAACTGGCGCAGCTTCTGCTGGTCGAACGCGAGGCGATCGGGATCATAGCTGGTGCCACTGGAAAACAGGCGGAAGAAGCGCGCCTGCTTGGTCACCATCTCGCCGCGCAGCTCTCCGTCGGAAAACTTCTCGTTGCCAAGGATGTTGATCTGGCGAACCTTGGACTTCGGCCCTTCGCTGATTTCGAACACGATATCGACGCGGTTCTGGTCGAGCATCACCATCTTCGGTTCGACCGAGGCGGCAAAACGGCCCTGCCGCTTGTACAGTTCGATGATGCGCGAAACGTCGGCGCGGACCTTCGACCGGGTGAAGATCTGGCGGGCGGCCAGCTTGATTTCCGGCAGGATCTTGTCGTCCTTGAGGCGCTTGTTGCCTTCAAGAATGATGCGGTTGATGACCGGGTTTTCCTTGACCTGCAGCACCACGTCACCGTTGGTGTTGCGGACCGAGACATCGGCAAACAGTTCCGTCGCGTACAGATCCTTCAGCGCCTGATCGCCCAGCGCCTGTGTATAGGTCTGGCCGGGGCGGATGCGGACGTAGGACAGGATGGTATCGGGTTCGAGGCGCTGCGAGCCTTCGACCGTTACCGAACGAATGGTATCGCCCTGCGGTGCCGGGGCCTGTTCGGGTGTGGCAGAAGCCGCCTGCGCCAGGGCCGTTTGCGGCACCGCGACCAGCGCGCTTGTTGCTAGCAGGGCCGCATAGAGCGGGTGAACCTTGCCAGCGTGGTCCGCGTTACGTCCAATCATTACCAAACGCCATCCCGTATGTTGTGCCAGATGGACACCCGCGAAAGATGTCCGACTGTTGCCAGCAATGCTGCCCTCTGCCCGATGCCTCTGGCCCAATCAAGCAAAAGGGCCAGACAGGCGCACATTCGCGCAGAATTGTGTGGAAGCGCGCGCAGCGAGCCTCAACGCGCCTTTATCCGCCCCGCATACCGGGAGATGCCATGCGTGGCCCACCCCCGGCCCGCCGAACCTCTCGCCCTGGCACATCGCCGCAGCAGACGTGCCCGAAAAGCATTACCCTCCAAACAGCTTCAGGGACGCAACATCATTGATCGTCACGAACAGCATCAACGCCATGACAAAGGCAATGCCTGTCCGAAACGCCCATTCCTGGCCACGCTGACCAACCGGCTTCCTGCGCACGGCCTCGACCGCGTAGAAAGCAAGATGACCTCCGTCGAGCACCGGGATTGGCAGCAGGTTAATGAACCCCAAGTTAATCGAGATCAGCGCGACGAAACCGACAAATGCCTGCCAGCCGGAAACAAGCTGCTCGCCGGAATACTTGGCGATCTTGATCGGCCCGCCAAGCTCCTGGACCTCGCGTTTGCCGCTGATGATCTGGCCGATTCCGGTGACCATCATGCCGATGATGTCGCGCGTCTGGCCAACGCCTTCGACCAGCGCCTGCCCCGGCCCGACGCGCACCACCTCGAACGAGCGCGGCCCCACGCCAAGGAATCCGATCTTCTGCGAATTGCCGAAACGGTCCGTCTCAACCTTGACCGCAGCCTGCGCAGCGATGGCGAGATCGCGCCCGTCGCGCCGCACCACCATGGCGAGCGGTTCGCCGGGGAACTGACCCACCGCCAGCCGCACATCGAGGAACGAATCCATCGTCTGGCCACGGATCGACACGATCCGGTCACCCGCCACCAGCCCGGCCTTGTCCGCCGCAGACCCGGCCTGCACTTCGCCAATCACCGGTGGCACCACCACCTTGCCATAGGCCAGCGTGAAACCGGCCAGGATCAGCACGGCAAACAGCAGGTTGGTGACCGGCCCGGCCAGCACGATCAGCGCACGCTGCCACAAGGGCTTGGCCGGAAAGGTCCGGTTGCGTTCGGCTTCGGGCAGCGCCAGCCATTCCGCGCTCGGCTGGCTGGCCGGGTTCATGTCGCCCGCAAACTGTACATAGCCGCCCAACGGCAGGGCCGAGAGCTTCCAGCGCGTCCCGCGCCGGTCGGTCCATCCCGCCAGTTCCTTGCCAAAGCCGATGGAAAAGACATCCGCCTTGACCCCGAACCAGCGCCCGACGATGTAGTGGCCGAACTCGTGAATGAACACCAGCGGCCCCAGCACCAGCACGAATGCCAGCAGCGTGGTAAGGATTCCGGGGCTTTCCATCGCAGGCATCAGCGCACAGGCTCCATCACTTCGCGCGCCCTTGCTCGCGCTTCGGCGTCAATGGCGATAACGTCTTCAAGGCAGGCCGGCGCCGGGGCGGGAGCGCGCGCAAGAACATCCTGCGCACATGCCACGATCCGGGTGAACGCGATCTGACCGGCCAGGAAGGCGGCAACCGCGATCTCGTTAGCAGCGTTGAGCACGGCTGGAGCCGCCCCCCCAGCCACCACGGCATCACGCGCCACGCGGGTTGCCGGAAAACGCACCTCGTCCGGCGCACGAAAGGTCAGTTGCCCGATGGCGGCAAGGTCCAGCGGTTCGCACGGCGTGTCCATCCGCGCGGGCCAGGCCAGCGCCGAAGCGATCGGCACGCGCATGTCCGAGGGGCCAAGCTGCGCCAGCGTCGATCCGTCGCGGTATTCGACCATCGAATGGACCACCGATTGCGGATGAACGATGATCCGCAGCCGGTCCGCGCCCACCGGAAAGAGGTGGAACGCCTCGATCAGTTCCAGGCCCTTGTTCATCATCGTCGCGGAATCGACGCTGATCTTCGCGCCCATCGACCAGTTCGGATGGCGCACCGCCTCGGCGGGCGTGGCGCGGTGAAGCTGCTCCAGCGTCCATTCGCGGAACGGCCCGCCACTGGCGGTCAGGGTGATGGCCCGCACATCGTCCATCGCATTACCCTGCAGGCACTGGAAGATCGCGTTGTGTTCGGAATCGACTGGCAAAAGCGTTGCGCCATGCCGCGCGACCGCCGCAGTCATGACGTCACCGGCCGATACCAGTGCCTCCTTGTTGGCCAGCGCAATGATCCCGCCGCGCTCGATTGCCGCCATCGTTGGCGCAAGGCCCGCACAGCCGACTATCGCGGCCACGGTGACATCCGCACCCCGCCCCGCCGCTTCGACCAGCGCCCCCGCCCCGGCGGCAGCGGCGATACCCGATCCGGCCAATGCATCGCGCAAGTCCGGCAGCGCCGCCTCATCGGCCACGACAGCGATTTCGGCGGAAAACTCGCATGCCAGCCGCGCCAGATCCACGGCGCTGCCGTTGGCGGTCAGCGCAACCACCCGCCACTGCCCCGGTTGCCGCCGCACCAGATCCAGCGTCGATGCGCCGATCGACCCGGTTGCGCCCAACACGGAAATCGTGCGTGCCATCGCCCTAGAACCCTGCCTGCGCGGCTGCCTGCGACACGGCCCAGCCCGTCCCGGTGATGATCGCCACCGGCAGCATGCCATCCATCCGGTCGAAAAGTCCGCCATGGCCGGGAATCAGGCGCGACGAATCCTTTACGCCTGCACGCCGCTTCATCCACGATTCGTAGAAGTCGCCCGCCTGGGCAAAAACCGCCAGCGTCGCCCCTGCCAGCGCGGCCACTCCGATATTGGCCACTTGCAACGCCGCGGCAACGCTCGGCCCCATAGGACCAAGCCCGGACAGCAGATATCCCGCGGAAAACACCACCAGCGCGGCCCATATGCCGGCAGCAGCCATGCCGCCTGCCAGCCCGGCCCATGTCTTGGATGGGCTGATGGAAGGTGCAATCTTCGGGCCGCCAATGGCACGCCCGGTAAAATACGCGCCCGTATCGGTGCAGATCACCAGGCCAATCGTGGCCAGCATCAGCGGTTCGGGCATCACGGCCAGCGCGAGCGCCGCCCAGCCGATGTAGATGGCGCCGCAAATCACGATCGAAGCGAGGCGCGCCGGGGTTTCGGCGTACTTGCTGGCGAGCATCACGTATTCGGCAAACACGCCCAGAGCAAGGAGAGCGACCAGAAGATCGAGCGCCATCCCGCCCAGCCACAGCGCACCGCCTGCAATCGCCAGCATGACCGCCGCCGACGCCACGCGAATCCGCAGATCCGAAGGCTTTGCCGCCGCCGGAGCGGCGCTGTTCAGGGGCGGGTCAACGTCCACCGAAGCGCCTTTCGCGTTCGGCAAACTGGGCGAGCGCCTCACGCAGATGGGCGGCCGTGAAATCGGGCCACAACACGTCGGTAAACCACATTTCGGCATAGGCCGCCTGCCAGAGCAGGAAATTGGACAGCCGGATTTCGCCCGATGTGCGGATCAGCAGGTCGAGCGGCGGCATGTCTGCCGTATCGAGTTCGGCCTCGATCGTTTCGGGCGTGATCGGCCCCTTGGCAGCGGCACGGGCGGCGGCACGCGCGATTTCCTGCTGCGAACCGTAGTTCAACGCTATCGCCACGGTGGTTCCGGTGCTGGCTGCCGTCCGCGCCACAGCATCGTCGATCATGTCGACGATATCAGGGGCAAGCACCTGATATTCGCCGATGATCTTCAGCCGCGTGTTGTTGGCGATGAACTCTTCGAGATCGTTGCGGATGAACCCCCTGAGCAGCCCCATCAGGTCTGCGATCTCGTCGGCCGGGCGCTTCCAGTTTTCCGATGAAAAGGCATAGAGCGTCAGGGCTTCCAGCCCCAGATCGCGCGCGGCGCGGGCAATTTCGCGGACCGTGTTCACGCCGCGCTTGTGGCCGAGTGCGCGCGGCATCATGCGTTTGCTGGCCCAGCGGCCATTGCCATCCATGATGATGGCGACATGGCGCACGCCGCAGGCCGGACCGCCGCCGGTCTGCGCCGAACCGTCCGGGACCGGAGCCGAGGTCACTTGCCCAGGATTTCCTTTTCCTTGGCGGCAGCGGCCTCGTCGGCCAGCTTGATGACTTCATCGGTCAGCTTCTGGAGATCGGTTTCGGCGCGCTTGCGCTCGTCTTCCGAAATCTCCTTCTTGTTCTCGTCAGCCTTGAGCGCGTCCATGCCGTCGCGGCGCACGTTGCGGATCGCGATGCGCGCATTTTCAGCGTATTTGCTGGCCAGCTTGGCCAGTTCCTTGCGGCGTTCCTCGGTCAGGTCGGGGATCGGCAGGCGCAGGTTGTTGCCATCGCTGATCGGGTTCAGCCCCAGCCCCGCCGAGCGGATAGCCTTTTCCACCGGGCCGATGTTCGACTTGTCCCATACCTGCACCGAAAGCAGGCGCGGTTCGGGCGTCGATACCGTGGCCACCTGGCTTAGCGGCATGTGGCTGCCGTAAACCTCGACCATAACGGGATCGAGCAGCGCGGTGTTGGCGCGGCCGGTGCGCAGGCCGGACAGGTCGCTCTTGAGCGATTCCACAGCGCCCTTCATCCGGCGTTCGAGATCGGCCTTGTCATACTTGGCCATGGTTCAGGCTCCCTTCTGGACAATCGTCTGGGTCCCCTCGCCCACCAGCACACGGGCAAGATTGCCCTGCTCGCGGATCGAAAAGACAACGATCGGAATGCTGTTGTCACGGCACAGCGCCACCGCGCTGGCGTCCATGACCTTGAGATTGTTTGCCAGCACCGTGTCATAATCCACGGTATCATAACGCTTTGCCGATGAATCCTTCTTGGGATCGGCATCATAGACACCATCGACGCTCGTGCCCTTGAACAGGGCATCGCAGCGCATTTCGGCAGCACGCAGCGCGGCACCGGAATCCGTGGTGAAATAGGGAGCGCCAACGCCCGCGGCAAAGATCACGATACGCCCCTTTTCAAGGTGGCGTTCGGCGCGGCGCCGGATCACCGGCTCGCACACCTGGTCCATCTGCACGGCAGACTGGACCCGCGTCGGCACGCCAAGCTGTTCCAGCGCGTTCTGCATCGCCAGCGCGTTCATCACCGTGGCGAGCATGCCCATATAGTCGGCCTGCGCGCGGTCCATTCCCTTGGCCGCCCCCGCCATGCCGCGAAAGATGTTGCCACCGCCGATCACCAGGCAGATCTCAAGCCCGCTGTCGCGCGCGTCCTTCACTTCCTGCGCCAGCCGGGCGACATAATCCGTGTCGATCCCGAAGGCCTGTTCCCCCATCAGCACTTCGCCCGAAAGCTTCAGGAGGATGCGCTTGAAGGCAGGAAGGCTCATGAGACAGATGCACTCGTCAAGGGAGGGTAAAGCGCGGCCCTTATAGCCCGGTCGGGGGCCATGCCAAGGGCGTGCGATCCAATCGGACACAACAATCCCCGCACGGACAGGCCACGGCACGCGCGACCCGCCATGCGGGGATCGGTATCCTGAGGGATTACTTGATACCGGCTGCCGCAGCCACTTCGGCGGCGAAGTCGGTTTCTTCCTTCTCGATGCCTTCACCGAGCTGGAAGCGGACGTAGTCCTTGAGCACGATCTTGGTGCCCGCGTCCTTGCCCGCGGCATCGACGACCTGCTGGATGGTCGACTTGTTGTCCATCACGAAGATCTGCGAAAGCAGCGCGTTTTCCTTGGCATACTTGGCCACCGCGCCATCGACCATCTTGGCCTGCACTTCGGCGGGCTTGCCGCTTTCGGCCGCCTTTTCCGCCGCGATCTTGCGTTCGCGGGCGATCAGTTCGGCATCCAGGCCATCAGCGGTCAGCGCCTGCGGGAACGCTGCAGCGATATGCATGGCGATCTGCTTGCCAAGGGCTTCGAGCGTTTCGGCGGCAGCGTCGGATTCCAGCGCAACGAGCACGCCGATCTTGCCGAGGTTGGGCGCTGCGGCATTGTGCATGTAAGGCACGACGACGCCATTCGACACCGAAACGTGCTTGATGCGGCGCAGTTGCTGGTTTTCACCGATGGTAGCAACATTGTTGGTCAGCACGTCGGCAACGGTGCCGCCACCGGGATAGGCTGCGGCCTTGAGCGCATCGACTTCGCTGGCGCCGGTAGCGAGCGCCACTTCGGTCACCTTGCGGACAAAGTCCTGGAACTGGTCGTTCTTGGCGACGAAATCGGTTTCCGAGTTGACTTCGACAGCCACGCCCTTGGGGCCGGAAACAGCGACGCCGACCAGGCCTTCCGCGGCGGTGCGGCTCGACTTCTTGGCGGCAGCGGCAAGTCCCTTGGCGCGCAGCGCATCGACAGCAGCTTCGAAATCGCCACCGGCTTCGTCGAGAGCCTTCTTGCAATCCATCATGCCGGCGCCGGTGCGCTCGCGCAGGTTCTTCACGTCAGCGGCGGTATAGGCCATTGCGTTGATCCTTCATTCTTGAAAAACGGGGAAAGCCGCAGCAAGTGCCGCGGCCCGTAAATCACCTCCGGGTCAGTTCGGTGACGGCCCACCCGGCAAGGCGGGCCGTCACGCGAAAATCCGGATCAGGCCTCGGTGGCTTCTTCGGCCAGCGGTTCTGCCATGGCGCCAAGGTCGGCACCCGAAGCAATCGCCGCATCGCGGCCACCGCGGGTCGCCGCAGCAGCCACGGCTTCGCAGTACAGGCGGATGGCGCGGCTGGCGTCATCGTTGGCCGGAACCGGGAAGGCGATGCCATCGGGCGAAACGTTGGAATCGAGAATGGCCACGACCGGGATACCCAGCACGTTGGCTTCCTTGATCGCCAGTTCTTCCTTGTTGGCATCGATCACGAACATCACGTCCGGGATGCCGCCCATGTCGCGGATGCCGCCGAGCGAGAGTTCGAACTTGTCGCGTTCGCGCGTGAGCTGAAGGACTTCCTTCTTGGTCAGGCCGGTGGTGTCACCTGCAAGCTGCTCTTCCAGCGCCTTGAAACGCTTGATCGAGCCCGAAATCGTCTTCCAGTTGGTGAGCATGCCGCCCAGCCAGCGGTGGTTGACATAGTGCTGACCCGAAGCGCGCGCAGCCTGGGCAATCTGCTCCTGCGCCTGGCGCTTGGTGCCGACGAACAGAACCTTGCCGCCGGCCTGCACCGTTGCCGAGATGAACTCCAGCGCGCGGGCGAAAAGCGGCACCGTCTGCGAAAGGTCGAGGATATGGATGCCGTTGCGGGCGCCGAAGATATACGGCTTCATCCGCGGGTTCCAGCGGTGGGTCTGGTGGCCGAAGTGGGCCCCGGCTTCGATAAGCTGATGCATCGTGACGACAGGTGCCGCCATGGGTAATTCCTTTCCGGTTACTGCCTCCGGGAAGCTCAGAACCGCGCGGAGATCCCGCTGTCGGCACCGGTGAATATGCTTCCCGTGTGGATTGCCGTGTTCGTCCGCAGGCACCATGCCCGCAAAATCCTTCGGCGAGCGCGCCCTTAGATCAGCTTTCGGAGGAAATCCAGCACCGATTTACGCCAGACGGCGCGTTTTACCGCGTCCGCCACGGACAGACGGCAAGTCGGCAAAAATAGGCGCTTGACGATATGGAACAAAAAGAGAACATAAGGGCAGGCAAACGAATCACGAAATGTTCCGCCCGGAACCATATCGCAATCCACAGGTTTTCCACAGGTCCGCCGCACTTTTTTCCAGACGGCGGGCCTGACGGGAATAGCAAGGGAACGGTCCAATGCTGGCTCTGATGTGCACAGTGATCTTCATCGCCGCCGCCGCGTATTGCGGGCTGGCTCTGGCCATGACCATGCGCGGGCGCGGCGCACAGATTGCCGCGCTGCTGCGTGACTATCGCGCACTGCAGGATCATCGCACTTTTTCGGTACGATTGACCGCCGCCGCGCCGCTTGGAACTGTCGGCGCATGCAAGCCGCGCCGGGTGGCACGGCGCGCGGTCAGGCGGGTTGAAGCGGGTCGTTGCGATCTGCAGCAGCGCGCTGCCGCTTGAACCGGGTGTACCGCACCAGCCCCACGGGGACCAGCGCCAGATAAACGGCGCATATGCCAACCAGCGTCAGCCACGGTTCGGTCAGCAGCGCGGCAAAGATGAGGCCGAACACCGCAATCACCTCAAGCCGGATGGCCCGGCGCGGACGCAGCGAGGCCCAGCTCATCGTAGCCAGGTTGGAAATCATCAGGAACGCAATCAGCGTGATCCACAGGGCTATGGCAACCGGTTCACGGAACTCTTCCCGTCCGCTGGCGATCCATAGGTAGATCGGCAGGAAGGCTAGCCCTGCCCCGACTGGCGCGGGAACCCCGGTCAGGAACCCGGCGCTCTTGTGAGGCTGGTCAGCCATGTCAATCCGCGCATTGAACCGCGCCAGACGCAGGGCACAGCACACGGCCAGCGCAAGCGCCGCCAGCCAGCCGAACCGCGGCACCGCCTGCAACGACCACAGATAGAGGATAAGCGCCGGGGCAACACCGAACGATATCGCATCCGAAAGGCTGTCCAGCTCGGCCCCGAAGCGCGATTGCGCCTTCATCAGCCGTGCCACCCGCCCGTCGATCCCATCGAGCATTCCGGCAAGGATCACGGCGAGCACAGCCGACTTGAAATCGCCGCCAATGGCAAAGCGGATGCCGGTAAGGCCGCAGCACAGCGCACCCGACGTGATCGCGTTGGGCACCAGCGCGCGCAGGGTCAGCCCGCGCGGCAGCCGCTGGCGACCGAAGTCATCGCCGGTCGGACCATCATCCTGGAAATCGCCCATCATCGCCCGGTCCTCATGCGCGTTCGATCACGAAAATATGTCTACTGCGCCACGCCTTCGATCATCGGCGCATCGCCGATCACCGCCAGAACCGTTTCACCGGCCACGGTGCGCTGGCCCATGAGCACGGTCGGCTCCGTCCCGGCGGGCAGATAGACATCGACGCGGCTGCCGAAACGGATCAGGCCAACCCGCTGCCCCGAAGCCACGATATCCCCACCCTTCACGAACGGCACGATACGGCGCGCGACAAGACCCGCAATCTGAGTGAAGCCGATCTGGACGCCATCGGTACGCTCGACAAGGAAATGCTGGCGTTCGTTCTCCTCGCTCGCCTTGTCGAGATCGGCGTTGAGGAACTTGCCGGGAATATAGACAACGCGCCGGATCGTGCCCGCAATGGGCGAACGGTTGATATGCACGTCGAACACCGACATGAAGATCGAAACGCGCGTGACCGGGGCATCGCGCATCCCGCTTGTCCCGCTACCGTCATCGGCGCACAGTTCGCGCGGTGGCGGCACCTTCTGGATCAGCGTAATCAGGCCGTCCGCCGGGGCAACGACAAAGCGGTCATCGCGCGGGGTAACACGCACTGGATCGCGGAAGAACGCCAGGATACCGATCACCAGCGCGCCCAGCGGCCAGGCAATCGTTTCCCACGCCATGAACGCGGCGCCCGCACTGGCCGCAGCGGCGATCAGCGCGAACTTGCGCCCTTCGGGATGGATGGACGGCCAGGACCATCCGGCAACACCGCGACCGCGGTTATCAAGAATCTCTCCGGACATGGTCCCTCCCTAGGCGCTGGCACCGGCAGGGACAAGCCACGTTCCCGCGCGCGCCGATCAACCGATGAAGTACGCGCCCAAAGGGAGGGCAACGCTTGCGAGCCAGGGCGAAATACCGCGAAAGCCAAAGAGGCCAAAACAGGAATGATGGCGATCCTGTGCTCGCCCCAGGGCAACGGTGGTGGCAGGGCTTGAATCGAACCGAAAAAATAACCTTTTGATATCAATCCTGTTCTTGGAACAAACGCAGGCCTTCCC
>FWWL01000911.1_pt1 | contig 76571 bp, 67 predicted proteins | sample 2228331 | NCBI WGS metagenome assembly FWWL01 (sample SAMEA103939775, study PRJEB20133) | metagenome | reverse complement strand
GGCTGCGGCCGCCGCCGCCGCTGCTGCGCTTCGAGGGCTCGCCTTCGACGATCAGGATGGCGTAGCTGCGCGCCGGGCCGGCCGACGCGGTCCGCACCGCGCGCGGCGCCGACGAGCGGCCGCCCGAGAGGAAGTCGTTCGTGCGCAGCGGCTTTGCCGCGGCGATCTCGGCGGCCCCGTTGCGGCGCAGCGCCAGCGACAGGTTGCCCAGGGTCGAGGCCAGCGAGAGCTTCTGCGAGTCCTCGACCGACACCTCGATGGTGGCCGTGTTGGGGCTGGCCGGCTTGTCCGACGTGGGGTCGGCGTTGAGGTCCATGCCCAGCACGCGGGCGTTCTGGACCACGACGTACGAGATGAAATTGCGCTCGGGGCCGCTGGGGGTCAGGTCGCGCAGCAGCACCACGTCGACGTGGTCGCCGGGCAGCGCGTGGCCGCCCACGCCGCTGGCGTCGTCCACCTTCAGCGTATAGGCGCGCATGCCCTCGGCGATGGCCGCCGACACGATCGGCCGCGAACCGGGGCCAGAGATCTTCATGGGCAGCAGGGGCTCCCGCGCCGCCAGCGGCGTCAGGGCCACGGGGGCGCCGCCCCGGTCGGCCGCCAGCACGGCGCCCACCGTCGTGAACGCGCCCTCGGGGATCGCGTCCTTCGGGGCCTTGATCACCGTCAGCATCGAGGCCTGGAGCTTCTCGCCATACTTGATGGCGCGGCTGGTCACGACCATCGGCTCGCCCTGGACCTGCGCCTGCACGATGGGGCTCTTCGCGGCGGCGGCGTTGGGCAGCATCACCTTCGCGACCACGAGGGCGCCCAGACCCAGGACGGCGGAAGCTGCGAGACTGACGATGGTGACGACGCGCATGCGCTGATCCGGCCAACACTTCTTTTGTTATGCCGGGGAGTTAACGACGACCGCCTTGCGAACTCGCCAAGAAACACAGTGAAGATCGCGGTAGGGTTTCTGAAGAACCGCCGCTGCGCGGCTGGCGCTGGAAGCGCTTCCCCCGGTAGGTTGGGCGGACAGACATCAGACAGGGAGGACGGGCGATGAAGGTTCGCCGGCTGGGAAATTCGGGCCTGAAGGTCAGCGTCGTGGGGCTGGGCTGCAACAACTTCGGCATGCGCATCGACGCCGATCAGACGCAGGCCGTCGTGGACGCGGCCATCGACGCCGGCATCACGCTCTTCGACACCGCCGACATCTACGGCGGGACCAAGTCGGAGGAGTTCCTGGGGAAGGCGCTGGGCAAGCGCCGCCACGACATCGTGCTGGCCACCAAGTTCGGCATGCGGATCGGCGGCGACCCCAAGAAGCAGGGCGGCGCACGCAAGTGGATCATGCAGGCGGTGGAGGACAGCCTGCGCCGGCTGGGCACGGACTACATCGACCTCTATCAGCACCACCAGCCCGACCCGGACACCCCCGTCGACGAGACGCTGCGGGCGCTGGACGACCTCGTGTCGCAGGGCAAGGTCCGCTACCTCGGCAACTCGAACTACACCGGCTGGCAGATCGCCGACGCCGACTGGACGGCGGCGGGCGGAACCCGCTTCGTCTCGGCCCAGAACCTCTATTCGCTGCTGGAGCGTGACGTGGAGCGCGAGGTGCTGCCGGCGTGCGAACACTTCGGCCTGGGCTTCCTGCCGTTCTTCCCGCTGGCCTCGGGCCTGTTGAGCGGGAAGTACCGCCGCGGCGAGGCCCCGCCCGAGGGCACCCGACTGGCGGCCTGGGGCGCGCGGGGCCAGGCGGCCATGAGCGACTCCAACTTCGACAAGGTCGAGGCCTTGGAGGCGTGGGCGAAGGAACGCGGACATACGATCCTGGAACTCGCCTTCGCCTGGCTGCTGGGCCACGAGGTGGTGAGCTCGGTGATCGCCGGCGCCACGACCGTGGAGCAGGTGAAGACCAACGCGGCGACGGCGGAGTGGCGCCTGACGCCGCAGGAGGTCGAAGAGGTCGGGAAGCTGGTGGCCTGAGCTCCTTCCCTCCCTTAATGGGGAGGGACAGGCCGCGTAGCGGCCAGGGTGGGGATGTGTCGATCATCCCCGACCTCAGCACTCTGGCCCACACTTCCCCACCCTGCTCGCCTTCGGCGAGCTGTCCCTCCCCATTAAGGGAGGGAAGTCTTGGCCGACGGAGCGTCAGCCTGCGAATGAGGCTTATGGCTAGCGGCGCGGAGAGAACATGTACGACCTCCTGAAAGGCCTCCGCGTGGTCGAGGGCTCGGCTTTCGTGGCCGCGCCCACCTGCGGGCTCTACCTCGCCCAGATGGGCGCCGAGGTGATCCGGTTCGACAACATCGGCGGGGGGCCCGACTTCCGCCGCTGGCCGCTCGCGGACAACGGATCGAGCCTCTACTGGGAAGGCCTGAACAAGGGCAAGAAGTCGGTGGCCATCGACCTTGCCAGCCCCCAGGGCCGCGAGATCGCCCAGCGGCTGGCCGCGGCGCCCGGCGAGGACGGCGGCCTGTTCGTGACCAACTTCCCGGTCGAGGGCTTCCTCTCCTACGACAAGCTGAAGGCCCTGCGGGACGACCTCATCTGCGTCCGCGTCATGGGCTGGGCCGATGGCTCGCAGGGCATGGACTACACGATCAACTCGGCGCTGGGCCTGCCGCTGATGACCGGGCCTGTGGGCGACGGGCGGCCGGTGAACCATGTGCTGGCCGCCTGGGACCTGCTGACCGGCGCCTACTGCGCGTTCTCGATGGTCTCGGCGCTGCTGGCGCGGATGCGCGGCATGGGCGGGCGCGAGATCCGCGCGCCGCTGAGCGATATCGGCGCGGCCACCATGGCCAACCTGGGCTTCTCGGCCGAGACGATGCTGACGGGGCATCAGCGGCCGCGGATGGGCAACGACGTGTTCGGCGCCTTCGGCCGCGACTTCACCACCAGGGACCGCGAGAAGCTGATGCTGCTCTGCATCACGCCGAAGCAGTGGGAGAAGGCGCTGGACGTGCTGGGCATCGGCGCGGGCGTGGCGGCGGTCGAGGCCGAACTGGGCGTCTCGTTCGCCAAGGACGAGGGCCTGCGGTTCACGCACCGAGCGCGGCTGTATCCGCTGTTCGAGCAGGCGTTCGCGGCGAAGACGGCGGCCGAGCTGACGCCGGCCTTCGACGCCGGGGGCGTCACCTGGGGCAGCTACCAGACCATGGAGGCGGCGCTGAACGATCCCCGCCTCTTCAAGGACAATCCGATGTTCGAGTCGGTGACGCATCCCTCGGGGCTGACCTATCCGGCGCCGGGGGCGATGGGCACGATCCCGCAGGACGTCCGCCGGCCGGTGGCGCCGGCGCCGAAGCTGGGCCAGCACACCGACGAGGTGCTGGCCGAGGTGCTGGGCCTGAGCAGCGGCGAGATCGCCAGGCTGCACGACGCGAACGTCGTGGCCTAGGAACGCTGTCCGCCTGGGGGACGTGCGCCGCTAGTCGTTGCGGCGCAAGTGCGTACGGACCGCGCGGACGTAATCCTCGGCGTGGGTGGCGGGCATGGCGTGTCCGGCGTCCGCCACCACCACCAGCGCCGCCGCCGGCATGCGGGCCACCAGCGGCTTCAGAACGTCGGCGGTCATCTCGTCGTACTCACCGGTGACCACCAAGGTCGGCTGGGTCACGCGCGGCAGCAGCGGCTCGCCGTCGTAGGTCTTGAGGCTGCCGGTCGCGCGGATTTCGCCCGGGCCCCACATGGTCTGGTACAACCGCTCGCTCAGGCCCACGCTTTTGTTCTGGGCATAGGCGCGCAGGTAGGCCGGCGGCGGTCGGCGTGTGGCGTACTGGCGGTAGAAGACGGCCATCGCCTTGCCGTACTCGGGATTGGCGGTGTCACCAGCGGCTTCCAGACGATTGATGGTCGCGACCACGTCCGGCGGGAGTTTCGCGAGCTGCGCCAGCGTGCTGCGCGTCCAACTCGCGGTCGAGATCAGGGGGCTGCCGAGGGTCAGACTCTTCAGGCCGCCGGGCTGGCGGGCGGCGTATTCCAGCGCCACGGTCGAGCCCCACGAATGGCCCACAAGATGCAGGCGGGGCAGGTCGAGCGCGGCGCGGATGGCGTCGACCTCGGAGACGAACCGCTCGACGGTCCAGTTGGCCGGATCGCCCGGGCGGTCGGATTGGCCGGAATCCAGCTGGTCGTAGAGGATCACGGCGCGGTCGTCGGTCATAGTCAACGACGGCAGGAAGTAGAGGTGGCTGCCCCCCGGGCCGCCGTGGATGCAGACGACAGGCGCCTTGGGCGCCTTCAGGTCGCCGTTCACGCGCACATAGATCTTGCCGCCGCGCACCGGGACCATCAGCTCGCGATCCGGCGCGGGCGGGGTCCAGTCGGTCTGTGCGAGCGCGCTGGGCGCGGCGGCCGCGCCGGCGAGACCCAGCAGGAAGCTCCGGCGGTCGAATGTCCCTTTGAGCGGCATGCGCCGCCTAGGCCGTCTGCTGGAGGACAAGGCCGAGCTCGGCGATCATCGTCTCGCGCATGGCGAACTTCTGAACCTTGCCGGTGACCGTGGTGGGGAAGCCGTCGACGAACTTGATGTGGCGCGGAATCTTATAGTGGGCGATCTGGCCGCGGCAGAACTCGCGCACCGCTTCGTCCTCCAGCGTTTCGCCGGGCTTCAGCACGATCCAGGCGCAGATCTCCTCGCCATACCTGGGATCGGGGACCCCGATCACCTGGACGTCCTGGATCGCCGGGTGGCGGTAGAGGAACTCCTCGATCTCGCGCGGATAGATGTTCTCGCCGCCGCGGATGACCATGTCCTTGATCCGGCCCACGACGTTGCCGTAGCCCTCGTCGTCGATCACGCCCAGGTCGCCGGTGTGCATCCAGCCGCCGCTGTCGATCGCCTCGGCCGTCCTCTCGGGATCGTCCCAGTAGCCCAGCATCACCGAGTAGCCGCGGGTGCAGAACTCGCCCGGTTCGCCCCGCGGGGTCACCCGGCCCTCGGAGTCGACCACCTTCACCTCCAGGTGCGGGTGCACCCGCCCGACCGTAGAGACCCGGCGTTCCAGGCTGTCGTCGGCGCTCGTCTGCCAGCTGACGGGCGAGGTTTCGGTCATGCCGTAGACGTTGGTCACCTGGACCATGTTCATGCGCTCGATCACCTGGCGCATGACTTCGATAGGACACGGCGACCCGCCCATGGCGCCGGTGCGCAGCGAGCTCAGGTCATGGTCGGCGAATCCGGGCAGCGCGAGCATGGCGATGAACATGGTCGGCACGCCGAACAGGGCCACGCAGCGCTCGGCCGCGACGGCCTCGAGCGCCGCCGCCGGGTCGAATCCCTCGCTGGGATAGACCATCGTGGCCCCGTGGGTGACGCAGCCCAGGTTGCCGATGACCATGCCGAAGCAGTGGTATAGCGGCACCGGGATGCAGACCGCCTCGCCCGGCTGGAGGCGCATCGCCTCGCCGGTGAAGAAGCCGTTGTTCAGGATGTTGTGGTGGCTGAGCGTGGCGCCTTTCGGGAAGCCGGTGGTGCCGCTGGTGAACTGGATGTTGATCGGGTCGTCGAACTGCAGGGTCGGCCCGATTTCGGCCAGGCGGGCGCGGTCGGCGCGCTTGGCGGTGCCTTCGATGTGGGGGAAGGACTGGCAGCCGCGGTGCGGGTCGTCGCCGATGGTGATCACCGCCTCGACGGTCGGCAGTCGGTGGGCTTCGCGCAGCTGGCGCACCATGGCCAAGTATTCGCTGGTCTTATGGCGCACCGCGATGACCAGGGCGCGGCAGCCCACCTTGTTGATGGCGTACTCGGCTTCGCTCAGGCGATAGGCCGGGTTGATGTTGACCAGGATCATCCCCGCCTTCGCTGTGGCGAACTGGGTGATCGTCCATTCGGCGCAGTTGGGCGCCCAGATCCCCACCCGGTCGCCCGGCTCCAGCCCCAGCGCCAGAAGGCCGGCCGCGAAGGCGTCGACCCGGTCCTTCAGCTGGGCATAGGTCCAGCGGACGCCCTGATGGCGCGAGACCAGTGCGACATTGTCGGGCCAGGCCGCGCAGGTCTCGTCGAACAGCGCCCCGATCGTCTTGCCGATCAATGGCTGCGTGCTGGCCCCATGGACGTAGCTGAGCGCCATCGTCCGTCTCCCCTTGTTTTGGCGAGGATGGCGGCGGGACGGTCCGGTGTCATCTGCTTAGAGGCGGTGCGGTGGTCTAGGCTCACGCAGCGTTCCCGTGGCAGAGAGCGAGGGTGAGCCAGGAAACCTTTCCCGAGATCCGTGAGGCGGTGCGCAAGCTGTGCGCGCGCTTCCCCGGCGCCTACTGGCGCGAGCTGGACCGTGAGCGGGCGTACCCGACCGCGTTCGTCCAGGCCCTGACCGAGGCGGGGTTCCTCTCGGTGCTGATACCCGAGGAGTACGGGGGCTCGGGCCTGGGGCTGGCGGCCGCCAACGCGGTGCTGGAGGAGATCCACCGGTCGGGGTGCAACGGCGGCGCCTGCCACGCCCAGATGTACACCATGGGGACGGTCCTGCGGCACGGCACGCCGGCGCAGAAGCAGGCCTACCTCCCGAAGATCGCCACGGGCGAGCTGCGGCTGCAGGCGTTCGGCGTGACCGAGCCCGACGCCGGCACTGACACCACCCGCATCACCACCTTCGCCCGGAAGGTCGGCGACAAGTACGTCGTGAATGGCCGGAAGCTGTGGATCAGCCGGGCCGAGCATTCCGACCTGATGGTGCTGCTCTGCCGGACCAGCCCGCGTGACGAGGCCAAAACCTCGGCCGGGATGAGCGTGCTGCTCGTCGACATGCGGACGGCGAAGGGGAACGGCCTGACCATCACGCCGGTCCGCACCATGCTGAACCACGCCACCACCGAGCTGCTCTTCGAGGATCTCGAGGTGCCCGCCGAGAACCTCGTCGGCGAGGAGGGCAAGGGCTTCAAGTACATCCTGGACGGCATGAACGCCGAGCGGATCCTGATCGCGTCGGAGTGCATCGGCGACGCGAAGTTCTTCATCGACCGGGCCAGCCAGTACGCCAAGGACCGCGTGGTGTTCGGTCGCCCGATCGGCGAGAACCAGGGCGTGCAGTTCCCGCTCGCGCGGGCCTACGTCCAGATGACCAGCGCCAGCCTGATGGTCGACAAGGCGGCCGCCCTGTTCGAGGCAGGACAGCCCTGCGGCACCGAGGCCAACATGGCCAAGCTCGTGGCCTCCGAGGCCAGCTGGTTCGCCGCCGACATGTGCCTGCAGACGCATGGCGGTTTCGGCTTCGCCGAGGAGTACGACATCGAGCGCAAGTTCCGCGAAACGCGCCTCTACCAGGTGGCGCCGATCTCCACGAACCTGATCCTCAGCCACGTGGCCACCCACGTGCTGGGCCAGCCGAAGAGCTTCTGACGCGAGGTCTGTTGGCGCGCCAGCGCCGAAAGAAATTGACCACGAACCACACGAACCACACGAACGGGGCCTGCCGATCAGCGCGGCGTGCGGGTAGATCGCGGGTTCGTGTGGTTCGTGTGGTTCGTGGTTCAACTGGACAGCGCCTGCGGCGCGCAGAGGGTAAGACGATGGCCTACGAGACGATCAAGGTGAGCGAGCCCGAGGCCGGGATCACCGTCATCACCTTCGCCCGGCCGGAGGTGGCCAATGCACTCTCGACCCAGATGGGCCGCGAGCTGCTGGACATCTGGAGCCAGTTGCGCTCGGCGGACGGCCTGCGCTGCGTGATCCTGAGCGGCGAGGGCAAGCACTTCCAGGCCGGCGCCGACCTCAAGGAGCGCAACGGTATGAGCGACGAGACGTGGGCCGAGCAGCACCGGCTGTTCGAGGCCATGATCCGCGCCCAGCTGGCCTGCCCGGTTCCGGTGATCGCCGCGGTGCAGGGCGCGGCCATGGGCGGCGGCTGCGAGATGACGCTGGCCTGCGATTTCGCATACGCCGCCGAGGGCGCGCGTTTCGGGCTGCCGGAAGCGGGCCTGGGCATCCTGCCGGGCCTGGGCGGGACGCAGCTGCTGACGCGTGCGGTCGGTCCCCGTCGGGCCATCGAACTGCTGACGACGGCCCAGCCGTTCAGCGCGGCGCAGGCGCTGGACTGGGGCCTGGTGAGCGGGGTCGTGGCGCCCGAGGCGCTGATGGAAACGGTGCTGGGCGTCGCCCGCGTGATCGCCAGCAAGGCGCCGCTGTCGGTGCGCGGCGCCAAGCGGGTGGTGCACGAAGGCCAGGACCTGGATCTGAAGCGCGCCATGGACCTGGAGCTGTCGATCTATAACCAGCTCTTCACCACCCAGGACCGCCGCGAAGGCGTCGGCAGCTTCAACGAGAAGCGCACCCCGGTGTTCGAGGGGAAGTAGGCGCGCTACGGTCCTCCCGACAACAAGGGAGGACGGCATGATCCGGAGAGGCCGGCCCTATCTGGAATATCGCACGGAGCCGGCGGGAGAGGCGACCGAGCAGCTGGAGCGTGAGGGCTACACGATCGTCCGGGGGCTGTTGTCGCCGGACGAGGTGGCCGAGCTCGCGGCCGATGTGGCGCGGGTCTACGACACCGAGCCCGAGGACCAGCGCAGCGGCGCGCCGCCCGAGGACCGCGACATGTTCCGCTATGCGATGCTGAACCGCAGCGCCGCGGCGCAGAAGGCGGTGGCGAATCCGAAGCTGCTGGCCGTGATCGAGCCGCTGCTGGGCGAGGACTGCCACGTGATCGCCAACACGGCTTGGCGCAACCCGGCCGGACAGCCGGGCGGCCACGGCGGGCAGAACTGGCACATCGACGCCGGGCCGCACGTGCCGCTGCCCGATGGCGTGCGCTGGCCGGCGGACATCCCGCATCCGGTATTCGCCGTCGGCGTCCACATCTATCTGCAGGACTGTGCGCTGGAGGATGGGCCCACGGGCGTCATCCCGGGCAGTCACCTGTCGGGCAGGCCGCCGCCGCAGGACCGCACGATGGACGGCGACCTGACCTACGAAGGCCGGGGCGTCGTGCCCTTCATCGTGAAGGCCGGTGACGCGGGCTTCTTCGTGTCCGATGTCTGGCACCGGCGGATGCCGACGAAGCTGGGCGCCGATCGGGGCCGGTTCTTCCTGCAGGCGCACTATGGCCGCCGAGACATCGCTCAGCGAATCCTGCCGACCCGGGACGCCAACCATCTGTCGCCGGAGGCCGTGGCGCGCGCCCATGCCGGCGCCGAGCGCGAGCGCAGGGTCGTAGGGCTGCATCCGCCGTTCTTCTACGACGGGTAGGGCGGGCCCCCCAACAACGGCCGGCGGAGCGCCAGGATCGCGAGGTCGTCGCTGGGGTCGCCGCCGGCTTCGAAGGCGCGGACGCGGGCCACCAGGCTGTCGGTCAGCGCCGAGAGCGGGCCGTCGCGGGGCGCCTCGGCCAGCGCCTGGCGCAGGCGCGCCTGGCCGAACAGCTGCCGCGACCGGTCCTGCGCCTCGGTGACGCCGTCGGTGAAGGCGACCAGCGTCGCGCCGGGCTCCAGCCGGGTCAGTTCGGCCTGATAGGCGAAGCCCGCGCCGGCGCAGAGCGGCGGCCCGCCGTCGATTTCCAGCGCGGCCACCGTCCCGTCGGCGTTCACCACCAGCGGGTTCTCGTGCCCCGCGCTGCAGAGGGCCAAGGCGCCGGTGTCCAGGTTCAGCACGCCCGCCAGCAGCGACATGGCCATGGCCTCGCCGTTGTTGCGCTCCAGCTCGGCCTCAATGGCGCGGAAGGCGTCGCCCAGCCGGTCGGCCTTGCGGGTGATGAGGCTGTGCGACAGGGCCTTGGCCAGCGCCATGAACAGCGAGGCGCCGACGCCCTTGCCGGTCACGTCGCCGACCAGGAACGCGAGATGGTCGTCGCCCACCTTGAAGGCGTCATAGAGGTCGCCGCCGACGCTGCGGGCGGGCTCGAGCACGGCGTCCACCTCGGCCCGGCCCGACAGCGCCGCCAGCGCGGCGCGGGGCAGCAGCATGCCGGCCTGGATGTCGCCGGCCGCGCGCTCGGCCCGCTTGCGGTCCTCGATGTCGCGCAGGATGTTCACCAGCTCGACCGCCGCGCCCGAGGCGTCGCGGATGACGGTCGGGCTCTCCTCGATCCACGTCCAGTCGCCCGACTTGTGGCGGATGCGGTACTCGCGCCGGCTGCCGTCCAGATCGCCGAGGGCTGCGAACCTGGCCGGCCGCCGCTCGGCCAGCCGGGGGCGATCGTCGGGGTGCACGAAACTGCCGGCGGGGACGCCGATCAGGTCGCGCGGGGCATATCCGTAGCGCCGGACGCTGGGCGAGGCCCAGGTGATCTTCGAACTGGGATCCAGCCGCAGGATCACGTCGGCCGAGTTCTCGACCAGGAAGGCCAGCTCGGCCTCGTGGCGGCGGATGCGGGCCTGGGCGTCGTGCAGCTCGCGCTCCATCGACACATAGGCCTTGAGGTCGCGGCGCAGCGTCATCGCCGACGAGACGGCGGCGGCCATCGCCTCCAGCTGGGCGCACTGGGCCTCGCCGAAGTCGTGGCGCGGCCGGTAGTCGATGACGCAGAAGCTGCCGAGCCGGAAGCCGTCGGGGCTGGTCAGAGGCGCGCCGGCATAGAAGCGGACGAACGGCTCTCCGGTGACCAGCGGGTTGTCGCGGAAGCGCGGGTCGGCCGTGGCGTCGGGAATCAGCATCGTTCGCGCCTGGCGGATCGTGTGATCGCAGAACGCCACGTCGCGCGGCGTCTCGCCCCCGTCCATGCCCACGCACGACTTGAACCACTGGCGCTCGGCGTCGATCAGCGACACCAGCGCGACCGGGGTCTGGAACGTCTGGGCTGCGAGCGCCGTCAGGTTGTCGAAGATCGCCTCGGGCTCGGTGTCCAACACGTCCAGGGCGCGCAACGCCGCGAGCCGCCGGGCTTCGTCGGCGATCGCGCGGTCCGCATCCTGGATGGACTTGTCCATGCCCCTTCCTACGGTCCGGGAGCATAACCGGATGACGGCTTTGTGGTGGGAGATTCTGCGCCTACCGTCGCGCTCATGAAGATGCCCGCGCCCGACGATGCGCTGATCGCCCGCAAGGCCGAGATCGTGCGCGCGCTGCGGCGCATCGTGCCCGGCGAGGGCGTAGTGTCGGAACCGGCGGGCCTGGTCCCGTTCGAGAGCGACGGCCTTTCGGCCTATCGGCAGCAGCCTCTGGCGGTGGTGCTGCCCGAGACCACGGCGCAGGTCTCGGAGATCCTGCGCTGGTGCCAGGCCAACGGGGTGAAGGTGGTGCCGCGCGGCGCGGGCACGTCGCTGTCGGGCGGCGCGCTGCCGCTGGCCGACGGGGTGGTGCTGGGCCTGTCGAAGTTCAACCGCGTCCTGGAGGTGGACTACGCCAACCGCTGCGCGGTGGTGCAGCCGGGGGTGACGAACCTGGCCATCACGGGCGCCGTCGAAGGGCGCGGCTTCTACTATGCCCCCGATCCTTCGAGCCAGATCGCCTGCACCATCGGCGGCAACGTGGCCGAGAACTCGGGCGGGGTGCACTGCCTCAAGTACGGGCTGACCACCAACAACCTGCTGGGCTGCGAACTGGTGCTGATGAGCGGCGAGATCGTCCGGTTCGGCGGCAAGGCGATGGACGCCGAAGGTTATGACCTGCTGGGGTTGGTCACGGGATCCGAGGGGCTGCTGGGCGTGGTCACCGAGGTGACGGTGCGCATCCTGCCCAAGCCGGAAACGGCGCGGGCGCTGCTGCTGGGGTTCCCGTCGGTGGAGCAGGCCGGCGCCTGCGTCGGCGACATCATCGCCGCGGGCGTGATCCCGGCCGGGCTGGAGATGATGGACAACCCGGCAATCAGGGCGGCCGAGGCGTTCGTGGGGGCGGGCTATCCGGTGGACGCCGCCGCGCTGCTGATCTGCGAGCTGGACGGGCCCGAGGCCGAGTGCGCCGAACTGGCGAGCCACGTCCGCATGCTGGCCGCCCAGCGCGGGGCCGACTTCGTGAAGACCTCCGAGAGCGAGGCCCAGCGGCTGTCGTTCTGGGCGGGGCGCAAGGCCGCGTTCCCGGCGGTGGGCCGCATCGCGCCCGACTACTTCTGCATGGACGGCACGATCCCCCGCAAGGCGCTGCCGCAGGTGCTGACCCGGATCACCGAGCTGTCGGCGCAGTACGGGCTGGGCGTGGCCAACGTCTTCCACGCGGGCGACGGCAACCTGCACCCGTTGATCCTCTACGACGCCGACATCCCCGGTCAGCTGGAAAAGGCCGAGGCGTTCGGGGCCGACATCCTCAAGCTGTGCGTGGCGGTAGGCGGCGTGCTGACCGGCGAGCACGGGGTGGGCGTCGAGAAGCGCGACCTGATGGGCGAGATGTTCGACGAGACGGACCTGGCCTGCCAGCAGCGGGTGAAATGCGCCTTCGACCCCGGCCTGCTGCTCAATCCCGGCAAGGTGTTCCCGGTGCTGCACCGCTGCGCCGAGCTGGGCCGCGTGCACGTGCACAAGGGCAAGCTGGCCTTCCCGGAGCTGCCGCGCTTCTGATGCTGGACCAGGTTCGCCCCCTCAAGCCCACGACCCCCGAAGAGGTCCAGGCCATCGTGGCCGAGGCCGGGGCGCACGCGCGCCACATCGAGGTGGTCGGGGCCGGCACCAAGCGGGCGATCGGGGCCATGGACCCCATCGACATGGTGCTGTCGACCCAGCGGCTGGACCGCATCGTCGACTATTCCCCGGATGAGCTGGTGCTGACCGCCCAGCCCGGCGTGCGCATTGCCGACCTGGAGAAGATCTGCGCCAGCCGGGGCCAGATGCTGGCGTTCGAGCCTCCGCGCTGGACGCGCCTGCTTGGCGCGCGGGGCGAGCCGACCCTGGGCGGGGTGATCGGGGCCAACCTGTCCGGGCCCCGGCGCGTCCGGGCCGGCGCGGCGCGCGACCATCTCCTGGGGTTCGAGGCCGTGTCGGGCCGGGGCGAGGTGTTCAAGGCCGGCGGCAAGGTGGTGAAGAACGTCACCGGCTACGACCTGATGAAGCTGATGGCCGGGTCGTGGGGAACGCTCGCGATCTTCACCGAGCTGACCATCAAGGTGCTACCGGCGCCGCGCATCGAACTCACGCTGCTGCTGTTCGGCCTGGCCGACGTGCGGGCGGCCGAGGCGATGCAGGCGGCGCTGAACGGGCCGTTCGAGGTCTCGGGCGCGGCTCACCTGCCGACCTTCGCGGCGCGCTCGCGACCGCTGAAAGCCGAGATGCCGGTGACGGCGCTTCGCCTGGAGGGGTTCGAGGCGTCGGTCGAGGCCCGCGCCCAGGCCCTGGTGGCGGCGCTGTCGGGCTTCGGGCGGATCGACGAACTGGAGGGCGAGCACTCCCGCGACTTCTGGGGTCAGGTTCGCGAGGCCGAAGCGTTCGCGGGCGATCCCCGGCCGCTTTGGCGCCTCAGCCTGCCGCCGGCCCAGGGCTGGAAGGGACCGCACGCTCTGCCTGGCGATGCGCTCTATGACTGGGGCGGCGGGCTGGCCTGGCTGCTCACGGAAGAGCCGGCGGACAAGGTGCGCAGCGTGGCGCGGGGCCTGGGCGGGCATGCGCTGTGCCTGCGCGGCGCCGAGGCGTTCGGGCCGCGCGAGGGCGCGCTGGGCGAACTGCAGGGCCGCGTGAAGGCCGCCTTCGATCCGCTGGGCGTGCTGAACCCCGGCCGGATGGAGGGCGCGGCGTGAGGACCGCCTTCACCCCCGATCAGCTGGCCGACCCGGAAACCGCCGCCAGCGCCGCGGCGATCCGCAAGTGCGTGCACTGCGGCTTCTGCACGGCGACCTGTCCGACCTATGTGTTGCTGGGCGACGAGCGCGACAGCCCGCGCGGCCGGATCGAGCTGATCCGCGAGATGCTGGAGCACGGCGGCCCGCCGGCGCCGGCGACGGTGACCCACGTCGACCGCTGCCTGTCGTGCCTGGCCTGCACCACGACCTGCCCGTCTGGCGTCGACTATGCTCAACTGATCGACCACGCCCGGGCGCACATCGAGGCGCACCATGTGCGGCCCCTGCCCGAGCGGTTGTTGCGGATGGCGCTGGCGTGGGTATTGCCGCATCCGAAACGGCTGAGGCTGGCCATGGGACTGGGCCGGCTGGCCCGGCCATTGGAGCCGACCCTGGAGCGCACGGGGTTGAAGCCGCTGGCCGCGATGCTGCGCCTGCTGCCCGCGCCGAGACAGGCAGCCGAGGGCACGACGTCGGCGCCGGTCACGCGCCGGGGACGCGTGATCCTGCTGCAGGGCTGCGTGGAGTCCGTTGTCGCGCCGCAGGTGCGCGCGGCGGCGACGCGGTTGCTCGCGCGCTGTGGCTACGAGGTCGTGCTGGCCGAGGGCGAGGGCTGCTGCGGCGCGCTTTCGCAGCACCTGGGCCGCCCCGACGAGGCCAGGGCCATGGCGCGGGCCAACCTCTCCGCCTGGGGCCGGGCGGGGAAGGTGGACGCCATCGTCACCACGGCGGCCGGCTGCGGGACCATGCTGAAGGACTACCGCCACCTGGTGGGCCAGGATGTCCCGGCGAAGGACATCCTGGAGTTCGTGGCCGAGGCCGGCCTGCCGCCGGTGGCTCGGCCGCCGGGGATCGCAGTGGCCTATCACGCGGCCTGCTCGCTGCAGCACGGACAGCAGATCAAGACCGCGCCGCCGAAGCTGCTGGCCGACGCGGGCTTCGACGTGCGTCTGCCCGCCGAGGGTCACCTCTGCTGTGGCTCGGCGGGGGTCTACAACATCCTGCAGGTCGAGCTGGCCACCCGCCTGCGCGATCGCAAGGCCGCCAACATCGCCGCCACCGGCGCGGCCGTGGTGGCCGCGGGCAACGTGGGCTGCATGACCCAGCTGGCCCCGGCGCTGGCCGCGCCGATCGTCCACCCGGTGGAACTGCTGGACTGGGCGACGGGCGGGCCGAAGCCCGCGGCGCTGGCGGCGCCCGAACCCGACCGCCTCCGTATTGATCCCTAGGGTGCGATCCCACGGTATCGGCCCGTAGGCGCCGCTCCGTAGTGTCCAGCCTCGACGCGCCGTCGCAAAAGCCGCGGCGTCGAAGAGGAATTGTCCGATGCGTCCGATTCTGAAACCGGAGGTCGTCGTTGCCGCCTACGGCGCCTATGCCGCCATCACGCTGGGCGTGGCGTTACTGGACCGGACGGGGGCGGCGCGGCTCACGCCGCCTGAACAAAGCCCGGCCACGCCGACATGTACTGGACGAAGGCCGGGCTAAGGCCCTCATTGGCCAGGTATTCGGCCGTCACCGGTAGCGCGACCGGCGTGAACGCCGCGTCGCGGGACCGCTCCGGGAAGTCGTGGTGCAGGATGGCCGCGCGCCCGATCAGCACGAAGTCGGCGCCCCTCTCCAGCATCTCGGCGGCGATGGCGGGCGAGGTGACCTTGCCGGCCACGCCCAGGCGCACGTCGCCGCGCGGCAGCTCGGTGAAGTAGCTCATCAGGCTCTTGCCCTTGAACTCTTCCTCGACCGGCTCCTTGAAGACATCCCACAGCGACATGTCGAGATAGTCGATCCTGCCGTCCGCCAGGATCCCGCGGGCGATCTCGATGATCTCGGCCAGCTTCAGGCCGAAGCGCTCGGGCGACAGGCGGAGGCCCAGTTGGAAGTCCGGGTGGGTGCGCGCGCGCACGCCGTCGATGATCTCGTGGATGATCCGCGCGCGGTTCTCGACCGAGCCGCCGTAGCGGTCGTCGCGCCTGTTGATCTCGGGCGAGAGGAACTGGGCCAGGATGTAGCCGTGGGCGCCGTGGATCTCGACGCCGTCGAATCCGGCCTTCTCGGATCGGACGGCGGCGGCGACGAAGTCTTCCACCAGCTGCTCGACCTCGGCCAGTGACAGGCCGCGGGCGCCCGTCTCGGGATCGTCGGACGCGCTCACCGGCGTGCCGACGAGGTCCTTGGGCGAGCGGTTCCCGGCATGGTGGAGCTGGACCGAGGACACGCTGTTGTGACGCCTGATCTCGGCGGCGAGCCGGGTGAGCCCCTCGAGATGCTGGTCGCCGAACACCCCAAGCTGGCCGGGAAAGCCCTGGCCGACGGCCTGGACGTGGGCGGCGCAGGTCATGGTGAGGCCGAAGCCGCCCTTGGCCCGCAGGGTCAGCCAGTTGAACTCGGCGTCCGACAGCGTCCCGTCCGGGTGGCTCTGCGTGTTGGTGAGCGGCGCCAGCATGAAGCGGTTCTTCAGCGCGGGGCCACGGGCCAGGGTCAGGGGAGAGAACAGGTCGGCCAAGGCAGGCTCCGGGAATGCAGGTTTCGGTGCGAGATACCGGCCTTCCGTCACGGACGGCAAACGAGCCTTTCTGCAAGCGCGTACAGAGCTGAACCTCGCTCCTCTAGGCAAGGGGGGCAGGAGGTCGAGATGACAACACGGCCGCCGTCCGCCTCCCGCTCGCGCTGATCTTCGAAGCCATACGAGAGTACGGCGCTGACGCGCCACCGCGGCTGACGCGCCTTCATCCCGCTTCCGCGGCGATGAAGATGGGGCCGCCGACGATGTCATAGCGGCCGTCGTCGGCCGGGCGCAGGGCCGTGATCTGCATGACGGGCGGCGCGCCTGCGACCTTGCCCAATCGGCTGCCTTGCGGGATCGCCAGGCGCGGGCGGTGTTCGCTGGAGAGGCTGGTCAGGGCGCGGCGGATGGCCGGGCCCTGGGCCCGGAACGGCAGCGGCTCGGAGAGCGCCGCGAGGGGCCGCGCGTAGAGGCCCACCAGCCAGTAGCGTTCGCCGCGGGTGACGAAGGCGTAGCCGGCGTGGGTGTGGGTGGGGCGCAGCAGGTTCTTCCAGTGACCGGTGCTGCCCTTCAGGCGCTGCAGCATCTGGCCGGCGCTGGTCGGCGGGCCGCGGTGGTAGGCGATGTTTTCGGACGGCGAGCCGATGGTCGTGCGGCCCAGCAGCCAGAGCCGGTGGCTGGGGTCGAAGCCCTCGGGCGAGAGGTGCTCGACGTAGGACCGCTGGGCCAGGTCGCCGGCGTGGGCGAGGGCGGAGGCGGCCAGCTCGTCGTGCCAGATAACCGGCGGCGAACCGGCGTCGCGGCGGATGCGGTTGGTCAGGTCCAGCATCGCCCGGCCGGTGGCCGGGTCGGCGCGGCCGCCGCCGATGTCGTCGAGGCGGGCGCGCAGGCGGGTCTCGTAAGCGGTCCAGGCGGCGGGGTCGGTGGCGGCGGGCGCGGAGTCGGTGACGACCTGAGCGAGCGCCGGGGCCGCGCAGGCCGACAGGGCGGCGCCCAGGACGGTCCGCCGCGCGAGGCTCACGCGGGGGCGCTCATTGCGGCTTCATGCCGGCGATCCAGTCGCGGACCAGCGCCAGTCCCTCGTCGTGCGTCAGGGTGCGGCCGAGCTCGGGCATCATCACGCCGGGCTCGTTCGAGGCCATGCGGTAGACCAGGATCGAGGCGTCCGGGCGGCCGGGCTCGATCCCGACCTTGAGGTTGCCCGACCCACGGCCCGCCGCCACTGGCCCCTTACCGACGCCCAGTTGCGGCGGACGTTGCTCTTCCACCCCCAGGAAGAGACCTGAGTTCGACGCGATGGCCCGGGGCCCGTGACAGTGGGCGCAGTTGGCGTCGAGGTAGGCGCGGGCGCGGGCCTCGACGGGCTCGGCCGGGTCGTCCCAGCGCGCGGTCCGGGGCGCGGCCGCCGGCTTCGGAGCGCCCGACAGGACGCCGGTTCGCGACCAGTGCGCCAGCTGGTTCTCGCGCCCCGTCTCGTAAGCGAAGTCGCCGTTGAGGTTGCGCGCCTTGGGCCCGATCGGCGTCACCGCCTTGTCGAGCTGGTGACACTCCTTGCACTGGTTCTGGTTGGGAACGGCGTAGTCGACGTGGCGGGTTTGGCCCCGGCTGTCGACGAAGCTGACGTCCAGGCGCGCGCCGGCGCGCTTCAGCACCGCCTCGGTCTGGGCGGCGTTCCAGACGTAGGTCTGGGCGACCCAGCCGTCGCGCTTACGGATCAGGAGGCGGGTCTCGAGGTAGCGGACGTTCTCGCTCGGCCGCCGGAAGTCCGCCGGATAGGCGAAGGTCTTCACCAGCGTCGCGCCGACGGGGAAGTCCAGCACGCCGTCGGCCCGGTACTTCGCCTTGGTCCCCGGCGGCAGGTAGAGAAAGCGGAACTTCTCCGCGTAGTCGGTGAACAGCGGGGTGTTCAGCGCATAGGGCGTCAGGCCGCCGTTCGGCGTGCGGCCGGCCTCATCCCGGAACAGCCGGTAGTCGGCCAGCTTCGGCGCGGGGGCCTCCGCCAGCAGGGCGTCCAGCGCCACCACCTGCGGATCGGGCGCAGCGCCCAGGCAGGCGATCGCGGCCAGGACGGCGGCCAGGCGCTTCAAGGGTTAGGCTCCGAGATCGGCCTGCGCCTTCGGCAGGACCACGGGCTTGGGCTCGGCCATCTCGGGCGTCGGATCGGGGATCACCGTCGTGGCCGTCACCGCCGGATTGGCCTTCTCCACCTGACCCGGGCCCGGCAGGCGCAGATTCAGCACCGGGCCGTCCAGCAGGCGGACCCGCACCGGCTCGGTCGTGCCGGGGAAGCTGGTGACCCCGTCCCACACGATCGGCGGGATGTCGGACTTGAGCATCATCTTGATGAGCCCGCCGCCGGCGAACTTGGGATCGAAGCCGTTCTTGCCGATCCGGTTGTTCCGAACGACCACGTCGCGGGGCAGCGGGTTGTAGGACTTGTCGTCGAAGCTCTGCGTGTAGCTGACCAGGATGACGCCGCTCGATGCGTTGCCGTCGATGTCGTTCTCGAACACGTGGACGTTGCGGTTCGCCATGATCATCACGCCGGTGCCCATCGGCACGTTGGCGACGATGTTGCCCTTGGGGGCGAAGTTGGGCGTGTCGTTCTGGACGACCTTGTTGCGGAACAGGCGCGTCGAGTGGCCGCCCATCTGCGGCAGGTTGGGCAGGTCGAACACCAGGATGCCGCCGGTGTTGCGGGTGGCGACATTGTCGAACACGTCGGCGTTCATCGAGTTCTCGATCTCGATGCCGGCGACGTTGAACTCGGCGCGGCTGCGCTTGACGATGATGTTCCTGGACTGGCCCACATAGATCCCGGCGTCGGAGGCGCCGCGCACCACCACCCGGTCGACCAGAACGTTCGTGGAGGCGACCGGATAGACTCCGTAGGCCCCGTTGGTCTCCTTCGGCCCGCCGGTCCACTCGACACGCAGGTTGATGAAGCTGATCTGGTCGGCGCCCTTGGATTTCACCCCGTCGCCCTTGGTGTCCTCGACGCCGAAGTCGCGGACCGTGACCTTGTCGGAGGTGATCAGCAGGCCCTCACCCGCGCCCTTCTGGCCCTTGAACGACAGCACCGTGGCCTCGGGGCCCGCGCCCTTCACCGTCACGTTGTCCACGTCCAGCGACAGGCCGTCCGTCAGCTCGAAGCGGCCGGCGCCCAGCGCCACCACATCGCCGGGCTTGGCGTCCAGCAGCGCGGTCTGGATGCGCTCCTGCGCGTCGGGCCCCGGCGCGACGGCGATCGTCTTGGCGTGGGCGGCGCCGGCCAGTGCGGTTGCAGCCAGCAGGGCGGTGGTGAAGCGGATCATGACTTGGCCTCCCCGGCATCGTGACGTGCCGTTCAACTTTGAGGGTAGACGCTGTTCAGGGGGGGTCTGCAACCCCTAAGCTCCCCCGATGAACGTCGAAATTCTGCGCATCGGGCCGGGCGACGCCGCGGTCCTGGAACGGGTGGCCGAGGACGTCTTCGACGACGACATCGACCCGGCGAAACTCGCCGCCTATCTGGCCGCGCCCGGGCACATGATGATCGTGGCCGTGTCGGACGGCGTGGTGGTGGGGCAGACCCGGGGCATGATCCAGTATCACCCCGACAAGCCCACCGAACTCTACATCGACAACCTGGGCGTAACGCCGGCCCGGCAGCGGGAGAGGATCGCCAGCCGCCTGCTGGACGAGCTGACCGCCTGGGGGCTGGAGCACGGGTGCGAGGGCGCCTGGGTGGCGACCGAGATCGATAACGAACCGGCGCGCGCGCTCTACGGCCTGCGCGGCGCCGAGGGCGAGACCTTCGTCGGCTACTTCTACGCGTTCGACGACGACTAGCGGCGGCTGTGGTCGCCAGGACGCTCGCCCGTCCAGCGCTTGAACGCCCGGGAGAAGGCCGACGCGTCGGAGGCGATGAGCCCGGAGGTCATCGATCTGATTGCTGCGGTCATGGGCGCGGGAGGGGCCTCACACATACCCTGTGGCCTCCTGAAGTGAAGAGGCGCGAATGGTGCAAGCCGCGACCGCCGGGCCGATTTTGCGCCCGGCGCCTGACAAGGTCCTGACCGTCACCGCCGGCGCCTGGCTGGCGACCGCGCTGATCGGCCAGTGGGCGTTCGTCACCTACATCCTGGCCAGCTACGCCTGGCCGGCGGCCCAAGGAAATATCGCCGCCTGGGCCGACCGGGCGCTGAAGGGCTATGAACCGGGCGACACCGTGGGCAACCTGGTCTTCGGCGCCCATGTGATGATGGCCGCGGTGATGAGCTTCGGCGGCGCACTGCAGTTGGTCCCGCAGATCCGGGCGCGGGCGCGCGGGTTCCACCGCTGGAACGGCCGCGTCTTCCTGGCCACGGCCTTCGCGATCAGCTTGGGCGGGCTCTACCTGGTCTGGGTGCGCCACGCGACCACCACCCTGGTGGGCGAGATCGCGATCACCCTCAACGCCCTGCTGATCTTCGGCTTCGGCGCGATGGCTTGGAAGACCGCTGTGGCGCGGGACATCGCGGCGCACCGGCGCTGGGCGATGCGCACCTTCATGGTCGCCAACGGCGTCTGGTTCATGCGCCTGGGCTACATGGCCTGGACGATCCTGAATCAGGGGCCGGTCGGCATGGGTGACAACCTCGAGGGCCCGTTCGACGTCTTCCTGAGCTTCGCCGCCTACCTTGTGCCGCTGGCGGGCGTAGAGGCCTACCTGCGGATCCGCGACGGCGCGGGGCCGACCGGCAAGGCGGTTGCGGCCGGCGTTCTGATGGTGTTCACCGCGATCACCGCAGTGGGTGTTTTCGGGGCGGCGGCCTTCATGTGGGGCCCTCGGATCGTCCAGGCCCTGGCCGCCTAGGCCGTCAGGACCCCTTGGCGACGTAGGCGTCGATGTCGGCCAGGTGGCGGGCGATGGTCTGCGGCGGCAGGAACGAGCCGGTGAAGCTGTTCTTCGCCAGGGTGACCAGTTCGTCCTTCGTCAGGCCCAGAGCGTCGGAGGTCTGGGTCCAGTTTGCGCCGAGGTAGCCGCCGAAATAGGCCGGGTCGTCCGAGTTCAGGGTCGCCTTCAGGCCCAGGCCCAGCATGCGCTTCAGTGGGTGCGCCTTCAGGTCGTCCACGACGCAGAGCTTCAGGTTCGAGAGCGGACAGACGGTCAGCGTCATGCCCTCGGCGACCAGCCGCTTCACTAGGCCTGAGTCTTCCAGCGCCCGGTTGCCGTGGTCGATGCGGTCGACGCCCAGGATGTCCAGCGCCTCCCAGACGTATTCGGGCGGGCCTTCCTCGCCGGCGTGGGCCACCAGCTTCAAACCGCGCTCGCGCGAGGCCTTGAACACCCGGGCGAACTTCGACGGCGGATGGCCCACCTCTGACGAGTCCAGGCCCACGCCCATGATCCGGTCGAGGTAGGGCTCGGCGTCCTTCAGCGTGGCGAACGCGGCGTCCTCGTCCAGGTGCCGCAGGTAGCAGAGGATCAGGCTGGACGTGACGCCCAGGCTGGTCTCGGCCTCCTTCATCCCGGCCAGCAGCCCCTCGATCACCACCCTGAACGGCACGCCGCGGTCGGTGTGGGTCTGGGGGTCGAAGAACAGCTCGACGTGCTTGCAGCCGTCGGCCGCCACGCGCCGGAAGTAGGCCAGCGCCAGATCCCTGAAGTCGTCCTCGGTGATGAGCACGCCGGCGCCCTGGTAGTAGATGTCGAGGAAGTCCTGCAGGTTCGAGAAGGCGTAGGCGGCGCGCACGTCTTCCACCGACTTGAAGGGCAGTGCGATCCCGTTCCGTTTGCCCAGTTCGAACATCAGCTCGGGCTCGAGGCTGCCCTCGATATGCAGGTGCAGTTCGGCCTTGGGCAGGCCGCGGATGAAGTCGGCGGTGGTCATGCGCCCACCTCACCGCGAAATGGCGGAGGGTCAAGGCGCAGCGCGCCTCAGGGTTTGCGGAAGCGCAACGCGAACTGGTCGGTCCGGCCGCGGATGGACGGGTCGAAGACGCTGGCGCTCCGAGGATCGGTGGGGTTGGCCAGGACGTCGCTCGCGGCCTCGAACACGAACCCCGCGGCCTCGACCTCGCGGCGGACCTGGGCCGGGTCGATGCGATGGAGCTGGTCGGGCTGGTCGCCCCGATGGTCGACGATCACATAGCGGCCACCCCGTTTCAGCGCCCTGAACACCGCCGCGTTGAACGCCGCCGGCGCGCCGGCCACGGCGTATCGGGTGTGCAGGTCGTGGTAGTTCTGCGCCGTGAACACCAGGTCCAACGGCTCGGGCGCGGCGAACGCTGTCGTGGCACCCGTGAGGACCGTCACGTTCCTGAGCGGCGCGGCCGCCGCGTTGGCCCGGGCGTCGGTGAGATGGCCGGGCAGCAGCTTGACGATTTCGTCCGGCGGATAGGCGTAGACGCGGCCCTTCGCCCCCACGGCTGGCGACAGCACGCGGGTGAAGTAGCCGCCGCCGGGCGTGTATTCGGCCACCTTCCAGCCGGGCCGCACCTGGGCGAACGCCACCACCTCGGCGGGCCTGCGCATGGCGTCGCGCGCGCGGTCGGCGTCGGTTCGCCCCGGCGCGGTCAGCACCGCGGCGAGACCAGCAAGCAGGATCAGCACATTCATCGGTCGTCCTCCTGCGCACGAGACGCCTGAACCTAGCCGCATTCGACAGGCTTGCGAGCGGCGCGGGCTCGTCTAGGGTCTGCCGCAACTGGGGAGTGTGCGTGCAGGGGGATAGCGTTGCGGTAGGGGGTGGCCCGGCGGCTGAGGCGAAGTTCGCCGCAGCCCATAAGGCGCTCCTGAACACGCCCGGCGTCCAGTTCGACTTCGCGGCGACGCCGGATCAGACGCCGCCCGACTGGCTGGAGCCGCTGATACAGTTCATCGCCGCGATCGCTCCGGTGTTGCAGGTGCTGTTCTGGGGCGGCCTGGCGGTCGGCGCGCTGCTGATCATCTATTTCGTCGTCCGCGAGATCGCGCCCGAGAGCTGGTTCCGGGGCAAGAAGACCGTGGTGCCGATCACCGATTGGCGGCCTGACGCGGGCAGGGCCCAGGCGCTGCTGGAAGACGCCGACCGGCTGGCCGCGGACGGGCGGTTCGACGAGGCGATCCACATCCTCCTGTTCCGGTCGATCGACGACCTGGTGACGCGCCGGCCGGGCGTGGTGCAGCCGGCCCTGACCAGCCGCGACATCGCCACCCTCAAGGTGCTGCCCGAGGACGCCCGCGCCGCTTTCGCCCGGCTGGCCCAGGCGGTCGAGCGAACGTTCTTCGGCGGGCGGCCCGCGGACGCCGACGCCTTCTCGGTTGCGCGCGCGGACTACCAGGCCTTCGCCTTTGCCGAGGGCTGGCGATGAGCGCCGTCGCCGACCAGCCGGCTCCGGGCCCCGCGTTCTCGCCCAAGGTGATCATCGCCCTGGTGCTGGTGGGCCTGGTGGCGATGGCGGGCCTGGCGGTGCTGTCGGCCTTCGCGCCCGACCTGCGCTCCGGCAACGATGGCCGCGCGCACGCGCTGTCGAAATCGGCCATCGGCTTTGCCGGAGCGCCCATTCTGCTGAAGGCTCTTGGCGCGCCGGCGGTGGTCAGCCGCATCCGGCCCACGCGGCCCCAGGAGGCGGTCGTGGTGCTGACGCCCGACGCCAGCCTGAGCCCCGAAGAACTGCAGGCCTATCCGAAGGGGCCGCTCACCCTGATCGTGCTGCCCAAGTGGGTCGCGGCGCCCGACCCGATCCGCAAGGGCTTCGTGCGCAAGGTGACCACCATCGTGGACGGCGACGGGTTCGAGCCGATGCTCGGGGCCTACGCCAAGACGACCCGCATCGCCCATCCAAAGGGCGTCTACCGCTGGACGCTGCGCGGCGAAGGGCCGTTCGCGGGGCAGACCCTGCCGCTCGGGCCCATCGACCGGCTCCAGACGCTCTCGGGCGAGGGCTGGGCGCCGGCCCTGGTGGACGGGCAGGGGCGCATGGTCCTGGCCTATTCCCGCAAGACCCCCAGCATCTGGGTGCTGGCCGACCCCGACCTGATCAACAACCACGGCCTGTCCAGCCGCGACACGGCCCGCGCCGCCGCCGCGATCTTCGAGACCGCGCGGCAAGGCGAGCGGCCGATCACCTTCGACGTCACCCTGAACGGCTACGAGCGGAGCCGCGGCATCTGGCGCACCATGCTGGAGCCGCCATGGCTGGCGGCCACCCTGATCGGCGCGGCGGCGGGCCTGCTGATGGGCGTCCACGCCCTGGCCCGCTTCGGCCAGCCGCGGCGGCGCGAGCGCGCCTTCGCGCTGGGCGCCCGGGCGCTGGTGGACAATTCGGCCGACCTGGTGCGGATGGCCCGGCGCGAGCACGAGCTGGCTCCGGCCTATGCCGCCCTGATCCGCGGCCTCGTTACGCGCGCCGGCGGCGGGCATGCGGCCGACGAGCACTGGCTGGAACATCTGGCGGAACGCCGCGGGGCGACCTCGCCCGGCGAGTTGGCCGCCGAGGCCGATAAGGCCAAGACCCGCGACGACCTGCTGGCCGTCGCGCGCAAACTGTACGACTGGCGAGGGGAGATGACGCGTGAACGTCGCTGAGGTGAAGGTGCTGGCCGACCAGGTCAGGGCCGAGGTCGGCAAGGCCATCGTGGGCCAGCACGACACCATAGACCTGCTGCTGACGGCGCTGTTCGCCCGCGGCCACGTGCTGCTGGAGGGCCCGCCCGGGGTGGCCAAGACCTACCTGGCGCAGAGCTTCGCGCGCACGCTGGGGCTGGACTTCGGCCGCATACAGTTCACCCCCGACCTGATGCCCGCCGACATCATCGGGTCCAACGTCTTCAACTTCCAGACTTCGACCTTCTCGCTGACCGAAGGGCCGCTGTTCTGCGAGCTCCTGCTGGCCGACGAGATCAACCGCACGCCGCCCAAGACCCAGGCCGCGTTGCTGGAGGCCATGCAGGAGCGTCGCGTCACTATCGACGGCAAGTCGCGTGCGCTGTCGCCCAGCTTCATGGTCGTCGCCACGCAGAACCCGCTGGAGCAGCAGGGCACCTATCCGCTCCCCGAAGCCCAGCTTGACCGGTTCCTCTTCAAGCAGACCCTGGGATATCCCGGTCGCGAGGAAGAGCGCCGGATCGTCGCCGAGTACGGCGCTCAGAGCGGTCACGCCGACCCGGCCGACCGCGGCGTGGGACGCGTCGCCACCGCCAAGCAGCTCGCCGAGGCGCACGAGGCGGTCGCGGCCGTGCGTCTGACCGACGAGATCGTGGGCTATGTGCTGGACCTGGTGCGCTCCACCCGCGAGACGCCCGACCTCTCCAGCGGCGCCTCGCCCCGCGCGGCGGCCCAGCTGGCGCTGTCGGCGCGGGCCCGCGCGGCGCTGGACGGGCGTGACTATGTGATCCCCGACGACGTGAAGGCGCTGGCGCTGCCGGCGCTGCGCCACCGGGTGATCCTGTCGCCCTCAGCCGAGATCGACGGCCGCCGGCCCGACCAGATTCTGCAGACGCTCGTCGACCTGGCCGCGGCTCCCCGGTAGCGGCCGCTTTGCGACTCTACCCCACCCGCCGCGCGATCGCGCTGATGGCCGCAGGGGCCGCTCCGGCCCTGGGCGTCGCTCTGGTCGCGCCCGGCCTGTGGACCGCGGCGGCGGCGTGGATCGTGCTGGCCATCGGTCTGATGCTGGCGGACGCCCTGCTGGCGGCCTCACCGCGCGGGCTGGATCTGGCCATGGCCGCGCCGCACGTGGTGGGGGTCGGACGGCCCGAGACAGCGCGACTCACCGCCGCCTTCGCCAAGGGCGGCCCGCGCGAGATCGAGCTGGCGGTGGGCGTCAACGCCCGTCTGACCGCGGTTCCCGACCGCCAGGTCGTGCGCACCCATGAGGGCCGCGCCGAGGCCGATGTGCGGCTGGACCCCTTGCGCAGGGGCGAGGGCCTGATCGAGGGATTGTGGGCGCGGTGGCGCGGGCCTCTGGGCCTGGTCTGGCTGCAACGGCATGAGCCGGCGCTTCCGCCATTGGCGATCACGCCCGACGTGGCCGGCGTCAAGGAGCAGGCCCTGCGCCTTTTCGCCCGCGATGCGCCGCTTGGCGCCAAGCCGCTGACCGACGCCGGCGAGGGCTCGGACTTCCATGCGCTGAAGGAGTTCCAGACCGGCATGGACCTGGGCGACATCGACTGGAAGCAGTCGGCCCGGCACGCCAAGCTGATCGGGCGCGAGTACCGCACCGAGCGCAACCACCATATCCTGCTGGCGCTGGACACCGGCCGGCTGATGAGCGCGCCCGCGGCCGGGCTGCCGCGCATCGACCGGGCGATCAACGCGGCCCTGTTGCTGGCCTTCGTCAGTCTGCGGATGGGCGACCGCGTGGGCCTATTCGCCTTCGACTCGCGGCCGCGCCTGGCCAGCGGTCTGGCCTCGGGCCCGGCGGCCTTCCCGCTGCTGCAGCGGATGTGCGCCCAGATCGACTATTCCGCGGAAGAGACCAACTTCACCCTGGGTCTCACGGCTCTGGCCGGCCGTCTGGACCGCCGCGCGATGGTGGTCGTCTTCACCGATTTCGCCGACGCCACGTCGGCCGAGCTGATGGTCGAAAACGTGGCCCGCCTGATGCGCACGCACCTGGTGCTGTTCGTGGTGTTCCGCGACGAGGAGCTCGACAGCCTCGTCAGCCGCGCGCCGGAGACGCCCGACGACGTCTCCCGCGCCGTGATCGCCGAGCGGCTGGTCAGGCAGCGCGAAGGCGTAATCGGTCGCCTGAAACGCCTGGGCGCCCAGATCGTCGACGCGCCCGCCGATGGCCTGGGTCCGGCGCTGCTGAACGGCTACCTGGATGTGAAGCGGCGGGGACTGGTCTGATGGCCGAACTGCAGCTCAAGAGCTGGCGCTTCCGCGCCGAGCGGGAACAGGACTGGCGACGCCTCGAGACCCTGCTCAACAAGGCCGAGACGCAGGGCGTCGAGCGGCTCAAGCGCGACGAGCTCCTGGAACTTCCGCTGCTCTATCGCCAGGCGCTGTCTTCGCTGTCGGTGGCCCGTTCGATCTCGCTGGACCAGAGCCTGACGGCCTATCTCGAGACCCTTTGCACCCGGGCCTACTTCTTCGTCTACGGCGCGCGGACGCGGTGGCCGCAGCGGGTGGCGCGGTTCTTCGTTCGCGACTGGCCGGCCTCGATACAGGCGCTCTGGCGCGAGACGGTGGTGTCGTTCCTGCTGATGGCGGTCGGGACCGTGGCGGCCTACGTGCTGGTGCTGCGCGACGCCGACTGGTTCTTCAGCTTCGTGGATCCCGAGCTGGCCGGGGGGCGCGATCCGATGGCGACGACCGCTTCGCTGCGCGAGACCCTGTACGACAAGCCCGATGCGGCCGACGGCCTGGGCGCCTTCGCCACCTTCCTCTTCACCCACAACGCCCAGGTGGCGCTGTTCGCCTTCGCGCTGGGTTTCCTGCTCTGCCTGCCGACCGCGGCGCTGATGCTGATGACCGGCGGGATGCTCGGGGCGTTCGTGGCCCTGTTCGCCTCGCGCGGGCTGGTGGCAGAGGAGATCGGCTGGCTGATGATCCACGGCACGACCGAGCTGTTCGCCATCGTGATCGCCGGCGCCGCCGGGTTCTCGATCGGGTGGGCGGTGGCCTTCCCGGGTGCGCGCAGCCGGGTCGACGCCGCCGCGGAAGCGGGCCGCCGGGCCGCCACCGCCATGGCTGGCGTGGTCTGCATGCTGGCGGTAGCCGGCGTCCTGGAAGGCTTCGCCCGCCAGCTCGTCACCAACGACATTGCCCGCTATGCGATCGCCGGCGTCATGCTGGCGGGCTGGCTGGCCTATTTCTACTGGCCCCGCGCCAAGGTCCCGGCATGACGGCGGTCGGAAAGCCCCTGCAGGCCGCCAAGCTGGCGAAGGCCAGGAAGCCGCCGCGCGAGCCCTTCGACGGCTGGCGCGAGCTGGTGACGCCGGAAGGGGTGGACCTGCGGCTGCGGGTGGGAACGTACGCCGAGCGTGGGTTGGCCCTGCTCCTCGACTTCCTGATCATCACCGGCGTGCTAGGCGTGCTTACGATCGTCCTGCTGATCGTGGCCTTCGCGACGCGCGTCACCTGGATGAACGAGGTCGTGGCGATCGTCTGGCTCCTGGGCATGTTCCTGGGCCGCAACTTCTACTTCTTCTGGTTCGAGGCCCGGCAGCGGGCGGCGACGCCGGGCAAGCGGGCCATGGGACTGCGGGTGATCACCGCCGACGGCGGGGCGCTGACCGCCGACGCCGTGTTCGCGCGCAACGCCATGCGCGAGGTCGAGGTGTTCCTGCCGCTGACCTTCTTCCTGGCCCAGGGCGAGGGGGTGGACGCGGCGCTGGTCGGCCTGGGCGCGATCTGGGGCGGCGTGCTGGTGCTGTTCCCGCTGTTCAACCGCGACCGTCGCCGGCTGGGCGACCTGGCCGCCGGCACGATGGTGGTGAAGCAGCCGAAGGTCCGCCTGCAGTCCGACCTCGCCGACACCGAGCGCACCGCCTCCAGCGGCATCGCCTTCACCGGGCCCCAGCTCGACGCCTATGGCATCAAGGAGCTGCACGTCCTGGAGGATGTGATCCGCGTGGGCGATCGCAAGGCGATGACCGAGGTGGCCGCGCGCATCCGCGCCAAGATCGGTTGGGACGGCGGCGACATCGCCGACCGGACCTTCCTCAACGCCTATTACGCCGCCCTGCGCGCGCGCCTGGAGAGCCGCCTGCTGTTCGGCCGCCGCCGTAAGGACAAGTTCGACGTCGACTAGCGGGACGTTGCGGCTAGCTGAAGATCTCGGCCAGCCACTGCGGACCAGCGCCGTCGCGCAGGCGGCGAAGTTCGACGTACAGCACCGCAATCAGGGTGGCGCCCAGGATCGACGAGACGGTCTGCTGAATGACACTGATGCCGATGTTCACGGGATTCAGCGCCGCCTGAAGCGGGTTTGTCAGGGCGTCGGGGTTGGCGAACAGCGCCGCCGCGGTGATCGCGCTGGCAATCGCGCTGACGACGATCAGGATCACGAGCAGCACGACAAACAGCCCGAAGATGGCCCAGCGGTTGCCGCGGGTGAGGTCTGCGGCGCGGCTGAACGACCCGAAGATGCCGGTGCGGTCGGCGACCAGCGACGGGATCGCCACACACCATGCGCAGGCGATCATGATGCCCGGGACCAGCAAGAGGATCATGCCGAAGCCCACGGCGAGCGCGAACAGGATGCTGACGACGATCACCGGGAGGAAGCTGCGTAGACCGTTGGCCAGGGCCTCGGCGATGTTCGGCTTCTGGCCGTTCAAGTCCTGGACCGTGGCGTAGATCAGCGCCCCCTGCAGGATGGCCGTCGTAATGATGGCGGCCAACGATCCCATCCCGGCGCTGGCGATCAGGCCGGGACCCATCGTGATGTTGCCGCGGGAGAGCTCTTCCATGTTGCTGCTGACCCAGCCCACCTGCACAAGGGCCAACAGCAGTTGAGGCAGCCCCGCCAGAACCAGCCCCAGGATCGTGAAGGTCGCGAGGTTGCGGCCCAGCACCTGGAACGTCGTCTGGAGAACCACCCCGATATCGAGCTTGCGGGATTGGATGGCTTCTGCGGTCATGGCCGGGCTCCCGGTGGCGGCTTTGCGGACGATGGTAATCATGGGTTGTGGCGCCTGTCGACGCGCGCGAGAGCCGGCGCCGGATCGGCCCGTATGAGCCTGGAGCTTGGCGTTCACAGCGAGCGGCTGAGGCTGCGCGCGCCCTTCCGCATCTCGCGCGGCGTGAAGACCCATGCCGAGGTCGTCGTCGCCGAACTGCGGGCCGAGGGACAGGCCGGTTTCGGCGAATGCGTGCCCTATTCGCGCTATGGCGAAACCCCAGCGTCGGTCCAGGAACAGCTGGAGATGGCGGGCGCGCGCCTGGCGACGGGAGAGTCGGCGCGGGCGGTGGTTGACGGGCTCCCGGCCGGGGCCGCTCGCAATGCGCTGGACTGCGCGCTCTGGGACCTGGAGGCGCGGCTGGGTCTGGGCGATGTGGCCGAGCGGCTGGGCCGCGCGGCGCCCGGCCCGATGGCGACGGCGGTGACGATCAGCCTGGACACCATCGCCGCCATGACCGCGGCTGCGGCGCAGGCCTCGGACGCGCCGTTGCTGAAGGTGAAGCTGGACGCCGACCAACCGGCCGAGCGGCTGCACGCCGTCGCAGCGGCCGCGCCGGGCGCGCGCCTGATCGTCGATCCGAACGAGGGGTGGACGCTGTCGGTGCTGAAGGCGATGGCCGACACCATCGCGCGCCTGCCTGTGATGATGGTCGAGCAGCCGTTGCCGGCGGGCGAGGATGCGGGCCTGGCGGGGCTGTCCTACCCGGCGCCGATCTGCGCCGACGAGGCGGTCCACACGGCCGACGATGTGGCCCGGGTGGCGGACCGCTACCAGGTCATCAATGTGAAGCTGGACAAGGCTGGAGGGTTGACCGCGGCCCTGGCGATGGCCGAGCGGGCGCGCGAGCTGGGGCTGGGCGTCCTGGCCGGCTGCATGGTGTCGAGTTCGCTGTCCATAGCGCCCGCCATGTGGATCGGCGCGCAGGCGGACGCCGTCGATCTGGACGGTCCCTGGTGGCTTGTGGACGACCGGGCGGGCGGCTGTCGCGTCGAGCGGGGCGTGCTCTATCCGCCACAGGGGGGCTTCTGGGGTGTGTCGGGCGCCCGCCCTTGAGTTGACACCGTCAGCGCATCATCCGTTCATCGCCCTGCAATATTTCACTTCGGAGACCCCGTGGCTGGCGCGGCGGCAGAGACGGTCGGAACCCTCGAGGTCGCCCTCGAGCACGCCGCGCGCCTGCTGGCGGCGGACGCCGTGGCGGCCGAGGCCCAGGCCCGCGAAATCCTGAAGTCGGTGGGCGAGCACCCCGGGGCGCTGCGCCTGCTGGCCGCCGCCCTTCGTCGCCAGGGCGAGACCGAGGCCGCCGAAGCCGTCGACCTGCGCGGCGTCCGCGCCTCGGTGGGCGATCCGGCGCTGGTTCAGGCCGCCCGAGCGCTCTGCGACAACGACCTGCGGGTCGCCGAGCACACCCTCCGGGCGGTGCTGAAGGCCCGGCCGACCGATGTCGCCGCGATCCGCATGCTGGCCGAGACGGCCATGCGGCTGGGCCGTTACGACGACGCCGAGAGCCTGCTGGCGCGCTGCGTCGAGCTGGCGCCCGGCTTCACAGCGGCGCGGCACAACTACGCCACCGTCCTCTACCGCCAGAACCGGTCCGAGGCGGCCATAGCCCAGATCGACCGCCTGCTGGCCGACGACCCGCGCAATCCCGGCTACCGCAACCTCAAGGCCGCCGCGCTGGCCAAGATCGGCGAGTACGACCAGGCGATCGAGCTTTACGGCGGCGTGCTGAAGGACCAGCCCGGTCAGGCGAAGGTCTGGATGAGCTATGGCCACGCGCTGAAGACGGTGGGTCGGCAGGCCGAGGCCATCGAGTCCTACCGCCGCTGCGTGGCGATCGCGCCGCAGTTCGGCGAGGCCTGGTGGAGCCTGGCCAATCTCAAGACCGTGCGCTTCGACGACGCCGACATCCTGGCGATGGAGATGGAGCTGCGTCGCGCCGACCTGGGCGAGGAGGACCGGTTCCACCTGGAGTTTGCGCTGGGCAAGGCGCGCGAGGACCGCGCCGACTATGAGGCCAGCTTCGGCCACTATCTGCGCGGCAACGCGCTGCGCCGCGAGTCGCTGGCCTATGAGGCGTCCGAGATCACCGGCCAGGTGCAGCGGGCGAAGACGGTCCTGACGCCCGAGCTGTTCGCCGCCCGGGCGGGCCAGGGCTGCCCGGCCCCCGACCCGATCTTCGTCGTCGGCCTGCCGCGGTCGGGGTCCACGCTGGTGGAACAGATCCTCGCCAGCCACTCGTGCGTCGAGGGCACCCAGGAACTGCCCGACATCATCGCCCTGGTCCGTCGCCTGGGCGGGAAGGCGCGCCGGGCGTCCGAGAGCCGCTACCCCGAGGTCCTGGCCGAGTTGTCGCCCGACGACCTCGCGGCCCTGGGCCAGGAGTACCTCGATCGCGCCCAGGTGCACCGCAAGCTGGGCCGGCCGCTGTTCATCGACAAGATGCCCAACAACTGGACCCACGTCGGGCTGATCCACCTGATCCTGCCGAACGCGAAGATCATCGATGCGCGGCGCCATCCGCTGGGTTGCTGCTTCTCGGGCTTCAAGCAGCACTTCGCCCGCGGTCAGGGGTTCACCTACGATCTGACCGACATCGGCCGGTACTACAGCGACTACGTCGCGCTAATGGCGCACTTCGACGCAATTCTGCCCGGCCGGGTCCATCGCGTGATCTATGAGCGCATGGTCGCCGATCCCGAAGGTCAGACCCGAGCGCTGCTCGACCACTGCGGCCTGCCCTTCGAGGACGCCTGCCTGCGCTTCTACGACAACGATCGCGCCGTGCGCACCGCCAGCTCCGAGCAGGTGCGCCGGCCGATCTTCACCGACGCCGCCGACCACTGGCGGAACTACGAGCCCTGGCTCGGCCCGCTCAAGGCGGCGCTGGGCCCGGTGCTCGACGCGTACCCGGATGCGCCTTGAACCCTGAGGCGCGAACTCTGTTTGTTGGGGGATTGTGACTATGACGGATCGAACGTCGCGGCGCGCCGCGCACTGGTCGATGGCCTTGCTGACGACAACCATGCTGACGGCGGTCGCCGGGCCGGCCCTGGCCCAGACCGGCGAAGCCCAGTTGGAGGAACTGGTCGTCACCGCTCAGAAGCGGTCTGAGAATCTTCAGGATGTGCCGATCAGCATCCAGGCGATCGGCAACGACCGCCTCGAGGCGCTGCAGGTCTCGGACACCAACGACTACGTGCGCTTCATGCCCAGCGTGACCGCGCCCACCGGCGCTCCGGGCTTCTCGAACTTCTACATGCGCGGCGTCGCCTCGGGCGAGAACAACAACCACTCGGGCCCGCTGCCCAGCGTCGGCGTCTATCTCGACGAACAGCCGGTGACGACGATCACCGGGCCGCTGGACGTCCACGTCTACGACATCGCCCGCGTCGAGGTGCTGGCCGGTCCGCAGGGCACGCTGTACGGCGCCAGCTCGCAGGCGGGCACGATCCGCATCATCACCAACAAGCCGTCCACCCAGGGCTTCGAGGCGATGTACGACCTCGAGGTCAACAGCGTCGCCCATGGCGATATCGGCTATGCGGCCGAGGGCATGATCAACCAGCCGCTGGGCGATCGCGCCGCGGTGCGTCTGGTGGCCTGGGCCCAACACGACGCCGGCTATATCGACAACATCCCCGGCTCGTTCGTCTTCCCGACCGGCAACATCCGCGTGAACAACGCCAGCCAGGTTGAGAACGACTACAACGAGGTCGACACCTACGGCGCCCGCGCGGCGCTGAAGATCGACCTGGACGACAACTGGACGGTCACGCCCGCCCTGATGGGCCAGCGCACCGAGGCCGACGGCGGCTTCGCGGCCGACCCGACCCTGGGCGACCTCAAGGTCCGCCGCTACTACCCCGAGGGTTCGGACGACAAGTGGGCCCAGGCCGCGCTGACCATCGAAGGCAAGGTCGCCAACTTCGACATCCTGTACGCCGGGGCCCACATGCGCCGGTGGATCGACACCGACAGCGACTATTCCGACTACAGCTACTTCTACGATGTGACCGCCGGCTACGGGGCTTACACCACCGACAACGCGGGCAACTTCATCAACACGTCGCAGTACATCCAGGGCCGCGACTACTTCAAGAAGACCAGCCACGAGTTCCGGATCGCCAGCCCGGCCGAGAACCGCTTCAAGGTCGTGGCGGGCCTGTTCTATCAGAAGCAGACCCACAACATCGAACAGCGCTACCGGATCGACAAGCTGCAGGACCTCATCGAGGTGCCCGGGTGGCCCGACACCCTGTGGCTGACCAAGCAGCTGCGGACCGACCGCGACTACGCCGCCTTCGTCGACGGCACGTTCGACATCACCGACAAGTTCGCCATCACCGGCGGCATCCGCTTCTTCAAGTACAAGAACTCGCTCGAGGGCTTCTTCGGCTTCGACAAGGACTTCTCGTCCCGGACCGGGGTCGCGGCCTGCTTCAATCCCACCGCGATTGTGAAGGGCGGGCCCTGCACCAACGTGGACAAGACCACAAAGGGCGACGGCCACACCTACCGGATCAACGCCACCTACAAGGTGACCGACGACCACATGGTCTATGCGACCCTGTCGACGGGCTTCCGGCCGGGCGGCATCAACCGCCGCGGCACGCTGCCGCCCTACGACGCCGACTTCCTCAAGAACCGCGAGGTCGGCTGGAAGACCAGCTGGCTGGACAACCGCCTGCGGTGGAACGGCGCGATCTTCTTCGAGAAGTGGAACGACTATCAGTTCTCGTTCCTGGGCGCGAACGGCCTCACCGAGATCCGCAACGGCGGCAAGGCCAAGATGAAGGGCGTCGAGTCCGACATCAGCTGGCTGGTCGCCGACGGCTTCACGCTGAACGGCGGGATGGCCTACACGGACGCCGAGCTCAACCAGGACTACCGGCCGTCGCCCACGTCTCCGATCGAGGCGCCGAAGGGAATCTCCCTTCCGGTCACCGCCAAGTTCAAGGGCAACCTGACGGCCCGCTACGAGTGGACGTGGAACGACATGGACGCCCACGTCCAGGGCGCGCTGGTCCACACCGGCTCGGCGTTCCCGGATCTTCGGACCGCCGACCGCGCCGTGATCGGCAAGCTGCCGGCTTCCACCACGTTCGACTTCGCGATCGGCGTGGACAGCGGGAGCTGGCGGGTCGAAGCCTACGCCAAGAACCTGTTCGACGACGACGGCCAGAACGACCGCTTCGTCCAGTGCGCCGCATCGGTGTGCTCGCGGGTCTACACGATCCCGATCCGCCCCCGCACGATCGGCGTGAAGGTCGGCCAGACGTTCTAACGTCCGCACGCGTGAGCCCCTTCTCCCCGCGTGGGAGAAGGCGGCCTCGCGGCGACCCTCAGGGCCGCCATGGCGCGTCCCGTTGGTGTGGTTCGTGGACAAACAAGACAGCGCCTGCGACGCGCGCGGCGCGGCCTCGGGATTACACGAGCTTCGTCCACGCCTCGGGCATGTCGGTGGATACCTTGCCAGGGAACTTGGGCGGGCGCTTCTCGAGGAAAGCGGCGACTCCCTCCTTCACGTCCGGCCCAGCGCCCAGCACCATCGACAGGTGGCCGTCGATCGCCAGCGCTCCGTCCGGACTGTCCTCGCCGGCGAACTTCCACAGCATCTGACGCGCCAGCGCGATCGACACCGGCGCGGTGTTCTCGGCGATCAGCAGCGCCAGCTCGCGCGCCCGGGGCAGCAGCTGGTCGGGTGGGGCCACCTCGGCCAGCAGGCCGCCGGCCTGCGCCTCGGCCGCCGATAGCAGGCTGCCGGTCAAGCACCACTTGAGCGCGGTGGGCAGGCCCACGAGCTGGGGCAGGAACCAGGCGCTGCCGGCCTCCGGCACCAGCCCGCGGCGCGCGAAGACGAAGCCGATCTTGGCGCCCTCGGCGGCGATGCGGATATCCATCGGCAGAGTCAGCGTTGCGCCCACGCCCACGGCCGCGCCGTTGATCGCGGCGATCGAGGGTTTGCGGCAGTGGAAGATGGCGCCCACGAACCCGCCGCCGCTCTGCCGCGGGGCGTTGGGCGCGGCGAAGGCGACCGAGCCCTCCGCCTTGGTGTCGAAGGCGCCCGAGCCGCCGGATATGTCGGCGCCGGCGCAGAATCCGCGCCCCGACCCGGTCACGATCACCACCCGCACGTCGTCGTCCGCGTCGGCTCGCTGGAACGCCTGCTGCAGTTCGGCGCCCATGACCGCGGTGTAGGCGTTCAGCTTGTCGGGCCGGTTCAGCGTGATCGTCAGCACCGGGCCGTCGACCTCGTACAGGATCGTCTCGTAGGCCATCGACGGTGTCCTCCCTCTTGTTTGGCCCATCACGCGCGCTTTACGAGGCGGCAGGTCAACAGCGCGCGGATGCGCTATAGGCCGCGATGAATGTGGAGCCGCCCCGCCAAAGCGTCCGACCCAACCCGCCGCGACCTCGCCTGCGTCGCCATGCGCGCCACCGCCTGGGCCGACCCGGTCGAGGTGGCTGCGGCCTTCGCCGATGAGACCTACGCCTGCGTCCTGCTGTCGGCCGACGGCTGGAGCTATGTGCTGCGCGCGCCCGACGTCGTGGCGGAGCAGGGGGCCGATCTGCCCGGCCTTCTGGGCGAGTTCGCGTCCCTGGCCGACGACCCCCCTTTCCAGGGCGGCGTGGTGGGCCTGGCGGCCTACGAGTTCTCGGCGCAGCTGGAGGCCACAGCCCCGCAGGCTCGCGGCGGCGATTGGCCGGACCTGACCCTGATCCGCTATCCGGCGCTGCTGGCCTTCCATGCGAGCCAGCGCCGCGCGCTCGCCATCGGTCGCGGGGCCGACCTGCGCGCCGCGGCCGCGGCCGCCGACTTCGCGCTGAGCTGGCTGGACATGCCGAGACCCGCGCCACGCCTGGGTGCGCTCGCCGGGGCGATCGTCGTGGGCAAGGCCGACGACCAGCATGCCGCCGCCGTTCACGAGACCGTGGGCCGCATCGCGGCCGGCGAGATGTTCCAGGCCAACCTGGCCCGGCCGTGGCGCGGGTCGCTCGCCGCCGGCGCGACGCCCTTCGACCTCTTCCGCCGGCTGGCCCACCAGAGCGCCGCTGGTTACGCGGCCTACCTGCGCCTGCCGGGCCGTGCGCTGGTCTCCAACTCGCCCGAGCGGTTCCTGTCGGTTCGCCCGCAGGTCGATGGCCTCTGGGCCGAAACCGATCCGATCAAGGGCACCCGCCGGCGCGGCGCCGATCCGGCCGCCGACGCCGCCCTCGCCGCCGAGCTGACCGCCAGCGAAAAGGATCGCGCCGAGAACCTGATGATCGTGGACCTGATGCGCAATGACCTGGCGCGCGTCAGCGTGCCCGGCACGGTGCGCGTGCCCGAGCTGTGGGGACTGCGCAGCTACGCGAACGTCCATCATCTCGTCTCCAGGGTCCGCGCGCGCCTGGCGCCCGGCCGCTCGGCCTGGGAGGCGTTCATGGCCGCCTTCCCGCCCGGGTCGGTCACCGGCGCGCCCAAGCTGCAGGCCATGAAGGTGATCGCCGACTATGAGACCCCGCGCGGTCCGTACTGCGGCAGCCTGTTCTGGGCCGGCGTCGACGGGGCGCTGGAGGCCAGCGTGCTGATCCGGACGGTGGCGCTGCTCGAAACGGCGGCAGGGTGGACGTTCGAAGCGCGCGCCGGGGGCGGGATCGTCGCCGACAGCGATCCACACGCCGAAGTCGCCGAGACCACGGCCAAGATTGGCGCCATCCTGCGGGCGCTGACGGAGCCTGCATGACTGAGATCGCCCTCGACGATCGCGGCTTCACCCTCGGCCACGGCCTGTTCGAGACGGTGCTGTGGGCGAACGATCGGCTTGAGCACTGGGACGACCACGTCGAGCGCATGGCCCGGGGCTGCCGCGCCCTGCGCCTGCCCGCGCCCGACGGGGAGGCGATGCGCCGCGCCGCGCTGGTCGCGCTGGACGCCGTGGCCAGTCCGCCGCGCGCCGCCGTGCGGCTGAACTGGAGCGCAGGCTCAGGGGCCCGGGGCCTCGATCCTCCCGAGACGCCGCAGCCGGTCCTGACCGTCACCGTAGCGGTCGCCCCCCTGCCGAAGGGGGGCGTGAGGCTGGCCACCGCGCGGGTGCGCCGCAACGATCGCTCGCCGGCCGCGCGCCTGAAGACCCTGTCCTACATCGACAACGTTCTCGCCCGCGCCGAGGCCCGCGAGGCCGGCGCCGAGGAGGCGCTGATGCTGAACACCGCAGGCGAGGTGGCCTGCGCGGCGGCGGCCAACATCTTCTGGGTGCGCCACGACGAGGTGTTCACCCCCAGCCTGGAATGCGGCGTGCTGGACGGGATCATGCGCCGCCAGGTGATTGCCGCCTGTCACGCCCTGGGCCTGCCGCTGCAGGAGGTTTTCACCAACCTCGGCCGAATCGCAGGCGCGCCGATGTTCATCACCAACAGCCTGGTCGGCGTGCGCGCGGTCGACAGCCTGGACGGCCGCGACCTGCCGAGCTCGCCGCTGGTGGCGGCGATCGCCAAGGCGGTCAGTCGAGCGCCGAAATGACCTTGCGCAGGACGGTGACCAGCCGGTCGATCTCGGCCTTGGAGACGATCAGCGGCGGCGACATCGCCAGCGTGTCGCCGGTGGCGCGGATCAGGATGCCGGCCTCGAAGGCCGCCACCATCGCCGCGTAGCCGCGGGCGCCGACGGGCTCGCCCGGCTTCGGCTCCAGATCGAAGCCGGCCATCAGGCCCAGGTTTCGGATGTCTGTGACATGCGGCGCGTCGCGAAGACTGTGCACGGCCTCGGCCCAGGTGTCGCCCAGCTCGGTCGCGCGTTCGAACAGTCCCTCGCGGCGATAGATGTCCAGCGTCGCCAGGCCCGCCGCGCAGGACACCGGATGGCCCGAGTAGGTGTAGCCGTGGAAGAATTCCATGGCGGTCTCGGATCCGTTGACCACCGCATCATGCACCTCGCGCCTGGCGAACACCGCCCCCATCGGGATAACGCCGTTGGTGATGCCCTTGGCCGTCGTCATGATATCGGGCGTGACGCCGAACCAGTGGCTGGCGAACGGGGCGCCCAGCCGCCCGAAGCCGGTGATCACCTCGTCGAAGATCAGCAGCACGCCGTGCTTGTCGCAGAGCGCGCGCAGCCGCTCGATGTAGCCCCTAGGCGGCACGATGACCCCCGCCGACCCGGCCACGGGTTCGATGATCACGGCGGCCAGGGTGTCGCCGTGCAGCGCGACCAGCTGTTCCAGGTCATCGGCCCGTTCGGCGCCGTGCTCTGGCAGGCCCTTGGAGAAGGCGTTCCGTTCGACGTCCAGGGTGTGGCGAATGTGGTCCGACGGCAGCAGCGGATAGATGCGCCGGTTGTTGACCAGCCCGCCGGCCGAGATGCCGCCGAAGCCCACGCCGTGATAGCCCTTCTCGCGCCCGACGATCTTGCTCCGGTGACCCTGGCCCCGCGCCCGGTGGTAGGCGATGGCCATCTTGATCGCCGTGTCGGCCGACTCCGAGCCCGAGTTGGTGAAGAAGATGCGGTCGAGCCCGGCTGGGGCGATCCCCGCCAGCGCCTGGGCGAAGTCGAAGCTGATCGGGTGGCCCATCTGGAACGAGGGCGCGTAGTCCAGGCTCATCAGCTGCTGGTTCACCGCCGCTGCGATCTCGGGGCGCGCATGGCCGGCGTTGACGCACCAGAGGCCCGAGGTGCCGTCGAGCACCTCCCGACCGTCCTCCGAGCGGTAGTACATGCCCTTTGCCGCCACCAGCAGCCGCGGCGCCGCCTTGAACTGGCGGTTGGCGGTGAACGGCATCCAGTGGTTGGACAGGTCCGGTCGGTTGTCGCGGTCGTAGGCCATGGCGCGTATTCCTTGCTGGCCGCACGAAATCAGCTTCGCGGCGGTCTCGCTACCCCTGGAGCCCGTGTCAGACGGCTTTCGGGCCGGGCTCGGCGAATCCGGGCCCCAATCGCCGCGCTGGCCCGCCCAGCATGCCCGTCAGGCCGGCAATCGTCGCGACCAGGCCGCAGACGAGAATGGTGTTGGCGGGGCCGAGCGCCCGCAGGATCCAGGGACCGGCGGCGGTGGCGGCCATCATCGAGCCGATGATCGTCACCATGCGCAGGCGCAGGACCGCAGCGTAGTCGTCGCTGGTGAGGCGGGTGGCGAAGAAGGTGGTGATCTGCAGCGTCGCGATACTGTTGCCCACGCCCATCAGCGCCGCGGCCGCGGCCAGACCTGCCACCAGCCACGCTGTCGGCGCCCCGGCCAGCACGATGGCGACCGCGCCCATCACCGACAGGCTGGCCCCGATCATCACATAGCCCTGGAACAGCCGCCTCAGCGGCCGCTTCGGGTGGGTCAGCACCAGCAGGGGCGTCGAGACGATCTCGGTCGTGGCGCCCACGCCCATCACGATCGCCAGTCCGGGCAGCCCGACGCCGCCCTGGACGAACAGCAACGGCACGGCCACCGTGTAGCCCAACGCATAGCCCCCGCCGCGCACGCCGGTGGCGATCAGCACGCTCCACACGCCGGGGCAGGCGCTCGCCGCGTGAACGCCGCGCGCCAGCCTGCGCAGGACGTCCGGACCGGCGGCCGGCGCGCGTGTCTCGCTCTCCAGCCGGCGGCCCATCATCGCCACCGCCAGGGCCGAGGCCAGGAAGGTGACCGCGTTGACGGTGAGCAGGTGGATCGGCGCCATCACCTTCAGCGCCAGCGCCGCCAGGAACGGCCCGGCCGCCTGGGCGATCCGGACGCTGGAATCGAACAGCCCGTTCACCTCGCGCACCTTGCCGGGCGCCACCCGCGGCAGGCTGGACAGGAACACCGGCCGCGCCATGACCCCGATGGCGCTCAAGGCCGCGCTCGAGGCCACCAGCATGGGCAGGCTGAGGCCCCAGGTCAGGCCGGCGAGCACGACCAGGCCGGCGCCCACGGCCGAGACGATCTCGCCCACGACCAGGAACGTGCGGCGTGGGACCATCTCGATCAGCGGCCCTGACACCAGGCTCACCGTCAGCATTGCGGCGGCCTGCGCCGTCACCATGAGGGACGCGTTGGCGCCCGCCATTTCGGCCGCCAGCCAGATCGCGCCCACGCGGAACAGCTCGCTGCCCACCGCCGACAGCGACAGGCCGCTCCACAGGATCCGGACGTCCCGGTCCTTCAAAAGATCCGCATAGGGGTGCGCCATCGGGCGCGAATCACGCCGCCGAGTCGGGGCGCCTGTGAATGAGGGGCGGTCCCTCTGTCGTGCAGGAACGGCTTGCCTTCCGTGGGGTGGCGGCGGGAAGGTGGCCGGCAGATGATCGGCGAAACAGCCGGCGGGCGGGAGGACAGGCGATGCGCTTCGGGATCTTCTACGAGCACCAGCTGCCCAAGCCCTGGAACCCCGGCGACGAGGCCCGGCTGTTCCACGACGCGCTCGAGCAGGTGCAGCTGGCCGACCGGCTGGGCTACGACTACGCCTGGGAGGTCGAGCACCACTTCCTGGAGGAGTACTCGCACTCCTCGGCGCCCGAGGTGTTTCTGGCCGCCTGTGCGGCGCTGACGAAGAACATCCGCCTGGGGCACGGCATCCGCCAGGTGATCCCCAACTACAACCACCCCGCCCGCACCGCGGAGGGCCTGGCGACGCTGGACATCATCAGTCACGGCCGCCTCGAGTTCGGGATCGGCGAGGGGGCGACCCGGCTCGAGCTGGGCGGCTTCGGCATCCCGGCGCGCGAGAAGCGGGCGCTGGCGCTGGAGGCCGCCGAGCAGATCGCCAACATGATGGTGATGGAGCCTTATCCCGGCTACGAGGGCCCCGGCTTCTCCTTCCCCTGCCGCAATGTGCTGCCCAAGCCGATGCAGAAGCCGCACCCGCCGATGTGGATGGCCTGCACCAACCGCGACACCATCAAGGTGGCGGCCCAGAACGGCGTCGGCGCCCTGGCCTTCTCGTTTCTCGATCCCGAGGAGGCGAAAACCTGGTCCGACATCTACTACGGCATCATCAAGTCCGAGGAATGCCGCCCGATCGGCCACTTCGTGAACGCCAACCTGGCCATGGTGTCGAACTTCTCGGTCCACCCCGACCGCGACGAGGCGATCCGGCGCGGGCAGGAGGGCTTCGAATTCTTCTCCTACGCCGTCAACGCCCTGGTGGCGCACGACGTGCTGCCCGGCCGCTCGACCCTGTTCGAGGACTTCCAGAAGAGCCGAGCCGCGTCCGATGACGAGATCATCGCCGCCCGCAACGCCGCCAAGCACAACGCCAACGGCATCGGCACGCCCGCCGATATCCGCGAGCACATCGCAGCCTTCCAGGCCTCGGGCGTCGATCAGGTGGTGTTCCTCCAGCAGGCCGGCCGCAACCGCCACGACCACATCTGTCAGTCGCTGGAGCTGTTCGCCGCCGAGGTGATGCCGGCCTTCAAGGCCCAGGCCGCCGAGCGCGAGGCGAAGAAGGCCGCCGACCTCGCGCCCTATCTGGAGGCCGCGATGGCGCGGAAGCGCTGGATGGCCCCCCTGCAGGACCACGAGATCCCCGTGGTCCCGGCCTCGCGCCCCAAGGCGCAGATCAACGAAGCGGTTCGCTAGTCTCGGTCACCACGGGACGTTGACTCTTCTATCCGCTGCCCGGACTGTGACCATGAGGTCGGGGGACCTTTGGAGCCTTCCATGCCGCCCTCCGCCCGCTACATCCTTCCTTTGCTGCTCGCCCTGGCTCCCCTCAGCGCCGGCGCAGTGACGCTCGGACAGGTCGACGATTTCGAGGATGGCACGACCCAGGGGTGGGCGGTTGCATTCGGGTCCGGAGGGGGCGCGCATCCGGCGCCGCCGCAGAATGTCGCCTCGGGTGGCCCCGGCGGAGCGGATGACAACTATCTGCTGCTGACGGCGTTGGGCGGCGGCGGGGCCGGCTCGCGACTCACCGCGGCGAACGGCCTGCAATGGGGCGGCGACTACCTCGCCGCCGGGGTCGACGGCGTCGAAATGTGGGTCAGGAATCTCGGCTCGACGGATCTCTTCCTGCGACTCCTGTTGGAAGACCCTTCGGCAGGGCCGCCTGAAAACGTGGCCTTCTCGGCCGATCCGATCGTGGTCGCAGCAGGCAGCGGCTGGCAGAAGATCACCTACTCGTTGGCCGAGGCCGATCTCGTCGCGACCGTGGGGACCGTGGGAGGCGCGCTTGCGGGCGCGACCTTCCTGCGGCTGTTTCACGGCGTCTACGACGGCTTTCCCGGCGAGCCCACGCTGGCGCACCTCGGGATCGACGACATCCGCGCGGTAGCGGGCGGGGCCGCCGTGCCGGAGCCCTCGACCTGGGCCTTGATGATCGCGGGCTTCGGCCTGGCAGGCGCGGGCCTGCGTCGCTGCCGTGCCGTGGTCGCCTAGACTCCATCCGGCATCATCGGGCGGTCCAGCTGGGCTGCCCGATGGCGTCGGTGCGGCAAGGCCGGCCGTGCAGGCAGACCTCTCGGAACTGCCACAGCCACGCGGCGGTGGGCGCATTCACCCAGCCGCCCCGCGCATACATCCGCAGCAGGGGCGGCCCGCCGGCCGGGTTCTTCACCCGCTTGGGCGCGCGGGGATGGTCCAGGTCGCTCAGCGGCACGAACCACGCGGCATGCACCTCCTGCGGGTTGGGCGTTAGCGTCACCGGCGTCGGCGTCCAGAACACCACCGGCGTCACCACGTGCCCGCCCAGGGTGAGGAAATCGTCCAGCAAGCCCAGCGCCGCCTCGCGCGGCAGGCGCACGCCCACCTCCTCCTCGGTCTCGCGGCGCGCGGCGTCGATGGCGTCCTCGCCAGCGTCAACGTTGCCGCCGGGCAGGGCGTAGTTCCCCGCGCCCCGGCGCATGTGCAGCGCCCGCCGGGTCAGCAGATAGGCCGGCCCGGTCTCGGTCGGAGTCAGCACGATGGCCACGGCCGCGCGCCGGCGGTCCGTTGGGTCCAGCGTCACCCGCTCGAACCCCGCCAGGTTCGTCTCGATCCGCACCCGCAAAGCATCCATGCCGCCAGCCTAGCGCAGCTTCCCCAGCGTCGCGCACCGCATACCGCGTTTGGCGAACTCGCCCGTTGGGTCCATGGTAGCGACAAAGGCGAGGAGGACATGCGATGGCGGACGGTGCGAACACCCTTCGGGATCAGGCGCGGGCCGAGGCTTATGCGCTGCCGCTGGAAGACCTGAACCCCGGCGATCCCGAGCTCTTCCGCACCGACCGCCACTGGCCCTATTTCGAGCGCCTCCGCGCCGAGGCGCCGGTCCACTGGTGCAAGGACTCCGAATTTGGTCCGTACTGGTCCGTAACACGCTACAACGACATCATGGCCGTGGACACCAACCACCAGGTGTTCTCGTCCGAAGCGGCCCTGGGGGGCATCACCATCCGCGATGCGCGGCCCGACCTGCGCCGCCCCAGTTTCATCGCCATGGACCCGCCCAAGCACGACATTCAGCGCAAGACGGTCAGCCCCATCGTGGCGCCCGCCAACCTTGCGCTGATGGAGCCGATCATTCGCGAGCGGGCCGGCCGCATCCTCGATGAACTGCCCGTGGGCCAGACCTTCGACTGGGTCGACCGGGTCTCGATCGAACTCACCACCCAGATGCTGGCCACGCTGTTCGACTTCCCGTTCGAAGAGCGCCGCAAGCTCACCCACTGGTCCGACATCGCCACCACCCTGCCGATCAAAGGCGGCCTGGTGGAGACCGAGGAGGAGCGCCAGGAAGAGCTGATGAAGTGCCTGGCCTACTTCACCGACCTCTGGAACGAGCGGGTGAACGCGCCGCCCAAGGGCGACCTCGTCTCGATGATGGCCCATTCCGAGGCCACCCGGAACATGACGCCGGACGAGTACCTCGGGAACGTCATCCTGCTGATCGTCGGCGGCAATGACACCACCCGCAACTCGATCAGCGGCGGCCTCTACGCCCTGAACAAGTTCCCCGGCGAGTTCGACAAGCTGCGCGCCAACCCCGGCCTGATCCCCAACATGGTCCCCGAGATCATCCGCTGGCAGACGCCGCTGGCCCACATGCGTCGGACCGCCCGCGAAGACACCGAGATCGCCGGCCAGCCCATCAGGAAGGGCGACAAGGTGGTCATGTGGTACGTCTCGGGCAACCGCGACGACAGCGTCATCGACAACCCCGACGTCCTGCTCATCGACCGCGAACGCCCGCGCCAGCACCTGTCGTTCGGCTTCGGCATCCACCGCTGCGTGGGCAACCGCCTGGCCGAGCTCCAGCTCAAGATCGTCTGGGAAGAGATCCTCAAGCGCTTCCGCCACATCGAGGTGGTCGGCGAGCCCCGCCGTGTCCGCTCCAGCTTCGTGAAGGGCTACGAGACCCTGCCGGTGGTGATCCACGGGTAGGGGGCTCGCCCCCAGCCATAACGACTGTCGTGGAGAGTGCGGTTCGGCGCGGCCGCGACGAGTTGTGCTCGACCCTGACGCGGCAGGCGCCGTCGCGATGTCGGCGGATGATGGCGACGTGCAACGTCATGCCCTTCGCGATCTCGGCGCAGGCTGCGGGGTCTTTCTCGTGCACGACGGAAGTCGCCCCGTGCTGGCAGCGCGGCCATCAGGCCGGCTGCCGCCGCGGGTCCTCGCATCGAGCCTCTAGTGCTGGCTCTCGGGCATCGTCACGCGCAGGCCGTCCAGCTCGTCCGACACCTTGATCTGGCACGACAGACGGCTGTTGGGCTCGACGCCTTCGGCGAAGTCGAGCATCGAGTCCTCCATCGCCGAGCGGTCGCCCGTCTTCGACAGCCAGGCTTCGTCAACATAGACGTGGCACGTGGCGCATGCGCAGGCGCCGCCGCAGTCGGCGTCGATGCCCGGGATGTTGTTCTTCACGGCGCCTTCCATGACGGAAAGGCCGGTCTTCACGTCGATGACGTGCTCGGTCCCGTTGTGCTCGACGTAGGTGATCTTGGCCATGGGCGCCCCTGAAAATCGAAGAGTAACTAACCGCCTGTTTTCAGACGGTGACCTCTTTCATGGAAACGGAAGTGTCCGCAAGCTTCGCCTTATCCACGGGCTTGCGGTTAAGAATGAGAAGTTTCCCCATCATGAATTCGGGCGGGGCGTTGATCGCCTCGACCGACTGGACCTGGTCGCCCTTCAGATGGAACACCGCGAACTTGCCGCTGGCCGGTTCGCCGCGGATCAGAACCTCATCGACGTCGAAGGCATAGCCAGCGATCTGGAGCTTCAGGTCGTACTGGTCGCTCCACTGCCAGGGGCATTCCCCGGCGGGGCGCGGCTTGCCCACGATGGCGCTGGCGGCCTGCTTGGCCTGCTCCAGCGCGTTGGGCACGCTCTCCATGCGGAACATGCGATCGTAGATCGGCATCGGCCGGTGGGCCACGTCGCCGATGGCGAAGATGGCCGGATCGGTCACGCTGCGGGCGTCGAGATCGACCACCACGCCGCGCGCACACTCCAGGCCCGCGTCCCTGGCCAGTTCGTCGTTGGGGGTGGCGCCCACGCCGACCACGACCGCGTCGCAGGCGATGATCCGGCCGTCGGCCAGCTTCACGCCGGTGACATGGCCATCCTGACCCTCGAAGGCGGTCACGCTGGCGCCCAGCTCGAAGCGGACGCCGTGCTTCTGGTGATAGCCGGTGAAGAAGTCCGACAGCGCCTCGCAGGCCACGCGCGCCAGGATGCGCGCTTCGCGTTCCAGCACCACGACTTCGGCGCCCAGCGCCCGGCCTGACGCCGCCACTTCCAGGCCGATGTAACCGCCGCCCACGACGGCCAGGGTCTTGCCCGGGCCGACGGTGGCCTTCAGCGCCTCGGCGTGCGCCGCAGTGCGCAGGAACAGGATGCCCTTCAGGTCCGCGCCCGGGATCGGGAGCGCGATGGCGCGCGCGCCGGTGGCCAGGATCAGGTGCTCGTAGGCGAGGCTGGAGCCATCCGACAGCGTGACGGTCTTGCTCCCCCGGTCGATGGCCGTGGCCGAGACCGAGGGGCGGAAGTCGATCCCGTTCTCGGCGTAGAACTCGAGCGGCTTCAGGGCCAGCGAGTCGGCGTCGGCTTCGCCCTTCAGCCAGGCCTTGCTGAGCGGCGGGCGCTGATAGGGCGGGATCGGCTCGTCGCCGACCATCGTGATCGGGCCCTCGAAGCCGTACTGGCGCAGCAACGCCGCGGCCGTGCCACCGGCATGACCCGCGCCCACGATCACCACATGTCCGCCCGACCCGCTCATACTTCTCCGATGCCCAAAAGTGACACTGGCGTCAACTTCAATGGCGAAACGTCATCCACCGACTTCCTCTCTTTGCCCGCTCACCCTACGGAGGGCAAATCCAACGCCAGGGCCAACGCGAGCGCAGAGACGCCGCGCGCGCCGCAGGCCCTCAATTTGTGCAACCACGAACCACACGAACCACACGAACTCCGTTCGGCTCAGCGTCGGGGGGCTCTGGTTCGTGTGGTTCGTGGTCAATCTCATCGGCGCTGATGCGCCACCGCGCCTCGCCGGTTCGTACAAGGGCTTGCCGAACACTGTTTGGATAGGCGTCCTGTCTGCAAAGGGCCGTCGGCGCCCGGGAGGACCAGCCATGGACGACGGATCGCTCGAGTTCCGTGAAGCCGCCGCCGCCGAGGCGTGGGCCACGCCGATCGAGGCGCTGAACCCGGCCCAGACCGACCTCTTCGTCAACGACGCCATGTGGCCGGTCTTCGAACGGCTGCGCAAGGAATCGCCGGTTCACTGGACGCCCCGCGGCGACGAATACGACGGCTTCTGGTCGGTCACCCGCTACCAGGACATCATGGCCGTCGACACCAATCACGAGGTGTTCTCGTCGGCCGACGGCATCGTGCTCCAGTCGCTGGAAGCCAAGGCCGAGTCCGAGAAGCGCCCGCGCGGCAACAGCTTCATCGCCATGGACCCGCCGGGCCACGACATCCAGCGCAAGACGGTCAGCCCGGCCGTGGCGCCTCACAACCTGCAGGCCATGGCGCCGATCATCCGCGCCGAGGCCGGCAAGATCCTCGACAGCCTCCCGATCGGCCAGGAGTTCGACTGGGTCGACCTGGTGTCGAAGGAATTGACGGCGATGACGCTCGCCACGCTCTTCGACTATCCGCAGGCCAAGCGCCGCGAGCTCACGTTCTGGTCCGACATGTTCACCAACGCGCCGGGCTTCGGGCCGGCGAAGAGCTGGGAGCACAAGCGCGAGCAGGCCGACGCGTGCTTCGCCGCCTTTGACGAACTTTGGGCCGAACGGGTGAACGCGCCGCCCAAGTTCGACCTAGTGTCGATGATGGCCCACGCCGAGGCCACCCGGAACCTCTCGGCGACCGACTACCACTCCAACGTCGTGCTGTTGATCATCGGCGGCAACGACACCACCCGGAACACCATCTCGGGCAGCGTCTATGCGCTGAACAAGAACCCCGACCAGTACGACAAGCTGCGCGCCAACCCGGCCCTGATCCCGAACATGGTTTCAGAGACCATCCGCTGGCAGACGCCGCTGGCCCATATGGCCCGCACCGCGACCCGCGACTTCGAGCTGGGCGGCAAGACCATCAAGGCCGGCGATCGGGTGGTCATGTGGTACGTCTCGGGCAACCGCGACGAGGCCCAGATCGAGGACCCGAACCGCTACAACATCGAGCGCGAGCGGCCCCGCAATCACCTGTCGTTCGGCTTCGGCATCCACCGCTGCGTTGGCAACCGCCTGGCCGAACTGCAGCTCACGATCATCTGGGAAGAGATCCTGGCCCGCTTCCCCGAAATCCGCCTGGTCCGCGAACCGCTGCGCACGCACTCGGTCTTCGTGAAGGGCTATGAAACGCTGCCGGTGGTGATCCCCTACCGGAACTAGGGTCTCCTCTCCCTACCCTCTCCCTCTCCGCTACGCGGGGGGAGAGGAGGCGCTGGCGATTCTCCCCGCCGCGCCTACACTCAACCCGTGACCATTGAGGGACGCCGATACCACGCGGGCGATCTGCCCGGACGTCTCCTGCGCGAGGCGCGCGAGATGCTGGAGGAGGGCGGGCTCAAGAAGCTGAACCTGCGCGCCCTGGCGGCCCGCGCCGGCTTCACGCCGGCCTCGATGTATCATCACTACGAGAACAAGCGGGCCCTGCTGGCTGAGCTGGCGGCGCTGGGGTTCGGGGAGCTGCGGCGCAGCCTGGAGAAAGCCGATCGCGAGGCCGCAGATGGGGCCCGCCTGAGGGCCTGGGCCATCGGCTATTTCGAGTACGCGCGCACCGAGCCCGCGATGTTCGCCCTGATGTTCGCCCCCGACATCGCCGAACTGCCGGTGGTCGCCGAGGCGCGGGACGCCGCGCTCAGCCGCCTGCACCACGTGGTCGAGGAAGTCGCCGAGGCGCTGGGGCGCGAAGGCGCTCCGATCGACAAGATCACCCTGGCCGTTTGGGCCGCGGCCCACGGCGCCGCCGGCCTCAGCGCCGCCCGCCCCGGCCAGCCCCAGCTCATCGAGGATGTGATCACCGGGCTCGGCGCTCTGTTCCCGGCGAACCGGGGGTAGCCTCCGGCTTGCTGTGCCGATTGACTATGATTATTCCTTAGTCGAAGTGATTGCGAGGCGTGATGAGCGAGACTCGGGTTCTGACTGCGCATGTCCCGACGCACTTGGCGGAGAAGGTCGATGCCATGGCGGCACGCCTTGAGCGCTCGCGAGGCTGGGTGGTCAAGCAGGCCCTGGCGGCCTGGGTCGACCTCGAAGAGGAGCGTCACCGAATGACGCTCGAAGCCCTCGCCGACGTGGACGCCGGCCGCCTGATCGACCATCAGGCCATCGTCGCGTGGGCCGACAGCCTGGAGACAGACACGCCTCTGCCGCTCCCGGCCGCGTGAAGGTCCGCTGGACCGGCAGGGCGTCGTCCGACCTTGCCCGACTCTACGAGCACCTGCGACCGGTGGCCCCGGATGCGGCCGCCCGGGTGGTTCGACAGCTGGTGCGCGCGCCGGACCGTCTGGTGGACTATCCCCGTATCGGCGAGCGCCTGGACGCTTACGCACCGCGTGAGGTCCGCCGGATTGTCGTGGGCGACTATGAGCTGCGCTACGAGATCTCGGCCGCCAGCATCCTCATCCTGAGGTTATGGCACTGTCGCGAAGCCAGGAGTGAGGAGCCGGACGGCTGAGCGTCAGATCACACCACGCGGTCGGCCAGCATCAGCTTCACCTCGGCGATGGCCTTGGCGGGGTTCAGGCCCTTGGGGCACACCTGGGCGCAGTTCATGATGGTGTGGCAGCGGTAGAGCTTGAAGGGATCTTCCAGCTCGTCCAGGCGCGCGCCGGTCTGCTCGTCGCGGCTGTCGATGATCCAGCGGTAGGCGTGCAGCAGGGCCGCTGGGCCCAGGTACTTCTCCTGGTTCCACCAGTAGCTGGGGCAGCTGGTCGAGCAGCAGGCGCACAGGATGCACTCGTAGAGGCCGTCCAGCTTCTCGCGGTCTTCCGGCGACTGCTTCCATTCCTTCTGCGGCTCGGGCGTCTCGGTCTGCAGCCAGGGCTGGATCGAGGCGTACTGGGCGTAGAACAGCGTCAGGTCCGGGATCAGGTCCTTGACCACCGGCATGTGCGGCAGCGGGCTGATCGCGATCTTGTTGCCCGAGCACTCCTCGTGGCCCTGGATGCAGGCGAGCGCGTTGCGCCCGTCGATGTTCATGGCGCACGAGCCGCAGATGCCTTCGCGGCATGAGCGGCGGAAGGTCAGCGTCGGGTCGATGTTGTTTTTGATGTGGATCAGGATGTCGAGCACCATCGGGCCGCACTGGCTGGTGTCGACGTCGTAGGTGTCCCAGCGCGGGTTCTCGCCGCTGTCGGGGTCGTAGCGATAGACCTTGAAGGTCTTGACCTTCGAAGCGCCGGCCGGGGCCGGGTAGTGCTTACCCGTCGGCTTGATCTTCGAGTTCTTGGGAAGGGTGAGCTGGACCATCTGTCTTCATCCCTTCCTAGTAGACCCGCGCCTTGGGCGGGAACGGCGCGATCTCGTTGGTCATCGTGTAGTCGTGGACCGGGCGGTAATCGATCTTCACCTTGCCCGTGGCGTCGTCGAACCAGCTGAGGGTGTGCTTCATCCACGTCTTGTCGTTGCGATCCGGGAAGTCCTCGTGCGCATGGGCGCCGCGGCTTTCGGTGCGGTTATGCGCGCCCGTCACCGTCACGACCGCCTGGCCGATCAGGTTGTCGAGCTCCAGCGTCTCCATGAGGTCCGAATTCCAGACCATCGAGCGGTCGGTGACCTTGAGGTCGCCGCGCTTGGCGTTGACCGCGTCCATCCGCTTGACGCCCGAGGCCAGGGCTTCGGACGTTCGGTAGACCGCCGCGTCCTCCTGCATGGCCATCTGCATCTCCAGCCGCAGCGACGCCGTGCTGGTGCCGCCCGAGGCGTGGCGGAACTTGTCCAGCCGCGCCAGGTGGCCGTCGGTCATCGCGGGCTTCAGCTCGGGCTGGGTCGCTCCCGCCTTCAGGATATCGGCGGCCCGCAGCGCGGCCGACCGGCCGAACACCACGAGGTCGATCAGGCTGTTGCTGCCCAGCCGGTTCGCGCCGTGGACCGACACGCAGGCCGCCTCGCCCACGGCCATCAGCCCCGGCACGACCTGGTCGGGATTCTTCCCCGCCTTGGTCACGACCTCTGAGTAGAAGTTCGTGGGGATGCCGCCCATGTTGTAGTGCACCGTGGGCAGGACCGGGATCGGCTCCTTGGTCACGTCCACGCCGGCGAAGATCTTGGCGCTCTCGGAAATCCCCGGCAGCCGCTCGGCCAGGATCTTGGGATCCAGGTGGTCGAGGTGCAGGAAGATGTGATCCTTCTTCGGACCCACGCCGCGGCCTTCGCGGATTTCCATGGTCATAGCGCGGCTGACCATGTCGCGGGGCGCCAGGTCCTTCACAGTGGGCGCATAGCGCTCCATGAACCGCTCGCCCTCGGAGTTGGTCAGGTAGCCGCCTTCGCCGCGGGCGCCTTCGGTGATCAGGCAGCCGGAGCCGTAGATCCCGGTCGGGTGGAACTGCACGAACTCCATGTCCTGCAGCGGTAGGCCCGCCCGCAGCGTCATCCCGCCGCCGTCGCCGGTGCAGGTGTGCGCCGAGGTGGCCGAGAAGTAGGCGCGGCCGTAGCCGCCGGTGGCCAGGATCACCAGCTGGGCCTGGAAGCGGTGCAGGGTGCCGTCGTCCAGCTTCCACGCCGTGACGCCCCGGCACACGCCCTCGTCCATGATCAGGTCGAGGGCGAAGTACTCGATGAAGAACTCGGTGTCGTTGGCCAGGGACTGGCCGTACATCGTGTGCAGCATGGCGTGACCGGTGCGGTCGGCCGCGGCGCAGGTGCGCTGGATCGGGGCCTCGCCGTAGTTCTTGGTCATGCCGCCGAAGGCGCGCTGATAGATCTTGCCGTCGGCCGTGCGGCTGAACGGCACGCCCCAGTGCTCGAGCTCGTAGACGGCGGCGGGCGCGTTGCGGCACAGGTACTCGATGGCGTCCTGGTCGCCCAGCCAGTCCGACCCCTTGACGGTGTCGTACATGTGCCAGCGCCAGTCATCCTCGCCCATGTTGCCCAGGGATGCAGAAATCCCCCCTTGAGCCGCAACGGTGTGCGAGCGGGTCGGGAAGACCTTGGTGATGCAGGCCGTCTTGAGGCCGGCCTGCGCACAGCCCAGCGCCGCGCGCAGGCCTGAGCCGCCGGCGCCGACCACGACAACGTCGAACTTGTGGTCGATGAATTCGTACGTCGCCATGGGTTAGGCGCCCCCCAGCGCGACCTTGAGGATGGAAAAGACCGCGAGCGCTCCGAAGAGGCCGCAGATGAACAGGTTGGCCAGCAGGCAGGCCGCCTTGTTCAGGTGGGTGTAGACGTAGTCCTCGATGACCACGCGCAGGCCCGACTGCATGTGCATGAACGACACCGCGATGGTGAGGATCATCAGGGTCGCGTTGACCGGCTCGCTGATCCAGGCGACGGCGCCGTAGTAGTCGAGCGCGGCCAGCCGGATCACGGCGAAGGCGCCCCAGATCACCAGCGGGACAAGCGCCACGGCGGCGACGCGTTCGGAGAGCCAGTGGCTGACGCCGTGCTTGGCGGAGCCCAGACCGCGGGCGGTGGAAAGCGGCGTGCGGAACGACATCAGAGCGCTCCCGTCATGTAGGCGATGCCCCAGACCGCGAGGGTGGCGGCGATGGCGAAGCCGAAGACCACGAAGGCCGAGCTGTTGGCCTGTTCCTTGTCGAGCCCGTAGCCCAGGTCCCAGATCAGGTGCCGGACGCCGTTGCCCAGGTGATAGAACGCCGAGGCGCTCATCCCGAACATCACCAGCTTGCCCAGCGGCGACCCCAGCAGCGCCTTGAAGGTCCCGTAGGCCTCGGGGCCGCTAGCCAGCGAGATCGCCCAGACGGCGACGATCAGCCCGCCCAGGTAGATGCCTACCCCGGTCACCCGGTGGAGGATCGACGTCAGCATGGTGACGTGCCAGCGCCATATCTGCAGATGCGGCGACATGGGCCGGTCGGCCGGACCGCGTGGAACGGATGTCATGTGTAACAGGCCCCCAATGCCCTCAGCCCTGTCGGTTTTAGGCGTCGCTTCGGGTGTGTCAACGCGCCGCGGTCCCGCTCTGCGATCATGTTACGCGTGAGCTTCGCCCAATGGTGCGCGGATAACCCACAGCAGGGCGAAATCTGCCGCGATTTCGCTTCGGCGCAATGCGTCGTTGCGCTAGGGATCCTTCGCGAAAGGCGAAGGAATGCGGTTCGATCTCACTGACCTGCGGCTGTTCTGCGACGTGGTGGACGAAGGCTCGATCACGGCGGGCGCCGAGAAGAGCGCCCTGGCGCTGGCCGCCGCCTCGACCCGGATCCGCAACATGGAGGCGACCCTGGGCGCCGCGTTGCTGATCCGCTCGCGCCAGGGCGTGACGCCGACCGCCGCGGGCCGGATGCTGCTGAAGCACGCCCGTAACATGCTTAGCCAGGCGGCGCGGATGCGCGAGGATCTGTCGGCCTTCGCCGGCGGCCTGTCGGGCGAGGTGAAGCTGCTGGCCAACACCAACGCCCTCACCGAATTCCTGCCTGAGGCGCTGAGCTCGTTCCTGGCCGCCCATCCGCACATGAGCGTCGACCTGGAGGAGCGGCTCTCGGACGAGATCGTGGGCCTTATCGCCGAGGGCGTCGGCGACGTGGGGATCGTCGCCGGCACGGTCGACGTGGGCGCCCTGCAGACTTACCCGTTCCGCTCCGACCGGTTCGTGGTGGTGGCGGCGCCGGGCCATCCCCTGGCCGCGCGCGACCGGGTCACTTTCGCCGAGGTTCTGGAATACGACGTCGTGGGCCTCGAGCGCTCCAGCTCTCTGCAGCGCTTCCTGGTCAGCAAGGCGGCGCGTGAGGGCCGGCCGTTGAAGGCGCGGGTGCAGCTCCGCAGCTTCGATGCGGTGTGCCGGCTGGTGGAGGCCGGCGTCGGGGTCGGCGTGGTTCCGCAGACGACCGCGGGTCGGGCGGCCAGGACCATGTCGCTGGCGGTGATCGATCTGGCCGACGACTGGGCGCTGCGGGAACTCACCATCGTCGTGCGGGCCGAGGCCGAGCTGCGGCCCTATGCCCGCGAGCTGGTGGAGAGCCTCAGGGCTTGAGCCAGACGAAGGCGAAGCTGACCGGGCGGTCGCGGTATTGGTCCCACTTGGCCTTCCGGGCCACCCAGGCGTCGTCGATGGCGCCTTCCTCCAGTGTGGCCAGGCGCCACCCCGCGCCGAGCGCCGCGCGGACGTGGTCGGAGAAGAGATGGACGTGGCTTTCGATCGCCACCGGCTCGCCCGGCGCACGATCGAAGTGGGTGGGGATGCCGCTCATCAGGAACCACGGGTGGTAGCCCACCAGCACGAAGCCGCCGCCCGGCCGCGCCAGGCGGAAGGCCTCGGCGTACAGCGGGTTCAGGTCGGGCAGGTGCTCGTCGGCCAGTGACTGGGTGATGAGGTTGTAGCGGTCCGAGGGGATCCCGGTGTCGGTGATGTCGCCGACGGTGAGGCCCTCGTAGACGCCCTTGTCCCGGGCCTGAGCCAGCATCTGCGGGGTCAGATCGACGCCGTCGATCCGCTGCACGCCCTTCGCGCGCAGCCAGGCGCCGATCCGGCCCGTGCCGCACGCCAGGTCCAGCACCCGGCCGGCGGCGCGCCACTGGATCTGCAGCCGTTCCAGCAGGCGCAGGTCCATCAGGTCGACGACGGTGTCTTCATAGGTCGGCGCCCAGGCGGCATAGCCCTCCCGGACCCCGAGGGTGGGATAGTGGCGGGCGTCAAAGCGGGCGAAGTCGACCATCAGCGTTCCTCGAGCCAGCTGGCCGAGCGCATCTCCTGGAGGCGCGAGGCGGTGCGCTCGAACTCGAAGGCGCCGTCGCCCTCGGGGTAGAGCTTCGTGGGCTCGGCGTCGGCCAGCACGATCAGTCGGGTCCGGGCCTCGTAGAGGGCGTCGATCAGGATCACCAGCCGCCGCGCCTCCTGTCGCTGCGCCGGCGACAGCTTGGGCAGGCCCTCCAGGAAGACGGTGTGGAAGCGCTGGGCGATGGCGATGTAGTCGTTGGGCCCCAGGGCCGCCTTGCACAGATCGTCGAACGTGGCGCGCAGCAGGCCGCCGGCGGCGCGCGGGAAGCTGAGCTTGCGGCCCAGCACCTCGATGGCCTCGCCATCCTCGGCCTCGGGGCCGAGCATCTCCTTCCAGAGCGCGTCGAAAGCTCTGCGGTTGTCCGCATCCGGGGGCGAGAACCACGTGCCGGCCGCCCGCAGACGGTCGAGGCGATAGTCGTGCGGGCCCGCGATCACCACGACCTCGGCCTTCCGCTTCAGGAGATCGATGAAGGGCAGGAAGAGCTGGCGGTTGATGCCGTTCAGATAGAGGTCGTCGGGCAGCCGGTTGGAGGTGGCGACCAGCACGACGCCATGGCCGAACAGGGCCTCGAACAGCCGCCCCAGGATCATCGCGTCGGCGATGTCGGTGACCTGGAACTCGTCGAAGCAGAGCAGCCGCGCCTCGCTCGCGATCACGTCGGCCACGGGCGGGATCGGATCGTCGCCCTTGAATTGGCCGAAGCGCTTCTTGCGCGCATCACGGTCGCCCTTGCGCCAGGCGTCGATGAGCCGGTGAACCTCGCCCATGAAGACATGGAAGTGGGTGCGACGCTTCTTGAAGCCGGTGGCCGTCTCGTAGAACAGGTCCATCAGCATCGACTTGCCGCGGCCGACGGGTCCGATGAGGTAGACGCCGCGCGGGGGCTCGTAGTGACGGCGGCGCAGCATGGCCAGGATGCCGCCTTCGGGCTCGTCCTCGGCCAGATCCAGCTCCAGGCGGATCAGCGGCAGGAGCGCGGCGGCCTGCGCGGGATCGGGCCGGATCAGGCCTTCGCGGACACGCGCGTCGTAGGCAGCTTGCAGGGCGGAGGCCATGGCGTCCGGCCTATCTGCGTCGTGGCCCCGGCGCAAGGAACGGGAGCCTCCGCCGGTCGCCAACCCTTCCGCGCCCTGCTACCGAGCACGCCTTGTGCAGCCCGGCGTTGCGAAGGAGTTCTCGACCTTGCCGCAGACGATCCTGGAAGACCTGACTGTCGGAGAAACCCTGGATATCGCCGAGGCCCTGGCGCGCCGCGGTTCGCATGCGCGCGCTCACCAGCTGTTGCGCTCGGCGCTGCAGACGGTGCCGTCTCGGCTCGACATCCGCGTGCGGCGGGGCATTGTGGCCAACCCGACCGTGCGCACGAACGTCTTGCTGGACCTGATGGGCGCGCTGAAGTCGTTCCAGAAGTCGGCCTTCGTCTCGGATGGCTTGGCGACGTGGATGAAGCTCCTGCCGTTCATGGAAGATGTGCGCTTCATGCAGACGGCGGCGCGGCACGAGAACCTGCTGCCAATCCCCAACTGGCATTGGAACCTGCAGACGGCGCTGTGGGCGGTTCAACAGGTGGCCAAGGTCCCCGGCGATTTCATGGAGCTGGGGGTGTTCCGCGGGCACACCACGCTCTTCCTAGCCGACTACCTGGAATTCCAGGACATACCGCGGACCTGGTGGCTCTACGACACCTTCGAGGGCATTCCTGAGGACCAGCTGGACCCCAACTGGCGCGACAACAATGCGCGGGCCTACGAGGGCACGTTCAGCTTCGAAGAAGTGCAGGCCCGGTTCGCCGCCTATCCGAACATCAAGGTGATCAAGGGCCGGGTGCCAGAAGTCCTTCAGGCCGGTGAGTTGCCCGAGCAGATCGCGTTCCTGCACATGGACCTAAACAACTCCACGGCCGAGATCGCCGCGCTGGACCTGGTGTTCGATCGTATCCCGTCGGGCGGCGTGATCCTGTTCGACGACTACTGCTGGGAGGTCTCGCGCGCGCAGCACGACGCGGAGAAGGCCTGGTTCGCCCAGCGTGGACTCCACATTCTGCCCCTGCCCACCGGGCAGGGCGTGTTCGTGAAGCCATGAGCCAGGTCGGGCTGCTGGGGCTGCCGACCGACCGCCACTCGTCGTTCCTGCGGGGCGCGGCGGGCGCGCCGGCCGTGATCCGCGCGGCGCTGCATTCGCCCCACGCCCACCTGACCGCCACCAACGGGGCCCAGATGGACGCCGTGCTGGCCGACCTGGGCGACGCTCCGCTCTGCGAGGATGACGGCGACTTCGACCGCATGGTGGCGGCGGTGGCCGCGGCGTTCAGGGCGGGGCCGGCGGTGGTGCTGGGGGGCGACCATGCGGTGACCTACCCGGTGCTGGCCGGGATCGCCGCGGCCGGTCTCGCGCCGCCGCAGATCGTGCACATCGACGCCCATTCCGACCTCTACAACGACTTCGAGGGCGACCCGCTCAGCCACGCCTCGCCATTCGCGCGGATCATGGAGCGCGGGCTGGCGGCGGGACTCACCCAGCTGGGCATCCGAACGCCCAACGCACATCTCCTCGCCCAGGCGAAGCGGTTCGGGGTGAGGGTGTTCTCTCCCGAGACGCACGCAGCGGGGATGGCGTCGTTGCCGACGGGGCCGACCTACATCTCCATCGACCTCGACGGCCTGGACCCAGCCTACGCGCCCGGCGTCTCGCACCATGAGCCCGGCGGGCTCACCACGCGCGAGGTGCTGCGGGTGATCTGGGAGACGCCGGGCCCGGTGATCGGGGGCGACATCGTCGAGCTGAACCCGGACCGCGACGTGAACGGCATGACCGCGACCCTGGCGGCCAAGCTCCTCAAGGAGCTCGCCGCGCGGATCAGCGCAGATTCCTTCTCCTGATGGAGAGGTAGCGCCTATTTCATCGTCGGGATGACGAAGGCCGAGTCCTCGACCGAGCCTTCCGGCCAGCGGGCGGTGATGGTCTTGACCTTGGTGTAGAAGCGCACGCCCTCCATGCCGTGCTGGTTGGCGTCGCCGAACGCGCTGCGCTTCCAGCCGCCAAAGGTGTGGTAGGCGACGGGCACGGGGATCGGCACGTTGATCCCCACCATGCCGACGTTCACGCGGGCGGCGAACTCGCGGGCGGCGCGGCCGTTGCGGGTGAAGATGGCGACGCCGTTTCCGTATTGATGGTTGGACGGCAGGGCCAGCGCCTCCTCGAAGGTCTCGGCCCGGACGATCTGCAGGACGGGACCGAAGATCTCTTCCTGATAGGTCTTCATCGTGGGCTTCACCTTGTCGAACAGGCTGGGGCCCATGAAGAAGCCCTGTTCATAGCCCTGCAGCTGGAAGCCGCGGCCGTCGACCACGAGCTCGGCGCCTTCGTCCACGCCCAGCTGGATGTAGTCGCTGATCTTCTGCTTGTGGGCCTGGCTCACGACCGGGCCGTACTGGGCCGCGGCGTCGGTGGAGAGACCGACCTTCAGCGTGTCCAGCTCCGCGAGCACGCGCTCACGCACTTCATCGGCCGTCTTCTTGCCCACCGGCACCACGACAGGCAGCGCCATGCACCGCTCCCCGGCCGAGCCATAGGCCGCGCCGATGATGTCCTTCGTCGCCTGCTCGAGGTCGGCGTCGGGCAGGATGAGGCCGTGGTTCTTCGCCCCGCCCATGGCCTGGACCCGCTTCGCGTTGGCCGTGCCGCGCGAGTAGACATAGTGAGCGATGTCCGAGCTGCCGACGAAGCTGACGGCCTTGATGTCGGGATGGTCCAGGATCGCGTCGACGGCGGTCTTGTCGCCGTGGATCACATTGAGGACGCCGCTCGGGGCGCCCGCTTCCATCATCAGCTCGGCGAGCTTCACCGGAACCGTCGGATCCTTCTCGCTGGGCTTCAGGATGAAGGTATTGCCCACCGCGATGGCGATGCCGAACATCCACATCGGGATCATCGCCGGGAAGTTGAACGGGGTGATGCCCGCGGCCACGCCCAGGGGCTGGCGCATCGAGTAGACGTCGATCCCGGGGCCCGCGCCCTCGGTGTACTCGCCCTTCAGCGCATGCGGGATGCCGCAAGCGAACTCGATCACCTCCAGGCCGCGCTGGATGTCGCCCTTCGAGTCGGCGATGACCTTGCCGTGCTCGGACGACAGGATCTCGGCCAGCACGTCCATGTCGCGCTCGACCAGGCGCTTGAACTCGAACATCACCCGCGCCCGCCGCTGCGGATTCACCAGCGCCCAGGTCTGCTGAGCCCGGACCGCTGACTGCACGGCGCGATCCACCTCGGCCGGCGTCGCCAGCTGCACTCGGGCCTGCACCTCGCCGGTGTTGGGGTTGAACACGTCGCCGTAGCGACCCGAAGCGCCTGCGAACGCCGCGCCGTCGATGAAATGGGTGATCTCTCGCATGGGCCGCGTTTTAGGCTGGCTGGCGGAGCGAGCCTAGAGGCTTCTGGATGAGATGATGCGGGGGCGACGGCGGCCGCTTCCTCAACCTCGGAGGTTTGATCTCGCGCAAAGCGCCGCCCCTGCGCCGTGGCCACGCTTGCCGTCGAACAACGCAGAGGCGCGCGAGCCAGCGCGCCCGCAGGGAGGGCGGCGATGAGCGCGCCAGGGCGGCTGCCGGACGTGAACCGTGTGGGCTATGGCGCACCGCTGCGCTGGCTCGGCGGCGGGTGGGCGGACCTATGGAAGGCGCCGGGCCCCTGCTTCGTGTACGGCGGCTTCATCGCTTCGCTTCTGTCGCTGGTGACCTTCGCGCTCTACGCGTCGGGCCTCGCGTTTCAGGTGGTGATCCTGACGTTGGGACTGGTCCTGATCGCGCCGATCCTGGCGATGGGCCCCTATGAGGCCGGTCGCCGGCTGGAAGCGGGCGAACGTCCGCGGCTGGCGCAGATCTTCGTGGTGCGCTCGGCCCTGCGGCAGGATGCGTTCTTCCTCGGACTGGCCCTGTTCCTGGTCTTCTCGTTCTGGATCCAGGCGGCGCAGGTGGTCTACGGCCTCTCCACCTACCAGCTTCACGCCACGCTGCCGGAGTTCCTCGACTTCGCGTTCAAGACCGGGGATGGCCGGCGGATGCTGGCGATCGGCGGCGTGATCGGCGGGGCGATCGCGTTCGTCGCCTACACCCTGGTGGTGGTGTCGGCGCCGATGCTGCTGGAACGGCGCTTCGACGTCTTCATGGCGACCGTGACCAGCGTCCGGGTCGTCATGCAGAATCCGGGCCCCATGCTGCTCTGGGCGGCGATCGTGGCGACCCTGGTGCTCGCCTCGGCCGCCACGGGTTTCATGGCCCTGGTCGTGGTGTTCCCCTGGCTGGGCCTTGCCAGCTGGCGGGCCTACCGAGGCCTGGTGGCCGTCGACGCCGGGGCGCGGCCGTGACTCCGAGGCCGGCCTGTACTATAGCGCCGCCGTCATGACGCGGATCGCGCACCATCACGGCCACCACCATCCGACCCCGGCGGGTTCGGAGCGGGTGCGCGCGGCCTGACGCGAACCCCTCCCGAGCCCCGCCGATCCGGACGGGGCTCGATCTTCTTCCAGCTTCGTCCGTCGCCCTTCTCCCGAAGCGAGACGACCGATGAACGACCTTTCCCCAGACCTTTTCTTGAGTGCGGACGCCGCAGCCGGTAAGCGCGCGGCCATGAGCGCCGATGCCCCCAGCCGACCCGAAGCCCGAGCCCCCCGCGGATTCAACGACCGTCGCACCCGCGACGTGGTCGCCGAGCGGGCGATCCTGACCGCCGTCAGCGGCGTCTACGAGCGCTGGGGCTTCGAGCCGCTGGAGACCGGCGCGTTCGAATACGCCGACGCGCTGGGCAAGTTCCTGCCGGACGCCGACCGTCCCAACGAGGGCGTCTTCGCGCTGCAGGATGACGACGAGCAGTGGATGGCCCTGCGCTACGATCTGACCGCGCCGCTGGCCCGGTTCGCGGCGCAGAACTGGGAGACCCTGCCCAAGCCGTTCCGCCGCTATGCCTTCGGGCCCGTCTGGCGCAACGAGAAGCCCGGCCCGGGCCGCTTCCGGGAGTTCGTCCAGTGCGACGCCGACACGGTGGGCTCGGCGCGTCCGGAGGCCGACGCCGAGATCATCGCCATGGCTGTCGAGGGCCTGGAGGCCGCGGGCCTGCCGGCCGGCTCGGCGCTGATCAAGATCAACAACCGCAAGCTCCTGAACGGCCTGATGAGCGCCGCCGGCGTCACCGACGAGGGCCAGAAGCTGGCCGTGTTGCGGGCGGTGGACAAGCTGGACCGCCTGGGGCCCGACGGCGTGCGCCTGCTGCTGGGCGAGGGCCGCAAGGACGAGAGCGGCGACTTCACCAAGGGCGCCGGCCTGAACGCCTCGGCCGCCGAGCGGGTGCTGGCCTTCACCGCGGCCGGCGCGGGCGACCGGGCCTCGACCCTCGCCAAGCTGGCCGATGTCGTGGGCGGCTCGGCCGAGGGCGACGAGGGCCTGGCGGAACTGGCGGCCATCGACGCGGCGCTCGCGGGCCTGGGCGTCGGCGCCGACCGGGCGACCTTCGACCCGGCCGTGGTGCGCGGGCTGGAGTACTACACGGGCGCGGTCTTCGAGGCCGAGCTGCTGCTGTCCACCCTGGACGAGAAGGGCCAGCCGATGCGGTTCGGCTCGATCGGCGGGGGCGGGCGCTATGACGACCTGGTGGCGCGGTTCACCGGCGAGCGCACGCCGGCCACCGGCTTCTCGTTCGGCGTCTCGCGCCTGGCGTCGGCGCTGAAGGCTGCGGGCAAGGATTTGGCGACCGCCGCGCGGGGCCCGGTGGTGGTGATCGCGTTCTCGCAGGATCGCATGGCCGACTACTTCGCCGTGGCCCGCGAGGTCCGCGCCGCGGGAATCCCGGCCGAGGTCTATCTGGGCAGCTCCGGCATGAAGGCGCAGATGAAGTACGCCGACCGGCGGCTTTCGCCCGCCGCCATCATCGTCGGCGACGACGAACTGGCGGCCGGCACGGTGACGGTGAAGGACCTGGACCTGGGCCGTGAGCTGGCCTCCAAGGTGGCCGACAACGCCGAGTGGCGCGGTCAGCGACCGGGCCAACAGACCATCCCGCGCGGCGAGCTCGTGTCGGCGCTGCAACGCATCCTGGCGGGCGGCTGATGCGCGTCGAGCCTGCCGTTCCGTCCGCGGTGCTGGCCGCCGTCCGTGCGCCCCTGGAAACGTCCGGGGCCGAACGGGCCGACGCGCCGCTGCTGCAGCCCCTGAACCTGCTGCTCGACCTGGCCGGCGAGGCCATGCGCGCGCGGCTGTTCGTGGTCCAGGCCGAGGGCGGGGCGGAAAGCTGCCTGCGCCCCGACTTCACGGTCGCCATCGCGCGCCAGCACATCGAGAGCGGCCGCGCGGCCGGGCTCTACTGGTACCAGGGTGCGGCGTTCCGAGCCTCGTCCGGCGCCGACCGGCCCGAGGAGTTCGTGCAGATCGGGCTGGAGATGTTCTCGCCGGGCGGCGGGGCCGTGGAAGCGGCCGACGCCGAGATCGCCGGGCTAGCCTGGCGGTCCGCCGCGGCCGGCGGGCGCGACGACCTTTCGCTGTGGCTGGGCGACGTGGCGCTGTTCGGCGCCTTCGTGGAAAGCCTGGACCTTCCCGAGAGCCTCAGCGGCCGGCTGAAGCGCGTTGCGGGCCGACCGCGTCTGCTCTGGGCCGAGCTGTCGCGGACGGGCGAGGCTTCGGCCGACGGCGTCGGCACGCTTTCGGGCCTGCTGGCCGGCCTGTCCGAGGCCCAGGCCGGCGCGCTGCTGGAGGAGGTCTGGGCGCTGGCCGGCGTGGAGCCGGTGGGCGGACGGGGCCCGGCCGAGATCGCGGCCCGGCTGGTCCGCAAGGCCGAGGCTGCGCAGGCTCCGGCGCTGACGCAGGCCCAGGCGGATGCGGTGCGCGCCTTCATGGCGATCGACGACGAGCCCGCATACGCCTTCGCCCGGATGCGCAAACTGGCGGGCGCCAACGACGGGGCGCTGAAGGCGGCTCTGGCCGGGTGGGAGCAGCGGCTGATCGACCTGGCCCTCGTGGCGCCTGCCGACCGAATGCGCTTCACCCCCGCGCTGGGGCACGCCTTCGACTACTATGACGGCCTGACGTTCGAGGTGCGGAGCGCGGCTCTGGGCGCGGATCTGCCGGTGGCCGTGGGCGGGCGCTACGACGGATTGCTGGCGCGGCTGGGCGGAGCGGGCCAGGCCCGTGCCGTGGGCTGCATGGTCCGGCCGTGGCGGGCCTGGGCGGGAGCCGAACAATGAGCGGGCTGGTCATTGCGATCCCTTCCAAGGGACGCCTGAAGGAGCAGGTCGAGGGCTGGCTGGTCGACTGCGGCCTGAAGCTGGACGTCACCGGCGGCGCGCGTGGCTATGTGGCCAGCCTTAAGGGGCTGCCGGGCGCTCAGGTGCGGTTCCTGTCGGCCGCCGACATCGCCGAGGCGCTGGACGCCGGCGACGTGCACCTGGGCGTCACCGGCGAGGATCTGCTGCGCGAGCGCGGCGACGACCTGGACGCGAGGGTCCTGCTGTTGCGCCCGCTGGGCTTCGGCCGCGCCGACCTGGTGACGGCGGTGCCCAAGAGCTGGCTGGACGTCGACACGATGGCCGACCTCGAAGAGGTGGCCCACGATTTCCTGGCCCGCACGGGCCGGCGAATGCGGGTGGCGACCAAGTACCTGGCCCAGACCCGCAGCTTCTTCGCCCGCCACGGCGTGGCCGACTATCGGATCGTCGAATCGGGGGGCGCGACCGAGGGGGCGCCGGCGACGGGCGCCGCCGAACTGGTGGTCGACATCACCACGACGGGCGCGACCCTGGTGGCCAATGGGCTCAAGGTGCTGAGCGACGGCGTCATGCTGAAGAGCCAGGCGCAGCTGGCGGCGAATCTGGGCGCCGAATGGAGCCCCGAAGCGCTGACGCAGGCCGAGCGACTGTTGCGGATCGTCGAGGCGCGGGCCGGCGCGCTGCGCAGCGCGACGCTGGCGTGGCCCACGCGGGGCGACAAGGCCGAGGCGGCGGTGGTCGAGGGGCTGGTCGCCGCCGGCGCCACACGACGTCCGAACGGTTTGCTGGTCGATTCGGCGCAGGTCGCGGATGCGAGTCTGGCGCTGAGCGCCGCCGGTCTGGGGCCGGTGACGGTTTCCAAGCCGGACTTCGTCTTTGACGTGAAGTGCGCCCCCTGCGACACGCTCAGGTCGAGGATATTTTGACGCAAATGTAAAAAGACGGCGTAAAATTTTCCTCCCGCCGCGAAATTTCGCCCCGGACATGCCGTGAAGGGGGTTTTGGCCCGTTGACTCGGGCAGAAAATTGCCGTTTTGTCATCTGGCGAGAGACAAGAAGGCGCCTAGTCCTGAAGTCTCCGGCGTTTCGGGGAGGAAACGCCCGCTCAATCAGAGCGACTGCTCAAGGCGGCCTGCAGCGATTATCCCCCGCTGCAGGCCGATTCTTTTTGTGGCGAGCCCGCTTTTGACGGAATCGCCAAAAATCCTAAGTCCAGGCTGAGCGACGGTCGACCGATCGCTGGAACCCCGCCGCCAGCGATTTCGCTCGGGCGCGAAGCAGCGTGCGGCGGCCCTGCGGTGTCCGGGCGTAGACGAGGTCGGACGCGCCGACATGCTGATTCCAGAGCTGTGCGAAGCGTTCGGCTGACGCCTTCTTCGCACCCAGCGCCATGGGAACGGCGTGATAGTCGGTGCGGAGGCGCCAGCCCAGACGGCTCCGTCGGGCGAGGAGGTAGCGGGGATTCTGGACCGGTCCCAGGACCTCGGAGATGGCCTGCATCACCAGGCGCTCGGTGCTGCGGCTGACACCTTGCAGGACGATGTCCTTGCGCCCGTCCAGGCTGGCGCGGATCTGAAAGCGGACGCCGCGCAGCTCTGTCTCGGTGACAGCGCCGGCATGGAAGAGGCTCCACAGCACAACCAGGCCCACCTGATGCAGGCTGCGTTCGACCGTACCGTTGCGCCAGAACAGCCGCAGCGCCTTCGCCAAGCCCGGCAGGCTGGCCAGTCCGGCGGCGCCCGCCGCGATCATCCCGAACTGGCCGAGACCTTCGAACGAGTCCCAGCCCCGCAATTCGTCGAAGACCGCGAACGCCGCCGCGCTGGCGGCGCTCCAGATCAGGGCCTGCAGGGTATCGGTCCAGGCGAGCGCTCGCGGAGCGTAGTTGGGCGCCGCCGTTTCCCGGACCCTGGCTCGTGGCCCGCCTGCTCCGAGGGATGCTGACCAGCGTCGCGCGGTCCCCGCGCGGTCCGCCGCAAGCGCCAGCGTCCGATGGTTCGACGCGCGCATATCATCGGCCAGGTCGACGCCCAACCGCCCGATACCGCTCTCGATCAGGGTCGACTCTCCGCCGGAGATGCCTTCGAAGGCGCGAAATCGCCGCGCCAGCAGCGCGCCATCCGTCAGGCCGCCACCACCTTCGTCGGCCAGGTGGCCCCACTCCAGGCGCTCGACGGCCTCGGCGAACAGGCCTTGGGAAGGCTCGACAGTGGCCAGGTGCCAGATGTTGGCGACCTTCTGCGGGCTGGCGGGGTCGACGCGGATCGCGCGCCCGCGCATCTGGTTCGACAGCATGAACGAGGCCGTATTGCTGGCCAGGACCAAGCTGTTGAGGGCCGGTGCGTCCCAGCCTTCGCCGAGAAGCGATTGCGTCCCCACGAGGATCCGCACGGCGCCGCGGGTGAACAACGCGGTGACAAGGTGGACGAGGCTCACGCTTGCGGCCGCTCCGAGCTCCACGCGCACGTGATCGGGGCAAGCGGGAATATCGAAGGCCTTCCACGCCGAGGCATCGAGGCCCTGCTCGGCCGCCAGTTCGTCCAGATCAGGCAGGGCCGTTCGGGGAAGGATTACCAGGGCGCCCGTCAGAACGCCGATGCGCCCTGCGCCGGCGCCGCGGCGGCGAAGGTGTTCGAAGATCGGCACCACGCCCAGTCGCGACGGTCGAAACTCGCCGTCCCGGGACGGGGGCAGCTCGCCGGCGCGGACGTGATCCGACAGCACAACCATCCGCAGGGCTCCGCCCAGAGCCTGTTCCTCGGCGCGCGCGATCTCGGCGACGCTCTCGAGCTTGGCGAGGTTGGATGTCATGAGCTGGAAGATGGACCGGGTCGCGCGCAGCCGGACCCGTCCGCCCTCCACCAGCCCATGCGTTTGGAGCCGCTGGCGCAACGCCTTCACCCGATCGGCGCCGATGTCGAAGACCTTGGCATGGCTACCCGTCAAGCCGTCGAGAAACGTCTCCAGCCAGGCAAACGACGGCTGAGGAAGGTCCCGCGCCGATACGCCCAGCAGTCTGAGCGGGGCAGAAGGGAGGCGACGGCCCGCACCGGCCAGTTGCAGCAGGACGGAAGACAGCATTTCAGGCGCTTCCAGGATCGCTTCGGCGTGCGCCTCGGGATCCGTCAGCCAGGCATGACGCTCGAGCTCGTCCAGCAGAGCGTCGTCCGCCCGCAGGTCGGCCTGAAGCTGGGCGATCTCCCGGCGTCGCGCCTCCAGCAGCCGCAACCCCTCGTGGGTCGGCTGAGACAGGAGGACGTGGTCCTGGTGCGGGCAGAGGTCGCCGTTGCGCACGAGTTCTGGGATGCCGATCTCCAGGTCGATCGGCCCGCAGATCGCCTCATAACGCGCCCACTCGGCGAAGGCGGCGTCGTAGGGCGGGGTGGCGGTAAGCGCCACGACCTGAACGTCGGTCAGACATGCGATCAGCTTCTCGATGCCGGTCCACCACTCCCGCCGAAGATGGTGGGCTTCGTCCAGGACGAGTGTGAGGGGACCGGCGGCGTTGAGTGCGGCCGCCAGCTCCTCGATCTCGTCGGCCCGGCGGAAGGCGTCCAGGCCCTGATAGGTGGCCAGCGTCAGGATGCGCGGCGCGGACAGCTGATGCGAGACCTCATGGGCGGCCGGCCGCGCGTCGAGGAACAGCGGCGTCAGCCGATCGGCCCACTGGTCGCGGATCGCCACGGTGGGTGCGAAGACCAGCGCCCGACGGCCCAGACGGCGTACGATCTCGAGCCCCAGCATCGTCTTGCCGGCGCCTGGTGCGGCGACGATGTGCAGACGCCTGTTGGCGAGGTGGTCGCCCATCTCGTCCAGGATGCGGGCCTGGTAGTCACGCCAGACGCCCTTGAATTGCATTCGCGACAGCATCGACCCTGACGTATCGCGGGAATCGAGCCGCCTCCATGGCCAAGGTGGCCCGGACGCCTCCCACTGGGTCGCGCGAAGGCGCTACCAGATCCGGACGCGCTTCTCGGGCGGAAGGTACATCGGGTCGCCGGGCTTCACGCCGAAGGCGTCGTAGAAGGCGTCGATGTTGCGAACCGGCAGATCGACGCGGGCCAGCGGCGGCGAGTGTGGGTCGCTGACCAGGATCTGCTTCATGAAGTCGTCGCGGTACTTGGCGCGCCAAACCTGGGCCCAGCCCAGGAACACGCGCTGTTCGCCGGTCATGCCGTCGATCACCGGGGCGGGCTTGCCCTGCAGCGAGATCTTGTAGGCCTCGAGCGCCAGCAGCAGGCCGCCCAGGTCGGCGATGTTCTCGCCCATGGTCAGCTCGCCGTTGATCTTGGCGCCGGGCAGGATCTCGGTCGCCGAGTACTGCGCGCCCAGCCGCTCGGCCTGGGCCATGAACTTGGCCTCGTCGTCCTTGGTCCACCATTCGGCCAGACGCCCGTCGCCGTCCGACTTGCGGCCCTGGTCGTCGAATCCGTGCGTGATCTCGTGGCCGATGACCCCGCCAATGGCGCCGTAGTTGATCGCGGCGTCGCCGTCCGGGTCGAAGAAGGGCGGCTGCAGGATGGCGGCCGGGAAGACGATCTCGTTCTTCGTCGAAGAGTAGTAGGCGTTGATCGTGGCCGGGGTCATCCCCCACTCGCTGCGGTCGACCGGCTGGTTCAGCCGCGCCGCCCGGAAGCGCCAGTCGAAAGCCGAGGCCCGCTGGACGTTGCCGTACAGGTCGCCGTCCCTGATCTCCAGCTTGGCGTAGTCGCGCCATTTGTCGGGATAGCCGATCTTGACCGTGAACTTGCCCAGCTTCTCGGCGGCTTTGGTCTTGGTCTCCGGGCTCATCCAGTCGAGCTTCTGGATGCGCGCGCCCATTGCTTTCTTGAGGTCGCCGACCAGGGCTTCCATGGCCGCCTTGTCCTTAGCCGGGAAGTAGGCGTCGACGTACAGCTTGCCGACGGCCTCCCCCAGATTACCGTCCACCAGGTTCACCGCCCGCTTCCAGCGCGGCTGCTGGGCCGGCGTGCCGGACAGCGTCTTGCTGCGGAACTCGAATTTGGCCTGGTCGAAGTCCTTGGAAAGGTAGCTCGCGGCTTGGTCGATGGTTGTGAAGGCGAGCCAGGCCTTCAGCGTGTCGATGTCGGTATTGCTGTAGATCGCGGCGATTTTCGGGAAGGCTGTGTTCTCGGACACGACGACGCGCTTGGCGTTCGACAACTCGGCGCCGCTCAGGAAGGCGCTCCAGTTGAAGCCGGGCGCCAGCTTGGGCAGGTCGGCGACGGCGTAGGGATTGTAGGTCTTGTCGTCGTCGCGCTGCTCGACCTTGCTCCAGGACGCCTTGGCCACCTCGGTCTCCATGGCCAGGATGGCCTTGGCGTGGGCCTCGGGTTCGGGCCAGCCGGCCAGCGTGAGCATCCGGGCGACATAGGCCTGATAGGCGGCGCGCTCCTTCTCAAAACGCGCCTCGAGATAGTAGTCGCGGTCGGGCAGGGTGATGCCGCCCTGGCCCAGGTAGACCGTGTACTTCAGCGGGTCCTTCGCGTCGTCGTAGACGAAGGGGCCGAAGAAGCTCTGTCCGAAACCCATCGCGGTGGCGCCCATCAGCCGGGCGACGTCATCGTGGTTACGGGCCTTACGGATCTTGGCCAGGTCGCCGGCCAGCGGTGTTGCGCCCAGGGCCTCGAGCCGGGCTTCGTCCATGAAGCTGCGATAGAGCGCGCCGACCTTGGCTTCGGGACCGTCCTTGGCATTGCTGGCGGCCGCCTTGTCGATCACGGCCTGCAGCCGCGCCTTCGAGAGGTCGTCCAGCACATTGTAGGCGCCGAAAGCGTTGCGGTCGGGCGGGATCTCAAGCGACTTCATGTAGCCGCCGTTGGCGTAGCCGAACAGCGACTGGCCGGGCGTCAGCGTGATGTCGCGCCCCGCCATGTCGAAGCCCCACGGACCCATGCGCGGCGCCTTGGTCAGGTCGCGGGCTGGCGCTTGCTGGGCGGTCGCAGCGCCGTCTGCGGCGTAGGCGGACGGGGGAGCGCCGGCCAGAAGCAAGGCGGCGGCGGAGGCGGCGAGCCAGGCGGTTTTCATGGAACTCGTCTCGTTCGGGATGGGTATGTTGGCCGGACCTTGTGCGCAGGTCCGGCGGTAACGCCCGTTACATTTCTGTCAGGAACTCAGTGGTGCTGATGAGCTGCGACAGGCGGTCCCATGCCGACGACGAACGACGCCTTGACCTTGGCGCCGCTGGCGAATGTGAGCGTGACGGGAATGGTGTCGCCGGCCTTCAGCGCCTGCGTCAGACCCATCAGCATCAAGTGGTATCCGCCGGGCGCGAAGGTGACACGTCCGCCGGCCGCCACGGGCACACGCTCCAGACGCTGCATGGAGGCGATGCCGTTCTTCATGCTGGATTGGTGGATCTGCACCTCGCGGGCGACGGGCGAGTCGGCGGCGACCAGGGCGTCGGCCGCCTTGTCGGGGTTGGCCAGGGTCATGAACCCGCCGCCCGTGGCCCCTTGGGCGGCCGGCCGGCTCCAGGCGGCCTCGACCTTGGGGGCGGCCAGGGCGGGCGAGGCGATGGCCAGGACGAAGGTGAGCGGCAGGAGAACCCGATAGGTCATGGTGTGATCTCGTGAGGCGTGGAGGCGCTGCGCGCCCGCGGTATGGCGAAGTCGACGGCAAGAGCAATGACGAACGAAGCGCTCGTCAGCGGATAGATGATGGCCAGGGGCGCAATTGTGGCGACGGTGGTCCAGCGCGCTGCCGATGCGCCTCCACCACGCCACGAAGCCTACGAAGGCGCGGTGGAGTTCGGACCCCAGCGGGGCCGGGGCGGACCGTGCGGACATCGACGACCTCACCCGATCGCGAACGGATCGTTGTTGGGATCTTCGCTCCACTGGTACTCCAGCGTGCGGGCGAGCCGGCGGGCGGCGTCCTTGCCGTGGAACCGCGCGATCACGGCCAGGGCCATGTCGGTCCCGGCCGAGACGCCGGAAGACGTGACGTACTTGCCGTCCTCGACCCATCGCGCGTGCTTCACCCAGGTGACGCTGGAGTCCTGGGACTGCGCGATCGAGAAGAACTTCTTGTTCGACGTGGCGCGGCGGCCCTTCAGCAGCCCGGCCTTCGCCAGCAGCGCCGATCCCGTGCAGACCGAGGTGGTCAGCTCGGTGCGCTTGTCCTGCTCGCGAATGAACTGCAGCAGCGCCTCGTTCTTCAGCTCCGGCAGGGTGCCGATGCCGCCCGGAACCATCATGATGTCCAGGGCAGGCGAGGTGTCGAAGCCGTAGTCGGCGACGGCCGACACGCCCTGAGCCGAGCGCACGGGCCCGGCCTTCTGGGCCACGAAGATCACCTTCATGTTCGGGACGTTGGCCCACATCTCGACCGGACCGAACACGTCCAGCACTTCGAAGTCGGGGTAGAGGATCACGCCCACGGTCTTCTTGCCCGACTGGGCCTGTGCGCCGGCCGTCGAGGCCAGCGCCGCGACCCCGGCGCCGAGCGCCAGGCGGGTCATCCAGCCGCGGCGCGTGTCGGAGGTCGGATGGGAGTTGGGTTGAATCTCAGTCGTCATGACGTCGTCTCCTCAAGGGATGAGGCCGGCGCTAGCGCGCCGGCCGTTTGGGTCAGAAGTCGAGGGTGATGCCGCCGAACACCGAGCGGCCGTCGCCGGGCCAGTAGGCGGCGCTGGCCGCCGTCGCCGCGATCTGGGCCTGGACGTTGGAGATGTAGTCCTTGTCGCCCAGGTTCCGGACGTCGAGGAACAGGCTGATCCGCTCGTTGACGGCATAGCCGGCGCCCACGTTCCAGACGGCATAGGAGGGCGCCTGGGTCGTGTTCCTGTAGTCGACCCAGATGTCCGACGCCGACCACTCCACCGACGGGGCGATGAACCAGCCGGCCGGGTGCTGGTAGCGCAGCTCGGCGCGGTAGAAGTGCTTGGGCGCGATCGGCAGGCGGTTGTCGCCGTATTGCACATCGTCTCGGAAGCGGAAGTCCGAGTAGGTGTAGGTCTGGCGCAGGCGCAGGCCCTTGGCGATCTCCCAGTCCAGCGCCGCTTCGATACCCTGGTGGACCGTCTCGTCGGCGTTGAAGGTCGAGGCCGGGATCCCCGGCGCGACGGTGAACTGCAGCAGCTCCTTGTCGAGCCAGGCGCGGTAGACCGTGACGTCCCAGGTCAGCGGCCCGCGACGGCCCCGGGCGCCGAACTCGGCGGTCCAGGCCTCCTGCGGCTTCACCGGCGCGAAGCCGGTCCCGGTCGGTGAGAGCGACCCATGGTTCGGCGGTTCCACCGATCGGGTGACGTTGCCGAACACCTGCGTGCCGGTTTTATCCTCCCAGAGGACCCCGATCCGCGGCGCGAACCACTCGTAGTCCTTGGACGCCTTAAGGTCGAAGGTCGAGGCCACGCCGGGGACCCGGTACTGCTGATAGTCGCGCTCGGCCCGGCCCCAGGTTCCGCCCGCCACGAGGGCCAGCTGCTCTGTGACGAACACCCGGCCTTCGGCGAAGACGTCCCCGGCGTCCGCGTTCTGGCGGGTGCGCGACGTCGGCGCGCCCCGGGCGCCCTTCACATTGACGTAGAAGTTGGAGTCCAGGTCGCCCGAGCGGAGCCAAAGGCCGGCATAGGCGTCGGCCCGCTTTCCACCGATCTCGCCGTCCCAGTCCAGACGTCCAAAGGCGCCGTAGTTGCGGCTCTCCTGGTCGATGACCTGGAAGATCGGATGGTCGAGGTCCTTCCAGACGCCGTAGACCGCGCCTTCGAACACGGTCGACTCGTTCAGCCGCCAGGTGGTCCGCAGCGAGGTGCGCACGCCGCGCGAATTGCGGCCCTGGTCGTTGGCGTAGTTGCCCGGCGTCGGTTGCCGCGGGTTGGCGTCGAACTGGGCCCGGGTCAGCGCGCCCGGGATCTCCTGGTTGATGTTCGAGCCGTTGATCACCAGCCGGACCTCGCGGTCTTCGCCGAAGCTGCGGCCGATGTTGAGCGCGCCGAACTGGATGTTCCGCTGGCTCTGGGACCGCCACCCCTGGCCTCGCTGGTTGGTGGCCGCGACGTAGACGTCCCACTCTCCGAACATGCGGGCCGCCGCCAGATGCTCGCGGTGTAGACCGAAGCTGCCCCCGTCGATGCGGACGCGGTTGTCGAACCCGGCGTTGCGGCCGTTCGGCGTGACCATGTTGATGGCGCCGCCCAGCAGCGCGCCGCCGAACCTCAGCGCGTTGCCGCCCCGATAGACTTCGGTGAAGCGCGTGTTCAGCGGATCGGCGATCTGGCTGTCGCCGAAGCCGTCGGCCTCGTTCAGAGGCACGCCGTCCTGGGCGATCAGGAGGCCGCGGTTGTGGTTGGCGTTGCCGAGCCCCGACCCGCGGATCGAGATGCGGATGTCGCCGCCCCACTTCTTCTGGGCGTAGACGCCCGGCGCGTCGCGCAGGACGTCGTCGAGGCCGACGGCGAAGCGGTTCCGGTAGCTTTCCTGAGAGATGACCGAAACGGCGCCGGGGGTTTCCGACAGCCGCTTGCGCGCATCCTGGACCACGGGCGGGTCCTCCGGATTGCGTGCGCCCGTGACGATGACGCTGTCGACGGTGTTGGGCGCGGCCTCGTCGGCCAGCGCGAGAGCGGGCCAGGCGCACGCGCCCAGCAGCAGCGCGCGACCGAGCGCGCGGGTAGAGAGAGACATGGATTTCTGGCTTTCCGAACGTGATGAGACGGGCGCGCGAGGGCTCGCGCGCCGACGGATCGATCAGGCGTTCGGAAGCGGTGGACCCTGGCCGGGCGGCCGCGGGGGCGCCCGGGCCTGCGGAACGAGGCCGCGGGGTGTGGGCGCGATCGGGGCGTGGCCTTCCACATAGGCGACCCGCGCGACGAGGGCGGGGGGGGGGGCCTCCGCGGCGGGCGCCGGGCAGACGCAGTGCTTGCAGCTGTGATCGGCCGCGGGCGGGGCTGAATCGCTGGGTGCAGTCTGCAGTCCCATGGTGGTGCAGATGACGCCGCCGCCATCGGGCATCGGCCCTGCGGCCGCAAAGGCCGGCATGAGCGTCTGAACCAGCAGCGTGAACACCGCCACCAGGGCGATCATCGCCCGGCGCTCGGCTCTCGCATGTCTGGTCGACGACGCTCCCACGGGCGCGGTCCTAAACCCGTCGCGGGATTCCGCAAGAGGCCGCCGTGATGCATAGTGCCGGCACAGTCAAATCGGAGACCTGATGGAAGGCCACGTTCAGCCCGGCGCGTACAAGGATGTCGTTCTCTTCCTCGCCACGGCAGGTGTGGTCGTCCCGATTTTCCGCCAATGGCGGATCAGTCCGATCCTTGGCTTCCTGGGCGCCGGCGTGGTGCTGGGGCCCTACGGCCTGGGCAGCCTGGCGCACGAGGTGCAGTGGCTGGGCGCCTTCACGATCGAAAATCCGGACGAGCTGGCGCAGCTGGCGGAGTTCGGCGTCGTCTTCCTGCTGTTCGCCATCGGGCTGGAGCTGTCGTGGGAGCGCCTGCGCAGCCTGCGTCGCTACGTGTTCGGCCTGGGCGCCCTGCAGGTGCTGCTGTGCCTGACGGCCACCGCGCTCGCGGCCTACGCGGTGGGCCAGCCGCCGGGCGCGGCCATCGCCATCGGCGCGGCGCTGGCGCTCTCGTCGACGGCGATCGTCATGCCGATTCTGGCCGAACAGAAGCGCCAGCACTCCATGGCCGGCCGCGCCACGTTCTCGGTGCTGCTGTTCCAGGACCTGGCCGTCGCCCCGATCCTGATCACGCTGACGCTGATGGGCCGGCGCTCGGACGAGCCCTGGTCGCCCACCATGCTCTGGTCGCTGTTGCCGGCGGTGCTGGGGATGGCGGCGCTGTTCCTGTTCGGGCGCATCCTGCTGCGGCCCATGCTGCGCTCGGTGGCGCGCGCCAAGAGCGAGGAGTTGTTCGTCGCCGCCTGTCTGCTGGTGGTCATTGGCGCGGGGATGGTGAGCGCCCTGACCGGCCTGTCCATGGCCCTGGGCGCCTTCGTCGCGGGCCTGCTGCTGGCCGAAACCGAGTTCCGCCACGAGGTCCAGACCCGGGTCGAGCCGTTCAAGGGCCTCCTTCTGGGGCTGTTCTTCATTTCGGTGGGGATCGGACTGAACGTGCCGCTGCTGCTGGAGCGGCCCCTGGTGATCCTCGGCTCGGCGGTCGGGCTGGTGACCCTCAACATCGCGATTGTCTTCGGCCTCGCGCGGCTGTTCCGGCTGAAGAGCCGCAGCGCGATCGAGGCGGCGCTGCTGCTGGCCGGGGCCGGCGAGTTCGCCTTCGTGATCCTGGGACAGGCGATGGACCAGGGCATCGTCGACCGCACGATCGGCCAGACGGCGCTGGTGGCGGCGACGCTGTCGATGTTCTCGATCCCGTTCCTGGCGCAGCTCAGCCTGCGCCTGGGCGGCCGCAAGGTTACGCCTGCCGAGCTGCCGCAGGAGGCCGAAGGCGAGCGGCCAGCAGAGCCGCGGGTGCTGGTGGTGGGTTATGGGCGGGTCGGTCGACTGGTGGGCGACATGCTCAAGCGGCATGAGCTGGCCTGGGTGGCGGCCGAACTCGATCCCCGGCTGGTGGAACAGGGCCGCCGCGCCGGAGAACAGATCTACTTCGGCGACGCGGCTCGGGCCGAGTTCCTGATGCGATGCGGCCTGGCCGATGCGCCGGCGCTGGTGGTCACCATGGATGATCCGGAAGGCGTGGAGGCCATCGTGGCCGTGGCGCGGGAACTGCGGCCGGACCTCACCATCGTGGCCCGCGCGCGCGACGCGCGCCACGCGCAGAGACTCTACGACCTGGGCGCCACCGACGCCGTGCCCGAGACGGTCGAGGCCAGCCTGCAACTCTCCGAGGCCGTCCTGGTGGAGATCGGCGTGCCCATGGGCCTGGTGATTGCCTCGATCCACGAGCGACGCGACGAATTCCGCAAGGCGCTGAACCGGCCCGAGTCCCTGGGCGGCCGCTCCCGCCGATTCCAGCGGGAACGGGAAGAGTGACCTCGGGGTTCTGCACCGGGCCCAAGTGCGTCCAACCGGCGCCGGAAACACGGCGATCGAAAAAATTCATCGGGGGTTCATGGCGGCGGAACCAAGCGTGACTTGTGTCCGTTTGCATGCGGACGCTGGACGAACGCTGGCGCTCGGGGATTTTCTTATGGCGGTTTCGGCAAGGACGAAGGAGGCGGCGTCGCGTACGAATCTTCGACGCGAGGCTCCTGCGACCAAGCCGCCGCTTTACAAACAAACCCAAGGACTTCGGTCAGAACTCGACGTACGGATTGACCTGTACGCCGCAGCATCATCGAGGTCTAAGGGGCGAAGCGTGACCGCGAAGCGGTCTGTCTCGCCGCACGGATGCTCGACACCGCGTTGCGCATCCCTGCAAATCCGGTCAATTGCGGGCGACTTGTCGCCCCGCGTCCTGGTAGAGCTTGGAGAGGCTCGCCAGAAAAGCGTCCGGGGTGTGGCCGTAGCGACACTTTCGCAACGGTTGGTCCCTGTTATAACGGCGGCTGGGTCAAACGGCCGCACCACCTGAGGGCAACGAGAGGGCTCTGATTATGAAGTTTAAACTCCTGGCTGGGGCTGCGATGGCAGCGGCCTGCGCCGCGACCGCCGCCTCCGCGCAAGAAGGCTGGTACGGCGCCGTCGATCTTGGCTACCACTGGCCGGTCGAGTTCGACACGACGTCGTCGAACAACGCCGCGAATGGCCAGCCCTACGCCTGGGAAATCAATCAGGAAGATGACTGGGCCGGCTTCGCCCGTCTCGGCTATCAACTGAACGATCACTGGCGCGTCGAACTGGAAGTCGGCTACCGCGGTGGCGACGTCGAGTCGATCCGCGGGATCAACAACCAGGCGGTTGTCGGCCTCTGCACCCCCGGCGTGACCCGCACCGCGGCCGCCCCGGCCTGCGGCGGCCCCGACGGCGACGTGACGTCGTGGACCGTGATGGGCAACATCATCTACGACATCCTGCCCGGTTCGGTGCTCAACCCGTTCATCGGCGGCGGCATCGGCGCCAACCACGTGAAGGTGGATGCGGTCGGCCAGTTCTCGAACATCCCGGGCGCCATTTCGGCGACCAACCCGGCGATCCAGAACCTGACGATCGACGACAGCGACACGGCGTTCGCCTATCAGCTGATCGCCGGTCTGGCCTGGAAGGCCACGGAACAACTGAGCGTCGACCTGACCTACCGCTACCTCGGTGGTTCGGACGTGGACTTCACCTCGGTGGGCACCAGCAACCTGCAGCCGGGCGTGTTCTCGGGCGAGTATCGCGACCAGTCGGTGACGCTGGGCCTGCGCTACCTGTTCGCCGCTCCGGAAGCGCCGCCGCCGCCGCCCCCGCCGCCCCCGCCTCCGCCCC
>FWWL01000910.1_pt1 | contig 76691 bp, 57 predicted proteins | sample 2228331 | NCBI WGS metagenome assembly FWWL01 (sample SAMEA103939775, study PRJEB20133) | metagenome | reverse complement strand
AGGTAAGAAAACAAACAAATATAATTAGAAGTTTTGAAAGTAAAATAAGTTTGATAAAATCTTATTCTTTGTTATAAACTTTATCAATCAACTGATGGGAAAGGTTATCGAGTTTATCGAGATAATACCTATTTCGATGAAAATCTTGATTATGACAAAAATTATAAATTCTATCCAGCTAATAAAACAAATTTACAAGAAAAATTAAGTTATCAAATTCATAACTATTTTAATCAATTTTTCCTTTTCATCTGGTTTGCTTATTGCTATAAGCAATGCAAGGGTTGTTAAGGCATTATCGTTAATCTTCTTTTCTCCATCTTGACGGTAGAGAAAGTTATTTTTATCAAGATAATAGACAAACAAAAAAGAAGCGATTCTCTTATTGCCATCAACGAAAGGATGGTCTTTGATAATCAAATACAAAAGATTAGCTGCCTTCTCTTCTAATGAATAATATAATACTTTGCCATCAAAAGTTTGATATAAATTATTTATGATTGCCAGCAATCTATTGTCTATCTCTCTACCAAAAAGTTCGCTCGCTTCATTCTTAGAGATAAGATCATTTTTGACTTTTTGAATTATTTCCTTTGATTTTTCATAATCCAGAATAAATTTTTCTTTTGTTCTACCTGCGAATGAAATATTGTCATTGTCATATTGTTCAAGCAGAGTGAGCGTTTTAGAATAATTTGCAAGCAGATTTAATATTTCATGTTCTTGACCTGATAATAAATTTTGTCTCGATTTTTCCTGCAAAAATGAAATAGTGTCATTTAGTTCTTTTAATTTGTTTTCTGTTTGTAAAAGTCTTTTTTCATTGATGGTATAACCTTTTATCAGATGTTCTTTAAGAACTTTTGTCGCCCAAATACGAAATTCTGTCGCCTGTCGGGAATTAACACGATAACCAACTGAAATAATTACATCAAGATTATAAATATTCATTTTTCGTATTTTGCCATCGGCAGCAACTTGTTCCAAAATGGAACAGGTTGAATTTTTATCTAATTCCCCTGTCCTATATATATTGTTGATATGTTTTACAATAGCTGGCCTATTAACACCAAATAATCTTGCTATATGATGTGCATCAAGCCATACAGTGTCTCTTTCTAATCTCACCTCTATTTCAGGACCATAGGATGACTTATAAATTATAATTTCACCGTTTATAAAAGTCTTTCCTTTTCTTATATTTTTATCTTTCATTTCATTTCTCTATTATAATAAGTAATGCAGTCCTTTCATCTTACATTTACATAAAGCAAATCCTAACAAACTCTTTCTTATTCTATTTAACTTATATCCAATCACCTCATCAATCAACAAAATAATTTAGGTAAACCTTAATTATGTTTTAGGATACATTTCTTCATACAATAACATGGATTAATCATTCCTAACAATTCAAAATATTTTTTACATAAATAATCTGCAATAAGATAAAAAGATCATCTTTGCTATCTTACTCATCCTGATAAGTTTTTGAATTGATACTATCTAATTGTTCGGGTTCACTTAAATCAAAACACTAAATGGTTACACTTATCAGCTAAACTAATTTCCTTCTTAATTTTAGATAAACATTTTTACCTTATCATTTCCATCAGTTCTCTTAACGAACCTAAAACAGGTACACCTGCTTTTTTTAATTCTCCTTCTGATTGATGCCCTGTGGAAAGTAGAATGCAACGACAACCGAGTTCGTTCGCCACTTCATAATCGTGGAGAGTATCTCCAATGAGTAGGACATTGTCGGAATTTAATTTAAGACGTGACATTAATCTTTTGCCCAGAGCAAGTTTGCTTTCAGCATAAATATTATCGAGTCCAACAATATTGGTGAAATATTTTTTTAATCCAAATCGCTCAATCATTTCCAGGAGAGTATGTTCGGAATAAGCAGAAAGAATTGATTGTTTTATTCCCTTGTTGTAAAAGTGCTTTACAATTTCTTCTGCACCATCCGCAAGTTTTGCATTGTATTTAATCTGCTCATAACGATCCATCCATTCTTTACCTATCAAACTAAAATCAAGTTTTTCTAAATCAAAACCAGCTCGTCGATAATATTCAATTACAGGAAAGGTGAAAATTTCTCGGTACTTTTCTTTTGTGATTTCAGAAAGATTGTATTTTCTCAGTAACCAGTTAATGTTTTCTACGCAGATATCAACATCATCGAAAAGGGTACCATTCCAATCCCAGATTATGTGGTGGACAGCTGAATTCATATTCATCTTATACCAGAATTAACTTAATCTATCTTTCTAATCATTTTGAACAATTTATTAAATAATTAAAACCTTATACTCTCGAGCATAAAAAAAATCAAGTGCGATAGACAATTTATAATGAATTTAAATCAGAACAGAATATTTTTTCACTCATGAAAACAAATCTGATTGAATATTACTTTTAAGATTTTCTAATAATCATGGCTACTTCTCGAGCTACATTTGAGTTGTATTCAAAGGCAAGTCTTTTGTGATTTATCAGGTCAATTATCGTTCCAATAAAACAAATTCCCGCAGTAAGAAGATATAAAATTCCCATTCCAATCTGGTTCAATAAAAATCTATGAATTCCTGCAATACCCAGGAATCCAACAAGTGCTGTGAGAAGAATCAACATGGGATCTTTTCTTCTCGCTCGATAGATATTCGAAAATTGAATGAGCTGTTGTTCATCAAAATTTTCTGTCATCTTTTGAACAAAAAGAAGTTCTTCTCCTTCAAGCTCTGGTAGATATGTTAAGATATTAGCCATTTTGTTCTCTCCTTATGTTTTTTATGAGTTGATAAATTCTTGTTGATAAAACTAATAATGCGAAAATTCCAAGTGGATGAGTATTAAATGATTCATAAAGTTTGAATTGTAAAAGATAAGAAATTGATTTTCCGAGTCCACATCCTGGACACCAACTGATTCCTGATAGTTTTAATGGACAAATTGAGAAGTGAGTTGTATCTGGTGAAATGAAAATCAAAAAGATCAATCCCCCAATCCAGAAAAATAATTCCAGCTTATTTTTGAGAAATGAAAATAAATTTATCCACATCACTGTTTTCTGTTTTTTCTCATTTGACGAATAAAAACAACAAAGGTTATATTCACAAAGCAAAATACAAAGATTAGAGAATAATTATGAGCAATATCAACACGATTCGAAATTTTTTTTATCCCGAAAGCGTATTGTTAATCGGAGCCTCATCAAAACCAAAATCAATTGGGTACGAAATCTTAAGAGGTATGATTGACTTTGGATATAAAGGTAAAATTTTTGTTGTCAATCCAAAAAACGAAGAGATTCTTGGAATAAAGTGCAACAAATCAATTGAAGAAATTGAAGAGAATATATCACTTGCTATCATCTTAGTACCGAAACAACTTGTTATTGATAGTCTAAAATCATGTGCAAAGAAAAACATCAAAAACATTGTAGTGATAACTGCAGGATTCCGTGAAGTTGGTGAGGAAGGTGCTAAGCTGGAACAAGAATTACTCGATATAGCAAAAGAAAATGAAATTAGATTAGTTGGTCCAAATTGCATGGGATTAATTAACACTGATGAAGATGTAAAACTTAACGCAACATTTGCAGCCGAAGTCCCGCATTATGCACCAATATCTTTTTTATCTCAGAGTGGTGCACTAGCAGCTGCTGTACTGAATACAATCAAAGAAACTGGTTACACATTCGGACAATTTATAAGCATTGGTAACAAAGCAGATTTGAACGAAAACGATTTTTTGGAATACTGGCATAAGGACGATAAAACAAAAATCATAACAATGTATCTTGAATCTTTCGAGAGTGGTAGAAAATTTTTTGAACTCGCAAAAGTTATAACAAAAGATAAACCTGTGCTTGTTCTCAAGGCAGCAAAAACAAAATCGGGTTCAAGAGCTGCTTCTTCTCACACTGGTGCAATGGCAACTCAAGATGATATTGTTGACATTGCACTCAAACAATCTGGTTGCATAAGAGTTAATACAATCGAGGAAATGTTTGAAACTGCAAAAGCGTTTTTGAAATTTAGCAATTTAAAGGGGAATAGGTTAGTGATTCTGACCAATGCGGGTGGTCCTGCTATTTTATGTGTTGATGAGGCAGAAAAAAATGGTTTTGAAATCGTCAAATTGAGTGATGAGACAAAGAATCGACTCAGAAAATTTCTACATCCCGAAGCAAGTGTAAATAATCCTGTTGATATGCTTCCGAATGCAGATGCACAAACTTATCGAAAAGCTGTTCAGATTATCAGTCAGGATGAAAATGTTGATGCAATAATTTCAATCTTTGTCGAACCTGTGATGATTGATGCTTTTGAAGTGATTCATCAACTTGCAGAAGAACAGAGAATCAACAAGAAACCAATTGTAGTAGTGGCATTTCCGTTACCTCAATTCTGGAATAGATGGAGAGTAGAAGGAATTAAGGATGCATACATCTTAAAATCAGTTGAGCTTGCAAGTGTGGTTTTAAAAAATCTTCATGAATATCATACTAGCCGTTCTTTGATTCAAAACGAGATAGTTTCATTTGATAAATCACAGAAAGAAAAAATAGAAAAACTAATTAATAACTTTAAGTTCAATCTGAAAGGAAAAAACTTTTTGACTTCATTGGAATGCAATAAAATTCTGAAAACCTGTCAATTACCTTTAATAAAGAGCCATTTCTTCAAAAAAAGAAACGAATTAAATTCTTTATCAAGGAAAATCAATTATCCCTGTGTTTTGAAAATTTCAAGTCGAATGCTTACACATAAATCAGATTTCGATGGTGTTATAGTTAATATTCAAAGTAGAAAGAATTTAATTCAGAGTTTTGATGATTTATTAAAGAATCTTAAAAAGAAAAGATTAATTAATTTAATAGATGAATTTGAAATACAAGGATTTTTTGATGGAGATGTAGAAGTAATAATTGGGGGGTATCGAGATGAATCTTTTGGTCCGGTTGTAATGTTTGGTGCAGGTGGAAAATTCGTAGAGACGATCAAGGATAAAAATTTATTACTTGCACCTGTGAATGAATCAATAGTTATTGAGATGATTAAAAGCTCAAAGATTTATCCAATATTGAGTGGTTATCGAAATATCAAAAAAACAGATATAAAAAAATTAGCTGAAATAATTGTGAAAGTCGGAAACTTACTGAATGAGTTTGGAGAGATAAAAGAAATTGATTTGAATCCTGTGATGATAAAAGGTAAAAAAATAAAAATCGTTGATTATAGAATAAGAATTGTTGAGAGTCAGTTAGAAAAAAAACAGAAGTGAGAGGTCAGTAGCAAGAATTTTTTCTTTCACACGAAACTCACAAAGCTCACTAGGTTTTTTCTCGTTGTGTTCATTTTAGCCTTTGTGTAATTTTTTACTTTACATTGAAACTAATAAGGATAACTATGAATCAACTAATTAATTTTCTTGAGTGTTAACCTTAGTGAATTTTCAGTGAGTTTAATGGTGAAATAATTCAAAAAATTAAAGCAACAATCTGATTTTTTCTCAGGAATCCTTATAAAACTTCGTAACTCATCACTTTCCATAAATCATTTTCCTTGTTTCTATTTTTCCTTCGCTCATCAACTGATAAAAATAAATGCCTGAACTCAATCTGTATTTTTCACTATCAAATTTTATTGAGTATTCACCGGGTTCCATTTCATCTCTTACCAAATCATCAATCTTCCTTCCAAGTAAATCATACACTGAAAGTTTTACAAATTGTTTTTTATCCAAACTGAAAGAGATGATTGTGGTTCCATTAAATGGGTTCGGATAGTTTTGATGCAATTCTAATTTATTGATTGAAATCGATTTATTCTCTACATCAGTAAGTGTTGTATCTCCAGTTATTATCGCATATAAATAACTATGCGGATCAGATGCATTACCTCCAAGTATTGTTGTACTTACATACACAATCTTGCCATCTCGTGTGAATTCAGGTCGATGAACAGGTACAACACGTGGTGCAGGATAGAATTCACCTGGTAATTGAACTGTCCAGAGCAATTCTCCCGAATTAACGCTTAATGCTTTAATAAAACCCACATCTCCAAATCCTTTAACTCCACCTAAGACAATTACATCATTGAGTGGACTTAACTTAGGATAATATAAGATACTACCGTCATAATATTCCCATTTTGGTGTACGAGTATTGGTGTTAAAAGCAATTATGCGACTTACATCTTCACTATAGTAAATTATTCCATCTTGACCAATATCTGGAGGAGTCATTCCACTTGTGGCATTACCATGATAATACCATAAACTTCTTCCATCGTTAGGTCGAAAAGCTTCCAACACCCAACCTATTCCTGGTTGAGAACTCATATGAGTGATATAAATAGTTCCATCGGGTCCAACGATTGGTTGAGTTTGTTGTTGACCAAAAGTATAATGTTGTCCACCAATTGGTACTGAAAATCGTAGTGAGCCATTGGATAGTCTAAAGCACTGAAGTGTCCATGAACTCGATTGAGGTTCAGCTACAACATACATTTGTTCAATCGAACCGTTCGGCTCTCGTGGTCCTAAAACTGTCTCTGCACCAGTCGAACCATACCAGGTTAATATTGGAGAACCTGGATTATTCCATCTCAATTGTCCATCAGTTGAAAGAGAAACGGCACCAAGTCCACCATCAAAAGCAAGGTAAAGATTACCGTCTGGTCCAATAGTTGGTCCACACTGAACACCTTGAGCAGTTTCATCTGTAAATTGCCATTTTCTCGTTCCATCAGGATTGATTGCTGTAATTGTCTTAATACTTCCCACATAAATCACACCTTGGCTATCAACCTGTGGAGGAACATACGGATACCAATTAACTTTGTGAACCCATTTCAATCCACCATCAGGACTTAACGCAAAAACGAAACCTTCTGAGCCATGAACATAAACAGTCCCATCTGGACCGATTGCTGGTCTGAACCAAAGATTATCACAATCAGCTTCAAATATCCATTTCACTCTACCAGCTTGTTGTCTATCCTTTACATTAAGATACATAATATTACTTGATCCATGAGGAGTAAAAATCTGAACACTTACTTGACCAGTATTAGCAAGTTCAGGAATGTACGCATTAATCTGATTTTGACTCCAGCGCGTTACTATCGCTTCGTATCCATCTATCAATACTCTGCTTTCACTTCCTCCGGTACCAAAATTTGTACCGAATATCTTCAATCTACCACTTCGAGTTATCTCTTGAGATGATAAGGAATTGATAACAGGTTGCTGTGCTACAATGGTAGACGAAATTAAAAGAATTGTTATGACTTTGTCCATTCTTAATCTCATTATTAATCTCCTCCTATGATTGAACTATTTTATTAAAGTCATTCGTTTTGTGATCAAAAACTCGCCCGCTTTCAATTGATATAAATACACTCCACTGGGCAACATACTCGCGTTCCATTCAACAATATATTCACCGGATTTTAATTTTTGATGAATAAGCGTAATTATCTCCTGACCAAGAATATTATAGATTCGTAGAGTAGTTAGTTCATCATCAGGAAGTATGAATTTGATTTTAGTTGTTTGGTTGAATGGGTTCGGATAATTCTGTAATAACTGGAATTTTTCGAATCTACTTTGATTTGAATCGTTTTCAATCTTTGTGAGGGATTCTTTTTTCATAATTCTTCCTTCATAACCACCGATCCAGATATGACCAGAGGGACTTCCTGTTATTGTATATCCCCAGTAAGGGTCTTCTGTAACTACTTCTCTCGTCCATGTTACTCCTCCATTCGTTGTATGATACACAACACCTTCCCGAATAACATCAGATTCACGACCTGAAGCCCATGCTTCAAATGGATTAACAACATGAATAGAAAAAAGTATATCTGGGTCTTCATTAGGATCAGGGAGCTCCTGTAATGTCCAGGAAATTCCACCATCCGTTGTTCGAGCTACATAGCCATACCAACCAACGACCCAACCAACTTTGTGATTAGCAAATTTAATATCCGAAACTATAGTTGTAATATCTCCACTTGGTAAAATTCCTTGAGTCCAGGTATTCCCTCCATCAGTTGTTCTGAAGAATAATGGACCAATCGTCGCAATCCAGCCGTAATTTTCATCTATAAAGTCAACTGCCCACATATATGAATTTTGACTCATCGACAGAGTCCATGATGAACCACCATCTGTTGTTTTATAAACGGTTTTATTCCTACCCGGTCCGTTATCTAACCCCACGATCCAACCAACATTTCTATTTACAAAATCTACATCTTCAATCCAAAAATTATCTGAGAGATTCGGATATCCGATCGATTGCCATGTTATTCCACCATCATCAGTTTTAAATACAGTTCCCCCTGGTCCAGCAACAACTGCAAAACTGGTATCTACAATTGAAATTCCACGCAACGATTCTGTTCGACCAAAAATCTGTCCCGTTACTTGAACCTTGTGAACTTCCCATCTATCTCCACTGTTAGTTGTTCTAAATACATAACCATTAATCCCTGCTCCCATTCCAAAATTATCTGTCAAAAATTCCAGTTCATACAATTGAACACCAACTCCATTATTCATTTGTCTCCATGTTAATCCACCATCAGTTGAGGCATAAATGAAACCATATTGGCCAACTATCCAGCCATGTAAGCTATCCATGAAATGTATGGACCAGGTCGATGGTAAATCACCAGGACCATCAAAGACTTGCATCCAGTTAATGCCTCCATCGGTACTTCGCCATACATCACCCAGACCTGATACACCAGTGAGAGTATTCTCATTCAAACGTTCAATCTCGAATAAGCCTGTAGTTATTCCTGAACCGAGAATGTGCCATGTTTCTCCAGCGTCTGTTGATCTATAAATATCAGAACCAATTGATGCAAGTACAGTAACAGAATCCCACCACATGATATCATTTGCAGACCTGGAAAATTTGTATTGCCATGTAATTCCACCATCAGTTGTTTTATATATTCCGGTACTACTTTGACTGAGTTCCCCTCCAACAATCCCAATTTGTTCATCCCAGAAATCCATACAAAAGATATTTGGACAGTTTGGATATCCTGATTTTAAAACCCATGTTTGTCCACCATTTGATGAATAAGCACAAGCACCATTCGCACCTATAAAAACACGCTGTGGTGTGATAAAGTCGATGTGACGCCAACTTCCTGCAAAGGAAAAGTCATTGACCCGAAGCCATGTTTTTCCACCATCATTTGTACGGAAAATATCTGTTTGAGAGATGGAACAATTACCAACTATGAGTCCAACCATGGAATCACCGAAAGCAATTCTATTGAATGGATCAGTACCAAAATCGTCTGTCATTCTTTGTATCCAGGAATGACCACCATCTGTGGTTTCTAACAAATGATGGTTTATTCCGGCAATGAATCCATGTTTGGGGTTATGAAAATAAACAGAATATAAATGACGACCAGTCGGATATGGACTTTGACGAACCCATTGTGAATATAGTGCTGAATAAGTAAAACTGAGTAAATAAATAGTAAGTGTAAAAAAACTCATCTTCCGATGAATAAAAAATTTTTTAATCTGAATGATTTTCATCTCAGATACTCCTTAATTGTTCGAATATTGCTCAAGAACAAATTCGTAGGAGAAACAAACAGAAGCGATCTATCAGATTTATCATTGAGTAAGTCCTATATCTTCTCCGGTTCAAATTATCCTCACTAAATTCATAAACATAGAAATGTTAAAAAAAATTCTATTAATAAGCTTTAACAATGTGGAAAATCTTTTGAAACTCGCAGTGGATTTATAAAATATAATTTTCCCTTGAATCAACTAAAAAAGTTTTGAGAATGTGTTTTATATTTTTTGTGATGAGGAAATCCATCATCCTGAAAGAATGAAAATATTTTCGGAAAATTCGTTGGAATTATTTTGATATCTTCAATCTAAATCAATGACTTTTTAACATGGGTGGGTTCTAAAAGTAAATGAAAACCAAGGCGAGAAGTTTTGCTATTTCAAATAAATCATTCCTTTAGTTTCGATTTTAGTCTTGTTCTTCAGTTGATAAAAATAAAAACCAGAAGTTAAACCATAATTATCGGCGATGAATTCAATTGAGTGTTCACCAGGACTTAATTCCCCATCCAGTAAGTCTGTGATTTTTCTTCCAAGACAATCATAGATTGAAATAATTACTCTTTCTTTTTCTTCTAATCGGAAAGAAATGACAGTGGTACCGTTGAATGGATTTGGATAATTTTGATTCAACACAAAACTTTTTACAGGGTTTTCTTTCTTCTCGACTAAAGTTACATTTCTAAATTCCACAAGTTCTCTCAATGAACCAGGGAGAGTGATATTTAATGTATCGATTGTGAAAGGTTCCTGAAGTGATTTAACAATGAAGCGCCCTTCCGCAAGCCAATCGTTTATTGGAATTGTAACTAAATCAATTGCAAGTGGTGGGAATGGCGGGGGAAGTACTACAAGATATTGGACCTTCAATTCAATCCTGAATTTAACTGCATTGAAAAATCCTGCCGGAACAGTTACAGTATCATTACCAAATCTTGCTCCATGTAACAGAAATCTTAACGGTAGCGTCCCGAGTTCTGGAACTGTTAAAGTTGTATCAAACCGATAAATTGTATAAAAAGTACCAAGGGGTGTACTAAAACGATAATATTCAAACCAGTCTGGAAACCTGATCGTAACAAGCGTATCAAAATCAAAATCTTTTTGATGGATAAAAATACTTTGATTTGATGGTGCAATCCATAAAGTATCACCAACATCAACACCCGATGGCTTTCTCAGAATAAAAAGAGTTTGTTTACCAAGAAAACTTTGATATGCAATTGATGAATCAATTGTAACCTGTGGCTGACCAATGGGAGTTCCAGCAGAATCGAGAACATAATTATTCATAACCCAGACATTGCCGATATCAGCAGGGACATAATTCGATGCATTTTGAGAAATTGTCGAACCGTAAATCAACAAATTCAATATTAGAAATGCCCTCCTCATATTACTCACTCCAGTAAATTTGTGTAACTAATTTCATAAACTTCTCCAAATTTTTCAAGATGTTTTTTTATTGCACCTGAATCACCAACGACTAAAATCAAAACATCTCTTTTGGGGAAATATTGATTGATAACTGATTTAACTTTTTCTTTCGAAACATTTTTAATCCTCTCAGCAAAATTCGTCAACAATTTAACATCCTTGTTGTAAAAAATAATTTGAGTTAGATAGTCCACAAATCCTTCGGGTGATTGAAGGTCTCGTGACAAATCTCCAATCAAATAATTTTTTGATTTGTTAATTTCCCAGTCAGTTACACCCGCACTATGTAATTTTTCAAGCTCGTTGAGAATTATTTGGATTACTTCACTAACGGTCTCATTTTTTGTAAATGTGGAAATAATAAATCTACCACTGTATTTAAGACTCTGAAACGAACTGCTTGCACCATATGTAAGGCTTCTCTTCACTCTAATTTCATCAACAAGTCGCGATGTAAATCCACCACCTAAAATTGTACTCACAATCTTAATTGGGATTTCATCAGGATTTGTTTGATTTATACCCACATTTCCAACTCTAATTTGTGCCTGTGTTAATTCCGGTTTGTTAATCAAAATAATTTTTGTCGAATTGATTTTTGAAATGGATTCTGATTTTAATTGAATTTGATTCCCTCTTTGCCATTGTGAAAACAAATTTTTTAATAATGACTCCGCTTCATCACTTTTGATATCACCGTATAAAATTATTAAGGTTTCGTTGGGTACAAAATAGTTTTTATAATGATTTTTTATCTGTCTTGATGATATTCTTTCTACCTGTTTTATTGTACCTTTAATTTGTTTTGAATATGGATGACTTTCAAATAAGATTCTATTGAAGAATTGATTTGCCACATAAGATGGATTTTCAAGCGATGATTTTAATTCTGAGATTAGTTTTTCTTTTTCTTTATCAACTTCTTTACTATCAAAAGTCGGTGATGTGATAATTTCTGCTAAGATACTCATTCCATTCTCAAAATTATATTTCAGAAATTCCGTTGATATCAATGAATAATCATAAGTCGTGGTAATATCGATCGTTGAACCAAGAAATTCGAACTCCTCAGCAATTTGTTGAGCTGTTCTTTTAGTTGTGCCTTTCAAGAGCAATTGTCCAGTTAAATAAGTCAATCCCTGCGTGTTTTCTCCATCGAGTTGAGCACCTCCATTGAAAATTATCCTGACCTGTACAAGTGGCAATTTCGAATTTTCAACCACAACATATTTTAATCCATTCTCAAGCGATTTGACCTGTAGATTGTCTACCATTTTTGAAAAAATTGATGTTGCCATAACTAAAATGATTAAAATTATTTTTCTCATTGTTGACTCACCGGTTTTGATATGACTATTGTTCTCTGATTTTGATTGAAGTATTTGTTAGCGATTTGTTGAATATCTTTAGAAGTAACCTTGCTATAATTTTCTACCGTTTTAAACAAATTGTTATAATCTCCTGTAATTAGATCATAAAAGCCAAGCACAAACGAAAGGTTCTGATTGGTCTTAAACGAATTGAAATATTCCAATACTTTTGAGTTCTTAGCTTTTTCAAGTTCATTGGATGTCACTCCATTGGCTTTAATATCATTCAAAATATTTTCGATTTCACTCAAAAGTTTTGAGAATTCTTTTTCACCTCGTGCCTGTGCATAAATCTTAAACAATCCGGGTTCTTCCGTTATATCCTGCATTGCAAAAGCTTCGGTAATGAGTCTTTTTTCTTCGCTCAAAATTTTATTAAAACGTGAGCTCAATCCCTTACTTAAAATAGTTGCGAGTAAATCCATCTTATAATAATCCGAATCTTTAATAGAACAAGATTTATATCCGATCAACAAAGAAGGTAATTCTACATTTTGCTTTAGGTAAATGATTTTTTCGCTTTTTTGTTCGGGTTCAATTATTTTTTTTCTTTCGGGTATTTTCGCTCGGGGTATCTTTTCGAAATATTTGCTTATCAATTTCTTCGCTTGAGCTTTCTCAAAATCTCCAGTCAGAACAAGAATAGAATTGTTTGGTGAATAATAAGTTTTATAAAAGTATTTACAATCATCCAAAGTTATTTTTTCTAAATCATTCATCCATCCAATTACTGGTTGACGATAAAGATGAGATACAAACGCATTCGCATAAAGTTCTTCTTCCATTTTATTTTGTGGATTGTTATCGACACTTAGTCTTCTTTCTTCCATCACAATGTATCTTTCCTGTTCAAGATTCTCAGTATCTAATTTTAATGCTTTCATTCTGTCTGCCTCCATGTCGAGCACAAGTTCGAGTTTATCGGAATTGAATTCTTCCCAGTAGTTTGTAAAATCATTCCAGGTGCTACCATTTGAATAACCCCCATTTTCTTCGAGAAGTCTATCGAACATTCCCGGTTTATATTTTGCCGAACCATTGAACATCATATGCTCAAATAGATGAGAAATTCCGGTTGTACCTGGAGATTCATATTTTCCACCAACTCTAAAAAATATTCTATAACAGATACTGGGTACCTCTTTGTTTGGTGAAAGAATTACTTTCATCCCATTTTTTAAGTAATATGATTCTATATCTATTTTTTGAGCCATAAGTCCGACTCCCATCAGAATAATGAGTAAAAAAATTCTTCTCATTTGATTTAACCTCTTAATTATTTCATTTCAGGATTTTGAGATATTTCTATCAGAATGCCGTTTGTTGATTTTGGATGTAAGAAAGCAATTAAAAAATTTTCAGCACCTATTCGTGGTTGTTCATCAATTAATTGAAAGTTGAGTTTTTTCAACTCCTGAATTCTTTTCTCAATGTTTTCTACTTCAAATGCAATGTGATGTACTCCTTCGCCTCGTTTATCAATGAATTTTGCAATTGGACTTTCTTCTGATGTAGCCTCGAGCAATTCAATTTTTGTTTCGCCAATTTTAAAAAATGCTGTTTTAACTTTCTGGTCTTCAACTACTTCAATTTTATAACATTTGGTATTGAGTAATCTCTCAAAGAGCTCGATGGATTTATTCAGGTCCCTCACTGCTATACCAATATGTTCTATTTTTTTTAGCATAAAATCCTCAATTCTTTAGTTACAAGATAATACTAACAGGAATTGTCAGCAATTGTGCATTAGGCAGAGTAAAACAATAGGGATACCATTTTTATTTTTTCATCCGGAATATCATTCATAATTATTTCAATATGTTCTCAAAGTAAAATTCATGTCAACTTGTATATAAATTTTTCTACAATTTTTTCAATCGATGAAGAAGTTGTCTTCTTTGTGTAAAAAGACATGAGAATGAAATTTTTAATACATACATGTCGCAGCATATTGCAATATGTTCTTACAATTATTTTTCATTCTACAAACAGTTTTTGTTTTCTTGAAATATAACCTATCGTGAAAATTCTATTCGTAAAATTTGTGGGGAAATATCGAATAACTCAATTACGATGTTTCTAATTTTACGAACTATGCATCTATTGGAAGAAATTTTGAGCTTAAATTGAATATTTTCTAATATTAAATGTAAATTCAGAACCAAGTTGTAATTTGCAATCAAATGCAATCTTTTTCGCAATCAACAAAATAAGCATGAGAACAAAAATTAAAACAATAGGAAAATGTTTCACTAAAAAGAGGGAAATATGATAGTTGTAACCGGTGCAGCAGGATTTATTGGAAGTTACACAGTAGGTTATCTTAATGAAAAAGGTTTTAATGATATCGTGATTGTCGATGACTTTTCAAATCCAACAAAAAAACCGAATTATGAGACCAAAAAATTCGTACTTCAGATTGAGCGTGAGAAATTTTTCGATTGGTTGAAAGGAAATTATAAATCAATCGATTTTGTAATTCATCTTGGGGCAAGAACAGATACAACAGAATTTGATAGAAATGTTTTTGAAAAATTGAACATCTCTTATTCGAAGAATGTATGGAATCTTTGTGTTGAATATAATTTACCTCTAATTTATGCTTCCTCTGCTGCTACTTATGGCGATGGAGAACTCGGTTACAGTGATTCACACGAGCTTATATTTAAACTCAAACCACTAAATCCCTACGGTGAATCGAAGAACGAATTCGATAAGTGGGTATTAACACAACAAATTCAACCACCGTTCTGGGCTGGGCTAAAATTTTTTAATGTATATGGACCCAATGAATATCACAAAGGTAGAATGGCATCGGTTGTTTTTCATGCGTTCAACCAGATAAAACAGACAGGAAAGATGAAACTATTTCGATCACATCGACCAGATTACAAAGATGGTGAGCAAAAGCGAGATTTTATCTATGTTAAAGATGTTGCATCGGTAATTTTATTCTTAATGAATAACAAAAAAGATTCAGGAATTTATAATGTCGGAACAGGTCAGGCAAGAACATTTCTTGATTTAGCAAGAGCCATTTTTAAATCATTGCAAATTGAAGAGAATATTGAATTTATCGATACTCCAGAAGATATAAGAGATAAATATCAATACTTCACACAAGCGGAAATGCAAAAGCTAAGAAGCATTGGATATAATAACGAATTCACTTCTCTGGAAGAAGGAGTTTATGATTATGTTACGGAATATTTAGTGAAAGAAAGGTATTATTGAGCATTTTATCTAGTTGATTAAGTCTGAAGAAGAGTTTTAAGTTGATTTTATTTTATCTTAGTTTAAAAATTTGAATAAGAAATTTTTAGTTTCTTTTTATTGTGAATATATCAAAGGGAAATTAACGCGAATATATTTTCTCCAGAAAACTACTCGCAATCACTTATTTTATCAACATCATTTCATAACAACGAATTTCTTCACATTCGAAAAGTTTTTCCCATTCTGTAAGACACATTCCAATTTATAAAAATAAATTCCACTTGAAAGATTAGTCGCATCAAAATTTATATGGTAAATTCCTGGTGGTTTATTTTCATCTATTAATGTACTTATTTCGTTCCCAAGTATATCATAAACTTTAAGTGTTGTTCGAAACTCAGCTTGATTATAGCCAAAATGTGGAATGATAAACTTTATTGTTGTTTGTGAATTGAAAGGATTCGGATAATTCTGATAAAGTTCGAAAGAATTTACAGCTGCAGCTATTTCTTGTTCAACTTCTGTTATGAGTTGTGAATCCATCCACAGGATTCGACCAAGAAGCCAATTTTTCAGATAGTTAACTTCATCCTCGTAAGTTTGACCAACATAATAATTAGGCCAGACATACTGACCAATTACAGGCCAGCGTTGAAAATTTCTTACTCTTGATTCTTCAAGAAGAGTTACAAGTGAATCAATTGTTGAGTTTATTCTATCCAGTGTCCATACTGTGTTTCTCAATTCAGTCCATCTCAGGCGGAATCTATCCCTGAATTTTAAATCATTAAATATTTTCTTCCACCAGAAAGGAATAAAATAACTTTCCCAGTCTGGAATGTTCGCATAATCAGAAACATGCTCGAGATACCAACCACTTGAATTATAAGCCTGATAATAATCACAATTACCAAAAGCGAGGTTGAAATCCCATACAGGACCAGCAAACATTCTTGGATTACGGCTGTCTCTATCTTTATAAAAAAATGTACTCAATCTATACGCATCTATGTTTTTTACCAGTTCATTTACGAGGATATAATCGACAAATGAATTTACATCAATGTATTTAGGATAACCAAGCATTGAATCTGCAAAGTATGGACCAAACATTGCAGACTCGAATGAATAAATAAATGCTTTGATATAATTTTTCTGAGCCTGGACTATCTCAGTAGGTTTTGGATAGTGATACTGGTAAAAAATTCTTGTACTTCTTTGAGGGAACGGTCGAAATTCTGAATACCAACCATCATTTTCTTCGCCGGCTAATTTATCGACTTTGATAATATATCCACCGGTGACAGCATCTCCTGAAGTGTCTGTGGGATTCAACTTTTTTATATTCACCCGATTCGCGTCACGTTTTATTCTCTCAAGTAATACATAAACTCCTTTATAATCACCATTGATAACTAATTCAAAAAATTTTGCTCTCGATGCATACCGATTTTGCTCTCTGGCAAGTTCGTAAGCTAAAACATCTCGAATTAGTGTTTTATCGTTGTATGGACCAAAGAATACCCAATCAGCTTCCGCAGGCATGCCAAGTAATGGAAAAGAAATGTCATTCCCGCTCGAATCTCTTAATTCTACAGCATAAGATTTTTTGGGAAACATTTGAGAGCTTGAACCACGCACCTCTATTCCGATAAATCCATCATAATGATTGAAGGGATCCGTTAAATAATTTCTAAATCCTTCGCCGTTATAAATCACACCCATCCTTGCAGAGATTTTGTAAGCATCCGGAATCTCTTGACCAAAAGTATTGATTACGACTATTGGTAAATTTGATGAAGTGAAATTTACACTCTGAGATAAAAGAATCTGCTTTGTTAGAATCAAACAAATGATTAAAATAATTTTTTTCACTTGATCAATATCATCTTTCTTGTTATTTGAATTTTAGGCGTTTCAAGTCTTATAAAATAAGTTCCACTTGCAAGTGCATTTGCATCGATTTCTTCAAGATACATTCCCGGAGCTTTGTATTCATTAAAAACAGTATATATCTCATTACCAAGTGAATCATATATTTTTAAACTAACCTGAGAATATTCAGGAATCGAATAAACCAAAGTCGTTCTTGAATTAAAAGGATTTGGATAATTTTGCATTAATTCGAATTTCTCGGGTAAAGTTTTTTCTACTTCAACATTCGTTGAAATTAATTCGAATTCATAATGACTTAAATTAAATCCACCATTAAAAGCTCGTACTTCAAGCTGGTGTCTCCCTGCAGGGAGATAAATATTGTTTAACTCTATTAATTGCCAGTTTTGCCAACCATTTGTGTTAGGTACCTGAATTAAATTCCCGATAATAGCACCATCCAATCTTAAGAGTATTTGACCATTTGAATTCATCGATGCAACATTAAGTTTGATTTTATACAAACCACTCTGTGTTATGTTACATGTGTATCGCCACCATTCACCATTTTGAATCCATCCGATATTATAACCATTGGAAGTCAAATCAAGACAGCTTTCTATATCAACCCCATCATTTCGATATTTGCCACCACTATTCCATGAAGCACCACCTGGACTTCCGCTAACATTCCAATAATCAACATCATAGTATGCAGAATTCAACTTACCGAGATCATAATCAGTTGCATAAATAATTCCGGGTATGATGTTTTCAGTATAAGGGATTGTTGAAGTATTATTTGGTTGACGAATAAGAGCATCGACAACATCTTTTCTAAATTCACAGTTTTCGAGTTTTAGTAAATCCGCTTGTACCATTAGCGCATTGAATGCATAAGTTGCACTTGGTCTTGGTCCAGTTCCATTCCAGTAATTGAGTAGTGTTTTGTACAATGGTGACATTGGGGATGATAATAAAACCGCAGTGGATTCAATTTTCTTGTGTGTCCACCAACACCAACCAATATTTTGCTGCATTAATAATTCGATGCAATCAGTGAACCATTTATTCGAATTTTCACCCGATTCACCAAGCCACAAAGGTACATTGTATTCGTTCCTTAGATTGAGGAGATATTGAATACTTGCTTGATTCACTCCATTCCAGTATTTGTGAAAACTATACACCATGTTATTATCCCAGGGAGGAGTAAGACCGGTAAAATCAGTAGCAAACCAGTTTCCTTCAATGAAGATAATATGATTTGTGTCTACAGCTCTTATTGTATCAGTTAATCTGATATATAAATCTCTTAATGGTTGATTATTTGGTGGTAAATTCCATTTAGGTTCATTCAATAAATCGTAACCACCAATCCATTCTTTGTCTTTGTACCTTTCAGCTATTTTACGCCAGATTTTTACAGTCAAATCTTTATTTGCTTCACTTTGCCAGAGAGAAGGATAAGCTGGATTGTAATCACTGATATTCTCATCACTTTGTCCTCCTGGTGCAGCATGCATATCAAGAATTAGATAAATCTGATTTTGCTCGCACCATGAAAGGAGTGAATCAATAATCTCAAAACCTTTATTTATAAATTGCGGTGGATTTGAATTTAAAGCAAAGAGATTGTAATGAAAAGGTAAACGAATCGAGTTAAATCCCCAGGCTTTAATTGAATCTATATCAACCTTTCGAATGAAATTTTTACGATAAGTTTCGTAAAAAATTTCGGTATTAGTTTCGCCAATGAGATCAACTATTTTTTGCCTTATTTGCCATTGAGCATTTGCAAATCCTGATGTATGTAACATATAACCTTCCTGCAATAACCATCCACCAAGTCCAATCCCTTTTAAATAAAATTCCTGACCCGTTCCATCGACAATCTTTCTACCGTTTACTTTCAAAAACCCGATAGAAAATAGAGTATTACAAAAAATTAAAAAGAATACTAAAATTAATTTTTCGTTATTTATCATTCTCGCCACTTTATACCTCTCCTCAATTATTTTTCTATTTTAGATAAAATTTTTGTTGCAAATTACCTACAGACACTATGAACTCTCCGGGTTCAACAATCCTCTTATTGTTTATGCCAATAAACGATAAATGTTCTTTGTTGATTTTGAAAGTTACTGTTTTAGTTTCACCTGGATTTAATTCAACTTTTTCAAAACCTTTAAGCTGTTTATTAGGTCGAGATACCTGTCCATAAATATCCGAAACATACATTAAAATAGCTTCTTTTCCTTTTAACGAACCTTCATTCTTCACATCAATTGAAACAGTTATTTCATCATCTTCCGTCATTTCAGTTTTGTCGAGTTTTAGATTAGAATAAGAAAATTTTGTGTAGCTCAAACCAAAACCGAATGGGAATAGTGGATCATATTTATTTTCAGAAACATTCTCAAGTGGTTTGTAATCGTAATGAACAATTGCATTGGGATATTTTGGGTATGAAATAGGCATCCTGCCATCAGGATTATAATCACCAAACAACACATCAGCAATTGCATTTCCCCCTTCCATTCCTGGTAAAAAAGCAACAATTATACCTTTTACTTTCTCGTAAATTTTTGTAATCAACCTTGGTCTACCTTCAACAACTACGAGAACAATCGGTTTACCTGTTTGAGCAAGCTTCATTGCATAATTTAATTGTGACTCGGGCAGAGTTAAGTCGTTTATGTTTCCTGGAGTTTCGCAATATGCTGGTTCACCGAGACAAAGAATGATTACATCTGATTGTTTTGCTTTTTGTAAAGCTCGATTAACATTTAACTCTTTATCGAAACTACATCCTTCTTCGTATAAAACATTCTGTTTACCGACCTTTTCTTGAATTGCTTCGAGAATTGTGTTTTTCTCCTGTGGATATAATTCTTCTTCGTTTCCCTGCCATGTGATTGTCCAGCCACCATTCAATACTGAAAGTTTGTTTGCTGTTGGACCAGTAACAAAAATCTTCTTATTCTTTTTTAGTGGTAGAATGTTATTATCATTCTTTGCAAGGATTATTGACTCTCTCGCAGCATCGAGATTGAATTTTGTATGCTCTTCGCAGGCAAATTTTTCCAGATAATCTTTTGAGGGATATGGATTTTCGAACAGCCCAAGTTCAAACTTTACTTTTAGAATCCTACTAACTGCTTCATCAATTCTCCACATCGGAACACTTCCCTCACGAGCAAGCTTAAGAAGAATTTCATAGAAACTGAAATCATAAGGAACCATGCTCATATCAACACCAGCCATAACAGCTAATTTTACAGCTTCTTCTGGAGTTTCTGCAACTCTATCTCGTGTATGTAATCTTTTAATATCTTCCCAGTCTGAGACAACAAATCCATCGAATTTTAATTCACCTCGAAGTATTTCCGTCAATAAATGATAATTTGCGTGTCCTGGTATTCCATCAATCTCACTGGAATTTACCATAATTGTTTTAGTACCAGCTTTGATCCCTGCTTCAAAAGGTGGAAGAAAATATTCTCTCAATGTTCGTTCTGACATGTATGCTGGAGTTCTATCAAATCCATTGAATGGAAAACTATATCCTACATAGTGCTTCAGACAAGTAGCGAGTTTATCCGGTCGACTGATATCATTACCCTGAGCTCCTTTGATGTATGCCATCCCCATCTGTTGGGCGAGATATACATCCTCTCCAAATGTTTCCCACAATCTTGGCCAGAGAGGTTGACGACCTAAATCCATTACAGGATAAAAATTCCATGGAATTCCACTTGCTCTTGTTTCAAGTGAAGTAATCTCCCCAATTTTTTCTGCAATGTTTTTATTAAAAGTTGATGCAACAGATAGTGCTTGAGGAAATAGAGTTGCTCCTTTTGTGTAGTTTGCACCGTGAATTGCATCGATACCATAAATAACAGGAATTCCCAATCTTGTTTTCTTTGTTGCAATATCCTGAATTTTTGTGATAACCTCGTGCCAGTAATTCAGTGAATGAGCAACATCGTAGACATTCAAAATTGAACCAACATGATATTTAACGATTGCTTCTTCTAATTTCTCTTCATCGAGTATATGTTTTTGACTTTTTGTTCCTTGTTGTTTTGATACAACCTGAAGGGTTACCTGAGTCATCTGACCGACTTTCTCTTCGAGAGTCATCTTTGATAACAAATCCTGTACGCGCTCATCGATTGATTTCGATTGCGAATAAACTACCTGTGATAATAAGATTACAAATGGAATAATTAATACTAGATTCATTTTATTCATCTTTCCCCTCTTGAATATTTTAATTTAATAAAAGCATTTTTTTGATTTGATATGAATCTGAATTCTGTAAGAGATAAAAGTAAACACCTGAAGAAATTCCAGATTTGGTCAGTCCATTAGAATCAAAATCAAAGGAATAATTACCTTCTTTTAAGTAACCAAGATTCTCTTTAGCAATAATCCGACCTATTGAATCATAGATACTTAACGAATAAAAATCAGATTGGAATACCTCATATGAGATTTTCGTGAAACTATTAAATGGATTCGGATAATTCTGAAATAGTGTGAACTTACCTGGATTTGTGATTATTTTTTCACCGACATCACTGGAAATTCTATCGATTACAATTCCATTGATCATTGGGTTATCTTTATGAGTAACAAAATAAATGTCGAGATAACCATCTCTCACCATTACATCATTTACCTCTTTAACAAAAGCTGTATGTTGTCCCACTAATGCATAGATATCAAAATTTTGTAAAACTCTTTGACCTTCAACATAAACATCAAAAATCCTCTTACCTGATTGATTGTGATAATTCTCAGCAAACATCAATTTGACTTTGTAAACTCCGTTGGGTAATCTTACACGATATGTTGTCATTCCCCATTTTTCATATCGATAAATTTCTGGCTCATCAGTGTTGCTAATATTAACCGCGTAGGAAGAATTTCCACCGTCAATAGAGCCATAATCAGAAGTAATTGTCCATTCCTGTTCAGCGAGATATCCCGAAACAGCTGGACCACCACAATTAATCTTCAATGGAAAAGAAAATTGAGTTTGTGTGATTATACTCACAGCTTTTGGATTCAATCTATTTGGTGGATTCCATCTATCCTTTACATTCATCACGACCAGTGTTTTGGGAGAAATAAAATCCCAACCACTGACAGTTAATTCGACTGTTTTTTTATCCGAAAGTAATTTCGCAGAATCAATGGTTACATCGTAAATAATATAGTTTGATTTTGTTTGAGCAGATACTTCATCTAATTCTTCAGAAAAATTGACATGAACTTTTCCGTTATGAACTTTCGCTGAAAGTAGAATAGGAGGTTGAACATCCGTGTATCCAATGTTAGTACTATTGGTTAAACAAAGAATTAAATAACCATCTCTGATTACTGCATTTTCTGGAATGAAATCACAACCATTACCAACCCATGTGTGAGTAGCTTTATCCCAGCGCGAAGTATTCCAGTAACTAAAATCATCTGACCAGGAAAAAGTAAAGTTGTTATTCGTTCCGTAGTTACCCGAACCAGGAGTATATAAATAATATTTTACCCAATCGTAGTATGCAAAAGCTGGAAGTGTATTTGGATCGAATTGTCCTGCCCAGTTAGTTGCTTCTGGATTCCATATATTCATCATTAGTTTTTGTGGTTTATTTAATGTCTGGATGTGTTCACCTGTTTGGCGATATACTTCAACTCCATCGACAAACCAGGCAACATAATTTGGTGTCCATTCAAAAGCATATTCATGGAAATCTTCATGTGGAGAGAAAGATAATGGGTAATGGCTAACATGATTGGTTTGGCCAGAAGTAATTGTATTAAATTGAATATCGTTCGAATACCTACCAAGAATCTCTATATCAATCTCGTTCCAGTTTTCAATTCCTCCAGAGAATTCATGATATGTAAAAAATGATGCAAGAACACCTTCACGATAAGTTGATTTCATTTTGACTTCAAAACGACCGTAAAGAAAATTTTGTTTTGTCCTAAACTCGGCTCCTTTATAGTCTTTTCCAATTAATTTGTTCGAACCAAATATGATAATCAACAGAAAATACAAGAGTGTTTTCATGAGAGTTTTCATAAACATCCTTTTTGTTTTTGAAAGAACACCGGACTCCAGTGAGAGTCCGGCTGGAGAGCGTCGATTAAAAAGAAACCGTAAGAGTGAATTTCTGAATGTTATTTAATCGACCAAAATCTTGATAAGCATAATCAATTCCGATTGCTACATTGCTCATCAAATACTTCTTGATACCAAATCCCAGAGCAAAAGATTCTTCCGAATCGTCAAGAAAGAGCGATTTATATCCTGCTCTTAAGTAGAGAAATTCCTGGAAAGAATATTCCATTCCTATGTTTACACTTTCATAATCGTCACTCGGATGGAGAGCATCAAATGCAACAGTTAACTTATGATCTGCAGATCTAATTGGATTATATGCGATACCTACTCTAAATGTTAAAGGTAAAGGATAATCTTTTGTTTCAAGATAAGCTGGAATTTTATCGTTATTCCCTGTTGTATATGGATCAGGATCGTATAAGACAAGATTTGATTGACCAAGTAATTTCATATCTGTACCAAAATTTGAGATTGACATGGCAAGAATAGCGTCATCAAATGGCGTTATATATTGCACACCCATATCTATACCAAATGCAGTTGCACTCATTTTCCAGATACCTTGATAAATAAATTTCGGATTAAATCCAATGGAAAATCTATCTGTCAATTGTAATGCGTAAGCTAAACTAATTGCCATATCTGTTGCTGAAAAGACTTCACCTGTTCCCCAAGGTTCTTCTATTGTTGTTACCTTCATATCACCAATATTAGAACCCGTAAAGCTTACACCTACCACTCCATAACCAGTATTATAACAGGCAGCAAGAAAATTATAACTTGTACCAGCGATCCAGTTAGTACGATCAACCAAAACCTGTCCACCTTCAATCTTAGTTAATCCTGCAGGATTCCAATAGATTGAACTGACATCATTTACAACCCCAACAAATGCAGAACCCATTCCTATTGATCTTGCTCCCTGTCCAATGGAAAGAAATGCTGCAGCTGTTGTACCTCTTTTTGAGACATTAGTTTTGAAGGTCTGAGCAAGTCCGTGATTGAAAACTAGACTAACAAACAAAGCAATGAATATAATCTTTTTCATCATTTTTCTCACTCCGTTACTTAATTAATGCGAATTTTCCAATGTATTCACCAATGCCTGGTGCTTCAACATGATAAACATAAACACCATAAGCAGCTTCCATTCCATCATCAGTAATTAAATTCCATGAAACTGTTCCATCGAGATAACCAGAATCTTTGTGAAGAGTTTTAATCAACTGGCCTGAGAGAGTATAAATTCGAATAGTACATTTCTGTGGTAGATTGATGAAATCAATTTTTCTCTCTCCCCTACCTGTTGTATTAAGATTTCTCTTTTCCCATGCAGCTGCTCCAAGATAAGGATTAGGCACTACATCAATTTTTGATAACTGACTTTTTGCAAGTTCATTATCTGATGTTGCAGCTTTTGAGGTAACAACGAACTTATCTCCTGTTTTGAATGGTTTGGTTGTGGTTATAATATATTTATCACCTGCTTTTGGTGGTTCGGGAGTTGCATTTGGATCAAGTGGTGAATTATAAGTTATATTCCATGCAAATCGAACATTGGCAGGTGAAATTATTCGATCTTTAAATTCCAGTATCTGAATTACATCGCCTGTGCTCAACGATTGTGAACCATCTCTATCCTGAACTGCGATCTTTGAATATTTCTGCTCTGTTTTATTCCACACCTTGAACTTAACAGGAAATCTTCTATATAATGGTGGCGATTGGATATAACAGGTATCAACAAATTCATCATAGAAAGTTATTTCATAATCTGCAGGCCATGGAATACCACGAATTGGTGTCGGATCAGGGAAAGTTTGCATAACTAAATTACTTTTTCCAATTAACCATCCGGTCAGAGAATCAATTAATGTCACTGATGTATCGTTAATAACTGTAATAGCCAATCCATCGAAAGGAGGACTTACGCGTCCTTCTCCAATGTATGAAGAATCCACAGTTAAGATTGTATCTATAACACCATCTTTTGTTCTAACAACTTTATATGATAGAGTCTTATATAATGGATAGTCATCAGTAGATTTAAATATTACTTCGTAATGAACTCCATCCTGTATAATTCTGGGGTCATAAACATGAAATTCAAGCGAACCAGTCCCAACACCCTCAGTAACTTTCTTTGTATCACCGTGTATTTGTGGAGGAACAAATCCAGCAACGGGTGCATTGGGAGTAACAACCGCACAATTGATGTCCACAAATTGAACATTTCCGGCGTAATCTACCGTTATAATTTTTGTGCACTCACTTGGTTGTAGTCCTGTTGTCCCATAGTTCGGATCACCCATATCATAAGAAACGACAGCATAGTAGTAGGTTACTCCATTTTTAACATCTGTATCAACATATGAATATTGTAATCCAGAATCATCACCTCTCCAGAAATGAGCACCATTTATTCCAACTGGATCTGGACCCTTAATTCCATCAATCTTATCGAACTGTGCAATTGGCTTCCAATAACGTGGAATTCCTTTTGAATCAGTAATGATCTTGATGTCGTTAAACTCTGGTTCTTGACTTCGATAAATTAAATAACCTTCAAAATCTTTTTTATAACCTTTGGTTGGATCATTACCTTCAAATCCTAAAAATGGATCTCTGGATTCTTCAGCTATATTATCCCAGTAAAGAAATACTTTTCTATCGCCAGGGATAGCTGTCAATTTAGGTTTCAATGGTGGTTTTGAGAAATTATAATTTGCATTGTAGATCTGTTGAACTGTTTCTTTATTGAAAATCAAATCATCAATATCTTCTCCAAACACCAGAGCCATTGAAAATCTTTCACGGAGGTACTTATAGAGTGGAAATGGGCCAGAGGAAAATACCATCGAAATATTTGACCTCTGGAGAGAAGTATCAAAAGTCCCTGCCACCATTTTTAGCCACATAGATTCATCATCTTTAGGCCATCCACCACCAGTTCCACCTTCACCTAATCTGTAGATTGAAACAGCTGTTAAACCAATTTGGTCTGATTCATCTTTATCAGTTTTGTCAAAGTTGGGTTCACCGTCCGTTGGTAAACCATCTCCTTCACCTTCATCTGGACCAAAATATTGTCTATCAAAAGGACCAACACCATCCCTGCCAACATCGTCATTCAATGGCTCGTTTTCTTCTCGATCCCATTTACCATTTTCATTTAAATCAGAGTATCGTTTCCAATCACCATCATTATCAATATTATCATCCCTTCTTTCGTCAATGATACCATCCTCATCATCATCAACTCCATTCCAGGGATTTCCTGGACTTTCGAGATACGCGTATCCATAAACACCTGTTTTCCAGAAATCAGGCACACCAAGGCCATCATTATCATAGCAGTATGCAATATCAAGTTTTAAACTAAATGCTGCACAATCATCACCAGAATCCTGTGTTCCACCAACACCTGGATCAGTGTAAAATCCGAATGCCGTAGTTGGATAATCATAATCTGAAATGTTTACAATATCATAATGCCAGAAAATAATATCTTCAGCAAGAACATGAGACCATTGAAAACCTCTGACTTCAACTCTAAGACCGAGTCCACCACGATCTGAATCAGCTGCTACAGGGAAATAAAGATATGGTGCACGAGTGAACTCTTTATCACGAGAGTCGTCCAGTGCGAAAAAAGTTTCGAAATCTGAATTCATCACACCACGTCCAAAATAGCCATACCAGTATCCATTCCATTCAGGGGTTAAATTCAATGCTTTTGGCCATAATTGTGGCCAGCTTTTTGGATCAGTACTGATAGCAGGTTTTGTGGATGAAGGGTTAACATAACCAGGAATTGGTTCAAGTCCCCATATTTCACCTGTCACAGGATCTTTATCCATCCATTCACGATAAGAAGTTTCAAGAGGATGAATATTTTGTCCTGTTCCAGGAGCTGTAACTTCCGATGCGATCAAAACACAGACACCATCAAGATAAGAATGACCGGTTCCTTTAGGCCATTCACCAGATGGTTGATAAGGCCATTGACCAACTTCACCGTTGTTATAAAACAGAGTTCGTATTTGATTACCATCCATCAATCCTTCACGACGGTACTGAATGTTGCCCTTGGGTTCATCGCGATATAATTGAATTTGATAAGGAATCTGGGCTAATGATATTTCTACAAGAATTACAAGAAAGACAAAACCAATTTTTCTCAACATTTTTTCACTCCCGATTATTTACAATTGAAATCCAATTCCAAGACGAATTTGTCTTGGTGAAGAATACATCGCAGGATTTTTGATATACTCATCAATAGTATTTAATCCAATGATTTCACCCGCGTACTTTACATTCAAATCTGCAACTGCTCTACCAGTGGTAGAATAGACACCTACTTCATTCTTTATATCAAGCACATTATAGATAATTGCATATCCATATACTCTAATTCCAAATACATTAAAGAATTTATCGGCTCTTAAGTCCAGGTTTATGAAAGTGGGTCGTCGTCCACCATTTTCAAACCTAACCCCCCTTGAAATTTTAATATCTTCAGTATAAGGCATACCCGAACCATATTGAAAGATTAATCCCGCAGACCAATCACCAGGTAAACCAATTGTTACGGAAAGATTAAGTGTGTGTCTCTGATCCCAATCAAGGGGAACAACTGTCTTTGACTCTTCAATTGGTGGATTGGTTTGGTTATAGTTATATACCGCATAAGGATCCGAAGCATTCCCTTCCGCAATTTGATAAGTATAATCTAACTTTGCTCCAAAAAAGTTAGAAAATCTTTTTTCCAATGTGACAATCAAACCACGAACATTTGCATAATCACGATTGATGAATCGTGCGTATTTAAATCCTTCGTATGTATTTACAATCTCCATTCCAAGCCAGTTTCTAATATCTCTGTAATAAATTGATGTGTTGAGAGCTAAATCTTCCATCAAAACTTGCTGTAAACCTAACTCATAAATAACATTTTTCTCAGCATTCAAATCTGGATTTCCAATGATTGAACTTAAGGATTGTCCTGGTTGAACTATAAAGTCTGGGTTTGTGTACAGATTTTCGAACGATGGTATCTTGAAGAAATGACCATAGGAAAATCTAATTATACCTTTATCTGTTATCGGGAACGACACACCAAGTCTTGGACTTACCTGCATTTTTGGTTTTGCTTTTATCCATTCATTATAACCTGGGAAATTAGGATTTCTTGTTGGATTTCTTTTATCTGCAGGCAATTTAGCATTTGAATTGAAATAATCGAATCTCACTCCAGCATTAATTATCATAATGTCATATTCCATCTTATCTTGAATATATGCCGAAGCTTCGTAAGGAAATCTTACATATTCGATATGTGAACCTCTATCTGTAATCGTTCCTTTATCCGGATAACCTGGAGTAAATACTTTATTACCAAGAGTATCAATAAGTCCTTCTGTTAAATTAATTAAATCCATATAATGATTATAGAGGTGATGATATCTTAATTCAAAACCTGAGCCAATTTTATGCTCTTTACTTATTTGTGATGAAATTGACCATTGTGCAATGTATGATCTTGTAAATCTCTTGTATCTTCCACCTTCATTGCCACCGGATCGAAAAGTATAACCCGATATCGCAATTCCCTGTCGTGGATCAACATATCGAGGATCAAATGGATCTTCGTATAAATACCCTTTGAAATTGTAATTGTTAAATGTGAACTTAAAACTATGAGATGTATTCTGGGAGAGATAATTAGTTAATTGTAAAATATGAATCCAATCGCTACCATAGTGTGTCATTCTACCATCGGGAGTCCAGGACCAGTAATGATCATAATATCTATTCCTGGTATAATCATAGAAGAATGAATAAGAAAGAACAATAGAGGGTAGCGCAAAAGTTAATTTACCATTAGCAGAATATTTTGTGAATGGATTCATCGGTACATATGCACCATCACCCGTGTTTCGAGGAATCCAGAAAGATTTGTTTAATGGATCTGGATAAAATGGGACATCATCCCATGTGTTATAAACTCTTTTTCCATAGAGGTGACCAATATCGTCGTAGTATCGTCCTGTTAAAAAGAAATAAAGATTATTAAAAGGTTTAAATGGACCACTTATGGTTACTTGAAGATTTTTCTGGGATATTCTATCAATTTTATCTAAGTTTCTAAAAATATCTGTGTGAGAAGTAACAAAATTTCCGGTGTATGCGCTGATATCTGTTTTAAATTTATCTGAGCCACCTTCTGTCACAATGTTTACAACTCCCGAAAGTGCCTGACCATATTCAGCATTAAATGTTCCAGTGATGACCTCCATCTGTCGAATAGAGGTATTTTCAACTTCAACAGTGAATGCTCCATTGAAAGGATCTGTAACCATCACTCCATCTATTAAATAAGCCACATCATTAGCTCGTCCACCACGAAAATGTCCATCAATAACTCCAGCTTGAAGATTAACAATTCTATTTACACTTTCAACTGGCATCATCTTAATATCATCACTCGAAATGGTGACAGAGGTAGATGTTAAATCTTTTTGTACCAGTGGCCTTTCCGAGGTAACAACTACTTCTTTATCCAGCTGAATAACCGAACTAACAAGCTTTATATCAACTCTCGTTGTTAAATCAATTTTAACTAGAACATCTTCAATTACGGTTTTTTGATAACCCACCGCAGATGCAATCAGTCTATATTTACCAGGTGGGACATTATTGATAGAATAAAAACCATCTACACCAGCAGCTGCACCAAGATATGTACCTTCAACAATAACATTTGCACCGATTATTGGTTCGTTCGTTTGAGAATCTACCACTTTACCGACGATTCTTCCTGTCGTACCTGCGAGCATCAAGTTATTCATTATCAAAATAATTGTGAAGAATAATGATAAAGCTCTCATACACATATCCAGCTTTGTATATACTTTCATATCTTTTTCCCTGAATGATTCTTGATCATTTTAAGATTTTAAGAAACTGTTAAAAATAATATAGAAGAGGGAAGCAACAAATTGCTTCCCTCAAAATCAGAATTATTTCATCAATACCATTTTCTTTGTCTTTGTGAAATTACTTCCTGTCAACTTATAGAAATAAACGCCACTGACAAGTTTGGAAGCATCAAATTTCACCCTGTAGAGTCCAGATTGTAATTCACCTTCAACTAAAGTAGCAATCTCTTTACCTAATGCATCATATACTTTCAGTGTAACATAATCGCTCTTTGGTATTGTGAATTGAATATCTGTTGTTGGGTTAAATGGATTCGGATAATTTTGGTATAACATGTAATCTTTAACAACAATATCTTCTCTTTCAACACTTAAAGGTTCCCAACGGTTACCAATCCATGTATATAGCCATCTTGAAACATCTTGCCATGAGCGATCTTCATTATATGGCGAATAAGTTAAAATACCTTCTCTATTAGGTGTATTATCTCTATCGTTTGTTGCAAAATCAATTGGTATACGGTAGCCTTCAACAGGAGTAAATAGATTATCATTACCCAATGCAGCAAATGCTGTCCATGGAATTCTTGCTTCTATAACATAACCAGTTGGGAACTTGAGACCGAAATAGTAATTCTGTCCAAGAGTATCCAGTGTTCCAGCCGGTGCATCGCCAATAATTCGATCAGCTACAAATCTTAAATGATAATCTGGTTCCGAACCTCTTTGATAATTTGTATGGGGTAAACCATGCCAGTTATAAAGTCCGATAAAGAGATCCGGTGAATCGTTTTCCCATGAATTTTGATGACCTGTTGCAGCAACAACATCATCGTTAACATCAAAAGCAACATATAGATAATTTTGATCAACGGCTAAATAGGCAAGAACCGAAAGATCATTATCCCCATCTATGGTTGTGTTTGTCACAATATGACCAGAACCATCAGATGGAAACATTCTGAATGGAGTTATACTTTGCCACTCACTCAAATCACCATCGGGATTAAATGTTGTGGTCGGTGCTTGCAATGAGAGTGTTGCTACTCCTTTTGCTGTGTTAGTAATAGGCTGAGAATTTGCACTGACTTCACTTTCATTTCCCGAAGCATCAACACATGTTACAGCATAATAATATGTTACACTCTGATTCGTGTTAGGTGCAAATAAAAGATGTGAAAAAAGTTGTTCATTCTCTGCAACACCAAGTTTCACCACCTCGACACCAGGTGCACTCAAATCCGTTATTGGTTGTTTGCTATAGTAGATATTATATTTTTCCCCTTCTTCATTAGGGACATCTTGCCAGGTAATTATATTTTGAAATGTTCCTGCAATTGCCATAACTCCCTGTGGTGGATTAGGTGGAATAACATCAAATTCAGGATTTCCTGTCCACCAATCTGTAATCCAGATAACTCTTCCTGCTACACCAGAAGCTTCAGCCATCAGTCCCACTATATGAACAGCGGAAGAGTCAAAGTTGCTTGTATTATCTTGATATTCCATTTCTCTTAATGGGAAGTAGTATGTATGCCACTGTCCGTCATCAATTGGCTGGAAGACTTTTCCAACTTTTCCAGCACCACCTTCGAATTGAATTCTTAGAGGACCAGTTCCAGCTGGGCATTTCAATTTAATCTGGCATGTGTCCTTTTGCCAGGCACCAGCAAGATTGAATGGTGGATTAATATCCATTCCCCAACCAGTCCATCCATTACCCCATTCATCACCTTGAGTCCATTTAATTGCATTGGAATTTGGAACAGGACCAGCGCCTTTTACAACTTCAACTGCTGATTGTCCCCATGCCCAAACATTCGCAATATGACTTGGGAAGGTGATTCCGTTAAAAATCACTGCTGGAATTGACTTCAACCCAAATCTTTTGAAACCATCAAACATCACTTCCAGTGAATCTGCTGGAATATTTCCAGATGGATTCCATCCAACTGTCACAGCTGCAATATTGAATCCAACAATTTTATCGGCATCAAACTTTTTGTTATTCCAGAATGAAGAACCTCCCCAACTAGCCGGGAAAATTACAAATCCTTGATCATTCGGATCTGTATTTCCTTCTGAATCCAGAATTTTTATGGGTATCCTTAACTCCACCCAATCAGTTGTCGCATCAAGAATCACATCCTGTTGATAAATCCACTCCTCAATATTTGATGCTGCAGTTGGTCTATCTTTGAGATGAATTCTAAATACCATATTTGCTGGTATGGTCGGTGGAGTTAGAACTTTAATATAAATTGCTAATGAATCTGAGATTGACCAATCCCATGGGGTTGCTTCTGCTGGTAAAGTTTTTATTAATTGTGCATAACTTCCCCATTGATGATGAGCCCCAATGACAAATTTCACTTGTGCAGATCCAGTCCCCTCAACTTTATCTGTTGTGTTGAGCGAATAATCTATTCTACTCTGGCCTCCTTCATGGAGGAATTGCCAGGTACTATCCTGTGATAGGTCTGTATCAAAGCTCTCAACAATTTGCCCTTTGAGCAAATTAATTGAGGCAAAGAACAGAACGACTACGAAAAGGTTTAGTAGTTTTTTCATTGGTTACCTCTTTTTTGGTTTTACATTTGTGTTAGGTTAATTCCATATACTCCATAAAATTATGATTGCAAAAATTATAAATATGGACATTACAAAGTTTGCATTAAAAGCTTTTAACTTAAAAACATGATTAAAGCTAAAACCTATCTCACTCACACTTTCATTGATTGATAATCGAATATCCTGTATTAAAAATTTTGTTTCGAACCTTGATAAATTATTACCAATCTGAATTATTACAACACATAGCAGAAATAGAAAAACGGAAAAATGTAAAAAATTGATTTTTAATATCTGCATAAAAAACGGATTCAAATAAACACCATTATCATGTAATACCTGTAATATCAATCTAAATAGGCCAATCAATTCTCCTACAATTAATGTAACTATAGCAGTACCCGACGACATTCGCTTCGATAATAAGCCAAAGAGAAAAACAGCAGTAATTGGTGGAGATACAAATGATTGCACACTTTGAAGAAACAAATATATTTGAGAAGTAATGACCTTTACCAAAGGAACGATTAGAATAGCTAATACAACTGCCGCAGTTGTTGAAAGCCTACCGACAAGAATTAACTTTCTCTCACTTGCATCGGGATAGCGCACCTTATAATAATCATTTGTGAAAAGAACGGATGTAGTATTGAAAGTTGCTGCAAGGGATGACATAATTGCAGCTAAAACACCAGCTAAAACAAATCCTTTTAATCCATAAGGAACAATATCACTATAAAGTAAAACTGAATATGCAGCATCACCTTTAGACTCCGGGAATAAAACGGAAGCGAAAACACCGGGTAGGACAAGAATAAAAATTGGTAAAATTTTTAAGACAGCAGTAAACAATGCACCTTTTCTTGCATCATCTATTGATTTTGCGCTTAAAAGCCTTTGAACAATATATTGATCTGTACACCAATACCAGAATGCAATTATTGGAGCACCGAAAATAATTCCTGTCCAGGGATAATCAGGATCATTAATTGATTTGAACATTTCAAAAAAATCAGCAGGAACTTTTTCATGTATGCCATGAAACCCACCAACATGAATAAAACCTGCTACTGATATTATCAAAGCTCCGAGGATTAAAATTAGCCCCTGGAAAAACTGCGTTCTAATCACAGCACTTGAACCACCAAGTACTGAATATAATCCAGTAATCAGGACAATTAAAATAGAAGAAGCATAAATATTCAATCCAAACAAATCGTAGAACAGTAATCCAGCAGCAAAGAGTGAAACAAGTATTTTAGTAAAGATATAGATGAGTATAGAAAACAATGCAAAGAATTTTCGAATCCGTATATCAAAGATTTCCCCCAAAAATTCAGGAACTGTCACAATTCCCCTTTTGAAATATATAGGAACTAAAAACCACCCGAGAAAAAGAAGTGTGAAGATAGCCATTAATTCAAATTGTCCAACTGCGAGACCACGTAAGGAGCCAGCACCAGCCAGACCAATGAAATGTTCACTTGAAATATTAGTTGCAAAAATCGAAATTCCAACCACAAACCAGGGAATGTTTTTCCCTGCTAAAAAATATTTTTGATAATTATCATCATTCCTTTGAGAATAATAAAATCCTAAACTAAGAATCAATATGAAATATAAAAGAATTACAATAACATCTATGTATGATAAAACTTCTGTCATAATGCTTTTCCTGGCAAATCAATAAGGTCAAATTTAATGCCAGTAATTATTCAAAATTTTCGTTAAAAATCTGACTTAAATCAAATGATTATATTTTATTCATTTGATAAATTATAATTTTAATAAAGAAGAGTTATCATTTTGATAAACCATGGTTAGTAAGAAATAGCTACTCTACTCGGATCAATTAATTTCTGATAGATGTCTTTAATACTTTGTGCTTATGCTATCCATTTGGATTCGATTGATTTTCATACTCGCAAAAAACTAAGAAATGAATTTATGCACAATCCAAGACGATGAAATGATTTTATTAAACTTTTCATTTCCAATTTCTCTGAAACATGTAATAGGCTTCCCTTGGAATCCATTCATCGAGTCCATCGTTATTTGAATCAGGGAGAACACGAATAATTCCCCACCACTCTTCGTTTGAATATCCATCCGGATGCTGATTTGTTGAATAACCACCATAATCGTGCGACCAGGGATCTTTATCCTTCCACCATTCATCGGTGAATTCGAATACTGTTCCACCCATGCAAATATCTCTTACTGAAAGAATTTGTTGCCAGTTTAATGAATCAAATTCAGCTTGAATAAATTCATATTCCTTTTTGGTGCGATTATCGAGTGCATCAATTCCAAATTCGGTGATTACAACTGGTTTTATAGTTTTTGATTTGTACTGATTAATTCTTGAGGCAAGATTGTAATTATAAAGATTTATTCCCCATATATCGATATAAGTAAGAAAGTTGTCATCCGCTTTCATTGAAGCATTACCTATATTGAAAATCTCTCCATTGTTGATTGCAACAGGATGATATTTTTCTCCTTCAATGTTGTACGCAATTATTGCAAGCTCCTGGCAAAGAGAATACCAGTAAGAATTATTTCCATTTTGGTAATTCTGTTCGTTACCAATATTCCAGATTAATAACCCAGGATTGTCTTTGTATTGATAGACAAACTTGATCCAGTCATTCTTAATCTTTTCTCTATTTGCTTGACTTGACAGATCAAGATTATAATCAACCCAGAAACCAAGTATACAATAAATCCTATTGGATGCTAATTTTTTCAAAAATTCCGGACTAGCTCCGCTGTATGTTCTGATAGTGTTCGCATTTAAATCCTTCAAATATTGTAAACTTCTTTCTTCATGCTGAGTAGTAATTGGCCTATTACCGATAGGTGTTGGAGCAAAAGCAACTCCTTTAATAAAGAAATCTGTATAAATACCATCACCATCAAAATCGACCTGCAGTTTATTATTGTAGATTCTTACTGGTCCTTTACTTACAGGTTTTATTGTTGGAGAAATGTAATCTTTCTTTTTTAAGATGGGATTTATTGTTGAGATACCATTTATTGCAGAAGGTACATCCGAGACATAATCTTCATATCCATAAACTTCAACTTTAATCTTATGTCGACCTTCAGGAACATTCTCAAATCGGAAAAATCCGTAACTCGTCGTGAACTGATGTGGAATTTCTGGAGCAGTTATTAAACTTACTTTTGCATTTTCAATGGGAGTGCCATTTGTACTCTTTACCTGACCACTTATAATTTTTGGGAATTGATAATCAGTAATATCACTTTTGCCCGAACAGGAAATAATGAAGCCGGACAAAAGTGATATTAACACCAGGAGGTACCTATTTTTATTTATTAAGAATTTCATGCCAGATTAACGCAGCTGCGCCAAGAACAGCTGACTTACCTTCATTAAGTTCTGATTTAAGTATCTTAACTTTATTTCTAAAAACATGAAACAAAAATTCTTCCATATATTTTTTTGTTGGAACCAAAATCAAATCACCTGCATTTGCCAATCCACCGAATAAAATAATTGCTTCGGGACTTGTATGAGCTACAGCATCTGCTAATTTCATTCCTAAGTATCTTGAAGTAATTTCAAAAGCTTCTTTTGCAATAAAATCTCCTTTAAGTGCTGCTTCTGTGATCATTTTTGCATCAAGACTCTCATAACTATATTCTCTTAAAGGACTATAAATATTATGTCTTGCTAATAATTCAAAAACCGTTCGCTTAATTCCTGGTGCTGAGACATATGTCTCTAAGCAACCTTTTTTACCACAACCACATTGTCTACCATCTGGAATAACCACAGTATGACCAATCTCTCCTGCAAATCCATCATGACCATAGACAAGCTTCCCATTCACAACTATACCACTCCCAAGACCTGTTCCAAGAGTTATCACAATAAAATCTTTCATTCCTTTTGCTACGCCATAATACATTTCTCCTAATGCTGCTGCATTTGCATCATTTGTCACAGCTACTGGTTGTAAATAATATTTTCTCATTCTTTCTTCGAGGTTAATATAACCCCAGTTTAAGTTTGGTGGATTTTCGATAGTTTTAGTATAATAATTGGCGTTTGGTGCACCGATTCCAATTCCAACAAGATCATAGGGAGATTTAATTTGTCTTGTAAGTTTATCGATTTCTAAGTACAGCCTACTAAAGAAATCATCTGGTGATTGATCTGCTCTTGTTGGAATAGAACTTATTGCATAGTCTTTGCCATTTTGATCAACCAAACCTAATACTGTGTTTGTTCCTCCGATGTCTATTCCAAGTGCAAGTTTAAGTGACATTATTCAGCCTCTACTGCTAATTCAACTTTCTCAAATGAAGGAACACTTCCTTTAAATCCATAATATGCAATATACCAGTAACATAAAACTGGTAAGATGAATGCGTGATGAATTCCAATATTATCTGCCAATATTCCTTGAAGTACAGGAACCACTGCACCACCAACAATAGCCATACACAAAATTCCTGATGCTTGACCAGTGTGTTTACCAAGTCCTCGAATTGCAAGAGAGAAAATCGTCGGGAACATGATTGAGTTGAACAAACCAACGAGTAAGATCGACCACATAGCAACTCTTCCATCATTTAACATCGAAGTAATTACCAGTAATGAAGCCATAATCGCATTAAATCCAAGAACTGTTCCAGGTTTTATCTTTCGTTGAACAGCAGAGCCAATGAATCTACCGACCATTGCTCCGCCCCAATAGAACGAGACCATTTTACCTGCTTCAACTTCAAGCATATCAGGATTTAAGTTAACAAAATATTTTACAAGAAAACTACCTATTGATACTTCAGCTCCAACATAAACAAAAATCCCTATCGCACCGAGAACAAGATGTTTATAACCCCACGCACTTTTGTGTAGCTCATCGTAACTCATCCCGTTATTTTCCGAAGTTTGAACTGTGCTTGCTTCAACCTGAGGCAATTTTATGAGAGCAAAAATTGCTGCCATGATGAACAAAACAGCTGCTAATCCTAAATACGGATATTGAACTGCAGCAGCTTCAGCAGCTCTATACGCTTCAAGTTCTTCAGGGGTTAATTTACTAAGCTCTTCGGCTGTCTTTACGGCATTTGATAGAATCAACAATGAACCAAAGTAAGGTGCAACTGTCGTACCAAGTGAATTAAATGCCTGGGTTAAATTCAAACGCGAAGATGCTGTCTCCGGTTTTCCAAGAATTGTTACATATGGATTTGCTGCAACCTGTAGTAATGTAATTCCAGAAGCAAGGACAAAAAATGCAAATAGAAAAATTGGATAAGATCTCAAACCTGCTGCAGGATAGAAAATGAGAGTTCCGATTCCTGCTGTCAATAATCCAATGACAATGCCTTTCTTGTATCCTACTTTTTCAACAAGCCAACCAGATGGTAAAGAAACAAGAAAATAAGCAAGGAAGAATGTAAATTGCACAAGCATCGACTGAAAGTAATTCAACTCAAAAACATTTTGCAAATGAGGGATCAATATGTCATTCAAACAGGTTAAGAATCCCCACATAAAAAATAAAGAAGTTAAAATTGTAAGTTCTGGTAAATAATTTTTTTCAGTTGATGTACCTACATTTATTGTATTTGTTTGAACTGAAGCCATTATTGTCTCCTGATTTTTTAACGCATAAATGATTCAAAAATTATGCCTTATTGAATTTTTTTATTTTACTGAAATAATATAAACGATTTAAGTTAATTAGCCCTTAAATTTATTATTTTAATAAAATCTAATTATCAAAGTGATAAAACACACACTTTAATTTCACCCTTTCCGATCTCCAATTAACAAAAATTTAATTCTACTTTGCGAAACTCAAGAATAAATCTTAATGTTGGCTTGATATTTTTTTCAATTCCCATCTTAAATTAAATTTGAAACCAGTTTAAAGTAAAAGAAAGATAAAATGAAACCATTATGAAACTGGAAAAACTTTTTTATGTAGTGGCCAGCACAATTTTGATTACAATATTTCTTCTCTTCACATTTGTGTTTACTCCTGGTGGTTATAAAAACAATCTTAGAAACAGAGAAAAAGTAATTTATTATGTAGATCATATATCCAGTGCACATCAAAAACTAATTGATATCTTCAATCAACGATACAAAGGTATTATCCGTGTCGAAACTATCAATCTCTCTTTTGATAAATTCAGCACGAATGAAAGAAAGGATTTGCTGGCTCGTTACCTTAGAAGCAAAAGCAATCGAATTGATTTATTCTCTGTGGATATAATCTGGGTACCAAGATTTAAAAAATGGACGATACCTTTATCTAATTACATTGATTCAACTTTAAAAAACAATCTTTTACCTCATACTTTACAAACATGTCTTATAAATGATACCCTCTATGCAATTCCTCTTTACACCGATGTTGCCCTTATGTTTTACCGAGATGATATTCTAAGGCGAATTCCACACAGTGAAATATTCAGAAAAGAACTCGATTCATCAATTACCTGGGATAGATTTTTAGAATTAAAAAAAATCATTGATAAATACAATAACTCACAAACACCATTCTACATTTTTCAAGCAGATAAATATGAAGGCTTGATGTGTTCATTCAGTGAAATTCTAAGTAACAAAAGAATCCCACTCTTTGATGAAAAAGAAAAAATTAATCTTGATAATCCAGAGGGAGAAGAAGCAATTCAACTATTGATTGATCTGGTTAACCGTTATAAGATTTCACCAGCTGAAGTTACTAACCTTAGAGAAAATGAAAGCTATCAATTCTTCTCCGACACTGATGCATTTGCTGTTCGAGGCTGGCCAAGTTTCGTGAGTAAAGATAATAAGTATATTCGAAAAGAATTACTAAAACACATCAAGATGGCTCCAACACCTCATATCAAGGGTTCTAAACCTGCATCAGTTTTTGGTGGCTGGAATTTGATGGTTTCTAAATATTCAAACAAAATTCCGGAAGTAATGAAATTTATTGAATTCCTTATCAGCCCTGAATCTCAGAAAATACTTTATGAAGAAGGTGGTTATCTACCTGTTAATAAATCCCTTTATGAAGATTCGTCGTTTATCAAGTATCATCCCGACTTAATTTTTTATGAAAAATTATTTCGAAATGGTATTCATCGACCATTCGATGAAAATTACACCACCATATCAGACATAATCTCGTTCTATCTCAACAGAGGAATTTCACAGAACTTACCAGCTAAAAGAGTTATTGAACAAATCATCCATTATCAGAATGTAAATAAATTTGCAATAAAGTAAGTATGTCACAAAAAATTCGTGAAAAAATCAGAGAATATCATTTTGAATTTAAACATATCACGGTATTGTTCCTTATTCTCTTTGCATTTCAATTAATTGTCTCAATTATCAACAAAGCATCAATCAAGAATTTTCTCAATACCACACAAGACTGGTATCAAAAAGAATCTGCTGAAGAAATTGCAAATCTTACTTCCACAGCACTTGAACTTGTAATAGAGTCTTTCATTGATAAAAAAGAAAGAACACTCGAAGAAAGAAAAAGAATAGAACAATCTTTCGATATTATCTTTAGTCAACAACAACTTGCTCATAATATTGATAAATTGGGACTCATAATAAAAAGAGCAAACAAAATTCTTTTCATCGACGATGGAAAGACACTTTATGATATTTTAATTAACACTAAAATCCCTGATAAAATTTCTTACTCCGATTCTTCTATATTAATTCTTTATAACAGAATAGAAAGTGAAATTAAAAAGAATGAACAAATAAAAAGCATCCTTGAAGGTAAAACATTTCATACTTTTGTCCCTTTTGTTTTGCGAGGTGAATTCATTGGTGTAATCTATATGAGGAATACACCCGATTTGAGTATTATCAGTGATAAAGTTATTAGCAATTATGACGAGACTTCCATCATTTACCTATCTTTGATTTTACTCGGACTTCTGGCAATGTATTTCATTTCATCGTACACTGTCAAAGAAAGAGATGAAGCGCAGAAATTACTTCTCGAAGAGCATGAGAAAAACTTAAAAAAACAAATCACCTATGAAAAAGAACTATCATTCACTAAACGTATTTATCATACTCATCACAAAGCTGAAAAAATAATGGGGTTTATTAAAGAGGATTTGAGAAGACTTTCTGCAGAGAATATCGAAGAGATTAAATACAGAGTAACTAAATATTCTAACTTTATTTCCCGAGTTATTTACGATATGAAATGGTATGACCCACCTGTTCAGACAATCCGAAGTCAAATGTTCAGAACAGATTTGAATGAAGTTATCCGCTTCATTGTTAACAATATTTTTAATCGAGTCTCAACTCATACAGATACTTACGAAATTCAAATGAATCTCGATGAGAATTTACCAATCATTAATGTGAATGAATTTGTTATATGGGAAATTGTTGAACCACTCATTCAAAATAGTATTGATCATGGTGGAGAGAATTCACTAATCATCAAAATTTCAACAAAATATATTAAAAATGAAAATGTATCTTATCTAACGATAGAAGATAATGGAAAAGGTATAGCAAAAGAATTACTTGAAGTAAACTCAGATGGCATAAAACAAATTTTTGTTGAGAACACAACTACCAAAACGAAAGGTATTCAAAATTCTGGATATGGTTGTTACATTGCTTATGAAATGACTCGAAGATGTGGCTGGGAGATTGATGCAGAAAATCTCGATAAAGGTTGCAAATTTACGATCACAATCAAACATTAAAGGAATTAATTATGTTTCTACTCGATAAACAGGTAAATGTACTTTTAATTGAAGATGAAGAATTTGATGTTAGACGAGTTCAGAAAACAATAGAACCATTTTCCGAGCAAATAAAAATTCTTGAAGTTGTTTCTAATGGAAAATCTGCTCTCGATTATCTGGAAGCAAATAAAGGGAAAATTCATGTTGTTATTATGGATTATCAGATTGCTGGTGGGCTGATGGGTGAAGCTCTGATTCAAAAAATTAAAGAAATTGACGTGTCTGTTCAAATTAATGTAATTACAAAAATGACAATTAATCTTTCTGATTTCAACTTCGCAAACAAATTACTTAAAGCAGGAGCATACTGGTATTGCACAAAATATCCCGGCGACATTGAGGAATTTATTTATCAACCGACTGATTTCATTATCAGCATCTTTAACGCATATGAAAAATGCATCTTTGAAAGAGAAAGACTCAAAACAATTCAAAAGATGAAAAGGAATGTTGAAGATATTCTTTTACAAAAAAGAATCATCGGTGAACATCCTTTGATGATTGAACTCAAAGATGATATCGAAAAACTTGCAAAAACCAATGTCAACCTTTTGATTCGTGGAGCAAGCGGAACAGGAAAGGAACTTGTGGCTTACAACATACATTATCGAAGCGAACGTAAGTATGAAAATTTCGTTGTTGTAAATTGCGGTGGACTACCAGAAAATCTCGTTGAAAGCGAACTTTTTGGTTATGAAAAAGGAGCTTTCACCGGTGCCGATAAGCGTAAACCTGGATTCTTTGAGATTGCAAATCACGGCACTATTTTCCTTGATGAAATAACAGAACTACCACTATCTACTCAGGTAAAACTTCTCAGAGTAATTCAAGAAAGGGAAATTGAAAAAATCGGGAGAACAGAAACTATCAAAGTTGATGTTAGAATAATCGCTGCAACTAATAGAAATATTGAACAAGAAGTAAAAGAAAGAAGATTTCGAGAGGATTTGTACTATCGATTAAATGTCCTCTCAATCGAGGTCCCATTATTAAAAAAGAGAGCCTCGGATATCCCATTATTAGTCGATTATTTCCTCACAAATATTTCAATCGATATGGGAAGAGATAAACCTCACATTCCCGAAGAAACACTGAAAGTTTTTATGAACTATGAATGGCCGGGAAATGTACGTGAATTGAAAAATGTTGTGCAAAGAATTTTATTCCGGGCTGGTAATGAAGTTACTCCCGAAGAAGCTCGAAAGGCAATTGGAATTGGTGAAGAATTATTCAGCAAGGAAGACGAACTTACAAAATTATTCCACCCAGATAACATCTTACCCTTGAAGGACGCAGAAAAAGTTTTTAGAGAAAAATACTTCAAGTTTGTGAGAGATAATTCTTCATCAGACAAAGAAGCAGCCATCAAATTAGGCCTTGCACCTCCGAACTTTTACCGAATGGCAAAAGAATTAGGTATGAAGTGAAAATTTACAATTATTGCTTCTTTTAATCCTCCATTAAATAATTTGAGCATGAAGCAAATAAATTGAGTAAATCAAATTAATTTTATCAATAAATGGGAGAGAGAAGATTATTATACCCAGGGAATTAATTCATCTTAAGTCCATCAATTCATTTATAAAGTGATATTTTATTTTTAGTTTTGTAATTAATTGATAGAAAGGATTGAAATGGCAAAGGAGAAGAAAACAAAACAGACTAAAACATTTGTGAAAGAAAAGAAAATTCATTGGGGAAAAATCATCTGGTATTTATTTTTAGTTGCAATTATTGTATTGTTTATCAAGAATAATTTTTTTGAAAAAGAAACAACTTCATTTCAATATCCTTCTGATACTAAAAAATATTTATATGAAAATGAATCACCCTCAGCTTATCAACCTGCCTTTGATTTTTCACTTCAATCAATCGAAGGAAATTTTATCAAGTTATCTGATTTCAAAGGAAAAGTAATTGTGCTTGATTTCTGGGCAACATGGTGCGCTCCGTGCAGAGAAGGTATTCCTGATTTGATTGAAATTCAAAAAGAATTCAAGAATCAGGTTCAGGTTATTGGAATTACTGTCGATCGTGACCCACTAAAAGTTGTTCCTCCTTTCGTTAAAGAATTCAAAATAAATTATCCTATCCTGATTGGGAGTGATGAAGTTTACAAACAATATGGTGGAATTGATGCCATCCCTACAACATTCATCATAGATAGGGAAGGAAAAATCCGAAATAAAATAATTGGATTGGTTGAAAAACAGGTTTTAATTAATGAAATCAGAAAAGCAAATCAGCCTCATTCATAAGTCTAATGGAATATTTGAATGCGAGTTTTATATTATTCTGTCCTAATCGTAATCCTGGATCAATTTACTAAAATATTGGTCAAAGGTTTTAAAATCCCTTTCCTTAATATCAATCACGAAGGAATGAAAATAAATTCCAGTATCAAATTGCTCGATGATTTCATTCAAATCACACATGTCGAAAACTATGGACTTGCATTTGGAATTGAAATCGTACGAGAGTTTAAAGTTTTGATCACTTTATTAACCATTTTTGCTGTTCTCTTAATCCTTTATTACTTGTATATATCTCGATATAAGGACATAAAGATAAGGTTAGCTATTGCATTTATTCTTGGAGGCGCAACTGGCAATATAATCGATAGAGTTTTTTATGGTGTATTGTACGGATATGCTCCATTATTTCATGGACGAGTTGTAGATTTTATTCATATTGATTTTTTTGATTACAATTTGTTTGGTAAAACTTATCAAAGCTTACCGATTTTTAATCTGGCTGATGTTGCTGTTCTTACTGGACTGATCATGTTACTTGTAATTTCGTTTAAATCTAAATTAACTGAAACACCAGTAAGTGATGCACAAGTTGATAATTTTTTACAAGATAACTCATTTGAAGATGAAAACAGAGCAACTCAGCAAGATGAAAAAATTTAATGCAACAATTATATCCCTGATGTTTTGAAAAATTAATCTGGTTTGTTATAATTGTACTCGAAATTTTTTGAAATTAGTTCATAGAAATTCCGCGTTAGCTCAATGGTAGAGCATCCGGCTGTTAACCGGAGGGTTGCAGGTTCGAGTCCTGCACGCGGAGCAAATTCAAAATAAGGACTTTCAAAATAAGCGAAAGTCTTTTTTTGTTTACTCACCTTAAGTTTCTCACTAAGCAAGTTAATTGTATTTACTTCAATAATTTTACTCCTGTACTTCTAAATTGATTTCTCTCATTTAGTTAATCCATGGTTAAAGAAATTTTATACTGATGAGTATCTTCGTTACAATAAAAATATTCGAACGAAAATCCATATTTTACAATAAATCAATCTAAAAATATGACATTAAAGTTTGTCAAATCACTCACATCAATTTTTTTATTACTCGCATTTACAAAGATGCCTTATGGATTTTATTCTTTATTGAGATGGATTGTCTTTGGTGTTTCTACTTATTCAGCTTATGATTCGTACCGGAAAACATTTTTGGGTTGGGCATGGACTTTTCTAATAATTGGACTTATTTTTAATCCCTTCATTCCTGTTCATTTTAATCGAACTATTTTGAATATTTTAGATTTGGCTACTGCAACTCTATTTATAAGTTCTATTTTTGTGATGGAAAGATAATTTTCAATTTTCGAATACCAGTTATAAATATCAATTACATTATTGTGATTAATCTTACCAAAAAATAATTAAATAATGTTCATTAAAATATCTGATTAACGATTTCTGTTTCAATAATCAAGATAATTTATTGCTCATCCTGAATAAATTATCCACTACAAAATATACTTACTCAAATCTCTATTCTTAACAATCTTGCTCAACTTCTCACTTACCATTTCTTTTGTGATTTTGATTTTCTTTTCTTTTATTAAATCGGGAACACCGTAAAGAATGTCTTCCAGTAGAGTTGTTAAAATAGTATGAAGTCTCCTTGCACCAATATTTTCAACCTGTTCGTTCACTTCAGCTGCTGTACGGGCGATTTCTCTTATTGCTTCTTCATCAAATTCAATCTCAACTCCTTCGCTCTTTAATAATGCAGTATATTGTTTAATCAGTGCGTTCTCCGGAAGAGTAAGAATTTTTACAAAATCATCCTCTGTTAGACTGTGAAGTTCAACGCGAATTGGAAATCTTCCTTGAAGCTCTGGAATTAAATCAGATGGTTTTGAAACATGAAAAGCCCCCGAAGCAATAAACAATATATGATCAGATTTAACAGGTCCATATTTTGTGTTGACTGTTGTCCCTTCAACTATCGGTAATAAATCTCTCTGAACACCTTCACGAGAAACATCAGGACCAACTTTTGATGGAGGACCAGCAATCTTATCAATCTCATCAATGAAAATTATTCCTGTATTTTCAACTTTATAAATTGCTTCTTTAACAATTGCATCCATATCTATCAATTTCTTCGCTTCCTCTTCTCTGAAATATGTACGCGCTTCTTTAACTGTCATTTTCTTTTTGCGTGTTTTTTTCGGAAGAATATTTCCTAACATTTCTTGTAAATTTATTCCTAAGTCATCAGGACCAAACGGACCCAGTATTTGCATCACCGGTAAACCTGAATCAGCTGTTGCTTCGAATTCAATTATCGTATCATCTAATTCACCCTTGATTAACTTTTCTCTATAAAAGTCACGAGCCGATTTCCTCGGCATTTCACCTCCCGTCTCAATTTCAGGCTCTGTCTGAACCGGAAAAGCCAGCGGTTCTTTGACGCTCTTTCGTACTGGTTCAATTAAAATATCAAGAATTTTTTCATCTGCCAGTTTCTGCGCTTTTTCCCGCACAGCTTCCATCTTTTCGGCTTTCACCATGTTGACAGCTATATCCGTTATCTCTCTAATCATAGATTCTACATCTCTACCGACATAACCAACCTCTGTATATTTTGAAGCTTCAACTTTGAGGAACGGAGCATTAGCAAGTTTGGCTAAACGACGAGCAATTTCAGTTTTACCAACTCCTGTCGGTCCAATCAGTATAATATTGTTTGGTAATATCTCTTCCCGAAGATTCTCCTGTACCTGTTGTCTTCTCCATCTGTTTCTAAGAGCAATCGCAACAGCTTTTTTTGCAGCATCTTGACCAACTATATATTTATTAAGCTCATTAACTATATCAGATGGTGTTAAATTTTTAATTTTAATTTCGTTGTTTTTTTCTTTCTTGCTTCTCATATTATTTCAAAGCTCCTCAATATGAATTTGTTCATTTGTATAAATACAAATCTCAGAAGCGGTTCTTAATGCTTCTTCAACGATTTCTTTTGCAGAAAGATTTGTATGTTTAACGAGCATACGTGCAGCAGCTAAAGCATAACTTCCACCTGATCCGATGGCAACAATATTCTCATCTGGTTCAATCACATCACCGTTACCGGAAATAATCAATGCCTTATCTTTTGAAATCACAGCAAGCAAAGCTTCCAGTCTTCGTAAGTATTTATCCGTTCTCCAATCTTTTGCAAGTTCAACAGCTGCTCGAGAAAGATTGCCTTTGTATTGTTCAAGTTTGTCTTCAAATCTTTCAAGCAAAGTGAAGGCATCAGCAGATGCTCCAGCGAAACCAGCGAGAATAGTATTGTTGTAAAGTTTTCTCACTTTCTTAGCGTTATGTTTCATAATCGTCTGGCCAAGAGTAACCTGACCATCACTCCCCATCGCAGCTTGTCCATTGTGAATAACGCCTATTATAGTTGTCGAATGAACTTTTTCCATTTTGAACTCCTAAGGTAAAGTCTTATTAATTTTTTTCCACTCTTCGTACCAGGATGTATACGGTGATATAATTGGCACAGCTGTCATCTTACCACCGAATCCCATGTAACGATAAACAAACATATTCAAAGATGTTACTTTTAAAGAGCGTAGTAACTCAAAGTTAATATTCTTGATATAATTCTGAGCAAGTTCAGCAACGAGCTTATCACGACGACTATCAAATTTTCTTTGCTGTAGCTGGTGTCTTAATTTATTCTTAATTTCTTCGTAATTCTGAATCGTGTTTGAGTCTGGTATTTCTATCTTTTTATCCAGTAATTTTATTATTGAATATCCATCTTTTGTTTCAACTGGTGCGAATATCTCACCAATATCTAATCTTTCTGCTGTCTTACCAATTTCATCATACAAGGTCGTAGGAAAATATCCAAACTCACCATTTTTCTCTGCAGCCCAATTCCTTTTCGAATATTTTCGTGCAAGCTCACCAAAATCACTTCCATTCTGTAATTCTTTTAAAATCATCGCAACTTGATCCAGGCTATCAACAAGAATTTCTTGAATATTTACTATTGTTACTTCATTAGTCTTTATACTTCTATCCCTAAGGTAATTTTCTAATTCCTCATCCGTTACTTCTACTTCACTTTTTAAAAAATGAGCAAACCAGGTTGAATAATAAAAATCTTTCCACATTTCAATATCTTTTTTTACTTCGGGTGAAAGATGTAATCCCTGTCGATAGCCTTCTTCTGCTAAATAATAGTCCTCGAGAAAATTTTTGATCGATTTGTTCAATCGAACCGCTATATGTTTTTCACTCGAATCTTTGATAAAAAATCCTTTAAACACAAGGTAACGAAGAAATTCTTTTACTGTAGCAGTTCCATTTTCATATTTAACAAGGACATTGTCTTTATTACTATTTAATTCTCTTTCAATTTCCTTTAAATCTACAGGGTCTAGAATGTATTGATCGTCACGGATCGGAGCTTGATTTTCAAATTTCCATTTAAATCTTTTATACAATGCATCCACCAATTTCCAGAATGTTTCTACATCTGCCTCGCCCCTTTTTTTTGAAAAAAACCTTTTGAAATACTCATTATATAATCTTTCTTCAACTCTTTGTTTAAGTATTTTTTCTGCTTTTCTTACTGCATCATTGTATTCTTTCTGACCAAATGCAACTTCCATTCTGGAACTATCGACCATGAAAATATAATAAGATAAATTTGATTTTAACGGTGGAGTAAAATTCCCCGGTTTAGTTCTAAATAATTCATTTTCCACTTCTTCTATAAACAAACCATAAGTAACTTCGAGAGGATATCTCTGATCTTCTTTCTCACTTCTGCTCTCAAAAACAGAATCAAAAGATGTCCCGTTTTTTAACATGTTATAAATCGAAAAAATATTTGCTGAGTCTAAATCTGTAATATATCTTACATAAAGTGTTATTAAACTTTTAGCAATGGCATTGTTTAATTCATCCTTATCCAATTTAACTTTATTTTTAATCTCTTTTCGATATAATGCATCGCGTACTATCATTCTTTCTAAATTTGAAAAAGCTTGATTCAAATCAAAAGTTGTATCAATTTTGATTTCCTCAGCATAAAGGGAAAGTAGTTTTTCTGCAATTAAAGTTTTGAGAAATTCTAATTTCAATTCTTCGTCAATACTCCCCATATTTCTTCTTGGCCATGGAGTAAACTCGAATCGTGTAATAAACTCATCAACCGTAATTGATTTTGTACCGATATCGACTAAAATTGAATCACTACTCTGAGGGAAAAGATAACTTATCTTAACAAATAAGAAAATTGGAATCAGTTTAGTAATAATTTTTCTCATAACAAACCTTTAACTAAGAATTTTATAGGAAAGATTCTTGAAACTTGAGATTTGTAATTCCTGTATTCTTCACCAAAAAGAGTTTCAAGTTTTTGTTCTTCAAAATATGAACCTATGTAAAAATATAATATTACAAGAACAATAAGAGTTAAGTAAAAAACCGTCATATAAGGTCTCAGCGACAAGAAAAGTATTGAAAAAAGATAAACTGGGTGTCTCGATATTCTATAAGGTCCCAATACTCTAAAAGAGAAATTTTCATCGTAAATATCTTGATAATTTCCACTGAGATATCGTTTTATTTGTTTCAAACCAATAAACTCACCAAAGTCAATATATTTAAATGTCCATACAATACCCATAAGTGATAAAATTTGGAAAAAATAAATAACAAAATCATAGGGGAATGGGATTTCATAAACTAATTGTTGTGGTTTGGGTGATAAGTAAAGAAAAAGTCCAAATGAAACCAAACTAAAAATGTTATAAGAAAGTCTGTAAAAAGCAATCCTGTCACCAATTTTCTCTCTCAGAAATTGTTTAAGCTTTAAACTTGCCAGAATTGAATGTAGAAATGCAAAGAAACTAAAATAAAATATTATGAGAAAAACATCGGAGAAAATGGACATAAAATTATCAAATCTCTCGTCGTAATTTTGCTACAGGTATCCCGAGTTGTTCACGATACTTTGCAACTGTCCTGCGCGCAATCTTAATTCCTTCTTGATTGAGAATTTTTACAATTTCCTCGTCAGAGAGAGGTTTAGTTTTATCTTCGTTCTCAATAATTTCTTGGATCCTCAGCTTCACATTTTTATTAGAAATAATTTCACCATTTTCTGTTTCAAGTCCTTCAGAAAAGAAAAATTTTAGCTCGTGAATTCCAACGGGGGATTGAACATATTTTCCATTAACAACACGACTGATTGTTGAAATATCAAGTTTCAACTCTTCCGCAAGATCTTTGTATACCATCGGTTTAAGATGCTTTTCTCCATATTCAAAGAAGTCTTTTTGTTTCTCCACAATTGCATTCATAACTCTTAGTAGAGTTATCTTTCTTTGATTAATAGCATCAATAAACCATTTAGCTGCATCAATTTTTTCTTTAATAAACTTTTTTAATTCTTTCTCATCGCCCGACTTAATTTTCTTTAATTTCTTCCGTAGAATAATCTCATATTCTGGATTAATTCTTAAATGAGGAATATTTTTTTCGTTTAGATAAACTATAAACTTATTATCTACTTTTTCAACTATTAAATCTGGGGTGATTTGTTGTATTTCTGTGCTTAATAAATTTCCTTCACCAGGTTTTGGATTTAGTTGCTGAATTAAATTTATAGCATTCTTAAGTTCTTCCCTTGTGATTTTTAACTTAGATTCTAATGACTCAAATTTTTTTGAGACAAAATCATCAAAGTATTCGGTTAAAATTCTTTTGGCGATGTTTTTAATCTTTGGATTTACATCTTTTAGTTCTAATTGTGTAAGCAAGCACTCTTGAAGATTCCGTGAAGCAATACCAGGTGGATCAAAATGTTGAATTGTTTTAAGTAATTTCTCTGCATCTTCGATATCAATTCTAATGTGTTCAAAAAGTTCCAAATCCTTTAAAATATTTTCCAGACTTGTTGTGAGATAACCATCTTCATCAATGTTACCAATGATTTCTTCTCCAAGTCGATATAAATCTGGAGGAAGATTCAATAACGACAATTGATGAAGTAATTGTTCGCTTAAATCCTCTTTAAAGGCAACTGGAATTTCTGTTTCTTGTTCTTCTTCTCTTCTTTGTTCTGGAGAAAAAGATTCAGGATTATCATTCATAAAGTCATCAATTGTAAAAGTTTCGACCTCCGTCTCTACTTCAGAATCAGAAATTTCTGTTAATTCTGAATCAGAGTGAAATTCTTCTTCAACTTGTTGTATCTCATCTACTGGTACTTCTTCTAAAGCAGGATTTAAATCGAGCTCTTCTTTAATTCGTTGTTCGAGAGCAAGACTATTCAATTGAAGTAATTTCTGGTAGAGAATTTGTTGGGGTAGTAATTGTAGTTGTTGTGAAAGTTTTTGATTTAGTGTTAACATAATTCATCTTCTCAAATTATTGATTATAGTTTTTAACTTTTCAAACCACTTTATTCCATATAATCTAATTAATGACTCTTTACAAAATTCATAAACTGGTTTTTTTGAATCAAGTCCTCTTTTTAATGCAGACTCACATATAGATAAAAATTCCGCTCGAAGAACATCTTCACCAAAATTAATTTTTCTAATAGGGAATAGGTGACAAGAAATCGGTTTACGAAAAGTAATTTCTCCTTCCAAATAAGCTTTTTCGATAGCACATTTAGCTATATTATTGTCATAATAAACAAATACACATTCTTTTTCTTCGAATGTTCTTGTATGATATTGACCCTTGATAACCTCAAAAGGTCCATATTTTTTTATTATATCACTATGTTTCTCGGGAAGATATTTATATAATTTTTCTTTTATATTATCCAGAATATTTGCTTCCTCAACAGTAATTGGTGCACCATAAGCATTTTCAATTGTACAGCAAGCTCCTTTACACTTTTCAAGATTACATTCAAAATATTCATCGATAATTGTACTGCTAACGGTCACATCATCGACTTTGATGAAATAAACTGGTTGTTGTGGCATATAATAAATTGTCATTTAATTTTTTGAATCTCAAAAAAACAATTTAAAGTAAAAAGTTGTGATGTCAAAAGTTATTGCAAATGTTTTAAATTAGAAATTAGAATGCTAAGGAATGAAGATACAATTTGTGCAGCCATAACCGCTTACGGGGTTGGAGCAATTTCAATTATAAGAGTAAGCGGTTCCAGAGCTCTGGAAATCGGGGATCGAATATTTATTGGTAAAAAGAAGTTATCCGAATCCCCAACCCACAGGATTTATTATGGCCGATTGATTAACAACATAGATGATGTGTTGGTTTCAGTATTCAGAAAACCTCATTCATATACTGGCGAAGATTCAATCGAAATTTCTCATCATGGTAATTTTCTTATCACAAAGAAAATAATACAATTGCTTATTGACAATGGAGCACGACTGGCTGAACCAGGGGAGTTCACTAAAAGAGCATTTCTGAATGGGAAGATTGACTTATTACAGGCCGAAGCAGTATCTGAAATTATTCAATCACATTCGGACATTGCTGTACGAAGTGCACGAAAACAATTGGACGGAATTTTGTCTGATCGCATCAGAGAAATTAAGAATTACCTGGTCGAAGTGATTGGACTACTTGAATTAGAATTAGATTTTGTTGAGGAAGACATTGAATTTGTGGATAAGTCAGAGTTAATAAAAAAAATAGACAATATCATCAAATTAAATGCTCAACTTCTTTCAACATTTAAACAAAGTAAACTAATATATGAAGGAGTAAATGTCCTAATTATTGGCAAACCAAATGTTGGGAAATCAAGTCTACTTAATAAAATCCTGAATGATGAGAGAGCTATCGTAAGCGATATACCTGGAACAACTCGAGATATTATAAAAGAAGAAATTTTTATAGATGGGACATTATTTAGATTTTTTGACACTGCGGGATTACGGGAATCAAAGGATTCAATTGAAGAAGAAGGTATAAAAAGAGCTAAGAATCTGGTCGAGAAAGCTGATATTATTATTCATGTTCTTGAAGCAGATTCAGCCATGGAAAATTTAATCGATTTTGGAATTGATGCATCTAACAAATTTGTGATAAAAACTATTAATAAAATTGATACACTTGATAATTTTACAAAAGAAAAATTGAAACAAGATTTAAGTACAGTTTTAATATCTGCAAAAACCGGAGAAGGAATTGATAAGTTGTTCGATTTGTTTAAGAATTATGTTTACGAAAATAATTTATACTCCGAAGATGTAGTTGTTATTTCAAATATCCGTCATTTTAATGCTCTCAAGAATTCAATTGAGGCATTGGAGAATGCAAAAAAGTCATTATCAGAAAATCAATCTAATGAGTTCGTTGCAATTGATTTAAGAAAAGCAGCTAATTATTTAAAAGAATTAACCGGGGAAATTACATCCGAGGAAATCTTAAACTCAATTTTTTCGAAATTCTGTATAGGTAAATGATTTTTCACGTGAAAATTTTTAGTTAGGTTATAAACATGAAAGAAAGATATGATATAATAGTAATTGGTGGTGGACATGCAGGAATAGAAGCTTCCGCAGCAGGGGCTAGAATGGGTCTTCAAGTTGCCCTCGTAACAATGAAAAAAGAAGCGATTGGAAGAATGTCATGTAATCCTGCTGTTGGTGGAACTGCAAAGGGACACCTTGTTAAAGAAATAGATTCTCTCGGTGGTTTGATTGGACAAATAGCTGATAGAACCGCTATACAATTCAAAATGCTTAACCGTTCAAAAGGACCTGCTGTTTGGTCACCCCGTACTCAAAATGATAGAGAACTTTATTCAATTGTGGCTCTGGATTTGTTATCAAAAATTCCGAATTTGGACATCATAGAGGGAATTGTTACTAAAATAATCGTACACGATAAAATGGTTCAGGGTATTGAACTGAATGGACAAATAATTTCGGCCAGAGCGGTGATAATCGCTGCTGGGACATTTCTGAACGGCAAAATGTTCACAGGAAGAATTCAGACTGAAGGTGGAAGATTCGGTGAACCAAAAGTCACTGGACTTACAGAAATGTTACAAGAAATTGGTTTTGTAAGCGGAAGACTTAAAACTGGTACACCTCCACGATTGAACAGAAAAACTATCGATTTCTCAAATCTCGAAGAACAAAAAGGGGACGACCCACCTGAATTTTTCTCTTATATTACAGAATCTTACTCGTTACCTCAAGTTTCATGTTATATAACGTATACGAATCAAAAAACTCATGAAATTTTAAGGCAAGGATTCGTAGATTCCCCTTTGTTCACAGGAATCATTAAAGGGGTTGGACCAAGATATTGCCCATCCATCGAAGACAAAATTTATCGATTTAGTGATAAGGATAGACATCATTTATTCCTGGAACCAGATGGACTAAATACTGATGTGATATATGTGAACGGATTTTCTTCCAGTCTCCCTGCTGATATTCAATTAAAAGCAATAAGAACTGTTCCGGGACTCGAAAAGGTAGAAATGATTCGCCCTGGTTATGCTGTGGAATACGATTTCTTCCCACCTTATCAAATTGATCTAACTCTGGAAACTAAATTAGTTGAGGGTCTTTATTTCGCAGGGCAAATAAACGGAACCTCAGGTTACGAAGAGGCGGCAGCACAGGGAATAATGGCAGGTATTAATGCTGCACTTAAAATTATGAGAGAAGATCCATTAATTCTTAAACGTTCGGAAGCATATATAGGAGTCTTAATAGACGATCTGGTAAATAAAGGGACCGATGAGCCTTACCGAATGTTTACTTCACGAGCAGAATATAGGTTGAATTTACGACAGGATAATGCTGACCGAAGATTGATGAAATATGGTTACGAACTTGGGCTCATACCTATTTGGGCATATGAGAACGTTCAAAAAAAGGAGAACGAAATCCAAAGAATAATTGAATGGTCAGATAAAACTTATCTTAGACCCGAACAGGTTAATGATTTATTAATGAAACATGAAACTTCGGAAATTTATCAGAATGAATCTATCTCGAAGCTCGTGAAAAGAAAGGATATTAGATTGATTGATCTACTGAAAATTTCAGGATATAAGTTTGAAGAAAATAATAGAATTACTAAAGAAGCCATCTTCCAGGCAGAAATTGAGCTAAAATATGAAGGCTATATTAAAAGACAAAATGAGGATATTCAAAAATTCCTTGAGAATGAGAATATATTAATTCCAAAAAATTTTGATTATTCCAAAATTAAAGCGCTTTCAATGGAAAGCAGAGAAAAGCTTGAAAAAATCCGTCCTACATCCTTTGGACAAGCCAGTAGAATATCAGGAATCCGCGTTACGGATTTATCCATTCTTTTAGTTCACTTAAAATAAGCTTTTTCACGTGAAAACATTAAATTCGCATTTAGAAGAATTATTAAGCATAAACGCGATTCATATCTTACCTCATCAAGTAGAGAAATTGATTAACTATGTACTTTTGTTATTAGACTTTAATAAAAACATTAACCTGATTTCAAGAAAAGATGAAAAAAATATTGTTGAACGACATATAATTCCATGTCTAAAATTTTCAACATTGTTTAATGGTTTTGAACAAGATGCTCTTGATATTGGGACAGGCGGTGGATTACCCGGAGTCATTTTCGCAATCACCAATCCAAAATGTCGCATTACACTGACAGATTCGATTCAGAAAAAAATTAAAGCTTTAGAAGCAATTGTCCAATCGATTGGATTGGACAATGTATATCCTGTCTGGACACGAGTTGAGAATAAAGAATTTATTCAAAAAAATGCAAAAAAATTTGATTTAATAATTTCGCGGGCTACTGCTTCATTAAAAACATTGGTAGAATATGCAAGTCCATTAGTCAAAAATGAACACTCTATCCTTGCGACAATGAAAGGTGGAGATGAACTAGATCTTGAAATCATGGAGGCAAAAAAAAGATTTAATTATATTGCAATTAAAAAACTACCTTTAATTTATTTACCAGAAAACCCTGATAACATCAACAAAAAATTTATCATAATTGTGGAGAGGATGGATGGAAGGAAATAGAAAAGTTTTCGAAGAGATAAAAAATCTCTTGACAGAACAAAGAAATCCAAATAGTATGGATATTGATTCAAAAGATACAATTGAAATTCTACAGATAATCAATAATGAGGATAAGAAAGTACCTTATGTAGTTGAGAAGGAGATTCCATATATTGCTCAAGCAGTTGAATTTGTTGTTGAATCATTTAAAAAAGGAGGAAGATTACTTTATTTTGGTGCAGGTACAAGCGGAAGGTTGGGAATTGTAGATGCAGCAGAATGTCCACCTACATTCGGCACTCCACCTGAAATGGTTCAAGCTTTCATAGCTGGTGGTCGAGAAGCTGTTTTTGTTGCTCAGGAAGGAGCAGAGGATAAAGAAGAAAATGGAGCAAATGATGTCGTTAAAGCAAATGTTGGTCCACTCGATACAGTAGTAGGTATAGCTGCAAGCAGAAGGACACCATATGTAGTTGGCGCAGTTAAGAAAGCGAAAGAACTCGGTGCAAAAACTGTTTTTATTACATGCAATCCAAGAAGCGAATTCAATATCAAAGAAGTGGATGTTGCAATTTGTCCGGAAGTCGGACCTGAAGTGATAATGGGCTCAACAAGAATGAAAAGCGGTACCGCTCAAAAACTTGTTCTTAATATGATCACAACTACGGCAATGATTCGAATTGGTAAAGTGTATGAAAATCTCATGATCGATTTGCAGATGACAAATCAAAAACTTGTTGAGAGATCAAAAAGAATTGTTATGATAATAACTGGAGTGAGTTATGAAGAAGCTGAGATGTATTTGAAAGAAGCACGAGGAAATGTCAAAACTGCACTAGTTATGATTCTTGCAAATGTTTCTTATGATGAAGCTGTTAGAAGACTTAAGTTAAGTGATGGTTTTGTGAGAAAAGCAATTGAAGGTAAATTTGATTAAACCTTGAATCCTCTGGAGAAAATCAAAAAAATTTTAAAATATCATTCCTTGTTTAATCCAATCATCTCTCGATTGGATAGGGATAATACTGTTCCAATATCAAAGATTCCAAATAGTATAAAAACATATTTATCAATTTATCTACTCTCTAATAATTATTCACCAGTACTTATCTTTGAAAATTATTTAACGGCCAGACACTTAAAATCAGAACTCGAATTACTTGGGTACGGAGAGAAATCATTACTTTTTGATTTTGAGCAACAGGATCTACACACACTTAGTTTAGAAGAATTTCTTTCAGTTGCTCAAGATGATAATTTCATTATTCTCACAACAAAAAATTCACTCAATCAAAAAGTTGATTCGAAAGAATCATTTTCAAAGAAACAAATAGAAATTTCTAATTCAACAAAACTCAGCTATGAAGAATTAATCGAGTTATTAGAAAGTTTTGGTTATAGACGAGAAAAATTAGTAGGAATGAAAGGTGAATATGCTGTCAGAGGTTCGATTATAGATATTTATTCATTATCACAATCAAGTCCATTGAGAATTGAATTTGATGGTGATACAATAGTTTCTTTAAGACTATTTGATGTCGATAGCCAGAGATCATTTGAAGTTGTAAAAAGATATTTCATTTATGACATTAATTCTTTTACTAATGACACGAAATATAATTACATTTTTGAATTTATAAATAATCCAGTCATTATTTCTAGAGAGATAGAATTACTTCAAAGTGATTATCCATTAAAGCTATATAAAACAATTATTGAAAAGGAATTTCATTCAGAGGAAGTATTTGAGTTAAATATCAAATTCCTTCCAGTGATTAAGAGAAATTTAGAGATTCTTGAATTTGAGCTAAAAAAATTAATTGATCAAAATTATAGTATATACATAGTTGCAGAGCAGGAATCTCATCTAACAAGAGTGAAAGATTTATTACTTGAATTCTCAGAGTTTTTTACCGAAAAAATTGATGATGGTACAATAAAATTTGAAGTTGTTCCTGTTCTGGAAGGATTCATTTTTGAATCACAAAAAGTTGTTATATTCCCCGAGCACCAAATATTCGAACGTCCTTTCGCAACCTCAACAAAATTAATTAGAAAGATTAAAGCTAAACCGATTCAATTCCTCAAGACAATACAAAAAGGGGATTACATCGTTCATTCAGACTATGGTATCGGAAAATTTTTAGGACTCGAGCAAATAAAATTTAATGATTCAATTCATGAAGCAATAAAAATTGCATTTGCAGATAATGATATTGTATATGTAAATATCAATTACCTGAATAAAATAAAAAAATACTCTTCGAAAGATGGAGTTGAACCAAAACTCTCAAAACCTGGAACTGCTGAATGGCGAAATACAAAACAACGAATAAAAGAAAAACTCAAAGAAGCAGTTCAGGAATTGGTAAAACTTTATGCGGAACGAAAAACCTCAAAAGGATACAGATTCTCTCCCGATACTGTTTGGCAAAAGGAATTAGAAGCTAGTTTTTATTATGAAGACACTCCTGATCAGATACGAGTAACGGAAGAAGTGAAAAAAGATATGGAATCAGAAAATCCGATGGATAGATTAATTTGTGGTGATGTTGGTTTCGGAAAAACCGAGGTTGCAATACGCGCTGCATTTAAAGCTGTAATGGATAGTAAACAAGTCGCTATGCTTGTTCCAACTACAATTCTTGCTGAACAGCATTTCAATACATTCAGAGATAGATTATCGAGATATCCAATTGAGATAGCAGCTCTTTCGAGATTTGTTAAAAAATCAGAACAGAAAAATATTCTTGAAAAACTTAAAAGAGGTGAAATAGACATACTAATTGGTACTCACAGAATTTTGTCTGCTGATGTCCAATTTAAAGATTTAGGACTTCTAATTATTGACGAGGAACATCGTTTTGGAGTTTTAGCAAAAGAAAAAATCCGAAAGCTAAAAGCAAACGTGGACACACTGTATTTGACTGCGACTCCAATACCCAGAACACTGAATATGGCATTAAGTGGATTACGGGATATCTCTTTGATCACGACTCCTCCGCCCAATCGTCTACCAATTTTAACAGAAGTTCATAGATTTGATATAAACAAGATCAGAGAATGGATAAGATTTGAAATTAACCGAGGCGGACAGATATTTTTCGTCCATGATAGAGTAAAATCAATACAGAAAATTGCAGATTACTTACAATCAAACATTCCGGAAGCAAAATTTATTGTAGCACATGGTCAGATGAAATCGTCAAAACTGGAAGAAGTTTTGCACCATTTCCTCAACAGAAAATATGATGTCCTGGTTGCTACAAAGATCATTGAATCGGGGCTTGATATTCCGAATGCGAATACAATCATAATAAACCGTGCCGATAAATTCGGTTTAGCAGAACTTTATCAGCTACGAGGACGCGTTGGTAGAACAAATAAACAGGCTTATGCATACCTTCTTGTCCCGTCACTTAAAAACATCTCACGCGAAGCTATCGAAAGAATTTACGCCCTTGAAGAATTTTCCGAGCTTGGTAGTGGATTTTCACTGGCTATGCGTGATCTTGAAATTAGAGGGTCAGGTAATCTCTTGGGTACTGAACAAAGTGGTTTTATCAATGCTGTTGGTTTTGACATGTATATGAGATTACTCGATGAAGCAATCCAAGAAATCAAACAACAGGACTACAGCGAATTACTGAAGCAAACTTTCGATAAAGACTATGACTTAATTGAAACGACGATTGATGTTTACTTTAATTATACGATACCAGATGATTACATCAATGATCAGGAAATCCGATTAAATTTTTATTCAAAGATTTTTTCAGCAACTGATATTTTACAGATAGATGAAATTGCCAATGAAATGCGAGATCAATTTGGTGAGTATCCCGATAGTGTTATTCATCTATTCGAGCTTGCTAAAATCAGGATACTTGCTAAGAAGGCATTTTTCGAGCGAATTGAAATACATAAAGATAAAATAGCCTTAGGATTCCCGGACAAGACTAGAACATTTTATTATGAGAACTTCTTCGAAAAAATATTAAATTACATGGTAACAAAATTCTCGAATATTGCTCAAGTGAAGCAATATAAAGAATCGTTGAAGATTGAACTGAAAATGGAAATGATAAATCCATTTTCTGGAATGGAATTTCTGAAGAGATTACTTAATGAAATTATCCTAATAATTGAAAAAGAAAAAAACGAAGATGTCAAAGAATTTATTCAGAAATTTAACAACAATTAAAGTGAGTATTCTTAAATCTTTGATAGTTATACTTTTCTTTTCTAACAAACCAATTTATTCACAGCTTTATTCCTTATCAGTAAATTTAAATGGATATCCATCTACACAAATGATAAGGTCATATCAAACAAAAACTATTTTCATAGTTCTTGATGATTTATTGGACGTTGTTGGAGTCCAATACAAATTTGATATAAACACACTGAGAGAAGAGATTCTTATTGGTGATAGTAAATTGTATGTCGTAGCATTTAATCCATTTTTGTATCTCATCAAAAATAATGGAATGAGTCTGTCTTATCAGATGCTTCAGTCAACCGATTATAAATACGGCAAGATCTTCATTCCATTAAAAAGCTTTATAGAATTTCTGAACAGATACACGAATATGAAAGTGGATTTTAATGAAAAATCATTTTTATTACTGATAAAAACAGAAAAATCACTAACAACTCTTGATGTTAAATCAAAAACAGAAAACCCGTTAGAACCGCTCAAATCAATCACAGAACCTGAAAAATCTCTAAAATCAAATCAGACCAGCAATTTATCTATAAGTGAATCTAAAAAAGATTATGATTTGTATGACTTTCTAATTGAAGAGAAATCAAACGGATACATATTCAGAATTAAATCCAGAAAACCAATTCAGAGTATCTCGAAGAATCTATCAGGTAATTATCTATACCTTAGAATCCCGAATAGTTCTATTAATCTTGAAAAATTTAATGCGACTATTAACAATGGTTTGATCGAATCTGTTTCAGCAATTCAAAATGATAAGAATTCTGATTTGAAGATAAAGTTAAAAGAAAAAATTCAGAGTCATGAAATTGTAAGAGAAAAGCGAACAAATGATATTCTCCTCTTACTCCATGTATCATCCGAAATAATAAAAAAAATAAAAGATGAAAAAAGATCTAAATCTTTATCTAAGAATAATCTTCTCGATGTCATAGTTATTGATGCGGGTCATGGAGGAAGAGATCCAGGAGCAATTGGTTATAAAGGGACAAAGGAAAAAGATGTAAATCTCGCGATTGCCTTGAAACTGGGAAATCTAATCCAAAAAAATCTCAAAGATGTGAAGGTAGTTTATACCAGAAAAAATGACGAATTTATCGAATTATATAGACGAGGACAGATCGCTAATGAGAATAAGGGCAAATTATTCATATCGATTCATTGTAATTCGACAGATGAAAGACCTGGTACAAGAAGGGGTTCAGAAGTTTATATTTTAAGGCCGGGAAGAACTGAAGATGCAATTCGTATAGCTGAAAGAGAAAACAGTGTTATAAAATTAGAAGAAGGTTATCAGGAGAGATATAAACATTTGACTGATGAAAATTTTATTCTAACTGCGATGGTATCCACTGCGAATGTAAAACATTCTGAAAAGTTTGCTGAAATTTTATCAAAAAAGATTGAAGAAGGTGTTGCTATAAATCATAATGGCGTAAAACAAGCAGGATTCTATGTTCTTGTTGGGGCATCAATGCCGGGAGTTTTAATCGAAACCGGTTATATCAACCATCCTGAAGATGAAGCTTTATTAAGAAGTGAGAAAGGTCAACAAAAATTCGCAGAAACAATTTTTAGAGCCATTCTTGACTACAAAAACTATTACGATAATTTAGCAACCAAGCAATAATATTTAATGAGAGAAAAGATTAAGCAACATTTTAAAGAATACTGGTGGGGGTATATTCTTTCTGCATTCGCAATTTACTTTCTTGTGAATCGTGGGAATTATACTTTTCTCGATTTTGTTGATTTACTAATTCACGAACCCGGCCATCTGATTTTTGGATTATTTGGAGAATTCGCACAATTCCTTGGCGGAACTCTAATGCAAATTTTTCTACCTTTAATGATGGCAATCATGTTCTTTATAAAAGGGAAAAAATTATTAACACAATTATTTCTTTTCTGGTTAGGTCATAACTTCATCAACATAAGTGTTTATGTAGATGATGCTAATAAGATGAAATTAAAAATAATCGGTGGTATACATGATTGGAACTGGATATTAAATCAAATAGGTTTAATTGAATATTCAACGGAAATAGGATATTTATTTGTTGTGCTATCAATTTTGACTTTCATTGTGATGTTTATTATTCCATATTATTTGCCAGAAAAAGAACAAGAATAAATTGGAAGTATAAGGATTTGAAAGAATGAACAACGATAAAACCATTCTGGATAGAATAATGAGTCCCATCCAGAAATTTATGCACACAGAAACATCTGGAGGGATTGTATTAATGATTTTTACCATCATCGCACTTGTATGGGCAAATTCAGCTTTTTCGCATTCTTATTTTGATTTATGGCATCAATATCTAAATATTGACCTGGGTATAATTTCGTTAAAATATTCTTTACATCACTGGATAAATGATGGATTGATGGTGATATTTTTCTTTGTCGTTGGATTAGAAATTAAACGCGAGTTGATTGCTGGTGAATTATCATCTATTAAAAAAGCAATTCTTCCAATTATGGGAGCTTTAGGTGGAATGATCGTCCCTGCACTAATTTATGTGATTTTCAATCATGGAACAGAAGGTATGCCGGGTTGGGGAATTCCAATGGCAACTGATATAGCATTTGTCGTTGGAATTATGGCATTACTCGGACCCAAATTTCCATTCCCACTTAAAGTTTTCGTACTGGCTCTTGCAATTGTGGATGACATTGGAGCAATTCTTGTAATTGCGTTTTTTTATACAAAAAACTTATCGATTGATGCTTTGTTAATCGCTGGATTGGTATATTTGATTTTGATAGTTATTAACAGATTACGAGTTAGAAGTTTAATGGTTTATACAATTGGTGGTTTACTTTTATGGTTAGCATTTTTGAAATCGGGTGTACACGCTACAATAACGGGAGTATTACTGGCATTCGTTGTTCCCGCAAGACAGAAAATCAATAGCGAAAAATTTTACGAAGAATCAAAATTACTTATTGAAGAATTTGTTCGGGCAGATCAAAGTGATAATATCCTGAAAGATGAAGAAAGAAGAAATTTGGTTTTTGAATTAGAACAACGGTGTGAAAAAGTTTTAACTCCTCTTCAACGATTTGAGAATTTTCTTCATCCGTGGGTTTCGTTTTTCATAATTCCGTTATTCGCACTTGCTAATGCGGGTGTTGAGCTTTCAAAAGAGCTTACAGAAAAAATTTTTCATCCTATCAGCATTGGAATTTTTCTCGGATTGTTTTTAGGGAAACAGTTAGGAATTTTCCTCTTCTCCTTGGTTGCGATAAAATTGAAAATTGCTGAAATGCTCGAGGGTGTAAACTACGCAAAATTTTATGGAGCCGGAATTCTCTGTGGTATTGGATTTACAATGTCTTTATTTATAGCGAACCTTGCTTTCGAATCTGTGGAATTGTTGAATATTTCAAAAATCGGAATTTTATCTGCTTCCTTTATTGCAGGAATAACAGGATTAATCATCACCAAGATAGGTTTGAGAAAAGTCTAAGTATCAATAAGAATTTTGTTAATAAATAAAAAAGTCATCCAGACATGTAAGGATCTGGATGACTCAATTTTTCTAATAACTTTTTTCTGCTTTTTTATCCCACTCAGCTACGACCGTTTTAAGGAATTCTTCTTTCTCCTTGAAAAGTTTTTGCATATCCAGCCCAATATATTTTTGAGCTTTTTGTTTAGTCGATATATCAGGATAAGTAATTGGTAGTTTAACATCTAGTTTAATAAGTAACTTGGTGAGTTCCTGTCTTGCCAATTCACTTTTCTGAATAGCATTACCTAAAATTCTTGCGCATTCTAATGGTGCATGAAACCCGCCACCAATACTTGCTGATACATAATCCCATCTCCATTGTGCTTGTCGAATTAGTTTAAGTATTGATTTCATATCCTCTTCTTTGGCTCCGTTGTCCCAGGCGGTTTTCGCTTCAATGTGTGCTCTAACAAGACTATTCTCAACAAGATCAAGCAGTTCCCTAACTTTATCCTGTCGTTCATAGACATTTTTTATTAAAGTCTCTTCACTTTCTCTGTGACAAACCTGGCAGGAACCTGCTATATTTTTCAGAGGACTTACTACATGATGGCTCGTAAATTTAACTCCACCTTCACTTCTATATGGCATGTGACAATCAGCACAACTTACTCCTCTTTGAGCGTGTATGCCAAATTGCGCTAATTCCCAATCGGGATGTTGAGCTTTCAGTATTGGTGCTTTACTAAGAGCATGAATGAAATCAACATGTTCAACTTCATCATAATATTTTTCCATTTCTTCAACTGATATTCCATTATCCCACGGAAATACAAGATACTTTCCTTCTCCTTTGAAATAATATTCAACATGACATTGAGCACATACCAATGAACGCATTTCTTGATGAGTTGCTTTTGTTATATCACGTCCCATTCTCTGGAAAGCTTCAACTAAAGCAGGACGAGTTATTCTAAGATTCATAGTTTTTGGATCATGGCAATCCTGACATCCAATTGGATTTAAAACTTTAGAACCTAAATCTGGAAGTTTCGCTTTGTAAAAATTTGCAACTCCCATTTCATTCATCAATCTCGGGACATCGGTACTTTTACAAGTCCAGCAAGTTGCAGGCTGGGGAACTCCAGTTCTTAAAGTTCGTCGAACATCAGTAACTGAATAATAATGTCCTCTTGCTTGATTATAATCTCTTGAAAAAGCATAACCAGCCCAGAGAATAACTAAATTGGGATATTTTTCAAGTAAATCAATATGTCCATTACCAGCATATTTTGTGTAAAAAGTTGTGTCTTTTGTTTGTAAATAGGTTTCATATTCTCTCGGATAATTCTCACCCCAAACTTCATTTCGTGGTTCCCACTCTGCAATCGGTTTAACTTGCATTAACATCATCGATTCACTTCTCCTCTCAACAATAGAAGATGCAAAAAGACCAAGTAAAAAAACCAGGACTGCTGTTACAGTGAAAAGTAACCAACCAGTCCAGGGCTTTTCCTTAATTAATTCTCTAATTGATTTCATTGTTATCTCCTTTGTTTTTCCCAGTTTCAAATACTTTTATAATCCAATCCGGCAAAATTGGATTCAACTTTGGAACCCTTGCATATGGTGTTGATGCAAGACTGTTTACTCTCCCATGTGGAGTTTCTCTATGGCAATCCCAGCAATATTTATCTTTACCATGAATAAATTTTGTATAAGTCACGCTGGTTAATTCTGTTTTATCGATAAGATTAATATGACACCTTATACAATTTTCCTGGACAACCTTTTTACCTGCATCTTTAATTTGGATCACTTGTGGTTCAAGACGAAAAGTAAAAATAGTTGTGTGTCTTAATCCATCACTTGCTTTGAAGTAATATTTTTCAAAAATATTTTCGTGAGGGATATGACAATCGTTGCATGTGGCGACCCTTGCATGACTTGAATTACGCCAGGTAATATATTGTGGTGTCATTACATGACAATTGATACAAGCCTCTGGTCTATCGGATAAATATGAAGTAGCATTTGAGATGTATAAAATCAAAAATGCTGTTCCAATAAGAATACCTGAAATGAATGAAACTGCTACTATCCAATTATGTGGTGGAATTATGAAATCGATGATTTTTTTTACTCCACTTTTCATTTTTCCACCTAAAATTGGTAATAAAATGTCACTCGCGCTATTAAATCATCACTATTGTTTCTATTCTCATAATAATTAAAAATCAGGTTTGGGATAATGCTCAAATTTTTCTCCAATTTATAATCTAAACCAGCAAATAATGTATATTCCATATCCAAAGCCTTATTAATATTTGGATCATATAAATCAAATCTTAGGTAAGATTTTAAATCCTGAGCAAGCGCTAAATTCCCGAATAATGAAAGACCTAAAATTTTCAAATCAGAATTTGAAGGTGATGATTTTTGTTTTAGCCCACCACTTGCAGTAAAACCACCGGTTAATTGATTTTGGGAGAAATAAAATCCAATTCTCGAATACAGATAATTTTTGTTATCCCGAGCATTTGCAAAATTGAAATCAAATGATGCACTTAATATATCAGAAAATTTATTTACAACTTGCAGATACAGTCTCTTGTACTTTTCCGTTTCGAAACCGTGTGAATTATTATTCCCTAACATTATCCAGTAATTAAGATTCGAACTTGAAAAATTTCCTCTAAATGCAATACCTACATCTCTACTTGATACAAGATCTCTATAATCTGATTGAATTTTCTCAATAGATCGATAACCCCAGTATCTTTCCTCAATCTCAAGTTGAGGTGTTGGAATTAATCCCGCAAGAAGAATTACATTCGAGAATTTATATTGGAAATAAACATCCTTTAAGAATGTATAATAACGTGTTCGATTATTTGAATCAAATGCATCTGCATCTACTCTAAATCTAGTGGATAACTTATTAGTTACATCAAAATCAACTGTGTAAAAAACTCTTCGAAACTGGAAGCCATTCAAATCTTTCATTGAATTATCTTTCCGAGATATGTTATAAAAATAATCGAAATAAGCCAGTCCTGATTGTTTAACAAGACTCTGTCCATTCAGGAATTGAATCGAAAAGATTGTTAAAATTAGAAATGTAATTTTTTTTATCATTGTTACTCTCCTATTGTTTGTTTTACTGATAGTTTATCTTGTTAATTAATTCTTAAATTATTCAATTAAAATTTACAAAACTTCAGGGAATAGTTTATATTCCTCCCTATTGATATGCTTACTAATAAGCTCGTAAATAGACTCAATTAAAAGTTTAAGTTCAGCGAGTTGATCATCGTCATGTTTTTTTGAATATTTATCCATTTCATTTGATAAAATCTCGAGTTTATCCCACATTATTCTATGTTCGGCGATTAGAGTTGTAACCAAACGTTTGTATTTTACCTCTGTTTTTAATTTTATAAGAAGTTCATTCTCCTCATATAAGCTGTGGGTTTTAATCTCTGAATAAAGAGAATTAATCTTATCTCTCAAAATCTTCATATCACTATCATTATAACCATTCTTTTGAATACGAAATAATGCATCCAATATTATTTTTAATTCATTGATGACTTTTGTGTGATCATCTTTTAATTTTTCTATCAGTGAAATCATTCCACTATTTGTGAATTTCAATTTGTACCTGTTGGATGAGAGTATTCTGATGATTCAATTCTCTTGATATGATAAAAATAATCTTCCAGTTTAATTCTATTCTTCCAGTTACCTGAAAGCATACCTACTCCTGTGACAATTAAAAATATACATGTAATTAAAATGGGAACTAATTTTTTGTTTATTCTTCTTTTCAACAAAAAGGGATGGAGATATAATGTATCTTTAACCGGACAAACATCTACACAACTCATGCAGGAAGTGCATTCATCGGAGATAACATATTTCTTCTTTGCCACATCGATAAAATTCGGACAAATCTTTGAGCATTTATTGCAATCAATACAATTATGAATATTTCTTTTAATTTTTACCGGGCTTAGTAGTCCAACCAATCCCAATAGTGCACCGTATGGACACAAATATCTACACCAGAAATTTCTAAAAATCACCGAAAGAAATGCGAGAAATATGATGACCGTCAAAGAAAATTTTGAAATCTTTGCAAAGAAATAATACATCTTTATATCTGCAATCTGATTGTAAGGACTATCGAGAAAAATCTTTAGTGCAAGGAGATCCATAGCAAAGAAGATCACATAGACAAAAAATCCTAAAAGTAAGTATTTTAGCCCACGCATAGGAAAATCAAGTAAAAGAGGCATTTTAATTTTCTTCTTAAAAATTCTTTCTCCCACTTCACCTAAATTTTCAGATATGAATCCAATTGGACAAATCCAGCTACAGAAAGATTTTCCAATCGTTAGTGAAATCAATACAATAGCAGAAAAAATAAATAATCCAGCTGGATGTGCCCAATGAATCTCACCAGTAGCAAAAAAATATCGCAATGACATCAACGAACTAATTGGCAAATAACCTTCAACACCAGGTGGTCTTTCAACATAAATTGTTTTTCCTCCACTTTCGAGAAAATTGACAAATAAAATAAATTCAATTCCTATCCAGATTGAAAGTAAAACAGATATTATTTGAATAATGAATCTTATTTTTTGCAGGGACTTCTCATTGTTTCTCGTGACTTTGTCTTTTTTCTTAGTTGAGTGATCAGTTAAATAATCACTTATTTTCGATTCGATTAAATCACTTCTCATAACAAATTCGGATTATTTTATCTGATATTATCATAAAAAAATTATAAATGTTTTAGCTTTTTCAGTGTTTTTTCTGATAGATTATTAATTGTTTGATTACTTAACATATCGTAAACCATACTTCTGATTCTACCCCATTCCGAATGTACTGGGCATGGTCTATCAGGTGAGCAATCTGGAAATCCGAGCACACAAGTGGTAAAAAGTTCAAGACCATCAATTGCTTCTACGATATCAATCAATTTTATCTTATCAGGTTTTTTATTGAGATAAAAACCACCATGTTTACCTTTTTGAGAGCCTACGATTCCAAATTCAACTAAAGATTGTAAAATTTTAGAAACAAACTCCTTCGGAATTTTCAAGTCATTTGCGATTTCACGAGCAGAAAAAAACTTTTTATCATTTTGACTCGCCAGATATAGAATTGCTTGAAGACCGTATTCACATTTTTTTGAAAATATAACTGACATTCTTTAATAAGATTAATTTATCCGATACAAATTTAACGAACTCTAAGCAAAATTTAAATCAAGCAGCGATTAAAAATGTATTTATAAGTATTTAAAAAGTGGATTTTTTATTATTTTGGGTAAGTAAATTGATTCAATCTCAGATTTTTTTTTCTTAATTTTTAGTATGAGACTTAAATTTTGGGGAACGAGAGGTTCCATAAGCGTTACGGGAAAAAACTATTGTAGATATGGGGGCAACACTCCTTGTATTGAATTACAATCGGAAACCTCAGATGATGTGATAATACTCGATGCTGGTTCTGGTATTAGAGAACTCGGATTGAAATTGACACAACAGAATAAAACGAAGAATATCTACCTATTCTTTTCACATTTTCATACTGATCACATTGTGGGATTACCTTTTTTTGTTCCACTTTACAGAGATGAATATACTGTTCAAATTTTTGGTAAACCTTATGTTTATAATTCTATTGAACAGATAATCGACTTGATCATCAACCCGCCTCTTTTTTCAATCACCAGAAGTTATCTCAAATCAAAGCTCTCTTTTCATGATATTGAAGATAATTTTGTCTTAGAACTTAACGATTTAATAATCGAAACAATCAAACTAAATCATCCACATCCGACTTTGGGTTACAAACTAACACATAAAAACAAATCGATTGTCTATTTTACTGATAACGAGTTAATTCAGAATAATCATTCAATTGAAGATGTCGAAAATTATTTAATGAAAAATCACAGTGATTTAATTTCATTTTGTGAAGGTTGTGAAGTTTTAATTCATGATACAAGTTATTCAATAAAAGACTATAATCTAAGAATCGGGTGGGGACACTCAAGTAATTTAAGCGGAGCTATTTTCGCACACCTAGCAAAGGTTAAAAAATTTTATCTGTTTCATTATGACCCTACTTATGATGATGATTCAATAGATAAATTATTAAGTGAAACTTGTGAAGTTTTAAGTTCTATTAATAGTAAAGTAGAATGTTTTGCTGCATCTGATTATATGGAGTTAAATTTATAAATTAGACTTCAGCGAACTTTAATTATTGATATTATGTTTAGTCGGAGAATTTTCTAAATATTTATCACTGAATAAGAGAGCCATCCATGCAGGAAGGAATCAACAATATAAATATTGAAAAATTTGAGAGATATGCAATCGTAAGAATTTTTGGTCATATTGCTTCACTTTCAACTTCATATAAATTGAAAGAAATTTTAGAAGAATTGATCCAAAAAGAAAATTATTACCAGATTATTCTGGATCTCTCGGAATTAAAATTTGTCGAAAGTTCATTGATTGGAGTAATTGTTGATGCCTACAAATACCTCATCATGATAAACGGAAGAATGAACCTCATTGTGAAAGCCAAATCTGTTTATGAGCGATTTGAAGTATCTCAATTGGATAAACTCTTAAGAATTTACGATAGTCTGGAAGATGCAGAGAAGAACTTAATCTAATTAAAAAGTTAGATATGCAGGATTGGGTAATTTGAAAGTCTTACCAGGATACTCTCCTTCAAAATCTGAAAATTGATCACCGATGTTTATAAAAATGTGATAACCCTCCTCAACTAATTTTTTTCTAACATTTGATTTAAATTCAGAAGTTTTCATTTTAGGTACTCTGGGTTTGAAAAAAATTCCATCAAATTCATTGTAACCAACATCAATTAAGTTTTTTACAGTTGGATCTGGATTTTTGATATTTCTCGATTCATGCCTACCTGTTACGAAAAACACTTTTATCCCTTTACTCTTAACGAAGCGATAAAGCTCCAGAACAGGTATGATCGGTTTTGCTTTTGCCGAATCAATCCATCTCTCCCAGGTTTCAGGAGAAAAACCAAAATCGAAGTATATAATGTATTCGAGATTGTCGAGGGCTGTTTCATCAATATCGAAAATTGCTATATTGTTTTTAGTAGTATCCAGATTTTTTTCAACATATCCCTTTGCTTCTTCCACAACCTTTCTGACATCAGATAAGTATCTGGTTGTATCGTCAAAATATTCTCTAACTTCAAGTTTTGCATAATAAAGATTCCTGGGTTCCTTACTGGTTGAACAGCCAATGATCAGAAGCGAGAGAATCAATAAAATAAAACTTTTTCTCATTTTGAACTCCATCATTTTAATTCAAGACTTCTCCAGATATACCAGCTTGCAATTGAGCAATACGGATGCCAATTATTTTTTTGAGCAATCTTAAATATGGTTTCTGCGTCAGGTAACTTTTTGAGTTGATACAACTTTTGAATCCCTTTCCTAATTCCTAAATCTTCTACCGGTAATACATCCATTCTGCCAAGAGAAAATATTAAAAACATATGTGCTGTCCACCTACCAATACCTTTTACTTTGATTAGAGTAGAGATAATTTCTTCATCACTTGCTTTTACAATCTTGTTAAGTTTAATATCACCGGATAAAACTTTTGAACTTAAATCTTTTATCGAACGAATCTTTGCATAAGAAATACCGAGCTTCCGTAATTCTTCATCATCGGTATCCAGGATATCCTGAGGTTCAGGGAAAGTTTTGGGTTTATAATATTCCACAAATCGATTGAAAATTGACTCCGCAGCGAACATTGAGAGTTGCTGAGAAATAATTGCATCAACGATTGACTTGAATGGTTTTGTTTTTGGTTTGAGTGTGCACGGTCCAATTAAATCAATGATCTTTGCGAGTTTGGTGTCATGGTTTTTTAAATGATTAACTGCCTTCAGGATTTCGACATCAAATGATTTCAATTTTTTGATTCGCTTTATACTTTCATTGTATTGTTTCATGGACTATAAAAATAAATAATTCTCAACAAACTTTATAAGAATTCTGGAATGAATTTATATCAAACGATCAAGAGATTAAGAAATAACGAAGATGATTGCTCTTACATATTTATTTCAACCTTATTTTAAAAATTTTTCGCTCTTTGTAATTAAATCAATATCAGAGAATTTATTTGTTTCGAATTATTTAGAATCTCGAATTCCAACTAATGAATTGATATCAGTATAACTTCATTAAAATTTTTGTTTCTATTATATTCTAAAAAAATTTCCTCAATTAAATTTTTGAGGTGGTTCATGGCTAAACACAGAGAAGGTGAAATCATTTTCAGATACAGCTTTACTTTTAATGATGATACAGTTAAGACTCTTGAGATACATGTGGATAAAAATTCTCTCTCCATAATTGCACCTGAAAGGAAATATTATCCTGAATGGGCAAAACTCGAGTCTTTCAAATGTCCTCATTGTCCACTTGATACGAATTTACACAAGTATTGTCCTTTAGCGCTGAACCTACAGGATATTATATCAGAATTTAGTGATCGAAGTTCATTTGAAATTGTTGATGTTTTTGTCGAGACTGATGCAAGAAACTATCACAAAAAAACATCCCTTCAACATGGTGTGAGTAGTGTACTGGGAATTTTGATGGTAACCTCCGGTTGTCCTGTAATGGGTAAACTAAAACCACTTTTATACTTCCATTTACCTTTTGCATCAATAGATGAAACTGAAGTACGAGCATTATCACTCTACTTACTTGCACAATATGTGAAAACAATTAAGGGACAGACACCGGATTGGGAAATGACAAAGTTACGTAAAATTTATGAGGATGTACGAATATTAAATCACTATGTATCAAAAAAGATTGTTAACCTTTCTGAAAAGGATGCCAGTATCAATTCGTTGATTGTATTGAATAACTTTGCAGAATTCGTGACAATTATTCTCGATGAGAAAACAAACGAAGAACTTGAATTCTACTTAAAGGAATTTCTCGAATAGCTCATTTCTGTAAAATCATCTTCCTGGATTTAATGAAACTCCCCGATTTCAACTGATAAATATAAACACCACTTGGCAGGTTACTACCATCAAATTGATAATCATGTTCGCCAGCTTCAAGTTCTTCTGAGACAAGAGTCTTAATTTCTCTCCCTAAAACATCAAAAACTTTCAGCTCAGTAAAGGATTTTTCTTTCAGAGTGAATTTAATTATCGTAATCGGATTAAATGGATTTGGGTAATTTTGTTCAAGTTTATATTCAAATTTTTCTTGAGCAATATCAGAAACATCTGTCAAAATAAATTCTACTTTTGCAACAGGAAGACTTTCATTATGCATTCTATCAACAGATGTAACGATATAGGAATATCTCTTATTGAATTGAACCGGGAAAACATCAACATAAATTGTGGTGTCTCTTGGTAAAACCTTCAAAATATATTTCGGGTTACCAATATCAATTGTATCTGGATCAGTGGCCTTATAAACGATAAAGTATTTTGGGCGCTCGCCATCAATTGCAGTATCTGGTTTCTCCCAGCTTAAAACAATAGAAACAGAATTTCCATTTGCAGTCAAATTCACAGGGGGAAGTGGTGGTATTGAATCAATCCATGGCATTGCTGGTGGAAGAGCTGGATAACGATATAAATTCAATCGAAGTGAATCTGAAAAATTTTTAACATTGTTTTTGATATGTTTTGCACTGAAGAAGCAACTCCCATGAACATTAATAAATTGTCGATTGAATCTTATTTGATCACATAATTCACTCGAAGGCCAGCTCCCAATTGGGAATGCATCACTTTTTGACATATTATAAGCACCATGTCCAACATACAAATGTCTTCCATGAAGGACTGTTGACCACCAGGGAACAAGATTCCCATAAGGTGCAGCTGTTCGTGCAAATGCCCAGTAAATTTGTGGCATGATATAATCAACTTTTCTTTCCTGAAGCCAGGCAACAGCGTCACAATAAATTCCATAGTATGCTTCAAATCCACTTGTTCCGGCAGCACTATTTTTCCAGATTCCAAAAGGACTCACACCAAATTTCACATATGGTTTAATAGCTTTGATACTATCATAAACCATTCTAATTAAAGTATTAACATTATTCCTTCGCCAATCACCTTTATCAGTAAATCCACCAGAATAAAGTGACCATGATACACTATCCTGATTTTGAATTCCTTCATAAGGATAGAAGTAATCATCAAAATGAACTCCATCGATATCATATCTTCTAACAACATCCATTATAATTCCGGTGACATATTCTCTCACCTGCGGTAAACCTGGATCAAGCATTTTATAAGGTGAATTGAATCTTAAATTCCATTCTGGTTTAGTTTGAGTTATATGTGATGAATGAATTGAACTTGAAGCATTTAACTGAGAACGATAAGGATTAAACCATGCGTGAAATTCCATTCCTCGTTTATGAGTTTCTTCGATCATGAATTGAAGTGGATCATAAAAAGGATTTGGAGCCATTCCCTGTGTCCCCATCAACCATTCTGACCATGGTTCGCGAGCATTGGCATAAAAAGCATCACAGGATGGACGTATCTGAACAAGAACAGCATTAAACCCAACAGATTTCAAGTAATCGAGCAGTGAAATAAATTCATTTCTTTGTTGAGTTGTAGATAGGTATTTGCTTGAAGGCCAATCAATATTCGAAACACTCGCAATCCAGACTGCTCTAAATTCTCTCTTCGGGAGAATATTTTGAGAATATGAATTGGCTACGAATAAAATGAAAATTACAATGAGAAATTTTTTCATGAGCCTCTCTATTTCTTTTTCAATTACAAATTTCCTAAAAATAATAAGTTACTACAAATCAGCTAAACCGAAAGCTTCACATATTATTTTGAAATCAGTAATTACAAATTAAAGAGGTTATTTGTATCTCACACAAAGCTCGCAAAACTCACAAAGATTTTTTCTTTGTGGTCATAGTGGTCTTTGTGTGAGAATATTTTTAATTCACCACAGAGAACACTGAGAAACACAGAGAATCCAATTCGTTTTTTCTTAGTGTTAAACTCAATGAAAACTTTGTGCTTGAAGTAATGAATGAAAAAGAAGTTTTAAGCAGGAAGACGGAGGGAAGGTTTTCATATAGATTAACTATGTAAAATCTATTCAATAATGATATGTCTCAATTCCACTATGGTTCGATTAAAACCACAGTCCTGGAGAGTACTTTGAATATGAAATTACTTAGTCTCAATTCCACTATGGTTCGATTAAAACCGAGGTTATGCCTTAAAAATAAGTTTAGAAGTAACAAAGTCTCAATTCCACTATGGTTCGATTAAAACGGATTCAAGAAAAGAGTGCTGGGACGTGATGTCTTTAAGTCTCAATTCCACTATGGTTCGATTAAAACAAGAAATACTTCAATCGACATATGGCGACGATGTTAAAGAGTCTCAATTCCACTATGGTTCGATTAAAACTATTATTAAATACGCAAGAAAAGATGAGGATAAATTAGCATCTCAATTCCACTATGGTTCGATTAAAACCAAAAGATTTTGGTTTTTTAGAAAATTGTATTTTCATTGATCTCAATTCCACTATGGTTCGATTAAAACTATTGTAATTGTTGAGAACACAATATATGATGGTAAAAATCTCAATTCCACTATGGTTCGATTAAAACTAACGATAAAGTAACAGAAATAAGAGATTATTTATATGAATCTCAATTCCACTATGGTTCGATTAAAACAAGCTAAAGTTATAAAAAACGGTAAGATTATCGGCTACAATCTCAATTCCACTATGGTTCGATTAAAACTATCGTTTTGAAAATAATATTCCTAAATGTAGTAACTCATCTCAATTCCACTATGGTTCGATTAAAACTAAAGAACAATATAATTTTATCTAAAGCCTCATCAAATATCTCAATTCCACTATGGTTCGATTAAAACTTCGAAAACCGGTTAACATATGACATCGGACATACCAATCTCAATTCCACTATGGTTCGATTAAAACAAGTGATAAATGTAGAAAAAGCAAATTATCATTTTAAAGCATCTCAATTCCACTATGGTTCGATTAAAACACGGTGACGGTTTGTTTAACTGTCACCGTGGAGTCGTAAATCTCAATTCCACTATGGTTCGATTAAAACATAGACAAGGAAGTTGATAATATAATAGATTGGTACGAATCTCAATTCCACTATGGTTCGATTAAAACTGATCTCAAGCTATTACGGGAAGCCACATGGGACGAAATCTCAATTCCACTATGGTTCGATTAAAACGAAACTAAGTTTGATCAAGAATGCTGAGGAAATGGAAAATCTCAATTCCACTATGGTTCGATTAAAACAGAAACGAAAAAGACGAGATAATAGATTTAGATAAAGTATCTCAATTCCACTATGGTTCGATTAAAACTTTGCTTGATAACGCATCGATTATAACAGTTGAATTAATCTCAATTCCACTATGGTTCGATTAAAACCCTGAAGACTTTCAGGTAACAGAAATATCAAAGGAATGTATCTCAATTCCACTATGGTTCGATTAAAACAAAAATAGGGAGAAACGATGAGATGTTATGTAACAGAAATCTCAATTCCACTATGGTTCGATTAAAACTTGTTATAAATTGATTGATGGTATTGAATTAGTAGAGAGAATCTCAATTCCACTATGGTTCGATTAAAACTATGAAAGCCA